>RRZU010784224.1_pt1 | contig 23866 bp, 36 predicted proteins | sample 2165561 | NCBI WGS metagenome assembly RRZU01 (sample SAMN10456909, study PRJNA506462) | wastewater metagenome | isolation source: wastewater sludge | place: USA: Moscow, Idaho | reverse complement strand
GCAAAGGCACCAATATCATGATAGCTGCCGGTTACCCGAATTGAGACTGGCAACTCAGCATAAAATGCATTAATCGTTTCCTGCGCATCTGGCTTAAACAGTTCAAACTGCAATCCGCGCCCCAAGCCAGCTTGATTTATATCCACCAACAATGCTTCCATTTCTGATTTATCAGGAAGCTGTTTCAACAGCGCACCAAGGGATTGCTCTATTTCTCTCAACTGTAAACGCAAAGCAGACAAATTGATGGCACTACTTTTTTTAGTTAAATAAGTATTTTTTAGCGTTTCTTCTTCAGCATGAATATTTTCCAGCGTTTCGATCTGATCCTGCCAAACCAGAAAATGCCCCGCCACGATAATCACAACAAATAATATTACCAGTGCAGCGATCTTAAATGCCGCCGGCCAATTTCCAGCATTATTAATATCAAGCTGACGTAATTCTATGAGTAAATTATTCATCATAGTATGTATGTTTTATTTTATCCGACAGAACTCAAAGTTGAGTCTTGCACATCACTGATGGATGCTTGTTTAAGTTTTATTTTCATATTGAACTCGTTTTGACGCACATTATTAATTGTCATCGCTTTGATTTCCACCAACAATGGTGACTCAAGCCAAGGTGAAGACTCAAGACTTCGCATCAACGTTGATACCCATGCGTTGGATTGCGCATATCCAACTAAAGTAATGTTGTGGCCTTCTTGTTTGATACTTTGCAGATATACACCATCAGGAAGTAGCCTCACCAATTGATCCAACAAATGAACAACCTCTGACCGACTGTTCTGTAAGGTCTCTACGATTTGTTTACGTGTTAGTAGCTCTTGTGTTTGATTCTTAATTTCTCGAATTTCTGCAATCTCTTTATCCAAAATCGCAATCTGCTCATTTAAGTATTGATTACGACTATTCTGAAATTCTATTTTTTCACTAATAATGTCATGAATACCCCAAACCACTATCAAACCTAAAAAACCAACCAAACCAGCCAACACTGCAATTTGCTGCTGTCGTGCTTTGCGTTTAAGTTCACGATGAGGAAGTAAATTAATGCGTATCATGATGGATCAAAATTTCTTAAAGCTAGACCACAAGCAATTAAAAGAGTGGGCGCATCGAGATTCAGTTGCCGCGGAATAATACGGCTCGACAATTCCATAGTTGCAAAAGGATTCAAAACCAAAGTGCTTACTTGCGTACGTGCTGCAATAATTGCATCCAACCCGGGAATCACTGCGCTTCCACCCGCTATAAAAATATAATTCACTTCGGTATATTGCGTTGAGGTATAAAAAAACTGAATGGCACGCATCACTTCGATAGCCAATGTTTCGCAAAATGGTTGCAAAACATCTGCTTTATAGTTTTTAGGTAACTCTCCACTGCGCTTAGCCGCTTCAGACTCTTCCAGCGAGAGATTAAATTGATTATGAATTTCTTGTGTTAATTGATTGCCACCAAATGATTGATCTCGAGAATATATCGACTCCCCATTGAGTAGAACATTAATTTTCATGACAGTTGCGCCAATATCAACTAGTGCCATTACCTGGTCTTTACCTCCCCCCGGCAATTGATTCAGTGTCAATTCGAACGCTGCTTGCGCCGCATAAGGCTCCACGTCCATAACAGTGGCTTTCAAACCGGCGGATAGAGCTGCTGCCACACGATCTTCAACTTTTTCTTTACGCGACGCCGCAATTAGAACTTCAACTTCCTCCAAACTATCGGGAATTGATCTAGTGATTTGAAAATCAAGATCAACTTCATCTAATGGAAATGGAATATATTGACTCGCCTCATTCTCCACTTGAAAAATTAAATCATCTTCTCGCTGTCCCGCCGGGACAATTATTTTTTTAGTAATCACATCTGTTGCAGGCAATGCTAGCGCTACATTCTTATGGCGAGTTCCCAAACGCTTCCATCCACGTAGCAAACATTCACTCACTGCTTCCATATTCGCAATGCCACCATCTAACATCGCATCTACCGGCAAAGATTCTATGACATAACGATCTATCCGATAAGTTTGGCTTCCCTTATCAACCTGTGATAACTCAACCATTTTTACCGATGAAGAACTGATGTCCACACCAATCAATGGAGGCGACTTCATTTTTAAGAAGCCTAGATCAATAGCTAAATTTTCCTTGAACATTGTCTGTTTAGCGGCGATACTCGCAAATTAAAAGTTGCCCTATTAGAGCTAGAATATGTAAAATTCCAACTGTCCGCATAAATTCCATGAAACTATTCGGCAGATTGAAGAAACTGGAATTAATTCTGACAGAATCTGGAAAATTCTATTCAAAGAAAAACACTAGATATACCCCCCCTTTCACTGGGTAAATTGACAACACCATTCTATGATAAACCCATATCTATTTTCATGTTAGCTCGTTGGTCATACTATTTCTTCCTTACATTTTCAGCATTAGGCTTGATTGGCATACTATTAGCAGGTTTTGCTGCGTTGGTTATCTACTCAAACCTGCCATCGCTGGAAACATTGACCGATTACCGTCCTAAAATTCCCCTAAGAATATACAGTGATGAAGGTTTATTAATCGGAGAGTTTGGTGCAGAGCGAAGAAATGTTGTAACTATTTCTCAAGTTCCAGAAAATCTAAAACAATCAATCCTTGCAGCAGAAGACGATCGTTTTTACGAACATGGTGGCGTCGATTATCTTGGTGTTCTACGAGCAGCCTATTCAAATTTCTCTGCAGGAAGCGTACGACAAGGTGCCAGCACCATAACAATGCAAGTGGCACGAAATTTTTTTCTGACGCGAGAAAAAACACTCACCAGAAAATTCAGTGAAACACTATTGGCATTTAAGATTGAGCGCAGCCTTACTAAAGACAAAATTTTACAACTCTACATCAACCAAATCTATCTTGGACAGCGTAGCTATGGTTTTGCAGCAGCAGCACAAACATACTTCGGAAAGTCTTTACAAGAAATTAATATTGCAGAAGCCGCCATGCTGGCAGGGCTTCCTAAAGCGCCTTCTAGCTATAATCCTATTAGTAATCCTAAGCGAGCTAAAAGCCGACAACTTTACGTTTTAGGAAGATTATATAAACTTAACTACATTTCTAGTAACGAACTAAGCGAATTAACAAAACAATCTGTTCCAGTAAAAAAAAGATCGGCAGCCTTTGCAGTGCCAGCAGAATATGTTGCCGAAATGGTTCGTCAGGTAATCTTCGACCGATATCAGGAAGATGCATATAACAAAGGTATAAAAGTCTATACGACGATCCGTCAACTTGATCAAGAGTCTGCTTATCGAGCTCTACGAAAAAATGTAATTGAATACGATCGGCGCTGGGGTTATCGAGGTCCTGAAACATTTGTTGATTTACTGAAAAATGGAACGAACCAGGAAAAAACATTGAATGATGCATTAGATGAGGTTAATGACAGTGATGATATTTATGCAGCAATTGTATTGGCTGCAAAACCAAATAAAGTTCAGGCTTATCGTAAGGGCGGGGAAATCATAGAAATTACAGGTGATGGGCTTAAATTTGTACAAAAATCTCTTACTGACAAAAAAGAACCAGGAAAAAAATATATTATCCCTGGCGCACTAATCCGCATCCAGAAAGACCAAAAGGATTTATGGCACATCGTTCAGTTGCCTGAAGTTGAATCAGCACTTGTTTCAATTGACTCCAACGATGGCGCGGTGCGCGCCTTAGTCGGTGGTTTTGATTTCTATAAGAATCAGTTTAATCACGTCACCCAAGCATGGCGACAGCCTGGATCCAGCTTTAAACCGTTTATTTACTCTGCAGCTTTGGAAAAAGGCTTCACTCCAGCGACAATCATCAATGATGCACCACTTTCGTTTAGCGCAACTCAGACGGGAAGTCAGTCATGGGAACCGAAAAATTTCGATGGCAAATTTGAGGGACCAATACGCATGCGCACCGCCTTGGCCAAATCAAAAAACCTTGCATCTATTCGGATACTACAAGCCATTGGTATCAGCTACGCACAAGATTATATAACGCGATTTGGTTTTGATGCAGAACGCCATCCCCGCTATTTACCGATGGCACTTGGAGCAGGTTCAGTCACACCAATGCAAATGGCTGTAGGTTATGCCGTATTCGCAAATGGCGGATTTCGTGTTGCTCCATACTTTATAAAAAGTATTGAAGATGAAAAAGGCAACATCATTGAACAATTTCGCCCCATATCAGTATCAAGTGGTGCCAAGCGAGTCATTGATCCACGCAATGCATTTATTATGACCAGTATGATGCAAGATGTGATTAACCGTGGAACAGCTGTTAAGGCTAAACAGCTAGGACGAAGTGATCTCGCAGGAAAAACCGGCACTACTAGTAATTTTATAGATGCTTGGTTTTGCGGTTTTCAGAAAGACTTGGTCACTATTGCCTGGACAGGATATGACGAGCCCAAATCATTAGGCAACAATGAAACTGGAGGGCGTGTCGCATTACCACTCTGGATGGATTATATGGATCCAGTTTTGAAAGGCGTTCCAATAACCGAATACCGACCACCCAATGGAATTCAAGCAGCGAAAATTAATTCAGCGACAGGATTCAGAGATGATTATGGGGACATTACAGAATATTTCTTTAATGAATTGCTTCCGCCCATTATCGAAAATTCTATTGAACTCCCATCTAAAGCAATAAAAGATGTCAAAGATCAATTATTTTAAGAAATAGAATAACAAATTAGGTGGATTCTAATTTCATATATTCCGGTCTTTCTTGAGCCACTCAGCCGCTTTGACAGCATAATAAGTTAAAATTCCATCTGCTCCCGCGCGTTTAAAAGAAAGCAATGATTCCAGCACGCAAGATTCTTCATTTAGCCATCCGTTAATCGCAGAAGCTTTGAGCATTGCATACTCACCACTGACTTGATAAACAAATGTAGGTGCACCGAACTGATCTTTCACGCGGCGGACGATATCTAAATAAGGCATCCCAGGTTTAATCATCACCATGTCGGCGCCTTCATCCAGATCTAATCCAACTTCCCATAAAGCCTCATCGGAATTTGCAGGATCCATTTGATAAGTATATTTGTTTCCCGCACCTAGATTATCAGCTGATCCAACAGCGTCGCGAAATGGTCCATAAAAACTTGAAGCGTACTTAGCAGAATACGCCAAAATGCGTGTATGAATAAATTTTTGACTATCCAAGCTAGCTCTAATTGCAGCAATGCGCCCATCCATCATATCTGAAGGTGCCACAATATCTGTCCCTGCTTGGGCATGAACCAATGCTTGTTGACAAAGAACATTTACTGTTTCATCGTTCATAACATAACCAGACTGATCGATCAAGCCATCTTGGCCATGAATTGTATATGGATCCAAAGCAATATCGGTAATTACTCCTAATTCAGGAAAGCTTACCTTTAGTTGCTTCACTGCCCGAGGCACAAGTCCATCAGGATTATATGCTTCGCTTGCAGAAAGGTTCTTATGTTCAATATCGATAACTGGAAAAATAGCAACAGCTGGAATACCAAGTTGCACGCACTTCTCTGCCTGAATCATTAAAAGATCGATACTCTGTCTTACTATGCCAGGCATTGATTCGATATTTTCACTACGTTTCTTTCCATCTAAAATAAAAACTGGATAAATCAAATCTTCTGGTAGAAGATGGACCTCTCGCATCAAATTGCGGGAAAACATATCGCGACGCATTCGTCGCATTCTTCTTTGAGGAAAATGACTACTCTGAAACATAATAATAATTATGAAAAATTAAAAAATCATCTGGGAACTGACTTGAATATTGTCTGTCTCACAAATGGACAATCTTGATCGTCCCCCTGCCTTTCCTCCCTGAGGCAGGGAAAGTGATATTAAGGCGGTTCCCCCGGTTTTACTCCCCTTTAACCGGGGTTTTTTATATTTAAACATAAGATAAGCAGTCGCTAATTTGTGAGTAACCATTTATTTATTATTGTCGTGGCATCAACAATGCCAATATTCGTTATGCTTGAGAATAATTGCACACTGCATTGCGGATAGAATTCTTTTATAAAAAAAATTACTTTCTGTAAAGTGATATTTGCTTGTAGCTTACTTAATTTATCAGCCTTTGTTAATAAAATATGAATTACTTTTCCTGTCGGTGAAAACCAATCAAGCATCTGAATATCCAGAGGTCTAAGAGGATGACGAATATCCATTATTAATATCAAACCCTTAAGTGATTCACGTGTCTGCAAATAATTACCTAATAAATTTTGCCAATGTTGTCGTATGTGCTCTGGAACCTTAGCGTAGCCATAACCAGGTAAGTCAACAAGAAACTGGCTTGATGTCAATTGAAAAAAATTTATTAGTTGTGTACGTCCTGGTGTTTTGCTAACAAATGCTAAGCGGTTCCTATTGGTTAACGCATTGATAGCACTTGATTTCCCAGCATTTGAACGTCCAGCAAAGGCAATTTCAATGCCAGAATGCTTGGGTAAATCTCGAACTTCATGTGCAGAAGTATAAAAAGTTGCATTCAGTAGTCGAGGCATATTCATAGCAAAAAGCTAGGGTCTGAACTTGTTAAAGTATCTTTAGCAACTATTATCAAGCCTTCCAGCACTAAATTATCAATAACCTTTATTGGAAGTTTGAAAAAAGGGATTAGCAACGAAGCACTACCACCACTTATGATGCAATTCACAGATGTTTGATTAGTACTTGATAATAACAGATTGTACATCCGATCAACAGCACCTAATATGCCATGTATCAAACCACTTTGTACTGCATTTTCAGTACTGACAGGAAAATCTTCATAACTGCCCAACTCGATATTAGTAAGTTGGGTGCTTGATAGAAGACTTTTAGTCATTAAATTAAAACCCGGTAGTATGATTCCACCAAGGAATTTCCCAGATTCAGAAAGAACATCAATTGTTACTGCTGTTCCAGCATTAATTACTAAACATGGCTGCCTCTCGATTCTCCAAGCAGCGATTAAAGCTGCCCAACGGTCACTTCCTAATTGACTCGGATTAATATAGCCATTAATCACATTACATCTAGATTTATTTGAACTTAACCATTGTGGTTTCGAGGGCCAAAAAGAAATTAACTTACTTATTTGATTTTTAGTTTCACTTCGGGCAACATGAGAAATAATAATAAAAGATGGTGCAGGGAAATTTATGAATTCGCCTTCAAGTTTAGAAACTTCCTTATAAAACACATTACCTTGCTTTAGCCAATGATCACCGCGATATAATCCCCATTTTATATTCGAATTTCCTGAGTCTATGGCAAGTATATAGGACATTAACTCTTAGTAAACTCTAGATCGCATCGAAATAACTCCTACATTAAATGACTTCTTTCCTCCAGATGTTAACAAACAGATAGCACCATCATCTGCTATTCCATCAACTATGCCTGTGATCGTCAAACCGTTCGGAAAGACTAGATCAACTTCACATCCTTCGTAAGAATGATAACTGATCCATTCTTTTTTAAAATATGCAAAGCCATAATATTCAAAATCTTTGAGAACGCTGTGTAGTTCTAATAATAACTCTCCAAACACTCGATTGCGATCCATAAAATCACCAGTAACTTCTGACAGATCTGTAACTTTCTGATCAATCAGAGGCTTAATCGACTCAGATAGGTTAAAGTTAATTCCTATCCCTATTACCGCATACGATGGTCCACATATTTCACCACGAATCTCGATCAAAATACCAGCCAATTTATGATTATTGCATAGAATGTCATTTGGCCACTTGATGTTAATATTCTGAACAGAATAAGCTCTTAAGACCCTTAGAATTGCAATGCCAGTTACTAAACTTAAACCGGATAAATCAGACACTTTTTTATAAAAGCTCCAACCCATTGAAAACATGAGCCCATTACCAAAGCCACATTGCCAGATTCGCCCCTCGCGCCCTCGTCCACTAGTTTGAAATTCTGCAGCTACAACTGGGACTGTGCCTTTAGTTAATGTTTTTCGTTTTAATTGATTAAGAAGATAATTATTCGTAGAGTCAACAATATCGAATAATCTTAAATCGAATTTTTTTGATCCACCCGACATATGTTTAAGAATTAATTCAGTATTCAACCAAGATATTGGCTTATTTATCCGAATTATATTTCCATCAATATTTACCACATCAATACTATAATTTTTTAGTTGATAAACTAAGAAATAAATTGATGTTAGTGAACATTTAAGATGTTTTGCTAAAACACTCGCTGAATGATGCATACCGTCATTTAGCAAGACTAGCAAATAAAGTGCCCTTAAATTTACATACATATCTGCATGAAAATAAAAGGGCTCAGATTGTTAAGTGTTTTTTTACAGATAAAATTATTGTATTAATTACTTTTATCTGTAATAGTAGATTTAGCCTCAACTTCATATACAGGCTTATCTAATAACTCTACCAAAGCCATTGGAGCATTGTCCCCTTTTCTGTAACCATATCTAAGAATTCGTATATATCCACCAGGGCGAGAGAGATAACGAGGCCCCAATTCAGAAAATATTTTTGTTACACTAGTACGATCCCGAAGTCTATCGAAAGCTAACCTCTTATTTGCAAGTGAAGGTGCTTTTCCTAAAGTAATCATAGGTTCAACATATCTTCTTAGTTCCTTAGCTTTTGGAAGCGTGGTTTTAATTACTTCATAACGTAACAGTGAATTACTCATATTACGAAACATAGCCTTTCTATGACTACTAGTTCGATTTAGCTTTCTCAAAGCATTATTGTGGCGCATGATTATTTTCCTTTGAAACACTATCAAGATTAGCCGGTGGCCAATTATCTAATTTCATTCCTAATGTAAGTTCTCTTGATGCTAAAACTTCTTTGATTTCATTAAGTGATTTTCTTCCCAAATTAGGTGTTCTAAGCAGCTCAGCTTCAGTTCTTTGAATTAAATCACCAATATAATATATATTTTCCACTTTTAAACAGTTAGCTGATCTCACCGTTAGCTCTAAATCATCAACCGGACGAAGTAATATAGGATCAATCTGCGGAGCTTGAGGTTTTTCTTTTGGTATAGGTGTACTTTCAAGATCTGCAAAAACAGATAATTGCTGAACTAATACTCGAGCAGCAAAACGTATTGCCTCCTCGGGCTCAACTGCTCCATTTGTTTCGATATCGACAATTAATTTATCTAGATCTGTTCGCTGTTCAACTCGCGCACTCTCAACTGAATAACTAACGCGCCTAATTGGGCTAAAAGATGCATCCAACAATATCGTCCCTATGCTATTTTTTTCATTAATTCCAATTTTTCTAATATTAGCAGGAGCATAGCCTCTTCCTTTCTCCACTTTAAGCTGCACATCAATTTTTCCGTCTGATGTCAGATGGGCAATCACGTGTTCTGGATTAATAATTTCAACATCGTGGCTTAACTCAATATCTGCAGCTGTAACAATCCCTTTACCAGTTTTATTTAATGTAAGAACAACCTCATCATTATTATGTAATTTTAAAACAATACCTTTGATGTTCATTAGTATATCAACAACATCTTCTTGCACACCATCAAGTGCCGAGTATTCATGCAATACGCCAGCAATTTTAACTTCTGTTGGAGCATATCCAGTCATAGAAGACAATAATATCCGCCGTAAAGCATTGCCTAATGTATGACCATAACCTCGTTCAAAAGGCTCCATAACAACTTTTGCATGAAGCGGTGATATATTTTGAACATCAATAATTCGTGGCGTTAGCAAATCTGTACCTTGCATATTAATAATGTACCTTTAGATAAAGAAAATCAATACTATTATTGATTACTTAGAATACAACTCGACAACCAAAGATTCATTAATCGTCGCAGGGAGTTCAGATCGTTCAGGCTTCATTTTAAAGATGCCTTTCATAGCCTTTGTATCAACTTCGATCCAAGCTGGGAAAGTTCGACTATTCGCCATTTCAATAGCGTGTTTAATTCTCAATTGTTCTTTTGCTGCATTGACAATCTCAACAATATCTCCCGGCCTAACTCTATACGAAGGAATATTTACACGACTACCATTTACTAAAATACAATTATGTCGGACTATTTGTCTAGCCTCAGATCTTGATGCTCCAAATCCCATATGAAATGCGACATTATCAAGACGACTTTCAAGCAACTGAAGAAGATTATCACCGGTTATACCACGTTGTTTGTCAGCAATTTTATAAATATTCCTGAACTGCTTTTCCAATATTCCATATATCTTTCTTATTTTTTGCTTTTCCCGTAGCTGGCCACCATAATCGGAAATTCTGCCTTTCTTCTGGCCATGTTGTCCCGGTGGATAATTTCTTCGCTCTATCGCACATTTGTCAGTAAAACATTTTTCACCCTTTAAGAAAAGCTTTTCACCTTCGCGTCTACATTGCTTGCATTTAGGTTCAATATTTTTTGCCAAAGTTTATTCTCCTCAGATTCTTCGTTTTTTGGGAGGACGGCATCCATTATGCGGTACTGGCGTTACGTCTGAAATACTAGTTATTTTAAATCCCGCTGAATTCAAAGCTCTCACAGCTGAATCTCTTCCAGGGCCAGGGCCTTTCACTCTGACCTCTATGTTTTTTACACCACAATCAATTGCTATCTTACTTGCATTTTCGGCAGCAATTTGTGCTGCAAATGGTGTACTCTTACGAGAACCCTTAAACCCTGCTCCTCCGGAGGTTGCCCACGATAAAGCATTACCCTGTCTATCAGTAATTGTAACAATTGTGTTGTTGAACGAAGCATGTATATGAGCTATACCTTCCGACACATTCTTCTTTATTTTTTTTCGCACTTTAGAAGTTGCTTTAACCATTTAACTACCTTATATACGTATTACATAAAAATTATCATCGAGCACGTATTGCTTTACGAGGCCCTTTTCTAGTCCTTGCATTAGTGCGGGTTCTCTGACCGCGGACAGGAAGGCCACGTCGATGACGCAATCCACGATAACATCCAAGATCCATAAGTCTTTTTATATTCATTGAGATCTCTCGACGAAGATCTCCTTCAATTGTTAGTTTTGCAACTTGATCACGTATCAATTCTATCTGATCTTCAGATAAATCCTTAAGCTTGTGATCATTATCGACACCTATAGCTTTGCATATATTCTTAGAACTTGTTCGACCAATTCCATATATAGAAGTTAATGCTATACCGATATGCTTATGGTTGGGAATGTTAACACCAGCAATACGCGCCATTCAATTTCCTTGTTTATAAAAAATAACTAATTTAATTATCCTTGCCGTTGTTTGTGCCTGGGATCTTCACATATCACTCTAAGAACCCTATTACGCCGTATAATCTTACACTTTCTACATAATTTTTTTACGGATGCATTTACTTTCATATTTTCTAGTCCACAAAGGGTTTTACAAAAACACTATTTAGCTCTAAATGTAATTCTAGCCCTAGTAAGATCATAAGGCGTCAGGTCTACCGTTACTTTGTCGCCAGGCAAGATCCTTATATAATGCATTCGCATCTTACCAGAGATATGACCAAGAACAATATGACCATTTTCTAATTTAACTCGAAATGTCGCATTGGGGAGAGTTTCAAGTATCTCTCCTTGCATTTGTATTGTTTCTTCTTTAGCCATTAATTATTGTGTTAACCTTCTATTTAGCATTTAGCTTTCCAGTATTCGTTTTAAGATTAGTTTTCTTCAATAAACTGTCATATTGAGAAGACATCACATGAGATTGTACCTGTGACATAAAATCCATTGTAACTATCACTATAATTAAAAGCGATGTACCACCAAAATAAAATGGCACATTCCATTTGAGGATTAAAAACTCTGGTAATAAGCACACGAGTGTCACATATATTGAGCCAGCCAAAGTTAAGCGAAGCATTATTCTTTCAATATATCTAGTAGTTTGCTCTCCAGGCCTAATACCAGGGACAAAAGCTCCACTTTTTTTAAGGTTGTCAGCTGTTTCCTTTGGATTAAAAACTAGTGCTGTATAAAAAAAACAAAAGAAAATAATCATTACAGCGTAAAGCATCACATAAATTGGCTGTCCAGGAGATAATGCAGCACTAATATCTTTTAGTAGTAGCATTGACTCATTATTTGCAAACCATCCTGCCAAGGTTGCCGGAAATAAAATAATGCTTGATGCAAAAATAGGTGGTATCACTCCAGCCATATTTATTTTTAAAGGTAAATGCGAGCTCTGGCCACCGTATATCTTTTGACCGACCTGACGTTTTGCATAATTCACCAAAATACGTCTCTGTCCTTTTTCAACAAATACAACAAACCACGTAACTAAAGCGGCGGCAATAAATATCCCCAGTGCAACAAGAAAATGCATAGAACCAGTACTAACTAAATCCAAGGTTCCACCTATGGCACTTGGCAAACCTGCTGCTATGCCAGCAAATATTATTAAAGAAATACCATTACCAATGCCACGCTCAGTTATTTGCTCACCCAGCCACATCAAAAAAATTGTCCCTGTTACCAACGTAATCACAGTAGTCAGCGTAAACATCCCACCAGGGTTAATTACCAACCCGCTTTGCGATTGAAGCGCAATTGAAATTCCATAACTTTGCACTAACGCAAGGGCAAGCGTTCCATATCTCGTATATTGGGTAATTTTTCTTCTACCACTTTCGCCCTCCTTCTTTAGTGCTTCTAGGTAAGGCACAGCAACAGTTCCAAGTTGCATAATAATAGAAGCTGAGATATAAGGCATTATACCCAGCGCAAATATCGAGAAACGTGAAAGTGCCCCACCTGAGAACATATTAAACATACCCAAGACGCCACTCTCCTGGGATTCAAACAGATCTTTCAATACAATTGAATCAATACCAGGCACAGGAACATGCGCTCCAATTCTATATACAATTAACGCTAATAACAAAAACCATAAACGTCGCTTTAAATCAGAAAATTTATCGACAGGCTTATTTAATGAACCTTTTATAGCCACTTTTATTCCTTATGCTTCTATAATATTTTTCCACCCGAAGCTTCTATCATCACTTTGGTTCCTTTACTAACATAAAACCCTTGCAACGAAATCGCTTTATCAATCTGATCCCTGCCATAAATTTTAACTTTTTTTACTTTATCAGAAATAATATTATATTTTCTTAATAAACCAAGACTGATCACTTCCTCAGAAACTATCTTTAAATCTCTCACTCGCAAGCAAGAATAATCTTCTCTTTTAAAAGGCGAAAAACCACGTTTTGGCAAACGCCGCTGAATTGGCATTTGCCCTCCTTCGAACCCTACTTTATGAAATCCTCCGGAACGTGATTTTTGTCCTTTGTGACCTCGACCGCAAGTTTTTCCAAAACCTGAACCCATACCCCGACCCACTCGAATTTTGTCCTTAGCAGAACCAATAGCAGGTTTTATCGAATTTAAAAACATATCAATCACACTTAATTAAGTATTTAATTTTATTAATCATTCCAATAGTTTCTGGTGTTTTCTCTAGCACTGATGAGCTGTTAATTTTTTTTAAACCTAAACCTCTTATAGTTGCTTTATGAGATTGTTTCACGCCTATCAAACTTTTGACTAAGAATATTTTTATAGTATTTGGCGCTTTTTCTTTAACCATTATCTAATCCTAAAATTTCTTTAACCGTTTTCCCACGTTTTGCAGCTATACTTGCAGGTGTGCTCATGGAATTCAATCCCTTAATTGTTGCTCGCACAACATTATATGGATTCGTAGATCCAATACATTTAGCTAGAATATCCGTCATACCTATTACTTCAAAAATCGCGCGCATGGGTCCGCCAGCAATAATTCCCGTTCCTTCTGGTGCAGGCTGCATGTATACTTTAGCAGCACCATGAGAAGCAATTATTGGGTGATATATAGTACCATTTTTTAATTTAATCTTAATCATCCTTCTACGTGCTTCATCCATAGCCTTCTGAACAGCAACGGGAACTTCACGTGACTTTCCTTTTCCCATCCCGACACTGCCATCGCCATCTCCTACAACAGTAAGTGCTGCAAAACCTAAAATACGTCCACCCTTTACAACTTTGGTAACTCGATTGATAGCCACCATTTTCTCTCGCAAATCATCGCCACTATCTTCATTTCCTGTGTGTTTCACACCTGCCTTACCAATTTTTGCCATCTTAAATCCTTGATTAGAATTTTAATCCATTTTGGCGCGCAGATTCTGCTAGCGCCTTAATTCTTCCATGAAACTTATATCCAGATCTGTCAAAGGCTATATTAGTAATTCCACACTTCTTACCTTTCTCAGCGATTCTTTTTCCAATAAAGGACGCAGCCGTCACGGTGCTACCTGATAAAATTTCTTTTTTAACGTCGGGCTCTAAAGTAGACGCACAAGCTATGGTTTTATGCTGATTATCATCTATTAATTGCGCATATATATGTAAATTAGTTCTATGTACACATAATCTTATTGCGCCGATTTCTGCAATTTTATATCTAGTTTTTCTTGAGCGTCTTAATCGCCTATCTTTTAAATTTGCCATATTATTTCACTTATTTTTTCTTCGTTTCTTTGAGAACAATTTTCTCATCTGAATAACGAACACCTTTACCTTTATATGGCTCTGGTTTTCTATATGCCCGGATTTCAGCAGCTGTTTGCCCAACTACTTGTTTGTTCAATCCTTTAATAAGGATTTCTGTCTGCGTCGGGGTTTCAATCTTGATTCCATCAGGGATAATATAATCTATCGGATGTGAAAATCCCAAAGCCAAGTTAATTTTGTTCTGCGCTGCCTGAGCTCGATAGCCAACACCCACTAACTGTAATTTCTTTTCAAAACCGATGGTCACACCGTGAACCATATTAGCCACAAGGGACCTAACTGTCCCAGACATAGCGTTAGCATGCTTTGATTCATTTACTGATTTAATTCTAATTTCATTATCAACCACTTCCAGCACAACAACATTAGTTAATTTTTGATGCAAAGTTCCTAAAGGTCCTTTAATTGATATGTTACTATTTGTAGTGCTCACTTCAACATTGGATGGAATAGTTACGGGATTCTTACTAACACGAGACATTTAGTATCTCCTCTAAACAACATAGCATAATAATTCTCCACCAACTCCAAGCTGCTGCGCTTTTCTTTGAGTCATTACACCTTTAGATGTAGACATGATTGCAATTCCCAGTCCGTTCATCACATTAGGCAGATTCTTACTAGACTTATAAATTCTTAAACCGGGTTTGCTAACGCGTGTTATCCTTTCTATTACTCGATCACCCGAATGGTATTTTAGTTTGATTTCTAGATTTTTTTTGCTTCCCTGATCGGTGATATCAAAAGCTTCTATATATCCTTCATCTTCCAGAACGCTAGCTATTGCTTGTTTAATGCGTGAACTTGGCATTATTACTGAAGTCTTTTTTGCCATTTGCCCATTACGCATCCGGGTTAGCATGTCTGCTATAGGATCACTCATACTCATAATGTATTTACCCACCGATTAGTTTCATTAATACAAAATTGATAATCTTTTACTATTAAGTAAAAATTATAAATCACCAGCTAGCTTTGATTATTCCTGGAATTTTACCACTCATCGCTATATCTCGTAACTTGCTTCTTCCTAGGCCAAATTTAGAGTAAACACCTCGAGGCCTGCCGGTTAATGCACACCTATTTCTTAGTCGAACTGGGCTAGAGTCTCTCGGCAATTTTTGTAATACCAGACGTGCTTCGCTACGCTCAGCATCACTAATCGCAGAATCATTTATTATTTTCTTTAAATTTATCCTTTGCTCAACATACTTCTGCACTATTTTATATCTTCTGATATTTCTATTAATAATTGCTAGCTTTGCCATTCTGATCTCAGTTTTTAAATGGAAAATTAAAGGCAGATAACAATGCCTTTGCTTCGGCATCACTTTTTGCTGTAGTTGTAATTGATATATTCATTCCACGCAAATTATCGATTTTATCGTAATCAATCTCGGGAAAAATAATTTGTTCTTTTATACCCATATTATAGTTACCTCTGCCATCAAAAGATTTCCCAGAAATTCCTCTAAAATCTCTTATTCTGGGTATTGCGATGCTTATTAAGCGATCGAGAAACTCATACATTCTAACTCGTCGCAGTGTAACCATACATCCTATTGGATAATCCTGCCTTACCTTAAATGTTGCAATAGATTTCTTAGCTTTAGTAATCACGGGATGCTGACCAGATATTTTTTTCATGTCAGCTAATGCATTCTCTATTATTTTTTTGTCTATAGTCGCTTCACCTAATCCAATATTTAATGTGATTTTTGTTATGCATGGTACTTCCATTATCGAATTGTATTCAAATTGTTCCATCAGCTTCTTAGCAGCTACATTCCTATAATATTCTTGTAAGCGAGTCATACTTTAATCCACTTCCTTTTTACGGTTCTATCAAATCGCCACTAGATTTAAATATACGGACCTTATTATTTTCCGAAGTAAACTTAAATCCAACTCTGTCAGGTTTCTTTGAATTAAAATTATAAATTGCAACATTAGAAACATGTATCGGCATTTCTTTTACTATTATACCACCTGCACTACCTTTGGTTGGATTAGGTTTTTGATGTTTCTTAACTAAATTTATTCCTTGAATGATTAAATAATCGATTCTTTCAATACGAAGAACAGTTCCTCTTTTGCCTTTATCTTTACCCGCAATGATAATCACATCATCACCCTTTTTTAATTTTTGCATATCACTCCCCTTCCATAGCTATAATACTTCTGGAGCTAGAGATACGATCTTCATAAAGTGCACATTTCGCAACTCTCGAGTTACTGGACCAAATATGCGTGTTCCAATCGGCTCAAATTTATTATTAAGCAAGACAGCTGCATTATCGTCGAACTTCAATAAAGATCCATCATTACGCCTTACGCCTTTCGCTGTTCTAACTACCACTGCATTATATACCTCACCTTTTTTTACTTTTCCTCTAGGTGCTGCATCTTTAACGCTAACCTTAATAATATCACCTATTCCCGCGTATTTCCGCTTTGATCCACCAAGTACTTTTATACACATAAGTGAACGAGCGCCAGTATTATCTGCTACGCGCAATATTGATTGCATTTGGATCATTTTCTATTCGCTTTTCGTTATAATTTATTTCATGCACTGATAAAATATTATTTTGTATAGTCTAGATCAGAACAATTCAATAAAATTCTCACCGCAATTAATATGTAATAAACTTTGATATCACATAGCCTAAATACCACATAAATATCTTATTTATTCAGTGTCCTCTATATTTTATCAATTACTTTCCAATTTTTGGTTTTAGATAAAGGACGGCATTCTTCTAATAGAACTGTATCACCTATCGCATACTGATTAATCTCATCGTGGGCATGATATTTCTTAGTCCTTGTAATAAACTTCCCATATAGTGGATGTATCAATCTACGTTCCACCATTACGGTTACAGTTTTATCCATCTTATTACTAATAACTTTACCACTTATAGTACGTGTACGGCTTAATTTATCGCTCTTCATGATTATTTTGTCGCTGGGTTATAAATGTTTTTACTCTGGCAATATCTCTTTTTATCATTCTTAACTTGTTAGTATTTGACAACTGTTGTGTTGCCAATTGCATTCTTAACCCAAATTGCGCTTTTAATAAAGAAATTAGCTCCACATTTAATTCCGATAGTTGTTTATTTTTCAATTCGACTGACTTCATCACTATCCACCAATTTGTCTTATAGTAAATGTTGTTCTAATTGGAAGCTTTGCTGCAGCTAGTCGGAAAGCTTCTTTTGCCAATTCCTCTGTCACTCCATCCATTTCATACAACACTTTTCCCGGCTGTATTTCTGCTACATAATATTCTGGATTTCCCTTTCCGTTCCCCATTCTAACTTCAGCTGGTTTTTGAGAAATTGGTTTATCAGGAAAAATCCTGATCCAAATCCGCCCTCCTCTTTTGATATGTCTGGTCATCGCTCTACGGGCCGCTTCAATTTGACGTGATGTTAGTCGTCCTCTTCCTATTGCTTTTAAGCCAAACTCACCAAAGCTAACTTTAGCTCCACGCGTGGCGATACCAGTATTTCTTCCTTTCTGCTGCTTTCTATATTTAGTTCTAGCTGGCTGAAGCATTCATTTCTCCACAATTCATTTTTCATCCACTTTTGCAATCTGCTCAGTGTGAGTCGAACTATCTTCTAAACCTGAATCTTTATTACTGTTTATTTCATTGTTTAAAGCCGAGGAATTTATGAATGGTAAAGAAGATCGCTTATTGTGTCTTTTTTTTTCATTCTCCGAATTTTGATTTGCAGATGAATGAATCACTTGATCACTTTTACCAAGTAACTCACCTTTAAAAATCCACACTTTTATCCCTATGATTCCATAAGTTGTTTTAGCTTCTGATGTTCCATAATCAATATCAGCCCTTAACGTATGAAGCGGAACTCTACCTTCTCTATACCACTCAGTACGAGCAATCTCAATCCCATTTAATCTGCCAGAGCTCATAATTTTTATTCCTTGAGCACCAAGTCTCATAGCATTTTGCATTGCCCGTTTCATTGCTCTTCGAAACATTATTCTTTTTTCTAACTGTTGCGCAATATTATCCGCAATTAATTGCGCATCAATTTCTGGTTTTCTAATTTCCTCTATATTTACATGAACAGGAACGCCCATTCTTTTTTGTAACTCGCCACGCAACACTTCAATATCTTCACCTTTTTTTCCTATAACGACGCCTGGTCGAGAACTAAAAATTGTAATTCTAGCATTCTTTGAAGGTCTTTCTATCAAAATCTTACCTACTGATGCATTTCTAAGTCTATTTGCAAGAAAAGTTCGAACCTTTATATCTTCATTAAGCATAGCCGCAAAATTACTACTATTCGCATACCATCTCGACAGCCAATTTTTTTGCACAGACAGCCTAAAACCAGTCGGATTTATTTTTTGACCCATATCAGTTAGTGCCTTTATTAGTATAACCACTACCATCACCCAAAGTCAGTGATATGTGGCAAGTTTGTTTCACAATTCTATTTCCACGACCCTTAGCACGAGCGCTAGTTCTCTTCATAGATGCACCTTGATCAACAATGATTGACGAGATTATAAGTTCATCAATATCGGCACCATCATTGTGTTCAGCATTAGCTATAGCAGAGCCTAGTAGCTTATGTATTATTTCCGCACCCTTTTTTGGACTAAATATTAATATGTTCAATGCTCTGTCCACAGTCAAGCCCCTTACTTGATCAGCAACAAGACGACATTTCTGAGCTGAGATTCTTGCACCTCGTAACTTAGCAATTGTTTCCATTTTTATTTTTTAGCGCTTCGTAACAACTTTCTTGTCACCAGCATGCCCTTTAAAAGTACGTGTTAAAGAAAATTCCCCAAACTTATGACCCACCATATTTTCGGTAACATATATCGGTATGTGCTGTTTTCCATTATGGACCGCTACGGTTAATCCAATAAAATCAGGCAATATTGTTGATCGTCTCGACCATGTTTTGATAGGCCGCTTATCATTTGTATTTCGCGCTTTTTCTATTTTTAGAACTAAATGAGCATCAACGAATGGCCCTTTTTTTACTGAGCGTGGCATTTAATCACCCTTTTTTTGAATAGCGATGACGAACTATCATCACATTTGTTCTTTTATTTTTGCGAGTTCTATATCCCTTGGCTGGGGTACCCCAAGGACTTACTGGATGTCTCCCCGCTGATGTTCTACCTTCACCGCCACCATGAGGATGATCTACGGGATTCATTGCCACACCACGTACAGTCGGTCTAACTCCGCGCCATCTTACTGCGCCCGCCTTACCAATAGACCTTAAACCATGCTCTGCATTTCCTACTTCACCGATAGTAGCACGGCAATCTATATGAACTTTACGCACCTCACCTGATCGCAGTTTAATTTGCGCGTAATTACCTTCTCTGGCTTGTAGTTGAACAAACGAACCTGCTGATCTAGCTAATTGAGCTCCTTTTCCAGGCAACAACTCAACACAATGAACTATTGTTCCTATTGGTATATTACGTAGTGCCACAGCATCGCCAAGCTTAATTTGCGCTAAATTTCCACTACCAATTTTCATTCCTACTGCCAACCCTTTTGGTGCAATTATGTATTTTCTTTCCCCATCGGCATAACATACCAAAGCGATATTAGCTGATCTGTTTGGATCATATTCAATGCGTTCTATAGTAGCTGTGACATCATCTTTATTGCGTTTAAAATCCATTAATCTATAATGTTGCTTATGGCCCCCACCCCGGTGCCGTGTGGTGATATGCCCGTGATGATTACGGCCCGCAGTTTTGGACTGCTTTTCAAGCAAACTCTTATGAGGCTTTCCTTTGTGTAATTCTTTATTTACCAGTTTGACAACAGATCTTCGACCAGGCGATGTTGGTTTTAATTTTACAAGCGCCATCACTTAGCCTCTACATTCGAAAAATTTGTAAAATTCAACTCTTGCCCGCTTTTAATCCTCACGATAGCCTTTTTCCAATCAGATCTTTTCCCCATAAAACGCCCAAACCGTTTTTGTTTTCCTTTTACATTAATCGTTTGGACTTTTTCTACTTCAATTTTTTGCTCTTTCCATAGCAACTCCACAGCTCTTTTAATTTCTAGCTTAGTAGCGTCAGTCACTACACGAAACATAGTTTGATTATTTTTCTCGCCTAAATAGGTTGCTTTTTCTGAAATATGAGGCGCCAATATAATTTTTAATAGCCGATCTTGATTGAAATTTACACTATTCATGAAAGAAGCTCCTCTATTTTTTTCAAACTATCGCTCGTGATAAGTGTTTTTTTAAATTTCAGAAGACTGACTGGATCTATATTGTGCACTTCAACAACAGCAATATTAGGAATATTTCGTGATGACAAATAAAGATTACTATCAATTTCATTCGTAATAATCATCACATTACTCAATTCGAGAACTTCTAATTTTTCCGACAATGCTTTAGTTTTATACGAATCAACACTAAATGATTCAATAACAAATAACCTATTATCACGAATTAGCTGTGAGAATATAGAACTAATTCCGGCACGATACATTTTTTTATTCAATTTCTTTTTAAAACTTTCCTCAGAACTGTTGGGAAATATTTTACCGCCACCGCGCCATATAGGACTCGAAGCCATACCAGCACGAGCTCTGCCCGTACCTTTTTGTCGCCATGGTTTACGGGTTGACTTTGCGATATCCGATCTACCTTTTTGTGCCCGAGTTGCAGAACGTGCATTAGATAAATATGAAGTCACAACCTGATGAACGAGCGCTTCGTTATAATCTCTCTTAAATAGCTCATCAGAAACAGTTATGCTTCCTGTTTTCTGATTTTTATTATCGATAAGCCCAATTTCCATTACTTATTCACCCTACTGTTTATATTTTATCTTTATGAATTCACTTTTTTTCTTTTACGCTTGACCGAATTATTACATATCCACCTTTCGATCCTGGAACCGCACCCTTAACTAACAACAAATTTCTTTCGTCATCAATTCTTAATATTTCAATATTTTGTGTAGTTCTTCTCACATTACCCATATGCGCAGCCATACGCTTACCTGGAAAAATTCGCCCCGGATCTTGGGCCATACCAATTGAACCTGGTTTATTATGTGCTTTCGAATTGCCATGACTTGCTCTATTGGAAGAAAAGTGGTGTAACTTTATTGCCCCTGCAAAGCCCTTTCCTATCGTAACTCCAGATATATCAACTTTTTGCCCTACTTTAAATATATCGTTCCTAACCTCCATACCATTCTGGAATTGATCAAGAATAGAATCATTATTTACCTTAAACTCTCTGACAATGCTCCCAACCACCACACCAGCTTTAGCACAATGACCGGCTGTCGATTTATTCACTCTTGATATCTTTTTCTGACCAAATGATATCTGAGCAGCACAATAACCATCAGAAGAAGTTTTCTTTATTTGAGTTATGCGATTATTTGTAACATCAATTACTGTTACTGGAAAAGCATCTCCATTCTCAGCGAATATTCGCATCATACCGATCTTACGGCCAATTAATCCTAAACTCATTCTATCTCTCTTTTCAGGAGTGTTCTTTATTTAATCTCTTCCGGGCTTAATTCCCCGCCCCTTGGGGCGAAAGCTGGTTGAAAACCAGCAGATTGAAGAGCGAAATTAATACCCCGCTGCTTGCGGCGGGGTGCTTTATTTTTTTTATTTATAGTTTTATCTCTACATCGACGCCTGCAGGCAAGTCCAATTTCATCAATGCATCTACTGTCTTATCTGTCGGATCTATTATATCCATTAATCTTAAATGCGTTCTAATTTCGAACTGATCACGCGAAGTCTTGTTCACATGAGGCGAGCGCAGCACATCAAATCGTTCGATTTTGGTTGGCAATGGAATCGGTCCCTTTACTACCGCTCCTGTCCTTTTTGCTGTTTCAACAATCTCTATAGCTGATTTATCTATCAAACGATAATCGAAGGCTTTAAGGCGAATTCTAATTTTTTGATTCTGCATATACTCGTTCCTGAATTAACAAATTCAATAATCAAACCACACTATATATTGAACTTATTTTTTACCTTCTCAATCATTCAATAATCTTAGCAACAACGCCAGCACCAACAGTTCTACCACCTTCGCGGATCGCAAAACGCAATCCATCTTCCATCGCAATAGGCGCTATCAAATTTACCGTCACTGAAACATTGTCTCCAGGCATCACCATCTCTGTTCCCGCAGGCAATTCTATCGCTCCGGTCACATCTGTCGTCCTAAAATAAAACTGCGGACGATAACCAGGAAAAAATGGTGTATGCCTCCCACCTTCATCCTTACTTAGCACATAAATTTCCGCCGTGAATTTAGTATGAGGCAATATGCTGCCCGGCTTTGCTAATACTTGACCGCGCTCCACCTCTTCTCGTTTCGTGCCACGCAGCAGTATCCCTACGTTATCCCCTGCCTGCCCTTGATCCAAAAGCTTACGAAACATCTCAACGCCCGTACATACTGTCTTTAGTGTCGGCTTGAGACCCACTATCTCTATCTCTTCACCAACCTTGATTATGCCCCTCTCTACACGGCCCGTCACAACTGTCCCACGACCCGATATTGAGAATACATCTTCAACCGGCATAATGAAAGCACCATCAATAGCACGCTCCGGTTGTGGAATATAGCTATCCAGCGCATCCGCCAATTTCAAAATGGAAGGCTCACCAATATCACTCTGATCACCCTCCAGTGCTTTCAAAGCTGATCCAACTATGATCGGCGTATCATCACCTGGAAAATCATATTTCGACAACAGCTCCCGTATCTCCATCTCCACCAACTCAATCAGCTCCGCATCATCAACCATGTCGGCTTTATTCATGTAGACAATGATGTAAGGCACACCCACTTGGCGCGCCAATAAAATATGCTCTCGTGTTTGTGGCATAGGACCATCAGCTGCTGATACTACCAATATTGCCCCATCCATTTGAGCTGCGCCTGTAATCATATTCTTCACATAGTCCGCATGGCCCGGGCAATCCACATGAGCATAATGACGCTTGTCCGTTTCATATTCAACATGAGCCGTATTAATGGTTATACCGCGCGCACGCTCTTCCGGTGCAGAATCAATTTGATCATAACTCTTCGCTTCTCCACCAAACTTCTTCGTCAGTATCGTCGTAATTGCCGCCGTAAGCGTAGTCTTACCATGATCCACATGCCCTATCGTTCCAACATTTACATGTGGTTTCGATCGCTCAAATTTACTCTTTCCCAT
>RRZU012845358.1_pt1 | contig 23867 bp, 24 predicted proteins | sample 2165561 | NCBI WGS metagenome assembly RRZU01 (sample SAMN10456909, study PRJNA506462) | wastewater metagenome | isolation source: wastewater sludge | place: USA: Moscow, Idaho | reverse complement strand
GTGAAAATTTCAAGCAAGGATAATAGAATCCTTACTTTTCTTTATTCTTCTAGAAGTTTTTCAATATATTCTTTAGATTCTCTAGTCATTTCAAGTTCCATATGAGGAGCATCTTTTGCTTCAACAAGCTCAACATTTAAACCTTTTTTCTTAGCTATCTCATAAAATTCTTTATTAATATTTGGTGTAGAAATATCATCAGCTGTTCCATAAACAATAGCTATCTTAGTCTCTTTTGAGATTTTATCTAATACATCAATAGCACTAATAAGAGATTTATCTTCTGGCGCTTTTTTGTGTATATCATAAACTCCACCTGCACAAACTAAATTATCAACCAAATTAGGTTTTACACCAATTGCAGTTGCACTTAGCATACAACCAGCGCTATGAGCAATAATAGTTGTTTTTTTAGAATCATATTTTTCTTTTAATGCTTCAACTAATTCAACAAAAAAATCAACATACTCTTTTTTTGCTGCTAAGTTCTTTTCTGTTTTAGAACCTATATATTTCAATTTGTTAGATGAACTTTTTGAATATCCAGGAAGAGCCACTGCTAAAGTTGTAATTTCACTACTCATAGATACATCTTCTGCAAAAGGAGAATATCTAGCAATTACATCTGTTCCCTCATCCCAAGTTCCATGAATTATTATAGTTAATCCATCTTTTTCACCTTCAAATGCTTTAAAATTTATACATTCACCTTTTGCGAAAACAAAATCTTCACCTTTATTTAAACAATCCTCTTTTATATCTGCAAAAGCTATATTTGCAAATAAAATTGAACCCAAAACTAATGATTTTTTTAACATGACATCTCCTTTTTAATAAGCTGTAATTCCGATATATCCATCAACTTGTCTTTCAATCACTTCAACTATTCCGGCTTGAGTAAATGATATATTATCTATAAAATCACTTTCTTTCCATTTCATAGTTTCCATAGTATTTTTACAAGCGATAAACTCAACATCATATTCCATAAGAGATTTAATTCTCTCTAATGTAGTTTTATCGTAATCTTTTTTTAAAGCTCTTAAACCCTTACCATATGCTACAACAACTATTTTCAAACTTTCTGAAGGATACTCTTTTAAAATATTATACATTGAACCAATTGTATGACTAACAGTATCAACATCTCCGACATAAAGTGAATAAACTACTTTTCTAGGATTCTCAAAACTAGGTTTTGGTTCACTAAAATTCGTTTGTGAAAATGCAAAACTAACTAAACATAAAACTAAAAACAGTTTTTTAAACATTATAAACCTCTACATTCATATCTTTCTGAACTAATCCAGATTTTAGGATTCTACAATAAACTCCCCTATGCCCTTTTAAAAGCTTTGGTAAATTCTCGTCAAAAACATTTAAATGGTTACAAACTGTACAGATTTGTGTAATTTCAATCAAACTATCACCAATTTTAAAGATAGTCCCAACTTCAAAATTATGTGGATCAAAATCTAATAAAATATTTTCACCTAAACTCCCAAATGCCAAATCTATACTATTTTCTTGTGCAATTTCATAAGATTTCAAACCAACAATCATAACAGTTTGGTCTAATTTTTTACCTGCAAATTTATCAAACTCTATTCCATGATTTTCTATTAAATTGAGTCTTTCAACTTTTGGTCTAGGTAGTCCACTACTACCTAATGTAGCACTAAAGATTTCTAAAACTTTTCCTATATTTTTCATTTTAGATTCTTCTTTAAAATATCCATATAATCCTTTTTAGACCAAGAACCTGGATATTGATTATTTAAATTCCCTTTCTCATCAACAATGAAGAAACTAGGAGTTATTTTCTTATATTCTTTCTGCAAATCAAAAGGTAATGAAGAGTTTTCCATATCTACCTCTACAAAAATATAATTCTTATCACTAAAATCTTTTATTTCAGACAATGAAAGAACTTCTTTATCCATCTTTTTACAGAAAAAACATGTTTTAGATGTAGCATAAATCAAAATCTTTTTAGATTCATTTTTGGCTTTATTTAAAAGCTGTTTTTCTTCTTCAGTTTTTAGCAAAGGTTCTTTAACAACTAAATCTTCTTTTAGATTTGCTTTATAATCTAAAAAATAATAACTCAAATTAACATAATCTTCATTTGTCAATTCGCCTTTCATACTAGGTTTATTATCATAATAATTCATTACTGTATCATCACAAATAGCGTTAAATCTATCTGGATTTTCTAAGTAATCTTTTAAAAATTTCTCTATTTCTAGAACTTGAATATCAGGTTCATTTGAATCTCCTATTTTTTTAGGCCCATCCATCATTGCCCAAACTATCATATTTGCAGTTGGAGTTTTTAAATTTAATAAAGTATTATCTTTTTCAAAATAGTTCTCTTTTATCAAATTTAAAGGTATATACTCTTTATGACAAGAAGCACATTTTTGTTCAAAAACTTTTTTACCATCTTCATAAGTTGCATATAAATTTAAAACAAAAATTAAAATAATTAATATTAATCTCATATGATTCTCCTTTTTCCATTTAAAAAATATATTCTAATATCTTTTAGATAGAAAAAGGCACAAATTTGTGCCTTTTATCAAATAATCCCAGGATTTCCCTTAACTCCAACAATATCTGGAGTATCAACTTTAAGATTACTAATATTTTTAATATTTTTTAAATATGTTTCAACAGTTTCCCAAACTGGCTCACCATCAGCTTTTGAACCAACAGTAGACCAACCTGATACTCTATAAGCTTTAGAAGCATCTAATTTCTCACCAGTTTTAGTTAAAACTATATCAGAGATTCTACTTCCCATTTTTGCTTTTGGATCTATTTTATAAGAAATTCCACCTGTTCTTACCATATCTCCACCTTGTTGATAGAATGGATCTTCATTGAATAAGTTATCAGCTACATCTTCTAAAATATCTTTTAAATCACTACCTTTAATATCTCTTACATAAGTTTCAGGATATGTCATAGCAGTTTGAGTCATTAAGTCATCAAATGTGATAATTTGACCTTTCATTACAGATGTTCCCCATCTAAAACCTGGGCTTAATGAAATTTGAGCATCTTTAACTTCCATTAAAGCATCACAAATAATTTGATCCCATGAACCATTGAAGTTTCCCCTTCTAAATAAAGTCTCTTCTGTTGTTGCAATTGGTCTTGTTAATTCTTTTAAATAAGGTAATCTAACATCTTCAATATATTTTTTCATCTCTTTATTTTCTGGAACTAAATCAGAGAAAATAGGAAGAAGTGTAAATTTAAAATCTTTAATTTTTCCATTTTGAATATCAAGATCTAGAACATTTAAGAATTTACCATTTGATCCAGCATTACATACATAAGTTGTACCTTTTGGATTTTTTACAGGCACTGCTTCAGGAACACCATCATGAGTATGTCCACCCATAATAAAATCTATTCCTGTACATACTTCAGCCATTTTTTTATCTGTATCAAAACCATTGTGAGATAAAACAATAACAGCATCTGGCTTCTCTTCAGTTCTTATTTTATCAACTAGTTCTTGCATAGTATCATCATAAATACCAAATGTCCAATCAGGAATAAATCTTTGTGGATTTGCAATAGTTGTATAAGGGAAAGCTTGACCAATAATAGCCACTCTTGCATTACCCATTTGTTTAATTGTATATGGTTTAAATGCGTGTCCTGTATCTTCATCAAATACTGGTGCATCATTCATTAAAGCATCTTCTTTAACAAATACATTTTGTGCTAAGAATTCAGCTTTTAACTCTTTTACATTTGCTAATACTTCTTCAGCTGTATATGTAAATTCCCAGTGACCAACACAAATATCTACACCTAAAAGATTAAGTGCACCAACCATGTCTTTCCCTCTAGTCCATAAAGAAGTTGCACTTCCTTGCCAAGTATCTCCACCATCTAGAAATAAAGTTTTATCTTTTCCAAAACTATCTCTTAGAAAATCTACAACTGTCTTAATTTGTGCAAAACCACCTGTCTTACCCATAACTTTAGCATGTTCTTCAAAGTTTACACATGAAAATGCATACTCTAATCTTTTATTACCTTTAATACCATAATAATCTAAAAATTTTTCACCAACAATATGAGGTGGTTTTCCTAAATTACCATAGAAACCTAAATTTACACTTGGCTCTCTAAAGTATACTGGTAAAAGCTGTGCATGAGAATCTGTCATATGTATAAATCGAGCATTCCCAAAAGGTTTTAATTTATAATAATCTTCAATTTTTTTTGAAGTATCTGTCATTCTTGTATGCGAATTTGCAAATACTGGTGCAGCTCCTAGAACTGCCATCATATAAACAAATTCTCTTCTACTTAATTTACTCATTTTGTTTTCCTTTATATAAATAAAAAAAAGCCAAGATTACTCTTGACTTTTTAAAATCTGTTACAAAAAATTCAATTAGTACTTGTACCCATCGCTAGGACTAGCTAATTTCCAATTTTTCTTAGAATCTTCCATTTGTGTTAAAGCACTAATAGCGAAGCTACAAGATCTCCAAGCTGCAAATTCTAAAGAAACCATTTCACCTGTTGGTTTAGCCTTATTATCAACAATTGCAATCTCTTTTGCACCATTTTTTAATGCTTCTTTTGATGCATTAATATATTGGCTAGTTTTCATTCCAAGTCTCATAAATTCAACTTTATTCTCAATTGCTAACTTGTTATATTTTTCTGCTGTCTCTAATAATTTTTCAACACCATTTGCTTTTACATCACACTCTTTTTTTACATCTAACTTTGAAAAATCTTCAGCTGATAATGAAGTAAGAGTTAAAGATAATATTGCTGAAATTGCTGTAATTTTTAAAATACTTTTCATTATAAATCCTTTTATTTTCTTACATCTGGACCATCAACTGGCATTCCATTTGACATATATGATAAGAAATAAAGAAGTTCTATCATTTCTTGACTTTCATCTTTTGGAGGAACTTGACCTTGATCCACAACACATCCAGAAAGTCTTCTTTCAACTGTTCCTATTTCTGCCCATCTTAATCTTACTACAGGGAAACTCGTAACTTGACCAACAAGTGGTGATAAAATCTCATTTCTAACTCTTTTACCAGCACCATCAATATGACAAGTAGCACAAGAAAGTTTTAAATATCCTCTTTGAGAATAATAATACTCTTTACCTCTCTCATAAGCTTTTTTCTCAGCCTCGCTGTTTATTTTAATGTCAAACTTTTTACCAGCTTCTTTACTTTGATTTACAAAGTAAGCTTGGAATTCAGCCATAGGACCTTTCTGAGTATCCCATTCTTTTTCTCCATTTGCTCTTAAACAATCGTTAATCGCAGAAGTTAAAGAAACCATTTTTTTAGTTTTTTGATCATAATATGGGAAAGTCCCAGATATTGTTAAATCAGGAAAACATGTTTGTAATGAATTTCCATTCGCAAATTTTTTAGTATAAAGTTCTTCACCTTTTTCAATTGCCTCTTCATATGGTGGCATCTCTTTTAAAGCTTCATACTGTTCTTTTGCATCTTTTGCATAGGCATAACTTCCGATATTGAAGTCCATATGCTTAAGACCTTTTTCATATTTTGTTGCTAATTCTTGCTCATCTGAGTACGGAAAAAATCTATTTAAATTTTTCGCTGGATCTTCAAATTTAGCTTCAAAATATTTAATAGCTTCTATTCTATCTTTTTCTGCACCAGCATTAAAATTTGCAGCACTTAGTGTAGTTGCTGCAAATAATAAGATAGCAGAAGATTTAACTATTTTAGAAAACATGTTTTCTCTCCTTTTAAAATTTAAATCAAATTATTTGATTTTTTCAGTAGTTGTATCTGTATTCCCTTTTAAATCTGTCCAAGTGAAACTTAATTCATCACCTGCATTTGCACCTTTAAATGAAAATTTAAAGTATGGATCTTTTGATAAAAATTGACTTGTAGAAGCTTCGTAAACTACTTTGTCACCAACTTTTGCAATTACATAAGTAATAAAGTTAGCTTCTTTTTTAGCTCTTTCAGCTTCTTGATAACTTAACATATCGTGAGATGCTAATGCTTTAACCTCAACAACACCATTTTTGTCTAATTTTGCTTTAATTTTTGTAGTTGCCATTTTAATGTCCTTTTCTTAATTATTTATATATTATTTATTTTTAAAATTTATCTGTGAATTAGTTGACAATATCAACCTCCACATCCACCCATAGTAACTTTAATTTCTTTAGTTACAGAATGTAATTTTCCACCAACTTCAGCAACTACTGTTACTTTACCAGTTTTTGCCATTTTAATTCTGAATGCATAATCTAATACCATATTATCATTTACTGTAAATACTGCAACTGCACTTTCAGGATTTGCATCTTGGAATACTGCAATTTTACTTGCTTTTAATTCTGTATCAAAAGATACAGGAACAACTGCTCCATTTTCTGCAATTTCTGGAGCTTTTAAATTAATTCCACCTTCAGTTGTTGTACTTGTTCCAAAAATTTCTTTAATTGCTTCGTCAACTTTTGTTGCAGTCCATGCTTTTGGTTTACTTTTTCTAAAATCCTCAGCACTTAATTGAGCTGGAACTGTAGCAGCAGCTAATACACCTAATCCTAATCCTAAAAAATTTCTTCTATTTAACATGATTTTTTCCTTTTTTTAATTTATTGTTTTTAAATAAGCAACTACTGCTTTAATTTCATCTGGGCTTAACCAACCATTTCTTCCAAATGCAGGCATTGCTGTAATTGGATTTCCTGTTGATGGATCAAAAACTTTATCATATAAAGCTTCTTCTGACCATAATGCTAAAAATTGTAATTTTGGTCCCATATTACCTGGTCCATCAATCTCTTTTCCATTTGCAGCATGACAAGCCAAACAGTTACCTTTTGTATTTGTCATAAAAATTTTTTCACCTTTTTTCACTAAATCATCATTAGCACTAGAACTAACAATAATTAAAGAACATAAAGCTGAAATGCTTGCTATTCTTTTTAATAAATTCATAGCCTCTCCTTACTTACTAGAATTGATCATATAATCGATAATTTGTTTAAACTTCTCATCGCTTATATCCGCTCCACCTTTTGGTGGCATAGCATTTATACCATTAATTCCGTTAGAATATACTTGTTCTAACCCTTTTGAAACTACTTTATCCCAAGCAGCTTTATCTCCAACAACAGGTGCTCCAATTGCCGCATTTGAGTGACAAGCTGAACAACCCGCATTCTCATAATCTGCTTGACCAGGTGCAGATTTACTTGCATCTACTTTTGGCAATTCTCTTGCAGTAGAAAGAGGTTCATTTGCAGCTTTTGATAAATCTTCTTGAATTCTAAGAACTAAATTTTCAACATCACCTTTTATACAATCCTTCATACATCTTGTACCTTTTCCATAGTTTGTAGGATCACTTAAAAACTTAGTCATATTTTCAACACCTTTTTTTGGATTTTCAGGTGTATTTGTTTCTGGATAGAATCCATTAACATTTGGCATAACTATTTTCTGAAATTTTTCTTTATCTAAAACAAAATCATCATCTAGTTCTTGTCCGTCAATAGTAATATTATTTACAGATAATAAATAAGCTGTAAGTGCATAAGTTTCACTATTTGTTAAACTTTTTGGATGATTAAAAGGCATTGACTCTTGTATATACCAAAATAAAGTAGAAGCATATGGCCAATACGAACCTATAGTTTTATCTGGATTATCTGGATCTGGATTTTCATCTGCTGGATTTAATCTTTGATGTTTAAGTGAAGCCACTGTACCACCTGCAAGTTTTGGATAACCTTTTCCTCCACTTCCAAAATCTCCATGACACATAACACATTGTGCATCATAAAGTTCATTTCCTAATTCAACAGAACCTTCAGCTTTTTTTGGTTTTCCATTTTCATCTAAAACAACTTTACCGTGTTTCATTTCAAATTCAGGTAAACCACTATTATCGTAAGCTACATCTAAATCCCAAGCTGCAATTTCTGTTTTAGTTGCATCTCTTCCTATATTAAATTCTTTTGTATCTTGCGTATTTACATGGTATTGTGTATATTTTCCATCTTTAACTGGATATTTTACAGCACCATCAACAGAAGAAGCAGCATGAGCTGAACTTACAAGAAGAGTAGCTAAGCTAATGCTTAAAATAGTGCTTTTAAGCTTTTTTATGTTTTCTAATATGAACATTATTACACTCTCCTTTTGCTGTTATTTCCCAAGTTACAATTGCATTTCTGTGATATACAGATTCAACTCCAACTGCTGCAGTTTCTTCATCAATTGTTGGTTGGATATTTCCAAAATCATCATAAGCTCGGCTTGATAATAATAAAGGTTTTCCATCCCATTTGTATATATAACTAAATCTTGTCCAAGATTTTGGTAAAACTAATCCTTTAAGTTTTGCTTCAACCCAGTTATCACCACCATCAAAAGATATATCAACACCTTTTATAGTTCCATGACCACTCCAAGCAATACCTTCAATTTCTACCATATCACCTTTTTTAAGATGTGTCCATGGTTTTTCAGGACATGGTTTAGTAATTACAGAATTTACTTCATTTACCCAGAAAAATCTTATTGCTTTTCCTGATTTTTGAAGCATTGTATATTTTGAAGTTTCTTCTTTTGCATGCCAAGGTTTATCACTAAATTCAAGTCTATTTAACCATTTAGTATTTAAATTTCCTTCCCATCCTGGAACAACAAGTCTTATTGGATATCCTTGTTCTGGTCTTAAAGCTTCACCATTTTGTCCCCAAACAACCATAACGTCATCAAGAGCTTTTTCAACTGGAATTGTTCTTGGATTTGATGCATTATCACTTCCAACAGCTAACATCCAAACAGCATCTTTTTCTAATCCAATATCTTCTAATATTGTTTTTAACATTACACCAGTCCATTGAGCAGAACTCATCATTCCTTTCATAAACTGTAAACTATTAAATTGAGGAGCTCTCCATTCAGGACTTCCATTTGCAGGACACTCAATAAAATATGTTCTTGTTTCACTTGGATATCTTTTTATATCTTCTAAAGTTAAAACAACTTCTCTTTTAACTTTACCGTGAATCATTAACCTATATTCGTTTGGGTCAATTTGTGCAGTTCCTCCATGATTTCTTGTAAAAAATAAACCATTTGGAGTTATTATCCCTTCAGACTCATGAATTGGACACATTGAAATAGATGCATATGCATCTCCCGAAGATAATAGGTCGTGAGTTCTTCTAATATTATTATGTTCATAAACTGATGGCATACCGTAAGGATTTTTGTTTACCACATCACCTAACTTTTGCCCCCAAGGTGCATCATTTATAATAGCTTTATCATCTGCTTTTAAAGAAACAGGTGATAACACAGATGCAGCACTTAGAGCACCAGCCGAGTAAATAGCAGTTTTTTTAAAAAAATCTCTTCTACTTGTAGCTTCTACAATAGATGAATCTTTTGTAGTTTTCAAAGCTTTACTACTATCCAAACTAACCTCCTATAAAATTTTGACTATTTTTTTTATTACTAATGTCAAAGTGGATTATAGATTTTATAAGTTAAAATAGAACTTAAACTATTAATTTTTCTTATAGGAAATTTACTAAAATACTCATAAAAATAGCATAATAATAGCATATGTTACAAAATGTTTTTTTATAGATTTTATTTAATTATAATAATAAAAAGGCTAGCTTATAGCTAACTATCTTTTTATTATTTTTGAGTCAGGTTTTATATCTAGTTTAAAAATTTTATATAATTTTCTAATTAGTATCATCAATAATAATCCATCTAGCATACTAGCAATTATAAATGAAAAATATTCATTTTGAGAAATTAATCCATAATTGTATGAAAGCATTGCAATTGCAACCATAAATGTCAGAGGCATTGAATCACTAAGAGCAAAAAGTGTAGTTTGTTTTGGTTTTAGATAATTTAAAAATACTAAATATGAACTAACCAATCTAATAGAAATAATTGCAGCCATAATGAAAAATGCATGTTGCAGTATATCAAGTGTTATCATATCAAGCTTTACTGTTGAACCTGTATAAATAAAGAAAATTGGAGCAAAAAAACCAAAACCAAAAGACTCTATTTTATGTAACAATTCTTGTTTTTGATTAAAGAACATTTTAAAAAACAGCCCTGCTGTAAATGCACCTAAAACCACATCTATTTTTAAAATAAGCATTATTGATACTAAAATTAAAAGTAAAGATATTGAAAATCTTATATCTTGATCATGCTTGTCATCTTCATTATCTGGTATAAGGTATTTTTTAACTTCTGGAAACCACCAAAAAATCATATATGAAAATCTAAGAAGTAAAATAGTAACAATAACAACAGCAATAATTGTTAATATTGATGTGAAAAATTTACTGCTTAAACCAAATTCAGTCCATCCCCCAAATAAAGTTAAAGCCAAAATACTAATAACTTCACCCACAACTCCAATAGATAAGGCTAAATTTAACCAAGGTTCATCTTTTCCGTACTCTTTTATTAGCATCATCAGCATACCTAAAGAGAAGATAGGAAGAGCAACAAAATAAGTTAAACCTAAATCAAAAAACCAACAAACAGCTCCAGCAATACTATACAACAGAACAAAATACAAAATAACATTCACTGCAAGAGTTGCTTTAATAACTTTAACTAGCTTGAAATTTATCTCCAACCCTGCTAGGAACATAAGATATATAAATCCAAATTTAGCTACAAGTTTTAAAGTCTCATCAGCATAAATTAGCCCCAAATAACCACAAATTAAACCTAAAATTATTTCTACAACAACTACAGGTATTTTTAAAATCTTAGCAAGAATTGGCGCAGTCATAATTATCATACAAATTGTTATTATTAAAACTATTTTTTCCATATTTTCCTATACTTACTGTTGTGGTTCATCATCTGTTTTCATCCCAGCTTCTGTTAGAAATGGGCTTGCCACAAAAGTTAATTTTTTTATTTTGTCATATTTTGCATAAGATAGATATAAAATATCTTTTGCTCTTGTAACTGCAACATAAAATAATCGTCTCTCTTCTTCTAGACTTCCACCTTTACTCATAAGCTTTCTATTTGGAAATCTTCCATCCATTAAATCAATTACGTAAACTTCTTTAAACTCTAAACCTTTACTAGCATGGATTGATAAAAGATTTACACCATCACCTTCACTAAGCTCACTACCACCTAAAATCATTGAGTTTATAAACTTAGATAAATCAGAAAAATTTCTAGCTAAATTACGTAGCAATATAGCTTTTCTATTTATTTTAGCTAAGGATTTTGTCTTTTGAATAGCATTTATTTCACCATCTTTTTGTGTTGCCCTTTTTGTAGATAGCATATCTTTTATTTTTGAATAAGCCATAGATGAGCTTATCATTGAAAGCAAATTTTCTGGATTTTTTGTTCTTCTTAACTGTTTAAAAAGCAGATAAATATCATAAATATATTTTGCACCATCTATAGTCAATTTTGGATGTTTTAAAATAGGATTTGCTAAAAAGGCTTCTTCAAAATTACAATCTTTAAATTTTGAGATACTTCCAAGCTCTAAAAAATCATCAAAAAGTCCAAGTTGTTGATTTTTTGCTCTACTTTCATATGGGTTGTTTATACTTTGATTTGGATGAAAAAATCCATTTAATAAACTTCCATCTCCTAATTTTATTAGTGCATCAAAAACATCTTTAGCTATTGCTTTTCCTATACCTTTTCCATGCTCAAGAATATGAATAAATGCCATCATATCATTAGTAGAAATTTGTAAAACTAAAATATCAAGAAGAAATTTAACTTCAATTGAGTCAAAAAAACTCATTCCACCTTTTCTTTTTGCAGGAATAGAAAACTCTCTTAAATTAGCTTCTATACCATCTGCACTCGAATTATTTCTATAAATTATTGCAATTTCATTGTGAGGAGTTGATGATTTTGAAATTAGTTGTGAAATATATTCATACTGGGAAAAAAGTTCATTAAATACTAAAAGTTTAGGTTGATGATTATTTTCAAGTCTTACAACTTCTAATTTTTTTGGATAAACCCTTTCATTAAACTCAATAACTTTTGTAGCTAAATCTAAAATAGGTTTAGTAGAACGATAATTTTTTCTAAGGGTAAATACATTTGCGTCTTTATATCTTTTTGCAAAAGTAGAAATAATACCAATATCAGAACCATTGAAAGCATAAATACTTTGATCATAATCTCCTACACAAAAAAGAGATTTTGGTCTAAAAGCATCTAAAAGTCTTCCTTGTAAAGGATTTGTATCTTGATATTCATCTACAAGTATTTCTTGGAATGCAAAATCTTTTTCTTTTAAAACTTCTAGCATCGTAGTTAATAAATCATCAAAATTCACGTATCCATACTCTTTTTTTAAAGAGTTAAATTCATCAATAACATCTTCATAAATTAATGTATATGATTCATGTGCAGGACTTTTTTCTTTTATCCAAGAGGTAAAATCTTCGCTATTATTTGAGTTTAAATATAAAGAATAAATATCATATAAGTAACCACCATCATAAGGATTTGCCTCCTCATTTCTATCTATAAACACTCTTTTTTCATATATAGATTTAAAAAGTGTTTTAAGTTCATTTGGTTGTTTAAGTGTTATGTTAACATCTAATTCTTTTAAAAGTTTGAAAGAAACAGAGTGAAAAGTTCCAGCCATAATCTCTTTTGCTATATCTTTTGAAAAAATCTTTGAAACCCTATTTATCATCTCAACTGCTGCTTTATTAGTAAAAGTTAAAAGTAGAATCTCTTTTGGCTTTATTCCACTATTTATTAGATGAGCTATTCGTCCTACAATAGTTGATGTTTTTCCAGTACCTGCACTCGCAATTATTAGGTTATAACCACTTTTACAAGTTGCTGCATTAAGTTGTTCTTGATTTAAATTTGATAATGGCATAAATTAAGGCTTATATTTTTTGTTTAAAAAGTGAAATCATTTTGGAATAGTAGTATAAGGGTAGTTAAAAGTAGATAAAAAAAAGAGAGCCGCCTAGGGGAAGCGACTCTCTTCATACACAAGGAAACATAAAAATTATCTATTTAAGAAACTTATCTTAAAAAAATATTTTTTATAAATAAGTCAATAAATTAACTTACTTATAGAGAAATTATATATAAAAAAGATTAATAAAAAATTAATCATGCTTTCCATTTCGAACTTTTTTCTACTTTTTTCTCATTTTCGACTAAAATCACTATATATTTACTTGACCAAATAATTAAAAATATTACTAATAAAAGGGATGTAACATCAATAAACAATAAATAATTTAAATCAAAATTAGAGCTAATTGATGTAAATATACGCAAAAAAGTCAATATTTGAATTGCTATAAAAGTGGCTACAACAAAATTATTTGTTTCTATCTTTCTTCCTGAGTGACCAAGAATAACTCTAGTACCAAATCCAATTAAAACTGTAACAAAATAGCCAACAGCTAATGTATGAATCACTGCTTTTTCAAAGAAAAAATCAGGATTTACAAATACCATAACGCCTTCAAAAATAGATATTAAAAATGCAATAGGAATCCAAAATAATCCTATATGCAGTACCCAAACAATTGGTGGCATGTGACTAACAGGAAGTTTCCATTTTATTAACTCTTTTGATATAAATATAAATAGTGGAATATCCACAATTAAATTTAGTTTTGGATTTTCAAAACTTAATACACATACTTTTAAAATTAGTAATAAAAACAAAATATCTAGTAGTCTTGAACTTTTATTTATATTATATTCAGGAGCCATTACTCTAGTAAAAAAGGGAATCATTCTTTGAGAAATAGTAAAAATAATCATAAATAAAAATAGATAAAAACCACTATTTATAGCAATTTTAGAGAATAAAGTAGATAAAGAAAAATCAAATTGTGAAATCAAAAACAATAAGTGAGCAACCAGCCCTGAAGCAAAAGATATTAAAACCCACTTTGTATCATTTTTATCTTTTAAAATACTTTTTTTATGAATTGAATAAAGAAGATTAAAACTTAAGATTTGTACAAAAAGAATTAAAATTTGAAAAAATATAACTAATTTTGGTAAAAAAATTATTGAAAGAAAAATTCCAATACTTCCTATAAAATATAAAAGAAATTGATTCATATAATCTTTTGAAGCTATTTCACTTTGCATCAAGAATTTAGGAAATACAACGAATAAAAAACCAAGAAAAAATTGAATGAAAACAACAAAAATCAAACTATATGCATGATAAGTTAAAAGAGATGAATTTAAAATCAAAATATTTGAATAACTAAAAAAAAGAAGCAACATAAACAAAATAAAGAAAATTACTCCATTTGTAAAAAACGGTTGATGTGGTTGGGATGAGAATTTTTTATACCAAGAAGTCATAAGAATCTCCTAAAAATTTTAAGAGATTCTATCTGCTTTAATAAAAATTGATATTGACTTTAAACAAGAAAGCCTATTTTAAAGATTTCCTACAATATATTCAATCTCTTCATCAGTAACATATGGATTCATTGGTAAGCTCATTATCTCTTTTGATACTTTTTCCGAAATTGGGAAATCACCCTCTTTTAAATTTAAATATTTAAAACATTCTTGTACATGTAGAGGCATTGGATAATGTACTGCAGTTGGAATTCCTAAGTTTTGTAATTTTGTTTGAACTTCATCTCTATTTTGTACTCTAATTGAGTATTGTGCCCAAGCCGATGTTCTATCATCTTTAACGAATGGAGTTTCTATATTTTTTGCATTTAAAGCTTGCGTATATTTAGAAGCTACATCTTGTCTAAGTTTTAAATCTTTTTCATAGTATTTTAATTTTACATTTAAAACTGCTGCTTGAATAGTATCTAATCTTCCACCCATACCAATATATTGGTGATGATATCTTATACTTTGACCATGAAGTCTAAGAGATTTTATTTTATCTGCAAGTTTATCATCATTTGTAAACACTGCTCCACCATCACCATAACAACCTAACGGTTTAGCAGGAAAGAAAGAAGTACAAGAGATATCACCTAAAGCTGAATCACTAATACCTTTATAAGTAGCTCCAAAGCTTTGAGCTCCATCAACGATTACTTTTAGGTTATGTTTTTTAGCTATTTGATTTATTTCATCTATATCAGCTGGTTGCCCATATAGAGATACTGGAATGATAGCTTTAGTTTTAGAAGTGATTTTTTCTTCAATTTTACTTGGATCAATATTATATGTTTTTTCATCAATATCAACAAATACTGGTTTTGCTTTTAGAAAAGCTATTGTTTCTGCTGTTGCGAAGAAAGTAAAAGGAGTTGTAATAATTTCATCACCAGGTTGAATATCTATAGCCATCATAGCAAGTAAAAGAGCATCTGTTCCACTTGAACATGATATTGCATGTTTAGCAGCTGTAAATTTCTCTAAATCTCTTTCAAACTCATCTATTTGAGCACCCATAATAAAATTACAATCTCTTGCTACTTTTAAAATAGCATTTTCTATTTCATCTTTATATAAGTTATGTTGAATTTTTAAATTTGCAAAGTCTATTTTCAATTTTTTTCCTTTTATTTGTTCATATTGTTATCAGCCATTGTTAGAATTTCTTGAATTCTAATAGCTTGTGCTGGGTTTGAGAAAGATTCTGTTTTATTAACAACAGATAATCTAAAGTGTTCAATACTATTAAATAAAGCATCTTCTACTTCAATTTTAGGGATATATGCATCTAATTCATTTGTTTTTACACAATAATCATCACTATAAATATCATCTCCTTTTAAAACCTCTACATTTTTGTTGTATACAACTAATTTTTCAGATAATTTTACATCATCATAAACTAACATCTTTTTTGTACCAACAATAGTTAATTTTCTATCTTTTATTGGTGAAATCCAATTTGATTCTATTTGAGCAAAAAAGTTATCATATTTCAAAGTTAAAAATGTAATACTCTCTTTTGGATTATAAATTTTTTCTCCAAAAGATTTTATCTGCTTTGGAAAAACTCCATCCATTAAGTAATCAATTATAGATAAATCATGTACAGCTAAATCCCACATTGAACTAACATCTTTTCTAATTTGTCCAAGACTTGTTCTTGTTGCATCAATGTATAAGATATCTCCTAATTCGCCATTAGAAAGTATCTCTTTTATTTTTTTAATTGCTGGATGAAAAATCATAATGTGGTCAATATGAATTATTAAATTTTTTTCTTTTGCTAAAGCCTCTAGTTCTAGAGCCTCTTCAATTGTAGAAGTAAAAGGTTTTTCAACATATACATGTTTATTGTTTTCTAAAGCAGCTTTAATTAATTTGTAGTGAGTACCTGTGTTTGTAGCAATAGCAACAGCATTTATATTTACATTATTCAAAATATTTTCATAGTTTGCATCATAATTTACAGTTTCTATATAAATAGACTTTGCTTTTTCTATATTACTTTCAATCATATCACAAATTGTGTGTAGCTTTAGATTTGGATTTGCATTTATATTTCTAGCGACATTCGGTCCCCAATAACCAAAGCCCACCAAGGCGATATTCATCATCTAAATTTTCCTTCAAGTATTTTTAAGATTTGGCATTGTACTCAAATAAAATTTAGATGAAACTTTATAAATAATTTTTAAACTCTAAAATTAATTTTAGAGTTTACTATATTCTTTACATCCTTCTTCATTATTTAATAAACAAGCCTTATTAAAATAATTTTTTGCTTGATTTTTATTTACTGCAAGAAATTTACCATCTAAATAAGCAACTCCTAAATTAAAACAAGCATTTGAATAACCTAAATCACAAGATTTTTGATATAAATTTACTGCTTTTAATGGTGATAATTCTACACCTTCTTCATTGTAATATTTGTATGCTAAATTGTAACAAGCTTTTGCATGGTCAAGATTACAAGATTTTGTAAGAAACTCTATCGTTTTAAAATTGTCTTGCTCTTTTTCATAAATTGAAGATAGATTAAAACAAGCACTAGAATTTCCATCCTCACATGCTTTACTATAAATATCAATAGCTTTACTTAAATCTTTTTGAGTTCCAAGCCCTCTCTCGTCCATATACGCAAGATTAAAACAAGCCTGATTATGTCCTTCGTCACAAGCTTTTTTAAATAATTCATAAGCTTTAGAATAATTCTTAGCAATATGTTCACCTTGAAAATACATCAAACCTAAATTATAACAACCAGCAAATGCTCCTTTTTGACAAGCAATATTAAAAATATTTGCAGCTTCTAAAACATTTCCTTTTTCAAGTTCTACATAACCATCTTCAACCATAGAAGCATTCGAAAAAGAGAAAGCAAGGGCTAAAGCAATTATAGCTTTGATAATTTTTTGCATAAAAGATCCTTTGTTTGGAGTTTAAACAATATTACAATTTTTAGATTAATAGTAGGTAAAGAAAAGAAGAAATTAGGTAAGAATTCTTACCTAATCATTTTTTAGTGACAACTTCCACAACAAGAAGTTGAAGTAGCTTCAGATGCTGCTGCTAAAACTGCATCGTAATTTGGTTCATTTGTAATTTCAGGAACAATCTCTTTATATGTAATTTTTCCAGATGGATTTACAATAAATACTGCTCTTGCAGTAAGTCCTGCTAATGGTCCATTTGCTTGTAAAACTCCATAAGATTTAGCAAATGCTTTTGCTCTAAAATCAGAAGCAACTTTTAAATTTTCTATACCTTCTGTTGTACAAAATCTTTTCATAGCAAAAGGTAAATCCATAGAAACTACAATAACTTCAGCATTATCAAGTTTTGATGCAGCTTCATTAAATTTTCTAGCTTCTGCAGCACAAACACCTGTATCTAAAGATGGAACTGCTAAAATAATTTGAGCTTTACCTTTTTGACCACCAATTTGAATATCACTTAAATCAGCTGCTACTCCTGAAACAACTGGAGCAATATCTCCAACGTTTAACTCTGTACCATTTAAACTTACTTCTAATTCACCTTTGAATTTTACTGTTGCCATAAAGGTATCTCCTTTTTTGATTAAATATTTTGTAATTATAGTTAATTAGGATAAAATTTATCTTAATTAAAAGAGTTTAATTTTATCACTTAATAAAACTATTTTTTTATCTTCTATTAGTTTTGTTAATGTAGCTTTATAAGATTTTTTACTCATTCCAAAAACTTTTTTTATGTCTTCAGCATCGCTTTTGTAAGTAAAACTTATCTCTCCACCATTGTTTTTTAAAACTTCAATAATTTTATTATCATCTATTTTTTGACCAATTTTTTGTAAACTTATATCTAATTTGTTATCTTCTCTAACTTTTTTAACATAAGCTCTTTTTTTATCACCAATTCTTAAATTTTCGAAAACTTCTGAATGAAAAATCATTCCTTCATAAAGATTGTTTACAATAACCTTATAACCTAAAGGTGTTTTTGAATATAAAATTATTTCTACTTCATCATTTTGCTTTAAATTTTTTGGTTCACTTTGTAAAATATATTTTTCACTTGCAATTAACCTACTTGTTCTTTCATCAAATTGCATTTGTAAAACTTTATACGAACCTACAGTAAAAGTACCTTTTTGTCTATTTTTTGGAACCAATAAATCTTTCGCTAATCCAATATCTACAAAATATCCAAATTTCGCACTATCAACTATTTTTAAATTAGCAAACTCATTTAAATACAAATATGGTTTTAAAGTAGTAGCAACTAGTCTATCTTCACTATCTGTATATATAAACACATCAACTAAACTTCCTATTTGCATAGATTTTTCAACATAAATATTTGGCAATAAAACTTCTGTTTCATCACCACTTATTAAGTAAATTCCTGGTTCACTAACTCTATTTACTCTTAAAGTGTTTACAACACCTTGTTTTAATTTTTCATTCATTGGTTTTTCCGTCTTTCTTTTTTATTTTTTTAATATTTTTATAGTTGCCAAAGCAACAACACTGACCATTATAATACTAGCACCTGAACTAATATCATACAAATATGAGATAACTAACCCACAAAGTGTAAACATTGTAGCTAAAATTGAGCTAATAATCATCATATTTGATAATTTATTTGCGAAAGTTTCTGCTAAATATGTTGGAATTGTAAGAAGGGCAATAACTAAAATGAGTCCAACTGCCTTTATTGCAGCAACTACACACAAACTTGCTAAAATCAAAATAAGTGTATAAAAAAACTTTACATTTATTCCTCGTAAACCTGCAAATTCACTATCATAAGACACTGCTAAAATTGGTTTATAAAAAAATACAACAATTATTACAATAAAAATATCAAGTAAACTCATAAAAATTAAATCTTCACTAGATACAGCAATAATACTTCCAAATAAGTAGCTCATTAAATCAACATTATAGCCTGGTGTTATATCAATAAATACTATTCCTATGGCCATTCCACTTGCCCACATCATTCCAATAATTGCATCTATTCTACTTTTATTTTTTAAAGTAATGATAGCAATTAAAATAGCAGTAATAATGGCAAAAATAGTAGCTCCAAAAAGTATTGGAATTCCTAAATAAACAGCAAGACCAATTCCTCCATAAGCACTATGAGCAATTCCACCTGTTAAAAAAGTAATTTTATTTACTACAACTAAACTTCCAATAATTCCAGCTGCAATTGAAATTAAGATTCCTGCAATTATTGCATTTTGTATAAAATCATATTGTAAAACTTCTAACATATTTTTACCTTAATGCTTATGATTGCAACACATTTGTGTTTTTCCTAAAGCTGACAACAACTCAACTTCACATAAATGATCATCACCTAAAGTAACATTTCTTTGAACATCTTTTAGACTATGATAAACCAAACTTCTATTGACATGAGCTACATCTTTTGCATAATTTAATAAAATTGATAAATCATGACTCACAACAACTATTGCTATAGATTTATTAAGCTCTCTTAAAAGTTCATATATATCTTGCTGACCTTGCACATCAATGCTAGCTGTTGGCTCATCTAACATTAGTATTTTTGGATTTGAACACAAAGCACGAGCAATAAAAACTCTTTGTCTTTGCCCTCCACTTAAATCTCCAATTTTTTTATCTGCAAATTTTTCCATTCCTACTTGTTTTAAAGAACTTAAAGCACAATCAATATCTTCTTTTGCATAACCAAATAGCTTTCTTTTAGTTTTTATATGTCCCATTAAAACAACTTCTAAAGCTGTTATTGGAAAATCTGTATTTAAATTTGTATTTTGAGGAACATACCCTACTTCACTATTTTTTATATTTTTTATCAATTTCCCCTTTTGAAGAGGTAAGAGTTCTAAAATAATCTTAAGAAGAGTAGACTTTCCACCACCATTTGGTCCAATGATGGCTAGAAAATCACTATTTTTTATAGTAAGATTTACATTTTCTAAAGCTTTTGTGTTTCCATAATAATGTGTTAAATTTTCTATTTGTATTAAATTCATATTAACCTTTTTCTGCAACTTGGTTGCAATGTTACCCAAAAATCAATTAAACATTTAAAGTAATAGTAAATTCAGCACCTTTGTATTTTTGTTTATTATAATTAAACTCAACATTTTGAACAGAAATTTCTCCATTCAACTGTAAAATAATCTCTTGAGTCATATATAAACCTATCCCTGTACCTTGATTTTTATCTTTTGTAGTGAAATATGGATTAAATATTTTTGATAAATTTTTTTTCTCAACTCCACCCGCATTATCTTTTATAATAATCTTTAATTGCTCGTGTTTTTTATAAACATCAATAAAAATATACTTTTCATAATCTTTATTAATTAATTCATCTCTTGCATTATTTAATATATTTATTAAAGCTTGAATTAACTCATTTTCATGAGAAAAAATCTCTACATCTTGAATATTTTTTATAATAAATATATCTTTAGTATTTAATTGAACTGAAATTAAATCCAAAGTTTTTGATATTGTATTTACAATTTTAAAATTTTCTTTCTCTTTATTTGGACTAAAGAAATTTCTAAAATCATCTATTGTTTGAGAAAGATAAAATGCTGAAGCGTTTATTTTTTTAGTAGATTCTAAAAAAAACGCATCAGTAAGAGTTCCCATCTCTTTTTGTATTAACATACCACTTGCTGATGCGGTTATAACAGACAATGGTTGTCTCCATTGATGAGCTATATTTCCAATCATTTCTCCCATGGTTGCCATTTTTGATTGTTGAAAAAGTAGTGCTTGTCTACTACTTAACTCTTCTTTATATTTTATAAACTTCTTTTCAATATATTTTGAAACGTAATAAGAAATTATTAGTAAAAATATAATTAATATAACACTACCAACTAAAGTATCTTTTATATTTTGCTCAAAATCTTTATCAAGTTTTTTCTTTACCTCAATTATTTCAAAATCTACATCATCTTCATAAAATAAAGCACCAATAATCCAATCCCAACTACTAAGCGCTTTTACATAACTGATTTTATTTACTTTGTAATCTACATTTGAATTAGCGTATTTTTCTTCATATTTATAAAAATTATCAACTTTTGAATTTGCAGCATCTATCATACCTTGAAAATTAATTTTTCTTGCAGATACAAGACTATCGAACTTATCTTTTGAGTTTATAAGTTGTTCATCTTTATTTAAATATACACCTTCATTTGTAATGATAAAAATATTTCCACTTTTACCAAACTTTATAGTATTTAAATAATCAACTACTTTTCGTTGAACATTATCATTATATTCATCAAAATATTCTCCTGTTCCAATTACAAAATTTAATGGTTCAAAATATTTATAGAATGCGATTTTTCTTGAAGATAGATTAGTAGTTGGATTATTCCAATAATATTCATCATATCTTTCACCTTTATTATTTAGAGTGTTAACTATTGTTTTTACAAATGCATAACCATTATCATCTTTATATTCTAAATAATTCTTTCCCTCTCCTTCTTTATCAAGTGGAGTTAAAAGCATATTACCAAATTCATCAATAATATAAAAATAACCCCTTCCTTCGTTATATCTTATTTTATCTAGAGTAATTTTTATAATTTCAATAATTTCATCTCTATTTTTTATATCTTTATATTTTTCATAAATGTTTGAGGCTATTGAGTGAGCCTCATAAGCTTTACTTTTTATTGAAGTTCTAAGTTCTTTTTCTGAATTTTCTTGGATATATTGTACATATGAATAAGCCCTATTTACTTCATCTTTTATCATATTTGCATTTTGTAAATAAAATTTCTTTTCCAAATCTTTTTTTTCATTTAAAAATTCTCTTTTATTTTCTATATATAAAAAAAGAACTAAAATAGAAGTCAAAAATAGGATCAAAACAACTGGTGCGTATCTTATAATTTTTAATAGTTGTTGTTCTTTTTCTTTATCCATTTTACATATCTTTGATTTAAAATTTAATACTTGACCGATTATATAAGAATTTTTATAAAATCTGCTTTATTATTTAAAATAAGTTATAATTATTTTTTAAAATTTTATTAGGAAAATAATATGTCAAAAATAGGAATCATTGTAGCTAGTTCAAATAATAATTTAAAATTAGGTTTAAAATTTCAAGAATTAGCAAAAAATTTAAATGTAGAAACTGAACTTATAAATTTGGTTGATTATAATCTTCCACTTTATAGTACAAACGAAGAAGAAAAAAATGGAATTCCTGAATCTGTTTTAGATTTAGCAACGAAAATTATGGATTTAAAAGCTTTTATAATTGTAGCACCAGAATATAACGGAGTTATGCCCCCTGTTTTAAACAATGCTATGGCTTGGACTTCAAGAGCAACAAAAAACTGGAGAGATGCTTTTGATGATAAAGATGTAGCATTGGCAACGCACAGCGGTGGTGGAGGACAAAAAGGTCTTCAAGCAATGAGAATTATGTTCCAACACCTTGGAGCAAATATTTTAGCTAGAGAAATTCTTACTACTTATGAAAAAGCACTAAATGAAGATGCAGCAAAAGCTGTAATTTTAAAATTAGCTAAACTTACAAACGCTTAAGAGATTTATCTCTTAAGTATTTTCAAATCAAAATCTTATTACTTGGCTCATGTATATAGAAACCTTGAGCATAATCTATTCCCATACTAGTAACTTTTTCCAGAATCTCTTTTTGAGATACAAATTCAGCAACTGTTTTAATATTTTGAAGTTTAGCAAATTCTAAAATTGTTTTTACAATATTGAAATAATTAGTATCTGTAATAAAATCTTTAATTAATGAGCCATCAATTTTTATATAGTCAGCTTTTAATTTAATCAAATATGCAAAATTTGAGTAACCACTTCCAAAATCATCAATTGCAATCTTACATCCAAGTTCTCTTACGTTTGCAATAAATTCATTTATTTCATCAAAGTCAACTATTTCTTCACTTTCAACTATTTCAAAAACAACTTTATGTCCAATATTGTATTCATGTAGTTTTTTTAAGATAAATTCTCTCATATTTTTATCAATTATATCTTCCAAAGTTAGATTTATACTAAATTCAAAATCTTTATCCTTAAAATATTCAAAAGATTTTTCAATTACTTTTTTTGTAATCAATAAATACTGTCTAGATTTCTTAGCTATATCTAAAAAATAAAATGGAGAATAGACCTTTCCATCTTTTTCAATTAATCTAACTAAACATTCATATTTTTCTATTTTTTTTGTTTTTGTATTATAAATAGCCTGATAAAAAGGAACTATTCTATCATCATTTAATGCATTCTTTATTCTTACTGCCCAAATCCTATTATTCTCATAAAATTTTTCAAGTTGCAAATCTTTGCTATATATAATCTCATATTTAAACTTTTGAGAATGCTTTTT
>RRZU010003238.1_pt1 | contig 23875 bp, 16 predicted proteins | sample 2165561 | NCBI WGS metagenome assembly RRZU01 (sample SAMN10456909, study PRJNA506462) | wastewater metagenome | isolation source: wastewater sludge | place: USA: Moscow, Idaho | reverse complement strand
GTTGACTAATTTTGTTGGATTTTCATCATGAATTAAATGAATAGATGAAAGTATAAAGCTTAAAAAATGAAAAATAGTTCAGTAGAGTCTATCGCTATATCAGAATATAATTATCATCTGCCCGATGAGAGGATTGCTAAATATCCTTTGGGCAAGAGAGATCATTCGAAACTTTTGCACTATTGCAAGGGTGCGATAAAGGTACAAAGTTTTTTTGAACTGCCAGAATTGCTTCCTGCTTATAGTTTAATGGTGTTTAACAATACTAGGGTAATACATGCACGACTGTTGTTTAAAAAGCCAACTGGCGCCACTATAGAGGTGTTTTGTTTGTCGCCACATGCTCCAAAAGATTATGCGCAAAGTTTTGAGCAAACATCCACAAATGTGTGGAGTTGTATGGTGGGCAATGCACGAAAATGGAAGGATGAGCCTTTGATGTTGCCCTTGAAGGGCGATGGGGGCGATGTTGTGCTGTGTGCTAAAAAGCTTTTGACGGAGGGGCAAGAGCATCAGATAGCGTTTAGTTGGGACAATGATGCCTATACTTTTTCTGAACTGCTGGAGATGGCTGGCAACTTGCCCATACCTCCCTATTTGAATAGGGCTACAGAGAAGAGTGACGAGAACACGTATCAAACTGTTTACTCGCAGGTGGAGGGGTCTGTGGCTGCACCCACAGCGGGTTTGCATTTTACAGATGGTGTGTTGGAAGCGCTGGGCAGTAAAAATATTGAACGCACAGAGGTAACGCTTCATGTGGGGGCTGGTACTTTTAAGCCAGTAAAAGCGGCTCAAATAGGTGGGCATGAGATGCATACCGAGTTGATAGCTGTGAGGCGAGATACCATTGAGAAGATGCTTGCCAATGAAAACAAGCTTGTTGTGGTGGGCACTACATCGCTGCGCACCATCGAGAGTTTGTATTATATTGGGGTGAAGTTGTTGAGAGGCGAAAGGTTGTTGGCAAATAATATCGCTGTGAAACAGTGGGAGCCTTATATTGAGGCTAATAATGGGTATGCTCCCAGAGAGTCGTTGCAGGCTATCTATGCCTATATGATGGAGCACAATTTGGGGGTGTTGATAGCTTCTACGCAGATAATGATTGCACCGGGTTATCAGTTTAAGTTTGTGGATGGGTTGCTCACCAATTTTCATCAACCGCAAAGTACTTTGTTGTTGCTTGTGTCGGCTTTTGTGGGCAACGATTGGCGCAAGATATATGACTTTGCTATTGACAATGATTTTCGCTTTTTGAGTTATGGGGATAGTTCGTTGTTGTGGAAAAAGGAAAGTAAGGGGTGAAGGGTGAAGGGTAAGGGGTGAAGGGTAAGGGGTGAAGGGTTAAAAATTAAAAGTGGTGTGGGAAAATATTAAATGTACCCCTCATTTACCCATGTAAATATTAATAACTACTTTATCTGCTTGTATTTGGTTAAAGGTGTGTTGAAACATTCATTTCGATAGCTTTTTTTCGTATTTTTGCATATAAATTTGAAGAAGAAATATACTGAACGATGAAAATCTTTCTAAAGGCATTAAGAATACTCGCTATTGTGGTTGTATCGATAGTGTTGCTCAATATTATTATATTTATAACATTGAGCATACCTTTTGTACAAAACAAAGCTAAAGACTTTGCATTGAGCAAGCTAAAGCCCATGATAAACACAGAGGCTACAATTGGCAGTATCAATTTGCAATTGCTCAATAGCGTGAGAATACGCGACTTGTACGTAGAAGACCAAAACCAAGATACGCTGCTCTTTGTAAACAAATTGGATGTGAAGTTTAATCCACTTGGACTGCTTAATAAGAAGTTGCAATTTTCTGCTATCAATCTCGAAAACTTTACTGCCAATATCTATAAAGAGACTCCAGAAGCGCCTTTCAACTTTCAGTTTATTATAGATGCCTTTGCAAGTGAAGATACTACCTACAAAGAGCCAAACCCCAACCCAATGGTGATTAGCTTCGATAATGTGGCTCTCAAAAATGGGGTGGCTCACTACAATATTTTATCTGCGCCCATTACACCCGATGTTTTTAATGCTAACCACATAAATGTGTATGATTTAAATGCACGCTTGAAAGCGCCTTCGATAGATATCAATAACCTTGATGCTACTATCAGAAAGCTATCGCTTAAAGAGCGCACTGGGCTTACTTTGCATCATGTGAAAACGAGTAGGGTGAGGTCGAAAGATGGTAGAATAACAGCCAATAAACTGGCTATAAAATTAAACACAACGGAGATTGATGCTGCTGATGTTGTCTATTGTATCAACACGCAAGAGTTTGCAATAGATATGAAGAGCAACAATATCGACCCGGCTGATATAGCGCTGTTTTCGCCGCAGTTTGCTGGTCTAAACAAGACTTTGAAAATAGATGCAAACCTAAAAGGACAATTGCCACAAGCAGATATTTCTAGCCTGATAGTGGAGTATGGAACTACTACAAAAATTGATTTAGCGGGTCATATCGAAGATTATACCAAATATGATAATGCCGATGTGGCAATAGACCTGAAAGAGCTGCGCACTACACAAGCCGATTTGGATGCATTTATGAAAATTGGAAGTGCCGAAACTGTACTGCCAGAGCAGGTGAAGGCATTGGGCAACTTAAATGTGAGGCTCACAGCAAAGGGTACATTGAAGCGATTAAATATTAATGGATTATTTAAAACCAAACCAGGTAGTGTACGAATTACGGGTGTGGGGGGTATTCCTACACCATTTTCCGATTTCACGTTTGATGGGCGTGTTGAAACTAATAACCTAAACACTGCCATGATATTGGGAGAGGAGTTGGGACTCGACTCGGTGTCAGCCAACATTAATGCAAAGGTGAAACAGATAAAGGATAAACCAATTAGTGTAATTGCTGATGGTACCATATCTTCGTTGAAATATAAAGAGCACAATTATAGCAATCTCAATTTTACAGGAAGTTATATCAATAGCGATATAATAGCTGATATAAACACAGATACGCCAACCGATAAATTCGATTTGCATGCAGAGATGTTAAATGCAAGTGGTATGGATATCACTGTTAATGGAACCATTGACAGACTAGTGTTGAAGCCTTTTTATTCTCCTGAAGGGTGGGTAGATGCTTCGCTCACAGCGCGCATAGATGGTCAGTTTAGTGGAACCACTATCGACGATATGATAGGAACGCTAGTTATAGACAGTACTTCGCTGGTAGAGGAGTCGTTTATATTTACTCCTGGTGCAATTTATCTTCAATCGCTAGTGGAGGATGGGGAGAAAACCATTCAGATATTCTCTAACTTTTTGGAGGCGGAGATAAAAGGCGACTACTATTTTACCTCAATAGCAGAAGAGATAAAGCAGGTGTTGCAGCCTCATTTGCCTACAATATTGGGGATGGACAGTGTAGCGGTGGATTATAAAAACGATTTCCAATTTTCGTTTACCATTAAAAATACGGAGGATTTATCGCATGTTTTCTCGCTTCCTTTATACAATATAGAGCCTGGCACAATAACAGGTAGGGTGGATATGCCGCAGAGGCAAACCACTATTAATGTTGCTGTGCCACGTTTGATGTTTGGAGCTAATGAAGTGCGACAAACAAAAGTGAATATGCTTGTTACTCAAATGCATGGTGTGGATTTGGATGTCGACACCTATTTGGTGCAAGATGATGGGTATATTAATGGAAAACTAGGCACGAAGGTGTATCAAGACTCGGTAATCAACTCGCTCTTTTTTGATATGAACAACGATGTGATTGTATCAAACGGGGAGTTGCGGGCTTCCATTGGTTTTGATAAAGATGAGGAGATGAATTTGGCAACCAATATCATGATTCATCCCACCACATTGCGTTTCAATAAAAAAGATGTAAATATTATTCGAAGTTCGGTGCATCTCACTAGCGATTCTATAAATATTAACAACTTTGGCATCAGGCACGATGGTAAACAGCAGTTTGGTATAGATGGTATAGCATCTAAAAATGTAGAGGATAGTGTGCGTCTGTTTTTTGATGGTGCAGAGTTGGCTAATATATTAACTGCATTTAATGTGGAAAATATTTATGGCACTATCGATGGCAGTATGATGGTTAGAAGGGTGCTAGACAATCCGGTAGTACACACCGATCACTTGAATATTTTTGACATCCGTACTGACAAAGATACCATTGGTACACTGCATGTGGAGGCGCTTTACAACCCTGCCGACGATGGACTAAGGCTTGATGTGTATATTAATAAAGATGGGGTGCGCCACACTGGCGTTACGGGTTTTGTGCCTACTGTGGGTGAAAAAGATATCGACCTCGATGTTGTAATAAATGAGCTGCCTTTGCGATGGATACAACCATTTGCAGTATCTACCTTTAGTAAGATGGAGGGTACTGTGAGCACTAAAATGGATATTGTGGGAAAAACATCGGCGCCTATCATAGAGGGGTGGTTGGGTGTGAACGAGGGTTTGCTAAAAGTGGACTTCACCAATGTTGAGTACCGTATTTCGGATACCATTCGTGTGAATAGAGATAATGTGGGTTTCGAAAACTTGGTTATTCTTGATGAGAATAATAAAAGGGCTACAATAGGGCTCGTGGTTAATCATAGCGACAACTTTGGTAGATTGGATTATAAAGCAAAAATAAGGTTCAATGATTTTATGCTGCTCAATAATGCCGATAGAACTGATTTAATGGCTCATGGATTGTTGAAGCTTGATGGTGATATCAATTTAACTGGATCTCCAACAGGGCTATTTGGAACTGCTAATATAAGAACAAGCAGCAGGTCGAAAGTGAAGATAGAGTTGCCTCAAACGGCGTCGGCATCAGAGTATAAGGGTATTATCTATATCAATACCCCACAGGATGACGACCCTCTTGCTTTTGTGAAAGAGAGAGAAGATCCGTCAAGGCGCCGTTCAAGTCCCTCTACAAATAGTATGCTGATAGATATACAGGCAACTGTGAATTTGACGCCACTATTAGAACTTGCTGTGCAATACAACCCCCGAACGGGTGATGAGGTGTCGATAAGTGGAACAGGTGAGTTGGGTGTTAACTTTAACACGAAGTCTGATCCGCAAATAAGAATCTATGGCGAGTATATTGCTCAAAGTGGTGAGGCAAGTCACAACCTACAGGGATTGAAGAAAATCAATTTTAAATTGAAAGAGGGTAGCAAGATTAACTTTATGGGCGACCCGCTTCAAACAAGATTTAATCTTACAGCTTATCATCAGGTAAAGGCAGATTTGGCAACATTGAGTAATAGTTTTTCGCAAGATGCTAATATGTCGAATACTAGAGTACCAGTGAATGCTGTTTTGGATATAAGTGGCGACTTGGATGAAATGCAGCTTAGCTATGATGTGGAGCTGCCTGATGCATCGCAGGATGTGCAACAAAAAGTGAAGAGTTTGATAAATACAGAAGAGGAGCGCATTAGACAGTTTGGAAACCTTGTGGCAATGAATAGTTTTTATGGCGCTTCAAGTGGCTCACAGGGAGGGTTTGGTAGCGATATGTTTACCAATGTTGCAGCAGGATATTTAGCCAAAGGCTTGGATGCGCTCTTTTCGAGTGCGCTCAACGATAATTGGAGCATTAGTACCAACTTGGAGACGCAAAATGGCACGTTTGAAGATGTGCGCATGGGTGTGGATGTATCTACACGTCTCTTCGACGACAGGTTGGAGGTGTCTACCAATTTGAGTTATGGTGAGGATCAGATGAATAGATATCAACAAGATTTTATTGCTGAGTTTGATGTGCGCTACAAGTTGCTCAGTTGGCTCAAACTGCGTGCTTTTAACAAAGCCAACGAACGCTATTACAAACTTGCGCCTACCACACAGGGTGTTGGTCTTGAAGTGAATAGAGAGGCAAAAACTTTGAGAGGGTTGTTTAGATTCCGTTTCTTTCAAAGAAAGAAAAAAGAGGAAGTAGTGGAAGAAACTCCCTAAAGCGTTGTTGCTAGGGTGATGAGCTTTGAAAAGATGGGTGTTGTGGAATTCTTCCATAATATTCTATCCAAACTATGAAAGCCAATATTATTTTGTTAAATTTGTAGGTACTTATTAATTCAAATAGAAACTAACTAATGGCATATATCGATTATTATAATGTGTTGGGGATAAGCAAGAACGCCACCACCGATGAGGTGAAGAAGGCGTATCGCAAACTGGCACGGAAACACCATCCCGATTTAAATCCTAACAATAAGGAGGCGGAAAAGAAGTTTCAACAGATAAACGAAGCCAACGAAGTGTTGAGCGATCCAGTAAAAAGAGAGAAATACGATAAGTATGGCAAGGATTGGAAACATGGCGAGGAGTTTGAAAGGGCACAACGTGCACAACAATCGCAAAGACAGTATCAAGGGCAAGGCTCACAATCATACTACGCTGGACAAGGAGGCGATTTTGGAGCAGAATTTGGCGGCGATGATTTCTCCGACTTCTTCCACTCTATGTTTGGTGGCGGATTTTCGCAACAGTCGCGTGGACGTTCACGCTTTAAAGGACAGGATTTGAATGCAGAATTAGAGTTGACGCTGCGTCAAGCAATGAATACGCATCAACAAACGCTTACCATAAACGGAAAGAATGTGCGCATCACCATTCCTGCAGGAGTGAGCGATGGGCAAAAGATACGATTGAAGGGGTATGGTCAGCCTGGCATAAACAATGGACCAAGCGGCGACCTCTACATAACATTTAGAATAGCGCAAGACCCTGTATTTAAACGTAAAGGCGACGATTTGTATAAGCAGATAGAGATTGATCTTTATACTGCTGTGTTGGGCGGAGAAATTATGATAGATACCCTCACGGGCAAAGTGAAATTTCCTGTGAAACAAAACACACAACAAGACACTACAGTGCGATTGCGTGGCAAGGGATTTCCTGTTTATAAAAAGGATGGACAGTTTGGAGACCTTTATATTACAGTGAAAGTGAAGCTGCCAGAGCGATTGACAGACAAAGAGAAAGAGCTATTTACAGAACTATCAAACTTGAACAAATGATGAGCAGAAAAAAGATAACATACACAGAATGCTTGCAAATCTATCAGGTGGAAGAGACTTTCTTGAACCAGCTAGAGAGTTCGGGCTTGATAGAGATTGTAATAGAGGAAGACGACAGATATATCGAATATGACTACCTGCAAGAGATTGAGCAGTTTGTACGCTGGCACTACGAGCTAGAGATAAATATGGAGGGAATTGAAGCCCTGTATCATATGTTGCAGCAAGTGCAGCAGCTACAAGAGGATGTGGAAAAATTGAGGGGTGAATTGAATTTTTATAAATCTATTGTTTAATCTTTCTAATAATGTGGTGTAGAAACAAAACACAGATATGCTAAAGAGTCTCTTTATTGAAAATTATGCATTGATTGACGAACTTAAAGTGGAGTTCGACAAGGGATTCTCCGTTCTTACGGGTGAAACCGGGGCAGGTAAATCAATTATTTTGGGTGCATTGTCTCTTATATTAGGAGAGCGTGCCGAAAGTAAGTTTATTAAGCAAAACGAAAATAAATGCACCATCGAAGGTGTGTTCAACATCTCTGTATATGGCTTGCAATCGCTGTTTGAGAAAAACGATTGGGTGTACGACGGAGATATATGTATTATAAGGAGAGAGATATGGGCAAGTGGCAGATCGCGTGCATTTGTAAACGATTCGCCGGTATATTTGCAAGACCTCAAAGAGTTGGGCGAGAGACTGATTGATATACACTCGCAACACGAGAATTTGTCGTTGAACGACAACTTGTTTCAATTGACCTTAATAGACTCAATAGCCAAAACGGCTGTGGTGAAGGAGGGTTATAGGTCTTATTATCACTCATACAGAAAGGTAGAGAAAGAGCTACTCAATCTGCATCAGCAAGCCCAGAAAAACAAAGAGGAGCAAGATTTCTTGCAGTTTCAATTCGACAGCCTTACCGAAGCAAACCTTGTGGAGGATGAGCAAGAACTATTGGAAGCTGAACTTGAAACAATAACCCATTCAGAGGAGATAAAATCGAGTTTATACAGATTAACCAATACTTTGTCGGAAGATGAAGAGAGTGTAGAGTCGGGTCTGCGCAAAGCTCTTGATGCAGCCAAATCGCTACAGCGCTTTGCTTCTACTGCAGCATTTTCGCAAAGTTTTGTAGAGCGTATCGAGTCTGCTTATATCGATATGAAAGATTTGCGCGAAGAGGCAGAAAGCATATTTCAGGATGTGGATTTTGACCCCGACCGTCAACAAATTATCGAAAACAGATTGAGCGTAATATACAGTTTGCAAAAGAAACACTCGGTTGCCACGGTGAAGGAGTTGTTGGATATACTTGCCGATATCGATTTGCAGCTTCAAGGTATCGACTCGCTAGACGAGCGCATAGAGCAGCTAGAAAAGGAGTTTGCCGAGAAGAAAGAAACTGTTTATGCTGCAGCTGATAGTTTGAGTGAGTTGAGAAAATTGTCGGTAGCTACCATAGAAAAAAGCATTGAAGATAAATTGAAGTATTTGGGAATGCTGAATGCTAAATTCAAAATACAGTTTAGGGACAAAAAGGAGTTGGATGCTACGGGCAAAGACAACATCAACTTCTTGTTTACAGCTAATAAAAACACTGACTTGCAGCCCATTGCACAAATAGCATCGGGTGGAGAGATTTCTCGTTTGATGCTTGCGCTAAAATCGTTGGTTGCTGATGCTACAGCCCTGGCAACCATTATATTTGATGAGGTGGACACTGGTACATCCGGAGAGATTGCAGATAAAATGGGATTTATTATGCAAGAGATGAGCAACAAAATGCAGGTTGTAGCAATAACTCACTTGCCACAGATTGCAGCAAAGGGAAGTGCTCACTACTATGTGTATAAAGAGGAGTTGACAGATGCCACAATCACATCTATAAAAAAACTAACAGAACAAGAGCGTATTGACGAGATAGCACGAATGTTGAGTGGTGCAGAAACCACCATACAAGCTTTGGAAAATGCAAGGGTAATGCTCAATACAATTGAACAATAACAATAAATTATATATGAAAGAGAAAGAGATGATTTTTGGTCTTCGTGCAGTAATAGAAGCAGCACAAGCCGGTAAAGATATTGATAGGGTGTTGGTGAAGAGAGAGTTGCAAGGCGAGCTGTTTCGTGAGCTGCAAGATGTGATGGCTTTGCACGAGATACCCATTCAGAAAGTACCCCTTGAGCGTATCAACCGTTTTACACGTAAAAACCATCAAGGTGTGTTGGCTTTTATATCGGCTGTTACTTATCAGAAAATAGAAGACATTGTACCAATGCTATACGAAGAGGGCAAAAATCCTTTCATAGTTGTATTGGACGGCATTACCGATGTGCGCAACTTTGGTGCTATTGCGCGTACTTGCGAAGTGGCGGGAGTTGATGCCATTGTAATTCCTGCAGTAGGAAGTGTGCGGGTTACTGCTGATGCTGTTAAAACTTCGGCTGGTGCATTGCACTCTATCCCTGTGTGTAGAGAATTGAGAATAAAAGATGCTGTACAGTTTTTGAAGAATAGCGGCATAAAAATAGTAGCCGCCACTGAAAAGGCTGCCGAAAACTATACCACTTCATCTTATACGGACCCGGTTGCTATATTGATGGGAGCTGAGGATGTGGGCATCTCCGATGAGCTGTTGAAGATATCAGACGAGTTGGTTAAATTGCCAATATTTGGCAAAATCGAGTCGCTCAATGTGTCTGTGGCAGCGGGGGTGATGTTGTATGAAGTAATACGACAAAGGCAATTGACAGTGGGCAATTGACAATTGACAATTTTTCTTATTCAAAATTGAATTCAAATCACAGATTCACAAATTATATAAACCATTAAAAATAATAATTCATTATGAAAAAACAACTATCAACAACTAACGCACCCGCAGCCATTGGCCCATACAGCCAAGGAGTAGATGTAAACGGACACGTATTTGTATCGGGACAATTACCCGTTGACCCAAAAACAGGAGAGACCGCCGAAGGTGGTATAAAGGGACAAACCTTACAAATATTCAAGAATATTGAAGCAATATTGAAAGAGGCTGATATGACATTGGATAACGTAGTTAAAACTACTGTTTTCCTTACAGATATGGCCGACTTTGCAGACATGAATGAAGTGTATGCCACTCAGTTTTCAGGCACATTCCCTGCTCGCTCGGCTTTTGCTGTAAAAGGATTACCAAAGAATGCTCAAATTGAGATTGAAGTAATTGCAATGCGATAAGTTAAATCACTATTGGTTTAGATATAATGCTAAATAAGCATTAGCATATAGAGCACAGATGAAGGTTACTATGTAATTTTCGGCTGTGCTTTTTTGTGTTCGGTTGATTGTATGTGTTTGCATATAATTCTTCATTTACACACTAAATAGATGTAATTGCATATACTATGATACTCAACTTAGCCGAATTCGTAAAAATACAACGTAAAAATACAAACCTCATATAAGAAGAGTAAACCGTAAAAACATACTACTATCTAGCGCATCGTAGATGCAGTACCGCATGTAGAAAACAGTCAAGCACTTTACCTCAGACATCGATAGATGCGCCTGTAAATTGGAACATAACGAAGCAGATTAAATAAAGCGATACAATATAACATAATGTAAATACATACCTTTACACCTAATCCAAAAACATTCATCTCAAAGCTTTTCAATTTATTTTTCAGAAAAACAGATACAACGTCACATCTCATTGATATGCTTTTAAAAATATAAATAAGAGGACTTTATTTTCTCCTATTTAGTTAAGGTTGATTAATAAGTGAAGGTCTTTTTCCTTTAATTACATATGACAATTAGAATAACACGTGACCATTTGCTCCGTTTGCACGGAAATTAGATGCAAAGGAGGCTTATTTATGAGAATCTTTAATGTTGGAGAACAAAACTGATAGCGAAAATGACTCTAAACTTATAATTAAATTACAATAATGTGTGTGTAAGTTAAATAGGTGGTTGAGATAATGGTGATTGATAGCCAATTGTCATTATTACCTTGTGATAATCTAATAACACGTCACGTGTTGTCTCAAAAAACAAAAGTAAATTAGAATAACACGTCACGTGTTATTGAGAATGAATAGTAGATAAGGCAGTATGCATTGCAGTCTTTAAATTTGTATGTCTATTAATAAAGTCATTGTAACTATCTGATTATATAAGTTGTACAGATATTTGAGCTTGTTAGGCTATAAAAATACAGAGCTATTTATCAGCAGTTAATATACAGTAATTTGCCTGAAGAGCTATACTGAGTACTGTTTTAAAATAATAAGGAATCGATTTGAGCTGAAAAACACACCTTATATATATTAACAACAGTGTTAATATATATAATAAATATGATTGTAGATACTGTTGAAGTTCTATTGTAAAGTTGTAACTCTTTATTTATTAATGATATTTTAATTTAGACAATACCAGTCAATCAAAATCTAGAATTCAAAGCACGAAACAAATATTGATGCTATGCTCATTAGAAGCGACGGATGGTTCTATTGAAATAAACATTGTCCAAAAGTGGTGCTCTATATGCAAACACAACAAGTTGCCTGTTACTCTTTTACTAGACGTTAAGCATACACTGTTGAGATGTGATGAATAATACAGGTTAAAATGCTTTACTAAATTGGTGTCATTGACACTTGTAAATGAAAATAATTCAATGTTTTTTTGTAGATTTGTTACACTAACACAAAAAAGATATGCAGCACTACAAAAATATACTATTGATTGTTCTTAGTTTGTTCTTATTGGTTGCTTGCAATCCACAACCCAAAGCACCAGAATTGTTACAGCAGGCCCAATTGTTGATGGAGGACAATCCCGATAGTGCACTATTGCTTATCGACTCTATTTTCTATCCCGAAAAAAGTTTGAGTAAGCATGACTATATGTATTATCAGGTAGCTAAAGTACAAGCCAAATACAAAACTTATCGCCCTGTGAAGGAGGATACGTTGATATTTGAAGCGAGACGCTATTTCGAAAAACATAATAAAGATTTAGAGAAAATCACCTTAGCACACTTTTATAGTGGAGCTGTATATCGCGATAAAAGTGACTATGACAAAGCCATGCAAGCATACAAAGATGCTGCCACAACGGCACAAAAAACTAACGATCCTGATTTAAAAGGCATGGTGCAATATAATATAGGGGATTTGCTTTTGCAGGATAATTTATACACAGTAGCACAGGATGCTTACAAAAAGGCAGAACAATTCTATGGGCAATCCTCAAAAAATGCTGAAGAAAAACAAATAAAATGTTTAAGTGCATTAGGGCGTATGTTTTTAATGTTTAACAAGCCTGATAGCACGTTCTTTTATCTTCACAAAGGATTAGAATTGGCAGAGGAAATAAGAAATATTGAATTGCAAAGCCATCTGATGCAAAATTTGAGCATTGCTTACAGAGAGGCAAAGGAGTATGACAAAGCTGAAGATTTATTGAGTCAATCATTTCTGTTGAATAACGATAGTGCAGAAGAGGTTCGTTATTACCTTAACTTTGCAAACTTATATTCGTTGATGGGAGAGAATGATTCTGTAACAGTTTACAAAAATAAACTGCTACGTAGTATTGATAAGCTAGACGATATCTATTTCAAAGCAAGTGCTTATAACTTCTTGGCGAATTGGGAAAAAGAAAATCAAAACTATGAAGAGTCAATTGATTATCAAGACAAGAGAATGCGTCTGCTTCTACATATTATGGAAAAAGAAAGACTGCAATCTGTTTATGAAGTACAGAAAAAGTATGACTATGCAAAATTTCAAAACCGCCACAATCAGACACTACTATCAAGACAAAAAATAATCGTTGCTTCATTACTTCTCTTATTGTTATTCAGTTTTGTCGTGGTATTCCTTTTTAGGAAAACAATTAATCAAAAGAATAAACTATTGCAGATGGAGCAGGCTTGGCAAGTTTTAAATGAAACTGCCATAGACATTGAAAAGCTAAAAGCAAACTCTATTGAGAGTCAGCATACACAGCGAGAAGCTTTGCTATGGAAATTTGATGTGTTGCAAAAATCATCTGCCTTGAATCATGAGATACAATCATCTTCAAAACTCTCTGATAATAAAGCCCTACTAAAGTTCAATGAAATAGTGTATGGACCCGATAGTGATTCGCCATGGGAACAGATGCTTCAAACATTTGATGAACTTAACCCGGGCTTATCTGCTGCTATTAAAAAAGATTTTCCCGAGTTTTCAGAAACTGAATTCAAAATTTGTCTGTTATCTTATACCCGATTGCGCTCCAAAGAAATTGCTTTAATTCTTAATCTAAGTGTAAATACCATTAATGTAGGTCGCACCAATATCCGAAAGAAAATGAACCTGCAAACAAAAGGAGTCGATTTTTGTGAGGTATTAAAAGAAAGATATACTTAAAATAGCTACTTTATCCACTCTTTCACCAAATCTCAAGTCTCTAAAAAGTTATATATGGCTTATACCTCTTATTTGCAATGTGCTTATAAACAGTCATCTATAGAATGCTGAAAGTTAAAGTAGTTATACCTTGCTTATACCCTATTGTTTCTACCAACAATATTCATTAAGTTTACATCGTAATTTAAAAAAATGTAGAGACATGAAAAAGCAAGCTCTTTAATCTTGTTATTGGGACTTCTTCTTCCTTGTGTGATATATGGTTCTTTAAATTCTTTTTCTTCGTTGGAGAAGGATAAAACAGATTCAATTGAATTAAAAGGAGCTCTTAATCCGTCTAAAGGAATACGTTCTGCCAATTTAATATTAACACCCATTACAGCTGAAAGACAGGGAAATATTATTGTTGTACTATTTAAAGAATCAATGGGCAATATTCAAATTTCAATTACAAATGAAATGGGTGAAGAGGTTTACTTTCAAAAAGTAAATACTTCGATGCAATACCAAGTTACTATACCTTTACTTGGCTTGCCAAGTGGCTCTTACACCATTATTTTTAGTAATGATCGAGGAGGTATGATGTATGGAGATTTTATGATGTAAATATACTTATACAATAATATAACTACGGATTCAGAACTCGTAGCTTTCTATAGACTTTTTTTGAAAGGTCAAAGAGATAAAAAAATGCCTTCCCTTGCCAGGAAATGCGAAACAATCAAATTAATGCGTAGTCAACTCGATGTCTAACCCCTAAAACAAGAAAAGGCACTGTAAAGATAACAAAAACACGGTAAACTCAACCAACAACGAGTTTGAAAAACTGATTTTACCGGAAGCTACTGAAAGTGAAAGGAGTAATGCGTAGGTAGTGTAGCCCGTGAAGGCTGTATGACAAAAACTAAAACAAATTATTATAAACTATCTTTTCTATTAACGAGAAGATCTAATACATTTACAATTATGTTAGAAGAATTAAACTATCAAGAAATGAGTGAAGTTAAAGGTGGAGTATCTCCTGAGGAATATTGTATAACTTTATTTCAAATTATTATGGAGAATACATTGAGTCCAGAAGCAATTGATGGAGCTATTCATGGCTATGATACTCATTGTAAGGACTTATAAATAAATAAGATCACAGGTATCTGTATATTTAAATATACAGATACCTTGGTTTAATTAAGAACACTATGACTGATTACTCCTCCCCCTCAAAAAAACTAATAATTTTGAAGGATATGGAAGGGCTACATTGAAATGGAAACAAGGTTGATTTAAGAGGAGAGAATTCACCCAAAATAATGCGATATGATTTATTAGAGTTGGATTATAAATAATCAAAAAAAGCTATGAAAAAGATTTTTACACTTATCTGTTTGCTGGTAATTTCATCAGCTATTTTCTCGCAAGGGAAAACAATAGACAAAGCTTATCTAAAGTGTCAATATGAATATATTTGGCAAAGAGACACACTTGAAAATAAGACGAGTGACGACTTGCTGATTTTACAGATAGGGGAAAACATGTCAAAATGTTATAGTTATTATAGTGCTGAAGTAGATTCAATTTCTGCATTACCCAATTGGTTTGAAGTGATGAAAAAACATCTCGATTATGCTTTCTCAAAAAAAGAGATAAACACCAACGATTATCCACATAAACGGATGAAGGCTTATGTCTATAAAAATTATCCACAAGGTAAAATGACTGTTACTGATGGACTAACCTTGCAATATTATGAGTATGAAGATGAGTTAAATGCTCAACAATGGGAAATACGAGACAGCATAAAAACAATTCTCAATTATTCTTGCCAAATGGCAGTCTGTGATTTTCGAGGTAGAGAGTGGACAGCATGGTTTACTACAGATATTCCCGTAAGTGATGGACCTTGGAAGCTTAGCGGATTGCCAGGTTTAATAATGGAAGCTTATGACAAAGGGAGTCAATATGTATTCACTATTGTTGGTTTGCAAAAGGTGGATGACGAGCCAATTTTCTTTAGTGAAACATACGTTGGCAGTAAACGATTTGAGAAAAGTAATCGAATAGACTTCCTGAAAGCTAAAAAAAGATATTTGATGGATATGGGTAGCTACATTGAAATGGAAACCGGCATTGATTTGAGTGGCGGAAATCCACCCAAGATTATGCGCTATGATTTGTTGGAGTTGGATTATAAGTAAAAGAGACTACTATGAAAAAGTTTTCAACGCTTATGTGTTTACTGATAATTCTTTCAGCTGTTTTCTCACAAGAGAACGTATTGGATAATGCTTATCTGAAATGCCAATATGAATATATATGGAAGCAGGACACATTAAGTGGTAAATCAAGAGATGATTTACTGATATTGAAAGTTGGAGAAAACCTTTCTAAGTGTTATAGCTACTACAGTAATGAAGTGGATTCTTTAATGGCACTTCCGAATGGAGATGAAATTGCAATGAAAATGATTAGCGATGCGATGAAGAGTGACGATTTTATGAAAGGTCTTTATCCTCATAAACGTCTAAAAACGTATATTTATAAAAACTACCCAAAAGGAAATATAACTGTAACAGATGGATTGTCAATGCAAGATTATATCTACGAAGATGAATTAAATGCTCAACAATGGGAAATAAACGACAGCACAAAAACAATTCTCGACTATCCTTGTCAAATGGCTGTTTGCGACTTTAGAGGTAGGGAATGGACAGCTTGGTTTACTACAGATATTCCCATAAGTGATGGACCTTGGAAATTTAGTGGATTGCCCGGATTGATTATGGAAGCTTACGATAAAGGCAATCAATATGTGTTCACTATAGTTGGCTTACAGAAAGTAGCAGAAGAACCAATTATTTTCAGCGAAACCTACGTTGGAAGTAAACGATTTGAGAAAAGTAATCGAATAGACTTCCTGAAAGCTAAAAAAAGATATTTGATGAATATGGGCGGCTACATTGAAATGGAAACGGGAATTGATTTGAGTGGTGGAAATCCACCCAAGATTATGCATTATGATTTGTTGGAACTCGATTATAAATAGATTATGCAACAAAACTCTTATCTTACTTCTCTTCTTTCTCGTTACCTGAAGTTAATGGGCGTCAAGTTCCAAGAAAAAGAATTGGAAATGGTTTTGCAATCTGCACCCACCTATCCATCGGTATTATCAATTGTTGAATCTTGCAACTACTTTGGATTAAAAACTGCGGCTTATAGGGCAGATTCTACGAAATTGACGGCTGAAATACCTGCTATTGTTCATTTTAAAGCAGAAACGGACAAATTTGTTCTACTTAATAAAATGTCAGATGACAAAGTAAATTATTATGATGCAACTATATATAGTAATATAGAATGTTCGTTAAATGAATTTTGCAACAAATGGACGGGCATTGTTATTATATCTAAAAAAAACAAGAATAGTATTCACAACAAAAAAAAGTTTACTACAAACATATCTGCAGTGTGGCTTTTAATAGCCTTCTCAATTTGTTGTACATTGTTTTATGGGTTTGAAAGTGCTCAAAGCTTAACCCTTTTATTTTATACTATAGGATTATTAATATTAAAATTTATAGGGCTGTGGCTATCTATTGTTCTAGTTAGGCATGAAATAGGTAGTACACATTCTGTTTTCGATGCTTTTTGTCATATAAGGGATTCTTTTGATTGTGATAAAGTTATAAACTCTAATGCCGCTCAGTTATTTAATTTGGTTACTTTAGCAGATTTAGGTTGCGTTTATTTTGTTATGGGAATAATTTCTCTGATTTTGGGTGTGTTTTCAGGTTTGTTGTATCATATAGTAACAGTTATATTTTATATTTCTGCTTGTTGCATTCCCTTTATTCTGTTCTCTGTGTTTTATCAAAAAATTGTAGTAAAGAAATGGTGTCCTTTATGTTTAAGTGTAATGGGAATTATTTTGTTAGAGAATATTCTTTTTTTGTTTTATGGCCAAACAAGACTTAATTTCACAGCTTTCCATCCATCCATTATATTAATGTTGTTTTCTTTTATAAGTAGTCTTATAGCACTTCAATGGATAAAACAATCAAGTAAGAATAGTTATAAATTATTTAACACAATCAAATCTCAATTAAAACTAAAGCGTAACCCTATTATATTTGCTTCTCTTTTTGGACACGAAGCTTTCTCTTCTCTTCCCAAAGATGATTCCTTTATCATTGGAGAAAAAGAATCTGCCATAACTATTACAACTTTATTAAGTCCTTTTTGTATTCCTTGCAAAAAAACTGCAAACGAAATAATTGAATTGATAGAACGTTATCCTCAACTGATACAATGGCATATAAGATTAGATGGTGTGACCTCATCAGAGTATGCTGAAATTAATAAAATTCAACTTAATCTGGTTGAGCTATACCACAAAGAAGACTCAAGCAAGGTTAAACTAAGTATTATTAAAGATTGGTTTAAAGAGCAAAATTTTGAATCTTTTTCAAAGGAGCATGCAATTAAATCAATTACAAAAGAGAGTATTAGTTTTTTTGCTCAGCATGTTAAAAACAATAGCATGTTGAAAACAAATAAAGTGCCTACAGTCTGGATAAACAATCGTACTTTACCTCAAGAATATTCAATTAAAGATATACCTTTTCTTTTGACAAACATGAATGTTTTATTGAAAGTTACTATGTAAATATGAAAGTAAAATTGATTCTTGCACCACTACTTTTTCTTCTATCATTGAGCACGACTTATGCTCAATCAGTTGAATTATCAGGAGCCGTTACCGATAAAGCTACTGGCGAAACGATGAGTGGAGTTTTAGTAACCATTCGTCCAGCGGGTACAACCAAAGTTGTTCAGTTTACACAAACATCAGTAGAGGGTGGTTTTACAATAAAACTCAACACATCGCCTCAAAACTATGAGCTGCATTTTTCGATGATGGGATTTGCTCCAAAGACAATTCCATTGAAAGCAGACCAAACGGTTTATAATATCAGCCTATCTGAGAAAACAACCGAACTGAAAGAAGTAATTGTTCATGCACCCAGTATTCACCAGCGAGGCGACACCATTACCTACATAGTATCTAAATTTGCCGATGCACAAGACAAGTCGCTTGCCGATGTGTTGAAAAAGATGCCAGGAATAGAGGTAGAGAAGAGCGGAGCCATCAAATACAACGGCGTTGCCATCAACAAATTCTATATAGAGGGGAAAGATATGTTGGGAGGGAAATATGGAATTGCTACAAACAATATCCACCAAAAAGATGTGGGAAGCATAGAAGTGATGGAGAACCATCAGCCTGTGAAAGCTTTAGAGGATATCTCTTTTTCGCAAAACCCGGGAATTAATGTACGATTGAAAGAGGATGCCAAAGCCCGATGGGTGGGAACTATGAAAGCGGGTGCTGGTTTTACGCCCTTTTTGTGGAATGCAGAAGTAGCGTTGATGCGTTTCAAAAAAAAGTCGCAAACACTCAATACCTACAAAACCAACAACATTGGCAGTGATATAATACGTGAGACGATGTCTTTTTCGGTAGATGATTTTCTTTCGCAATTTGGCAAGGACTACCGTTTGGCAGAACACATTAGTGTGCGCCCCTCCATGCTCTCCGATATTGATGCACAACGTGCTCGCTTTAACAAAACACATCTGTTCACTACCAACAACTTGTGGTCGCTAGGAAAGAATTACGACCTAACCTCGCAAATAACCTACAGCAACAACCGTTTATCGTCAGACAACTCAACACGCACATCCTACTTCCTGCCCGACTCAACGGTATTGACCGATTTGTCGGAACATGCTTATAGCAAAGAGAACAGGCTGTCGGGTGACGTTACTCTTAGAGCAAATACAAAAAAGCTATTTCTGGAAAACAAGCTGCTTGCCGATTTGCGCTGGAACGATAGTGAGATGGATATTACGGGAACGTTCCCCAATAGTCAAACAGCTACTACAACACATCGCAAAATATCGAACGATTTAAAACTCATCAAACGTTCTGGTCGAAAAGCATTCACCATTAACTCTTACAACCTCTATCAAGTGAAACCACAAACACTCTCTGTGGAAAGAGAAAATGAAGAGCAGTATCAAGCGATTGAATCATCGGCTTTTTTTACCAACACCAACACTTCGCTGTCGTTTTACGTGAATCCGATTACCATATCAATGAAATTGGGTGTTGTGGGTGTTGTTCGCTCCATGGAGAGCAATCTCACTGGTGTGTCTGATACGCTTGGGATGTTGAAGAATGATTTGTCAATGCGCTATATGAACCTCTATGTATCGCCAGAAATGGAGTACAAGAAAAGTGGTTTTGAAGCCAAATTCAGCATGCCTATATCATACATTCCCTATCGCTATACCGATAACTTAACGGAGAAAGACCATAACGAAGATAAAGTTATGCTCTCACCCCGACTGTTTATGCGCTATCACTTTACCTCCCGACTGTCAGCATCCGTTTCGGGCAGCTATGCACAAACACCTTTGTCAGAACAGTCGTTTTACGATGGGCTTATTCTAAACAACTATCGCAACCTATCGCAAGGCTATATTGATTATAAAACAGGAAACAGCAAGTCGGCAAATTTAAGCATCCGATATCGCAATCCGTTGAAATCCCTCTTTGTGAATGGTAGTGTTATGCGTTCTTGGAACTACTCACCGCGCGTCTCCAACCGTTATTTTCTCAACGAATACCTCTTGAACAGTTATATCTCGCAAGACAATCGCTCTGATATGTGGCTGGCAAGTGGCAATGTTAGTAAAGGGTTGGAAGCCATCAAGGGGATTGTCTCGTTACGCTCTTCATTCTCAAATTTTGAAGGAGCAACCTTTCAAAATGGAATAGAATCGTCTTATGCTTCTGATAGTTGGAGCATTACGCCTAAAATAACGAGCCGTATTTCTCAATGGTGGAACGTGTCGTATGAGCTGACTTTTGCACAAAACTGGTTGAGAATGAAAGATATTGATAGGGTGTCGAGCTATAAAAATATATCGCAACAGCTTTCTAGCTATTTCACCCCAAGCAAGAAGTGGTATTTACAGCTTACATGCGAGCACTACTATAACGAAATTACACAAGATGTTTCTAAGCACTTTCTGCTTGCCGATGCCGAGTTTACCTATAGCTTCACAGGAGGGTGGGAGTTTAACCTGCTTGTGCGCAATATATTCAATCAAAGCGTTTATAGTTATTCCAGCTACGACGGACTCACATCAATGAGTCGAGAGTATCAGATTCGTCCTCGCAATGTGGTTGCGAGTGTGTTTTTTAGGTTTTGAGACTAAATGAAAATGAAAAATAGAAAGTTCATCTTTGTGCGCCAACCCGATGCCATGGACTGCGGTCCCGCATGTTTAAGCATGATTGCCGAACATTACGGAAAGCAATATACGTTGGAGTATCTGCGCGATAATTCTTTTATTGGGCGTGACGGAGTGTCGTTATTAGGAATCAGTAAAGCTGCCGAAAATATTGGCTTTAAAACTATGGGTGGTCGGCTTACTTTTGAAAAATTAGCTGAAAAAGCGTTGCTCCCCTGCATTGTGCATTGGAATCAAGAGCATTTTGTGGTGGCGTATAAGATAAAGAAAAAACGAAAAGGCTATGAAATATACGTTGCCGATCCGGGCAAAGGGTTACTTACATACACTAAGGAGGAGTTTTGCTCTCATTGGGTAAGTACGCAAACTAACGGAGAGGAAAAAGGAGTTGCTTTGTTATTAGAACCAACAGAACTGTTTTACGAAGGGGAAGGTGATAAAAAACCATCTGAAAACAGGTTGAAATTCTTATGGAAATACATTATAAAGTATAAACGCTTTTTTAATCAATTGGTACTTGGGCTATTTATTGGTAGTATCCTTCAACTTATTTTTCCGTTTCTCACGCAAGCCATTGTAGATACAGGAATTCAGGGAAAAGATATCCATTTTATCTGGCTAGTGCTTATTGCGCAAATGATGTTGCTATTTAGTCGCACCACAATCGATTTTATTCGTCGTAAAATATTGTTGCACATCAGCACGCGTATCAATGTGTCGCTTATTTCAGACTTCTTTATTAAACTAATGAAGTTGCCCATGAAGTTTTTTGATACAAAACTAACAGGCGACCTCCTGCAACGCATCGAAGACCATAGGCGTATAGAAAACTTTCTTACTAATCAAACTATTACTATAATTTTTTCGGCATTCACGTTTATCATCTTCTCTGTTGTATTGTTTATTTACCACGTTCCCATTTTTATTGTGTTTATTATAGGCAGTACTGTATATGGTATCTGGATTCTGGTGTTCTTGAAAAAGCGGCGCTTGTTGGATTACAAAATGTTTGAACAACAGGGTATCAACCGAAACGTAGTGTATCAACTAATCACCGGAATGCAGGAGATTAAACTGCAAGGATGCGAGCAGCGCAAACGGTGGGAATGGGAAGATGTGCAGGCCGACTTGTTTGATGTGAACATGCAATTGCTCAATTTGCGGCAAAACCAGGAAGCAGGTGGTATCTTTATCAACGAATTGAAGAACATTTTAGTTACGGTGTTGGCTGCAACCGCTGTGATTGGTGGCGATCTCACGTTAGGGATGATGCTCTCCATACAATATATTATTGGTCAACTTAATAGTCCTGTGGAGCAAATTATGGGCTTTATTTATCAATGGCAAGATGTGAGCATCAGTCTCGATCGTATGAATGAGATTCATACGCAACAAAATGAAGAGAACGAGGATCGCAATAAAACACAAATATCGGATGTGAATGCAGACATACATATTCAAGATCTTTCTTTCAAGTATGACGGCGCTCGTCCGGATTATGTGCTGAATGACATCAACCTTACCATTCCAAAAAATGGAGTAACAGCCATTGTAGGAGCCAGCGGAAGTGGAAAAACTACGTTAATAAAACTGATGCTAGGATTTTACGAACCTAACCAAGGCGATATTTCTATAGGCAATGAAAACTTATCGACATTCAACTTGACATGGTGGCGCAGTCAATGTGGAACAGTAATGCAAGAGGGTTATCTATTTTCAGACACTATTGCTCGAAACATTGCAATTTCTGACGATGATATCGATTTGAAGAGATTGCGTTATGCTGCCCGTGTAGCTAATATAGCCGATTATGTGGAAGCATTGCCATTGGCATATAACACAAAAATAGGACAAGACGGACAGGGAGTGAGCCAAGGACAGCGACAACGTATTTTGATTGCGCGGGTGGTATATAAAAATCCACAATATATCTTTTTAGATGAAGCAACTAATGCCTTGGATGCGAATAACGAGAAAGCAATTGTGGAGAATCTTTCTGAGTTTTACCGTGGAAAAACGGTAATAGTAGTGGCGCACCGACTTAGCACCGTAAAGCATGCCGATCAGATTGTTGTATTGGATGGCGGACAAATTGCCGAAATTGGTACACACGTGGAGTTAACGGCGAAACGAGGGAAATATTATGAATTGGTGAAAAATCAGTTGGAGTTGGGTAATTAGCTTTTGATAAAACACTACGCTACTCTTAATTCTCAGATTTAGGTTTCGTATAACAAATAAAGAATATGGAAGAAAACAAACAAATAGAACTTCGTAGTGAGAAAGTTAGAAATATTATCGGGCAAATTCCACCAATTTTAATAACACATGGAACTATGTTTATCGGATTGGCTTTGCTTAGCCTGTTTCTTGCTGCTGCTTTTATCCCTTATCAGCCTACTATCGATACAGATATTTTAATTTTACAAATGCCTAATGACAAGTTGTATTTTACAGCTAAGATACCACAAAAAGAAATGAACAAACAGTTGCAATTTGTAGGTATATCTGCCAACTCATCAACTGACCTGCCTATACCAATTCATTATAGAATTGAAACTATCTCAGATACTGTTTATTTAGCCAATAATGACTCTTATTATATAGCTACGCTTTACCCAACTAATGATGTTTTAAAAGCTTTTAAAATAAATGACACCATTACTTTGCCTGCTAAAATTGAATTGCAGAAGAAGGCGGTGTTAAAATGGATGATAGAGAAAATGTGGAGATAGGAAACTCTTTCATAATTTATTGAAATAGTATCCAAAAGTTCACGGCGTGTAAATTTGTCTTGCAAAAACTTCTAATAAGATGAGCATCTTTTGGTTATGCTTTTGCAAATCGTTGAAATATAAACGCTAAAACATATGATTTTTTCAAGTTTCGCTAATACTTAAGTCTCTAAAAAGTTATATATGGCTTACACCTCTTATTTGCAATGTGCTTGTAAACAGTCATCTATAGGATGCTGAATGTTAAAGTAGTTATACCTTGCTTATACCCTATTGTTTCTACCAACAATATACATTAAGTTTATGGCATAAATAAAAATACAAAGACATGAAAAAGAAAGCTCTTTTAATTTTAT
>RRZU010682547.1_pt1 | contig 23876 bp, 16 predicted proteins | sample 2165561 | NCBI WGS metagenome assembly RRZU01 (sample SAMN10456909, study PRJNA506462) | wastewater metagenome | isolation source: wastewater sludge | place: USA: Moscow, Idaho | reverse complement strand
CCACTTCACATAGCGTTCACAATCGGGCAACGGGCGGGAAACGGCGCGCTGCGAGGCTCGCCGGTGTCCGAAGGACGCATCCCCCGGTTGGGGGCACACCCGCGTGCCCACCCCCGAACCACTCCCGCAGGAGGAAATCGTGCAGGAACGCACACCATCCGAAGTGTTGGCGCTGGCCAAGGACGAGGGCGTCGAGATCGTCGACATCCGGTTCTGCGACCTGCCCGGCCTCATGCAGCACTTCTCGATCCCCGTGTCCCAGCTGGAGGAGGACACGTTCGAGGAGGGCCTCGGCTTCGACGGCTCGTCGATCCGTGGCTTCCAGGAGATCCAGGAATCCGACATGATCCTGATCCCGGATCCGAACACCGCGGTGATCGACCCGTTCACGCAGCACAAGACGATGAACATCAACTGCTTCGTGCATGACCCGATCACCCTCGAGCACTACAGCCGTGACCCGCGGTACGTGGCCAAGAAGGCCGAGGAGTACCTGCAGAGCACCGGCATCGCCGACACCTGCTTCGTCGGGCCCGAGGCCGAGTTCTTCATCTTCGACGACGTCCGCTACCACCAGGACTCGCACTCGGCGAGCTACTCGGTGGACTCGGTCGAGGCCTCCTGGAACACCGGCAAGGACGAGGGCCCGAACCTGGGCTACAAGCCCCGCTACAAGGAGGGCTACTTCCCGGTCCCGCCGATGGACCACTACCAGGACCTGCGCTCGGAGATGACCCTCGCGCTGCAGTCCGTGGGCATCGACGTCGAGGTGCAGCACCACGAGGTGGGCACCGCCGGCCAGGCCGAGATCGACATCCGCTTCTCGCCCCTCGCCGACATGGCCGACCAGCTCATGCTGTTCAAGTACGTCATCAAGAACGTGGCCTGGCGCAACGGCAAGACCGCGACCTTCATGCCGAAGCCGGTGTTCGAGGACAACGGCTCGGGCATGCACGTGCACCAGTCGCTGTGGAAGAACGGCGAGCCGCTGTTCTACGACGAGGCCGGCTACGCCGGGCTGTCGGACATGGGGCGGTGGTACATCGGCGGCCTGCTCAAGCACGCCCGCTCGGTGATCGCCTTCACCAACCCGACCACCAACAGCTACAAGCGCCTGGTGCCGGGCTACGAGGCCCCGGTCAACCTGGTCTACAGCCAGCGCAACCGCTCGGCGTCGGTCCGCATCCCGCTCTACTCGAAGAGCCCGAAGGCCAAGCGCCTCGAGTTCCGGTGCCCCGACCCGTCCTCCAACCCCTACCTGGCCTTCTCGGCCATGTTGATGGCGGGCCTCGACGGCATCCAGAACAAGATCGAGCCGCCCGACCCGGTCGACCGCGACCTCTACGACCTCCCGCCCGAAGAGCTCGCGAAGGTGCCCCAGGTGCCCGGCTCGCTGCCCGAGGCCCTCGAGGCGCTGGAGGCCGACCAGGACTACCTGAAGGCCGGCGGCGTCTTCACCGACGACCTCATCGAGACCCACATCGCCTACAAGCGCGAGCACGAGGTGGACCCGCTCCGCCTGCGCCCGCACCCGTGGGAGTTCCACCTGTACTACGACATCTGAGCCACTCCCCCCACGGCTCAGGGTCGTAGCTGCCGGGCCGCGTGCGTCCGCCTCAGGGCGGCGCACGCGGCCCGTGCGCTTTTCCGGCGGCGGCGGCGTGGCGGTTCAGATGCGTCGTCCGGCGCGGGCGACGCCATGATGGGGCACGTGACGGTGTCGCGGCGGTCGTTCCTGCGGGGGTCCACGGCCCTCGGGCTCGGGCTCGTCGTGGGGGGCGCGGAGGGGTTGCGACTCGTGCTCCCGGCCGAGGCCGGACGCACGCTGGTCGAGGGGTTTGGGCCCCTGGTCCGCGATCCGAAGGGGCGCCTCGACCTGCCCGCGGGGTACTCGTACCGGGTCGTCACCCGAGCGGGGCGGGCGATGCCGGCGCCCCAGACCGGGCTCGTGCCCGGTCGTCCCGACGGCACCGCCGCTTTCGCCGGCCCGGGCGGCAACGTCCACCTGGTCAACAACCACGAGCAGGGGGCCACGGCTGCGTTTCCGGTCGTGGGCCCGCCGAACCTCACCTACGACCCCGGTGCCGCCGGCGGGACGACCACCATCGTGGTCGACGCCGGCAACCACCTGGTCGACCAGACCGTGAGCCTGGCCGGCACGATGCTGAATTGCTCGGGCGGCCCCACACCTTGGCGCACCTGGCTGAGCGGCGAGGAGACCGAGCAGACCGCCGGCGGCTCCTTCACCAAGGACCACGGCTACGTGTTCGAGGTGGACCCGCTCGACCAGGCGTCGAACACCGACCCCCATCCGCTCACGGCCCTCGGCCGCTTCGCCCACGAGGCGCTGGCGGTCGACCCCCACCGGGGCCACGTGTACCTCACCGAGGACGCCACCGCCCCGGGCGGGCTGCTCTACCGCTTCACCCCGGCCCACCTCCCCAGTGGCCTGCACACCCTGCGTGACGGCGGCCTGCTCGAGGCCCTCCGGGTGCCTCGCGTCGAGGATCTCTCCGTGTACCGCACCGTCGGCACCACGCTGGCGGTGACGTGGAAGCCGGTGCCCGATCCGTCGGCACTGGTGAAGGGCCCGATCCGCAAGCAGTTCACCTACATCGACCGCACCGACCGCAGTGCATCCGTGACCCACGCGGGGGAGGGGGGCGGCATCACCCGGAGCCGGAAGCTCGAGGGCCTCTGGTGGAGCGGCGGCAAGCTGCACGTCGTCTGCTCGTTCGCCCGCACCAGCAGCCTGGACGACTGGAGCCGGGCGGCCCACGACGGCCAGATCTGGTCCTACGACCCGGCCCGCGCCACCCTGCGCCTCGACGCCTTCTTCCCCCGCAACCTCGACCCGGCCGGCGCCGGCGCCGACGTGCCCGACGGGCCCGACAACATCACGGCCGGGTCGCAGCCGGGCAGCCTGATGGTGGCCGAGGACGGGGGCGGCACCCAGCACCTCGTGCTGGTGTCGGCCGATGGCCGGAAGTCGATCTTCGCCCGCAACGCGCTCAGCGGCAGCGAGTTCACCGGCGTCACCTTCTCGCCCGACCGCCGCACCCTGTTCGCCGGCATCCAGGACGAGGGCTACGTGTTCGCCATCACCGGCCCGTTCACCTCCTGAGCCGAGCGCCCAGCGGTCGGGTCAGCGGCCGCGGTGGCGGTCGATCTGGCGGCGGTCCTTCTTGGTGGGGCGGCCGGCGCCGGGGTCGCGGATCGGCACGCCGCCGGTGGCTTCGAGGGGGCGGACGTCAGGCGGCGTGTGGTCGACGACGCACTCGGCCGCCACCGGGGCGCCGACCCGCTTGTCGATCACCCGGGCAACCTCGAGCACGCGGCGGCGGTGGCCGACGGTGGCCTCCACACGGTCGCCCACCCGCACCGGGGTGGCCGGCTTGGCCGCCCGGCCGTTCACCTTGACGTGCCCGCCCCGGCAGGCATCGGTGGCCGCGGACCGGGACTTGTAGACCCGGACGGCCCACACCCACCGGTCGACCCTCGTCTCGTCCATCGCCGCCCATGTTCGCGTGATCCGGCCAGGCGCGTCGCCGCGCCGCGCCTCACGTTGGGAGCGGCCGGTGGTGGCTCCAGCGGGCGGCCAGTCGGTGGACCCGGTGCCGGCGGCCGCGTCGGAGGGGCGCCTTCATGGTCACCGCGTAGGCCTTGTAGAAGAAGTACTTGGCCACCTCGACGCACAGCAGGTAGCCGACGACGAACGCCGCCAAGACCGCGAAGAAAGTGGGCGGGAGGGGGGCGAAGCCCAGGGTGTCGTTGAGGGGGCTCTGCGGGATGAGCAAGCCGATCACCACCACGGTGAGCACGGAGATGAGGAGCGGCTTCGACGGGCGGCTGCGCAGGAACGGCACACGACGGGTACGGATCACGAACACGATGAGGGTCTGGGTGGCGAGTGACTCCACGAACCACCCAGAGCGGAATTCGGGGGCCGTGGCGTCGAAGACCCAGAGCATGACGGCGAAGGTGGCGAAGTCGAAGATCGAGCTGATCGGCCCGAAGCGCACCATGAAGCGCCGGATGAAGGCGATGTCCCAGTGGGAGGGGCGGGCCAGTTGCTCCTCGTCGACCCGGTCGGTCGGGATGGTCATCTGGCTCGAGTCGTAGAGCAGGTTGTTGAGCAGGATCTGGAACGGGAGCATCGGCAGGAAGGGCAGGAACGCCGCCGCCACCGTGACGCTGAACATGTTGCCGAAGTTCGACGACGTGCCCATGAGGACGTACTTGATGGTGTTGGCGAAGATGCGCCGACCCTCGGCCACGCCGTCGGCGAGCACGTCGAGGTCGCGTTCGAGCAGGATGATGTCGGCGGCGTCCTTGGCCACGTCGGTGGCCGAGTCGACCGAGATGCCGACGTCGGCGTGGTGGAGGGCGAGGGCGTCGTTCACGCCGTCGCCGAGGAAGGCCACGGCCGATCCCGCCCGTCGTTGGGCGCTGAGTATCCGTGCCTTCTGCTCGGGGCTCACCCGGGCGAAGATCGTGGTGGTGGAGACGACCGCATCGAGGCCGTCGTCGTCGAGGCGGTCGAGGTCGGCGCCCGTGAGCGTCCCGCCGGAGGGGACGGCGAGCGCCCGGCAGACCGTCTGGGCCACCACGGGGCTGTCACCGGTGACGATCTTGACCGTGAGGCCCAGTTCCGCCAGGCGAGCGATGGACTGCGCCGCCGAGGCCTTGGGTTGGTCGAGGAACACGAGGAATCCTGCGACGTGGAGGTCGTGCTCGTCGGCGGGGCCGATCGCGGTGAGGCCCGTCGCCTCGCGGGTGGCCACCGCGACCACTCGGTTGCCGGCGGTGAACTCGCGATCGAGCACCGCACGGATCTCGTCGGTCACGCCCGAGCAGCGATCGAGGACCATCTCGGGTGCGCCCTTGGTGACGAGCAGTCGCTCATCGCCGTGATCCACGAGCACCGAGACGCAGCGTCGGTCGTGGTCGAACGGGGCGACGGCGATCCGTTCGAACTCGCCTGTGGGTCGGGCGGCGGCGCCTGGTGCCTCCCACAACGCGCTGTCGAGAGGATTGCCGCCGACCGTCTTGGCGCCGCTCACGGTGGCCTCGTTGCAGACCAGCCCGAGGGTGAGGACGTCGGCATCCTCGTCCCCGGTTGCGCCCATGGCCCGTTCGAAGCTGATGCGGCCCTCGGTCAGCGTCCCCGTCTTGTCGGTGAAGAGGACGTCGATGTCGCCCAGGTCCTCGATGCAGACGAGACGCTTGACCAGCACCTTCTTGTCGGCGAGTCGTCGTGATCCGGTGGCCAGGCTGGTGGACACGACCGCGGGGAGGAGTTGCGGCGTGATGCCGACCGCGACGGCGAGGGAGAACAACACGGCATCGATGACCGGTCGACCGAGTGCCACGTTGACCACGAAGATGGTCACACTCAGTGCGAGCCCGACCTTGGCCAAGAGGCCGGAGAAGCGAGTGAGCCCCAACTGGAACTCGGTCTGGGGGTGGTGATCGCTCAGCCCGATCGCGATCTTGCCGAACTGGGTGAACCGTCCCGTGGACACCACGACGGCGTCGGCGGTCCCTTCGTGCACGACGGTGCCCATGAACAGACAGGAGGTCAGGTCGGCGAGTGGGGTCCCTTCGGCCACCGGAGCGACCGCCTTCTCGGCGGGGACCGACTCGCCGGTGAGGATCGACTCGTCGCATTCGAGGTTGGTGGCCGCGAGCAGGCGAAGATCGGCCGGGACGATTGACCCGATGTCGAGGTGGACGACGTCGCCGGGGACGAGGTGGGTGACCTCCACACTCGTCGACACGCCGTCTCGGACGGCGGTCACGAGGTGGCGGATCTGCGAGTGCATGGCCTCGGCCGCCCGCTCGGCCCGGTACTCGTTGGTGAAGCCCAGGCCGACCGACGCCGTCACGATCACGCCGATGATCAGGGCGTCGAGGCCCTCGCCGACGAGGGCCGAGACCGCGGCAGCGGCGAGCAGCAGCCACAACAGCGGGCTGTGGAGTTGCCGGGACAGTACCGACCAGGCACTGGCGTGGTGGGTGCGGACCGCATTGGGGCCGAACCGCTCGGTCCGGACCTCGACCTCGGACGTGCTCAGTCCCTGGGGGCCGGTGGCGAGGAGCTCGAGCACGCGGGCCGGTTCCAGGGTGGCGGCCAGTTCGATCGTGGGTCCGTCAGGCGGTGCGGATGCGGTGGGTGATGACCGGCCATCGAGGCCGCGCGGGACGCCCTGCTGGTCGGGAGCCACGTGCCCAGCATGCCGCGTCCCCCTGCCCCGTCGGGTGGCGGCCGGTGGGGGCCTCCCGTCAGCGCACCACGACGAGCTCGTGGGCGGCGCGGCTGGCCGCCAGGTAGATCTCGGCGGGGGAGAGGTCCGCGGTGTCGACCACCACGGCGTCGTACTCGACCCCCTTGTGCTCCCAGACCTCGCCGGCGCGGATCACGGCGACGTCGTGCCAGCGGCTGGAGAGCTCGTCGGCGAGCGCCTCGGGGTCGCGCTCGGCTCGTTGGGCCTCGCGGACCGGCGTGTCGGTCGGGCGGATGCCGACGAGGCGCACGGCCTCGATGTCGTGCGCATCGGCGTGGGCGTTGAGCCAGTCGGCGATCTCGGCCGACATCCGGTAGGCGGTGTCCATCGTGGCCAGCGGCGCGTCGAGCTCTGCGGCGGCGGCCACGAGACCGAGGCCCGCCGGGTTGCTGCGCTGGGCGTCGTCGCCGACCAGGGTGAGGCCGTCACCGCGACGCAGGACGGCCCGCAGCTGGAAGTAGGTCAGGTCCTGCGCCTCGTCGACGATGACGTGGCCGTAGCGCAGCGGCACCCCCTCGAAGCGGGCGCGCACCTCGTCGTAGAGGGCGCCGTCCTGGCGGCCGTCGGCCACCCAGGCCTCCACGAGGTCGTCAGGCGCTCCGAGGGCGAGCAGCGTCTCAGGTCGGCGGAGCTTGGCCCAGGCCTGCTTGGCCGTGACCGTGGGCCAGACCGCGTTGGCGCCCCGGGTGATCTCGGCGCGGGTGAGGCTGCGCCGCCGTTCCCGGAGCCGGTTGACCATGGTCTCGACGAAGACCTTGCGGCGGTCCTTCCACGGCAGCGGCCGGTCGCGGAGGCGGGCCAGCAGGTCGGTGACGTCCTCCTCGGGCACGCGCAGGTGGCCGACCTCGACAGGGCCGGGCCGCAGGAGGTCGTCCTCGAGTGCGTCGAGGACCTGGACCCACCGGGGGTCGCTCCCGGCCGGTGTGCAGGCACCGAGCAGGCGGTCGAAGGTTGTCTGGGTGACCCGCGCCTCCCCCAGGGTGGGCAGGACCGTGGCGACGAAGCGCAGGAACTTGTCGCTCGGCCCGATGACGAGGATGCGCTCGGCCGCGATGCGGTGGTCGTTGTAGACGAGCCAGGCGGCGCGGTGGAGACCCACCACGGTCTTGCCCGTGCCGGGGCCGCCTCGGAGTACCAGGCGCTCGCGGGGGTCGAGGCGGACGAGCGCGTCCTGTTCGGTCTGGAGCGTCGCCACCGCGGTGCGCATGGTGGCGCCCCGCTCCCGCGAGAGCTCGGTGAGCAGGGGCGACGAGCCCTCGACGAGACCGGTGGTGAACTCCTCCACGAAGAGGTCGTCGATGCAACCGACGTAGCTCACCCGGCGCGAGAGGCCGCCGGGCTGGTCGAAGGTGGCCTGGTAGAAGCGGGTGGCGAAGGGGGCCCGCCAGTCCATGACGAGCTGGTCCCCGCCCTCGTCGATGCCGTAGAGGCCCACGCGCCAGGGCCGATCGTCGTCGATGCGGCCGAACACGACGAGGTCCTGCTGCAGCTTCTCGACCGCCCCGCGCACGACCGCGGCGATGTACTCGTCGCTCAGCGCGTCGGCGCCGCTGTCGTCGGCCTTGATGGCCTCGAAGGTGGCCAGCTTGGACTGGACCGCCCCTTGGGCACGGGCGAGCGCGGCGCGTTCGCCCTCGAGGGTGACGGTGAGACCGTCGGGTGACATCGTGCGCTCCTGCACGGCCTGGATCAGGCCGCGGTGGCGGGAAGGGGGCGTACGACCTTACCGGCGGCTGGGGCCACTGTCGCTCTGATTCCTCCAGAGCGGACGGTGCCCGGGCCGCGGCGTCACCGGAAGGCGGGGGCCACCTCTTCGATGATGCGGTCCAGGGCGTCGGTGCGCTCGGCGCCGCGGCCGAGGGTGAAGTCGGGGACGATGATCTCGTCGACGCCGGCCTCGCGCCAGGCGGCCACGCTCTCCGCGATGCGATCGGGGGTGCCGGCCACGCAGGGTCGCCCTGCCACCATCTGGATGTAGGCATCGGCATCGTCGTTGCTGTCGAGGACGAAGAACAGGGCCTGGGTGGAGGTGGCGATCTCGCCCGGGTCGCGCCCGTTGGCCTCACAGGCTCGGTCCAGCTCGGCCCGTTTGGCGGCGATCTCGGGTGGCAGCGACCACATGTTCCACTCGTCGGCGTGGCGGGAGACGACCCCGAGCATGCGCGGCCCCTTGGCGCCGATGAGCAGCGGCAAGTGGGCCTGGACCGGCTTGGGGTGGGCGATGGCGTCACGCAGGACGTAGTGCTCGCCCTCCAGCGTCGTGGTCTCCTCGTCGAGCAGGCCCCGCAGCACCACGAGCGCCTCCTCGAAGCGGTCCACCCGTTGCCCGGGAGGGCCGAGGGGGATGCCGTACTGGGCGTGCTCGTTCTCCTGCCAGCCCGCGCCGACGCCGAGGAGCAGCCGTCCGTCGCTGATGTGGTCGGTGGTCGTCGCCCACTTGGCCAACACCGCCGGGTGGCGGTAGGTGATGCCGAAGACGAGGGCGGAGAGGCGGACTCGCTCGGTGAGTGCGGCGAGGGCGGCGAGGGTGGCCGTGGCCTCGAAGTGGGGCTGGTCGGCGGGGAAGGGGCCGCCGGCGTCGGCCATGAAGTGGTCGGCGACGTACACCCCGTCCCAGCCGGTGCGCTCGACGTGGGCGACGCCGTCCACCACGTCGGCCCACGGTTGGCTCAGGTTGGTCCAGAAGGAGAAGCGCATGACCCGATGCTGGCACCTGCGCCGGCGCCGTGCTCAGGGCTCGGCGATGAGGCGGGCGGTGCGCTTGAGCTGGTGGTCGAAGTAGGCGGGGTGGTCGGCCACGATGCCGTGGAGGTGGCCGAACAGCTCGTAGCTGATGGCGCCGAGCACGGCCGACCAGGCCACGAGGCTGCGGGCCAGGACCTCGTCGGGGATGGCGAGGCCGACGCCGTCGCGCAGGGCCGCCATCTCACCGTGGACCGATCGGGGCATCGGCGCGGTTGCGGTGGCGTCGATCTGGCCGGCGGCCACACCGTCGGCCACGACGCGCAGCGCCACGAGGCTGACCCGGGCCGCCGGGTCCACGGTGTCGGTCGGCGCCTCGTAGCCGGGGACGGGGCTGCCGTAGATGAGGGCGTAGTCGTGCGGCTGGGCCACGGCCCACTCCCGGACCGCGGTGCCGAGGGTCACCCAGCGCCGCGTGAAGCCTGCGGTGGCGGGGACCTCGGCCTCGACCTGCTCTGCGACGGCGCCGACGGCGTCGAAGGCGTCGACGATGAGCGCGGTGAGCAGAGCGTCGCGGCTGGGGAAGTACCGGTAGAGCGCGGAGGACACCATGCCGAGCTCGCGTGCCACCGCTCGCAGCGACAGCGCGGAGGCGCCGACCTCCGCGATCTGGCGGCGCGCCGACGCCTTGATCTCCCGGGTGAGCTCGGCCCGTGCCCGGGCCCGTGCCGTCGTCATGGAGAGCACCGTACCAAAACGAGAGCAGTGCTCTTGACTTTTCCGGTGGGGAACGCGAACCTGCAGACATCGCAAAGAGAGAGCAGTGCTCTCGTTTCTTGAGGAGGATCCATGCACACCACGACCGCCGCCCCCGACCGCTACCTCGCCCCCGACCGCTTCACCCTGAAGGTCATGAACCCGACCGTGGCGTGGCTGGCCCGCCACGGCATCAGCCTTCTGGGCTCGCGCGAGCTGCGCATCGTCGGGCGCACGAGCGGCATCGTGCGCTCGAACGTCGTGAACGTGCTCGACCTCGACGGCCGGCGCTACCTGGTGGCGCCCCGGGGCACCACCGAGTGGGTGCGCAACCTGCGGGCCGCGGGTGAGGGCGAGCTGCGCATCGGCCGCCGGGTGGAGGCCTTCACGCCTGCTGAGCTGGACGACGCCGACAAGCTGCCCGTGCTGCGGGCCTACCTGCGCAAGTGGGCGTGGGAGGTCGGGCAGTTCTTCGAGGGCGTCGACAAGGACAGCAGTGACGAGGAGCTCGCCGCCGTCGCCCCCGGGTTCCCGGTGTTCGAGCTGCAGTGACCTCCGACCCTGGTGCCGGCGCCGACCGGTTCGGATGATCGAATCGTGACCACGGACCTCGACGCTGCCACCCGGCCGGGTGCCCTCGTGCACCGCCACCGCCTGCTCGCCACCTTCGCCGCCCTCAACGCCCTGTCCGCCTGGTCCGGCGTGGTGGGGCTGGTCGGCGGCGGACTGTCCTTCGGCGAGGAGCTGAACCAGCGCCTGCCCTTCGACAGCCTCGTGCTCGCGGGTCTCGCCCTCGCAGTCGTCGTGGCCCTGCCGTCGACGATCCTCGCGGTGTTGGCCTGGCGGGGCGACCCCCGGACCGCGGCCGCGACGACGGCCCTCGGCGTCCTGCTGATCGGCTGGATCGTCGTCCAGCTCCTCTTCCTCCAGTCGTTCTCGTTCTTCCAGCCGCTGTACGCCGCCATCGGCGTGGCCTTCCTGGTGGCGGGACGGCGGTTGGCTCACCGCGACGGCTGAGGCGCCACGGCCGGGACAAACGGCCCTACCGACCGAGCCACGGCACCGCGATCCCTCGGCCCATGGGGTTCGCCAACGCGATGGTCGGTCGTTCGCCGCGGCGTCAAGATCGCGTCAGAAACCTCAGAAAAGGCGTGAGGGAAACATGGCGGAAACACGTCGCCCCTAGGGTCGGCCGGTCGCTGCTCGCGACCCCACCCCCTTCGAAGAGGAGCAACCCTGATGAGCGACGCCGCCGCCCGCCGCCGAGCAATTGACGCCGTCACCTCGTACACCGCGCCGTCCGCGGGATTCGCCGAGCACGAGTCTCCGGGTGAGCTCTTCGGCAAGAACGTCTTCTCCACCTCGGTGATGAAGGCCCGCCTGCCCAAGACGGTCTACAAGTCGGTGCTCGCCACGATCGAGCACGCCGAGCGGCTCGATCCCGACGTCGCCGACATCGTGGCCTCGGCCATGAAGGACTGGGCGCTGGAGAAGGGCGCGTCCCACTACGCCCACGTCTTCTACCCACTCACCGGCCTCACCGCCGAGAAGCACGACAGCTTCCTCGAGCCCGACGGCACCGGCGCCTCCATCGCCGAGTTCGCAGGCAAGACCCTGGTCCAGGGCGAGCCCGACGCGTCGAGCTTTCCCAATGGTGGCCTGCGTCAGACCTTCGAGGCCCGTGGCTACACCGGCTGGGACGTCACCAGCCCGGCCTACATCCTCGAGAACCCGAACGGCAACACCCTGTGCATCCCGACCGTGTTCATCTCGTGGACCGGCGAGGCGCTCGACAAGAAGACCCCGATCCTGCGTTCGCAGCAGGCCCTGGCCAAGCAGGCCCAGCGGGTCCTGAAGCTCTTCGGCCACGAGAACCCCGGAGCGGTGTCGAGCTTCGCCGGAGCCGAGCAGGAGTACTTCCTGATCGACCGCCACTTCTACTTCAGCCGCACCGACCTGGTCTCGGCCGGCCGCACCCTCTTCGGCGCCCCGTCCCCCAAGGGTCAGGAGTTCGACGACCACTACTTCGGCGCAATCCCCGAGCGGGTCCTGGCCTTCATGCTCGAGACCGAGCGTGAGCTGTTCAAGCTCGGCATCCCCGCCAAGACCCGGCACAACGAGGTCGCGCCTGGCCAATTCGAGATCGCCCCGGTGTTCGAGAAGGCCAACCTGGCCACCGACCACCAGCAGCTCATGATGGTCACCCTGCGTCGGGTCGCCGAGAAGTACGGCATGGAGTGCCTGCTCCACGAGAAGCCCTTCGCCGGCGTCAACGGCTCGGGCAAGCACGTGAACTTCTCGCTCGGGAGCACCACCGAGGGCAACCTGCTCGATCCGGGTCACACCCCGCACGAGAACGCCCAGTTCCTGGTGTTCTGCGCCGCCGTCATCCGGGCCGTGCACCGCTACGGCGGGCTGCTCCGTGCCGTGGTCGCATCGTCCCGCAACGACCACCGCCTCGGCGCCAACGAGGCCCCGCCGGCCATCATCTCCATCTTCCTGGGCGACCAGCTGATGGACGTGTTCGACCAGATCGCCAAGGGCGGCGCCACCCAGTCCAAGGAGAAGGGCACGCTCATCGTGGGCGTGGACACCATCCCGGACCTGCCCAGCGACCCGGGCGACCGCAACCGCACCAGCCCCTTCGCCTTCACCGGCAACCGCTTCGAGTTCCGGGCGCCGGGCTCCTCGCAGTCCATCGCCGGTCCGCTGATCGCGCTGAACACGTCGATCGCCGAGTCGCTCGACTTCATCGCCACCGAGCTGGAGGCTGCGGTCGAGGCAGGCACCGACTTCAACGCCGCGGTCCAGTCGTTGCTCCAGGGCATCATCGCCGACCACGGCAACGTGATCTTCAACGGTGACGGCTACGGCGAGGAGTGGCAGGTGGAGGCCGAGGCGCGGGGCCTGCTGAACCTGCGCACCACGGTCGACGCGTTGCCGCAGTTCGACACCCCCGAGGTGAAGGAGCTCTTCGCCAAGTACGAGGTGCTCAACGAGCGGGAGCTGGCCAGCCGCTATGAGGTCTACCTCGAGCAGTACGTGCTGAGCCTCGCCGTCGAGGCCCGGCAGACCCTCGAGATGGCCAAGACCCTGATCCTGCCCGCCGGCCTGCGCTACCAGGGCGAGCTGGCCGGCCAGGGGGCCAACCTCAAGGCCGTGGGGATCGACTTCGACAGCACGCTCCTCGACGAGGTGTCGGGCCTGGTCGCCGACCTGCAGGCGGGGATCGCGTCGCTCGAGGCGGGAATCGCCGGCGCCCACGGCGCCGAGTCGACCCTCGACGAGGCCCGCTACGCCTGCGACACCCTGCTGCCGGCCATGGCGACGGTGCGGGAGGCCGCCGACGGCCTCGAGCACATCGTGGCGGACGACCTGTGGCCGCTCCCGACGTACCAGGAGATGCTGTTCGTCCTGTAGGGGGTCGCTGTCCGCTTCTGGCCCCCTCCCTGTGTGGTGTGAGGAACCCAGGGAGGGGGCCAGACCCCGTCTTCCGACACAGGCGTCGCACCAGAGCGCGGTGCGGGTGACGTCACTAGTGTGAGCGTCCGTTGGACCACTCGGTGGGGGAGAGACCAGGGCGCATGGCGGCTTCCGGGTTCGGATGGCGTGATTTCGGGGGGCGCCGTGTTGCGCTGTTCCTCGCCTCGTACCTCGCGGGGGTGTTGCTCGTCGGCGCGGCTGCCTTCGCTGTGTGGCCCTTCGGGGGCAGCGGGGTCGTGCCCTGGATGGGCCTGGTGCTCGCCTTCCTCGTCCACGCCACCCTGGCCGCGCTGGTCGTCAGGTCGATCTTCGAGTTCTGGTTCCGAGAGGGGTGGGGGCGACGCGACTGGGTGGTGAACGTGGCCGTCACCCTTGGCACTTTGGTCCTCGGTGTGGCCGTCGTGGTCATGGGCCGCCATGTCTCGAGCATGGGCCTGTCGGTCACCTCTGAGCGGCTCTACTTCGGTACGGCCGTCGGCGGCCTTCTGTTCGGATTGGTGATCGCCGGTGCCGGTCTCCGCAGCCGTCGTGATCCGTCGAAGGGGGGATCCACCCCGGGGTCGAGCCGACGGGAGGCGGTGGCGTTGTGGTTCGTGGTCGGAACCGGGGGTCTCGCCCTCGGGGCATTCCTGATGGTTGTCGTGGTTGCCGGCTTCGCGTATCGACGCAACGCGCAACTCGATCACTTCCACCCGGAGATCCCGGTCATCGCCGGAATCGACGGCGAGTACGTCATCTTGGGCGATTCGTACTCGGCCGGCGAAGGCCTGCCGCCCTACGACGCGTGGACCACCCAGGTTGCCGACGGTCACGGCTCTGACCGTTGCCACCGGTCATCGCGGGCGTATTCGCAGTTGCTCCGGTTCGAAGGCCCTGAACCACCGCAGCGGTTCGTGGCGTGCTCGGGCGCGTTGATCGCCGACATCTACCGGGGCTTCAACCAGTCCTCGGGGGCGCTCACGGCACACGTCGACCCTCAGGCTGACGGCGAGCGGCATCCCGAGGTGGGCCTGGTCACCTTGACGGTGGGTGGTAACGACATGCTCTTTTCGAAGATCGTCAAGTTCTGCGTGATCCACTCGGGGTGCATGACCGATCGTTTCCGCCCAGGCGTCTCCGATGGCGGGCGCCACGTCGACTACCCCGAACCGGAGGCGCTCGGCCGGTGGATTCGTGACACGATCCCGGTCGTCGGGCGGAGCTACGAGCGTCTGTTGCCGAGGCTGCGCCGGGACTTCCCGAACGCCAGGGTCGTCGTGCTCGGGTACCCGTACCTCTTTCCGGGCGGTGACCCCGGGTACGCACCCAACGACTGCGCCAGCGTCTTGCGCCGGGTCAGCGAGTCCGAGCGGGCCGAGTTGCGCGACCGGACCGACGACTTCAACGGCCTGCTCTACGAGCAGGCCGTGCAGGCGCATGTCGAGTTCGTGTCGCCGGTGGCGATCTGGGACGGCCATGAGCCGTGCGGTGACGCGGGCCAGTTCACCAACTCGGTGAAGCCGATCGGGGGCGAGGGCTCGTTCCACCCGAGCCGAAGCGGTCAACAGGCCCTGGCCCAGATCGTTGCCTGTTACCTGAACTCGCACCCGGAAGCACCGGACGCCTTCATCGATGGTCAGCCACGAGCTCTCGACCTCTCAGGGACCGATAGCCCCGCCGATCTGGGCCTGGCGCCACCGCCCGGCTCCGCCGATGACCCGATCGCCTGCCAGTGACGGCGAGGAATGGCAGGTCGAGGCCGAGGCGCGGGGTCTGCTGAACCTGCGCACGACGGTCGACGCGTTGCCGCAGTTCGACACCCCCGAGGAGATGCTGTTCGTCCTGTAGGGGGTTCCGGCAACGTGACGTGGCTGCTTCGGGCACCGGGTCCCCCCTGGGAGATCGGGTGCCCGTTCGGCGCCTGGGGTCAGGTCACCACGCAGTCCACACCCTCGGCCTCGGGAACTCCCCTGAGTCAGCGGGTGACGAGGCGGGAGTCCGTGGAGGCGGGGAGCGGGGGCTCCCACAGGACCGACGCGTCGCGACCGCTGCCCTTGGCCCGGTAGAGGGCGGCGTCAGCCCGCCGGAAGAGCTCGTCGCAGTCGAGGTCCTCACCGAGCGAGGTGGCGATGCCGATCGACACCGACGAACCCGTTCGGTGGGCGGCGAGTCGGACCCGCTCGGCCACCTCGAAGGCCTGGTCGCCGTCGGAGATGCCGACGAGAACGGCCGCGAACTCGTCGCCGCCGACGCGGAACAGGTCGTCGCCGCCGCGGAGCTCCTTGGCCATGACGTTGGCGAGGTCGCGCAGCAAGCGGTCTCCTGCCTGGTGCCCGCCGGCGTCGTTGACGGCCTTGAAGTGGTCGACGTCGACCGAGAGCAGGGCACTGCCGGCGAAGCCCCCGCGGGCGAGCTGGTCGATCCGGTCCTGGAAGGCTCGCTGGTGGCCGAGTCCGGTGAGCGGGTCCCGGCGACTCAGCGAATGGAGCTCCTCCATGTAGCGGGTGCGGACCAGGGCGCTGGCCACCAGGGTGGCGAGCAGCTCGAGCTGCTCGACGAGCTCGGGTTCTGGCAGGTTCGCCCGCTCGTCGGCGACCAGCAGGAACCCGAGGCGCTCGTCGGCGGCGGCCAGGGCCACGACGATCAGGGAGTGGATGCCGGCGACCCGCAGCGAGTCATCGCCCGTGAACCCCTGACCCTCGGGTTCGCCGACCGTGTAGCAGGACAGCGGGCCATCCACCCAGACCGCGATCTCGGCGAGGCTGCCGGCGCCGAGGTGCCGCAACGACGCCTCAAGGGGTCCGACGGTGTGGGTCACGACGTGCTCGCCGGCCTCGCGGAGGGCTACGAGCCCCGACGGCGAGCACGAGAGAGTGGTGGCCACGGACAGAGCGGTCTCCAGCATCTCGTCACGGTCCTCCGTGCGGGCGATGCGGGCGGCGTTGTCGGCCAACAGGACCCAGCCGCTCGGTGCCGGCATGCCACCGAGCTGCTCGACGCGCTCGGCGAAGCAGGCGGCGACCGCCTCGAGCTCGGTGAGCACCTCGCCCGTGAAGGGCGTGGAGGACTCGACGTTCAGCCCGCCCGCCACCTCGCCGTGCAGGCGGACGGGCACACAGGCCTCGGCCGCGACGTTCGGTGCCGCCTTCAGGTACTCGGCGGAGGTGGCGACCTCGATCAGGTGGGGCCGGCCCGTCCGCACCGTGGCGGCGATCACACCGCTGGCTTCCGGGAAGCCGTCGAGCACCTGCCAGTAGCCGTTCGAGGCGAAGCGGCGCAGTCGCCCCGAGCGTCGCATGTAGAGGCTGGGCAGCTCGTAGCCGTGCGCGACGAGGTGATCGCAGCACCGCTGGGCACACGACACCAGATCCGGTGCGTCCGCCAGCATCCGCCGAAGCTCGGGCACGGAGCGCATTGTCCCCCATATCGACCATCGGGGGGAAACGGTGAGGTGCGGGGGCGCCGGATGAGCCGAACGCCTCACCGCGTCGACGATCGGCGCTCTGGTGTCATTCGGCGGCGCGGAGGTCCCGGCTCGTGTGCAGGCGGACGAGGGGAGGTGCGGCCATCGCAATCAGCACGCAGACGACGGTGGTGGCGGCGACGATCAGGGCGATGCGGGCCGCCGGGACGACGGGCTCGTCGACCACGCCGAGGCCCGAGGCGAGCTGCGTCCAGGCGAGACGTCCCGCAACGATGCCGAGGACGACGCCCACGACGCCGGCGATCGCGGCGAGGGTGAGGCCCTGTGCGGCGACCACTCGTCGCCGATCGAGTCGGGTGAGGCCGAGGGCGCTGAGCTCGGCGAACTCCCGGCGGCGCACGGCCACCGACCGGAGGAGGCCGTGCGCGATCGTCGCCCCCGCGACAAGGGCGAAGAAGGCGCCGACCAGCCAGGGGAAGCCGCGCACCTCGCGCAGGTTCTTGATGGCGGCGTTCTCGAACGGAGCGATGACATCGCTGCCCGACGCGTCGGCGACGGCGCGGAGCTCGTCGGGCTGGTGGCCGGCGGCGAGGTCGATCAGGGCAATGTTGTTGACGGTCTCGGCGCCCAGGCGTCGGGCGGCGTCCCGTGTGATGGTGACGAGCCTCGTGGTCTGGGCGTCGTTGCCGAACATCGGGTAGGCCGCCGTGCCGACGACGGTCATCTCGAGCGTGCCGGCGGGCCCCTCGGCGGTGACGGTGTCGCCCAGCGACGCGCCCGTCTGCGCCAGGGCCTGCGTCCCGAGCGCGACCTCGTCCTCGGCTGTCGGTGCCCGACCCGTGCGGATCGTGGGCTGCAGTGGGTCGGTGCCGTCCTCGAGGACGACGGTCTCCGCCGGCTGTCCGTCGAAGGTCACTGCGGCGAGGTCCGCGTACGCCACCCGGTCGACGGCCTCGTCGTCGGCCAGGGCCGCGGTCTGTTCCCGGAACTCGCGGTCGCCCACGGGCTCGAAGTTCTGGACGACCGCATCGAACGACCATCCCTGGAGTCGCGGCGTGGCGAAGAGGTGGGAGAGAGAGGAGCCGAACACCACGACGGCCACGAGCCCGGCCACCCCCACCGATGCGGTGATCAGGGCAGAGCGGGCCGCGGCCCCGCCCGGCTGGCCTGGTGCCCGGAGCGCAGCGTCGACACCAAGGCGGTGCAGCAGGCCGGGAGGTCGCGGCACCAGACGCCGGTGAGGGACCGCGATCTCGGGGCGCCGCCGCCCCTCGCGCCAGGCCAGCAGCGCGCCGATCCCGAAGGCCAGCGCGGCCCAGCCGACCACGAGCGCGGTGGTGAGGCTCACGTCCAGGTCCCGACCCGTGACGGGGTCGACGGACCGGGCGAAGGCGGTGAGCATCCGGTCCGACAGGAGCCAGGCGACGATGACCGCCACCACGGTGCCCGCCGCCGCGACCGGTACGACCACGAGGACGCCGGTCGCGACCCGGTCACGGGGGCGCAGCCCGATGGCCCGCATGGTGGGCAGGTCCACGAAGGCCTGACCAAGGAGTCGGGCGAGCCCCTGACCGATGGCTAGGGCGGTGGCCAGGGCCGCCACCGCAGCCAGCAACCAGTAGCCGGTGGACTGCACGTCGAGGGAGTCCTCGATGATGCCCTCGCCGTCCGCTGCCGACTGGACCTGGACCGGTTGGCCGAGGAGCTCGGAGGCCGAGGAGGTGAAGTCGTCGATCCCGTCGGCGCCGTCGGCCAGCCGCACCACCGCGTTCGGCTGTACGTCCTCGCGCAACGGGTCGGGGAGCGCCTCGAACGCCGTGTGTGAGAGCAGCATCACCGAGCCGCCGCTCGACGGTCCGACGTCGAAGGTGGAGCGAACCACGCCGACGACGGTCGCCTCGCCGACGTCCTGGGCGTCCTCCCATCCGGCCTGCAGGGTCACCCGGTCGCCCGGCCCGTAGCCGGAGGCCTCGGCCATCGCCTCGTTGATCACGATCTCATCGGTGGCGTCTGGGTCGGCGAGGCGGCCGTCCAGCACGATGGGCCGGGCCACGGAGTCGAGGAAGTCCGGATCGACCGCTCCGAAGCCGATGGCGTCCTGGCCGGGAACCAGGGGCTTGGGGGCGATGGGTACGAGGGTGAAGCGGGCGAGGCCCTCGACCCCCGGGATCTCGCTGAGGCGTTCGACGGTGGCATCGTCCAGGCCGGTGGCGTCGCCGAAGGCGTCGGGCCCCGCGGTCGCCTCGTCCAATCGGTCGTAGGCGCTGCGGGCGCGCTGCGCCGAGCTGGCCGCCGCGATCACGAGCCCGACGCCGGCGCCACCGAGCGCGACGACCAAGAGAATGCCCGTCCACTGCCGTCGACGGATCGACCGTGCCCATGCACGCGCCCCACCCATGGCCTGATCCTCGCGCCGGGGGCGATGGGTGCCCACCAATCCACCATGTCGATCGGCAGGGGTGCTGGCACACCCACGGGTGCGGGGTCTGGCTCTCGGGTCTGGCCCAGCAGGACCGGGAGGTCGAAGTGCCGTCAGGAGCGGCCGTAGAAGACCCGCTCGACCACCGCCCGGCTCTTGCGGGTGACGCGGCGGTACTCGTTGCGGAGGTCGGCGCCGGTGCTGGCGAGCGAGCGGGCCAGCACGGCCAGGCGTTCCCCCTGCTGGGGGAGAGCGTCGCCGGGCTGGCCGTGGACCAGGAACCAGCGGTTCCGGGTGCGCTCGCAGAACGCGTAGGCCTCGCGCAACACACCGGCGTCCGCGGGGGCGAGGACGCCGTGGGCCTCGAGCGTGTCGAGGGCGGCCATGGTGCCGGGGGCGTGGAGACCGTGCTGCAGCTGGAGCAGCTGTGCGGTCCATTCGACATCCGACAGGGAGCCCCGGCCGAGCTTCAGGTGGAACTTCGCGTCCTCGTTGGGCGGGATGCGCTCCTGCTCGACCCGTGCCTTCATGCGCCGCACCTCGCGCACGCCCTCGGTGTCGAGGCCGTCGGCCCACACGAACGGGTCGACGAGGTGCAGCACCGTCCGGCCGAGGCGCCCGTCGCCGGCCACGAAGCGGGCCCGCGTCCACGCCTGGCGCTCCCAGGTCTGGAGCCAGTGTTCGAAGTAGGCGGCATAGCCGTTGAGGCTGCGGGCGAGGGGGCCCTGCTTGCCCTCCGGGCGCAGGTCGGCGTCGACGTCGTAGATGCGGGCCGCGGGGGTGTGGCCCTTCAGCAACTTCATGAGTCGGGTGGCGAGCCGGTCGGCCTCCTCGATGGCGGCGCTGCTCGACCCGTCGAAGACAAAGGCCACGTCGAGGTCGCTGGCGTACGACAGCTCGCCGCCGCCGAAGCGGCCCAGCGCGAGCACCGCGAAGGGGATCGTCGGGTGCAGCGAGGCCAGAGCCGCCTCGAGGGTGGCCTCGGCGATGGCGGTCAGGTCACGGCCGACGGCACGAACGTCGTCGACGTCCATCACGTCACGCGCCGCCACGCCGAGGAGGTGGCGGCGGCGCCACCGCCGCAGCGCCTGCTGGCGTTCGTCGGCGTCGGCCCGCCACTCCAGGGCCTTGGAGGCGCCGTCGACCAACTCGTCGCGTGGGCGCGTGCGCAGCGCATCGGGCTCGGACAGGCGGGAGACCAGGTCGGGCTCGCGCCCGAGCACCTCGCCGAGCAGCCGGCTCGTCCCCAGCACCAGGCAGAGGCGCTGGGCCACCTCGGGTGATTCGCGGAAGGTGGCCGCCAACCGGCCCGTGCGGGCCGAGTCCGAGGCGAGGTTGCGGAGTCCGAGCAGGCCGAGATCCGGGTCGGGTGAGGCGGACAGCCAGTCGAGCAACAGCGGCAGGACCTGCTGCATGAGGCGCGACGAGCGGGTCAGGCCTCGGGTGAGCTCGATGACGGCCTGGCGGGTGCGGGCGGCGTCGGTGAAGCCGAAGGCGGCGAGGCGCGCCTCGATGGCCTCGTTCGTCAGCGTGCTGTCGGCCTCGGCGAAGGCCTCCAGGAGAGGGCGGAAGTAGACCCGCTCGTGGATGGCGCGGGCGGTGGCCTGGTGGGCAGCCAGGTCACGGTCGAGCTGCGCGAGGTCGCTCTCCTCGACCGTGCTGCGGTAGCCGAGATTGCGGGCCAGCCGGCTGCGCTCGTCGTCCCCCTTCGGCACTGCGTGCACCTGCTGTTCGTCCACGAGCTGGAGGCGGTGCTCGACCTCGCGGAGGAAGCGATAGGCGTCGGCGAACCCCTCGGCGTCGGCACGGTCGACGTACCCCGCCTCGGCCATCTCCCGGAGCGCGACCAGGGTGGTGGGGGAGCGCAGCTCGGGGTCGAGGCGGCCGTGGACGAGTTGCAGGAGCTGCGCCGAGAACTCGATGTCGCGGATGCCGCCCCGGCCCCGCTTGACCTCGCGCTCGGACAGGCCCTTCTTGGCGATCTCGCTCTCGGCCCGTTCCTTCATGGCCCGCACCGAGCGCAGGTCGTCGGCGCTGAAGTGGCGGGACCAGAGCCGCTCGGTGGCGGCCGCGTGGTACGCCGCGCCCAGCTCGGGGTCGCCGGCCACAGGGCGGGCCTTCAGCAGGGCCTGGAACTCCCACGGCTGGGCCCACTTGTCCCAGTACGCCTCGTACGAGGCGACCGTGCGGGCGAGGGGACCGTCCCGACCCTCGGGGCGGAGGTTCGCGTCGACCCGGAAGCACCGTCGGGCGTGGTCGAGGACGTGGCGCGCGGCCTTGACCATGGCGGCGTGTTCGGCCTCGCCCACGAACATCACGTCGATGTCGCTGGCGTAGTTCAGCTCGTCGCCGCCCAGCTTGCCCATCCCGACGACGGCCAGGTGCTCCGCCTCGGCGAGGGTGCAGGAGGCGGCCAGCACGTCGCGCCCGAGGGCGGCCAGTGCGGCGCCTGTGGCCTCGAGGGCGTCCACCCGGGTGAGGTCGCGGGCGGCGATGCGCAGGTACTCCAGCCGCTTGGTGGCCACCAGCCGCTCGGGGCTCTCGGCCGAGATCACCACCGGCGAGTCGAGGTCGGCCAAGACCTCGAGGGCGTCGGCGTCGGCCGCGACGTGGCGGGTGAGGGAGCGACTGGCGGATGTCACCGCCAGCAGCGCCGTCACCAGGCCGGGGTCGGCGAGGAGCCGGTCGACCGCCTGCGGGTGGGCGTCGAGCGTGCGGACGAGGCCGGTGCGGGCGAGGTCGGGGACGGGGCTCGCCTCCACCGCCTCCTCGAACTGCGCCTCGGGCCCACCGGTCACGGCGACGAGTCTGCCGGGGTGGCGCCCCAGGCGTCGACCGAGCCGTGGGCACCACCCGTTCTGGCGTCGCCGACGCCCGCGAGTTGGGCGTTTCTGACGCAAGATGCCGAGGCTCGGGAGCGACGGTGAGGTCGGCCGTAGGCTGGCCGGTGTGACGACGCTGCGCGTGGCCCTGTGCCAGCTCAACCCGGTGGTGGGCGACCTCGAGGGCAACGCCGCCAAGGTGCTCGATGCACTTCGACACGCCGAGGCCGAGGGGTGCCACCTCGCGGTCTACGGCGAGCTGGTGATCACGGGTTACCCGCCCGAGGACCTGCTGTTGAAGCCCCGGTTCGTGGCGGACAACCGGGCCGCCCTGGATCGAATCGCCGTCGAGACGCGGGAGTGCGTCGCCCTCGTGGGGTTCGTCGACCAGGTGGCCGAGCAGGACCGGCCCGACGAGCCCGGTGAACGCCCGCTCTACAACGCCGTCGCGGTGTGCGCCGGCGGCGAGGTCAGGGGCGTCTACCGCAAGCGCCTGCTCCCGAACTACGCCGTGTTCGACGAGGAGCGCTACTTCGCCCCGGGCGACGACACCCTCGTGCTCTACGAGGTCGGTGGGGTGAAGGTGGGCGTCACCGTGTGCGAGGACGCGTGGAGCGCCACGGGCCCGATCCCCCGCCTCGCGGCCGGTGGCGCCGAGGTCATCGCCAATCTCAACGGCTCGCCCTACTACCGGGGACGCCTGGCCGAGCGCGAGGTGATGCTGGCCGGTCGCTCGGCTGGCGCCGACTGCCCCATCGTCTACGTGAACCAGGTGGGTGGCCAGGACGAGCTGGTCTTCGACGGCGGTTCGCTCGTGTTCGACGGCGCCGGTGCGCTCGTCACCCGGTCGCCCCAGTTCGTCGAGGAGGTGCGCGTCCTCGACCTCGACCTCGCCGCCCGGGTCGGCACCGAGCCGCTCGAGGTGGTGCCCGTCACCGCGGCGCGTCCCCTCGAGGGTCTCCGACGGGCGCCGACGCCGCACGAGCCCCTCGGCCCGGTCGAGGAGGTCTACCAGGCGCTCGTGCTGGGCACCCACGACTACGTCACCAAGAACGGCTTCGGCGACGTCGTCATCGGTCTGTCGGGCGGCGTCGACTCGTCGCTCGTCGCGGCCATCGCCGCCGACGCCCTCGGGCGGGACCGGGTCCACGGCGTGCTCATGCCGTCACGGTTCTCGAGCGACCACTCGGTGAGCGACGCGGTGGGCCTCGCCGAGGCCCTCGGGATCGAGCACCGCACCATCCCCATCGAGGACGCCCACAAGGGGTTCGAGGCGATGCTGGCGGAGTCGTTCGCCGGCCGCGAGCCCGACCTCACCGAGGAGAACCTCCAGTCGCGCATCCGCGGCACCGTGCTGATGGCGTTGTCCAACAAGTTCGGCTGGCTGGTGCTGTCGACCAGCAACAAGAGCGAGGCGGCGGTGGGCTACGCCACCCTCTATGGCGACACCGTCGGTGGCTACTCGGTCATCAAGGACGTGCCCAAGCTCCTCGTCTACGACCTCTGCCGGTGGCGGAACGAGCAGGGCCGTTTCGACGGGAGCCCGGGCGAGGTCATCCCTGAGAACGTGCTCACCAAACCCCCCTCGGCCGAGCTGCGCCCCGACCAGCGCGACGACCAGAGCCTGCCGCCCTACGAGGTGCTGGTCCCGCTGCTCGAGGCCTACGTCGAGCAGGACCGCACCGCGGCCGAGCTCATCGCCGACGGCTTCGATCCCGCGCTGGTCGCCAAGGTGGCCCGCCTCGTCGACAAGGCCGAGTACAAGCGGCGCCAGTCACCCCCCGGCCCCCGGGTCACCCGAAAGGCCTTCGGCAAGGACCGCCGCCTCCCCATCACCAACCGCTATCAGGGCTGACGGCGGTGGTGGCGGTCACGCCGGCTTGTGGGCGACCCAGAGGTCTTCGGCGGGCCAGCGCTCGGCCCATTCGGCGGTGACGATCTCGTAGTCGGCATGGGTGGCGGCGCCGGCGGGCGGGTGCAACTCGTGGAGGGCGTCGACCACGAGGCCGGCGCCGACGAGCGTG
>RRZU010723012.1_pt1 | contig 23895 bp, 17 predicted proteins | sample 2165561 | NCBI WGS metagenome assembly RRZU01 (sample SAMN10456909, study PRJNA506462) | wastewater metagenome | isolation source: wastewater sludge | place: USA: Moscow, Idaho | reverse complement strand
GTTCTTATAGAACGGCACCTCCTGCCCGGAAAGTCCCTTTGCGTAGCCCAACTCGCCATTAAGCATCAACGTCATAGTACGGGTAACAGGGAAGAAGCGCTGATGCTGATAGGTCAACTTGTAGTACGTCAGATCGCCACCGGGTAGTGCCCACTCCAGATTGGCTCTCTGAAAAGCGCCGCTGCGCGGGTTGATCGCACTATCCTTGCTATCACTGACCCAACCAATGGTCGCGGGAAAGGTGCCATTGGAACAAGTTGAGGGAATCAACGCAGGATTGGAGATATCCGAACTTCCGTTGCCGCAAAACTCTTGATTAAACCGTAAATACTGGCCTGGAGTGACATACTTGCCGTAACTATCTTTATCCGTTGGATCAATTTCAACCTTCGTATAATCAACCGCCAAACCAAAATTGACAGTCTGCTTTTCATCAATCGGAATACCGAATCGAATTCCACCGCCGGTCGATTCCGTTTTATACGCGTAATCAAGCGATTGCGGGTCTGACTTGCGGTGATACACATCAAAACCTTGACTGATCCCATCAACAGTAAAGTAAGGATTGGTGTAACTTAATCCGATTGCCCGATTGATCTTGCTCGTATTCAAATTTACCGACACAAAGCGACCGCTGCCAAAAACGTTGGCCTGCGAAACCGAACCGGACAAAACGATGCCCTCCGACTGGGAAAAACCTACACCGAGCGAGAGGTTGCCGGTTGATTTTTCCGTAACGTTCACATTGACATCCACCTGATCGGTCGTCCCTGGGACAGGCGGGGTCTCAATATTAACCTCACTGAAGTAATTGGTCTTATCGATACGCTGTTTGGAGCGCTTGACCCGCTCATCGTCGTACCAAGCACCTTCCATCTGACGAATTTCCTGACGAATGACCTCGTCACGCGTCTTAGTATTGCCCGTTACGTTGATACGCCGTACATAGGCCCGCTTGCCCGGATCGACAAAAACAGTAAAAGCGACCTGTCTTTTCTCCTTATCCAGTTCCGGTGCCGCATTGACGTTGGCAAAAGCGTACCCCTTTGCAGAGAGCAAATCGGAGATGGCTTTAGTACTTGAATTTAAATTCTCGCGTGAAAAAACATCGCCCGGCTTGACCTTCATTGCCTTTCTGAAATCCTCTTCCGGCAAAATCAAATCGCCAACCAACTTGATGGAAGAGACAAGGTAGCGTTCACCCTCAGTGACACTGATCGTGATGAAGATATCCTTTTTGTCCGGACTAATCGAGACTTGTGTCGACTCAATACCAAACTCAAGATAGCCACGGTTAAGATAGTACGAACGCAGTGTCTCAAGGTCCGCAGCAAGCTTCTGTTTGGAGTACTGATCGTTTTTGGTCCAAAAACTAATCCAGTTGGGTGTTTGCAGCTGGAATAGCGCTTGCAAATCCTTTTCCTTGAACGCCTGAACGCCAACAAAATTGATTTGCCTGATTTTAGCCGCGTCACCTTCGTCAATATTGAAGTTGATCGAAACCCGATTACGTTCGAGGGGCGTCACCGTCGTTGTGATTACAACCCCGTACTTGCCACGAGTCAGGTACTGGCGCTTCAACTCTTGCTCGGCTTTTTCGAGCAAACTTCGATCAAAAGACCGGGAAACGGCGAAGCCCGCATCCTTCAAGCCTTTGAGCAACACGTCTTTCTCGAACTCAACCAAGCCGACAAAATCGATTTGTGCGATAGCAGGCCGCTCTTCCACTGCTACCACAACAACATCGCCATCAATTTCGATGCGCACATCCTTGAAGAATCCGGTAGCAAACAAAGCCTTGATCGCCTGCGCCGCCTTATCATCGTTCATTACATCGCCGACCTTGATCGGGAGATAACTAAACACCGTTCCAGCTTCTGTTCGTTGGATACCATCGACGCGAATATCCATGACGGTAAACGGTTCGAAGGCGGATGCGCCCGTTGCAAAAAGCGCGGCAATCATACCCGCAAGCAGGTTTTTCTTCATAAGCTCAGCCGGAAATCAATCGGTTAATATCATTATAGAAAGCAAAGGCCATCAGCGTCAGCATCAAAGCAAGGCCAATTTGTTGGCCAATCTCCATACTGCGCTCCGAAAGTGGCTTTCGGTTTATGATTTCGACAACATAATACAGCAAATGGCCGCCATCCAGAATTGGCACAGGCAGCAAGTTCAGCACAGCAAGACTGATGCTCACCAACGCAAGGAATTTCAGGTAGTAATCCAGACCCAACTTCGCCGATTGGCCAGCATAATCCGCAATGGTTACCGGGCCGCTAATATTGCGCCAGGAAACCTCACCAGAAATCATCTTTCCAATCATTACCAAGCTGAAAACTGACTTTTCCCACGTCTCATCAATGGCCTTGCCAAGAGCCGACACCAGCCCATAGCGCACGGTTACCAGTAAGTCGCTTCGTGAAAAGCCTGCATCATTAACTGAAACTCCAATTCGCCCGATAGGTTTCCCTCCTTCTTCAATAGCGACCGGCACCATTTCGACGAACAAACGCTCACCACTGCGCTGCACTTCGAAACGCAAAGGCCTTCCCGGAGAGTCACGAACGATGTGTACGACATCAGACCAGCGATCGATCGATTTGCCGTCAATCCGCAAAACCTCGTCACCCGAACGCAAACCAGAAGCCGCAGCAACACCTCCTGGCGTGACAGATCCGAAAACAGGTCGAATATGCGGACGGAAAAAATCAACGCCGAGCTTCTCGAGAGCGTCGCCCTCCCAGCCATCCGCTCGCGCCGCAGAAACATCCAGACGACGAATAGCGATCTCGTTCCGGGAATTGATAACTTCTAACGCAATCGAATCCTGATCAATCGCTCTTCGCAGCAGAACCCAGCGCATTTCCTGCCAAGTCTGAATCAACTCGCCATCAACTCTAAGCACACGCTCGCCGTTTTCAATTCCAGCGGCCTCCGCAGGGCTGGAAACAACCGGAGTGCCCAAAATAGGCTTCAGTTCTTCCATGCCGTACCAAAAAAGCCCCCAGTAAACAACAACGGCCAACAGCAAATTGGTTAAGGGCCCGGCCGCAACGATCGCCATGCGCCGCCAGACGTTCTGGCGATTGAAACTTCGATGCCATTCCTCGGGTACTACTTCGCCCTCGCGCTCATCGAGCATCTTTACGTAACCACCGAGCGGAAACACCCCGATAGCCCATTCTGTGCCATCGCGGCCGATTTTCTTTGACCAAAGCGCCTTACCAAAGCCTACTGAAAATCGCAACACTTTGACGCCAAGCAAACGCGCTACGAAATAGTGGCCGAACTCATGCACAAAAACCAAGACGCCAAGAACCAAAGCAAATGCGGCAGCGTAGTAGATAAAATTGCTCATAACCGATTGATCTTTTGTATGATTTGTTCAGCAGTCCGACGCGCAGCGCTATCCGCAGCTAACACATCGGCAAGTGACGCGAGTTTCACGATCGGTAGCAGATCCATAACAGAGCCAATCACCTTCGGAATCATCGTAAAACCAATTACGCCGTCGAGAAAAGCCTGAACCGCAATTTCATTGGCTGCATTAAGCGTTGCCGGAGCACTATCGCCTTCTCTCAGCGCACGATACGCCAAACCAAGACAGGGAAAACGCTCAAAATCAGGGCGCTCAAACCTCAGCTCAGCAATTTTGAACAGATCGAGCGCTGCTACGCCAGAAGCAATCCGCTCCGGATATGCCAACGCATGCGCAATTGGCGTACGCATATCCGGATTACCAAGCTCGGCGATCACCGAACCGTCAACATACTGCACCAGAGAATGAACTACGCTCTGTGGATGAATCACCACTTCAATCTGCTCGGGCGGAACATTAAACAGCCAGTGGGCCTCAATAACCTCAAGCCCCTTGTTCATCATGCTCGCCGAATCGACCGAGATCTTTCGCCCCATAACCCATTTTGGGTGAGCGCAAGCCTGTTCCGGTGTGACGCGCTCGAGATCTCCTATTGATGTATTCAGAAACGGCCCACCTGAGGCCGTGAGCAACAAGCTACGTACTCCACTTTGTGACAAATCCCCTGAATAATCCAAAGGAAGTGATTGAAAAATAGCATTATGTTCACTATCTATCGGCAGCAAACTTGCGCCGCTTCGGCACACAGCATCCATAAAAACCGGGCCAGCCATGACCAAGGCTTCTTTGTTTGCCAACAGAACCCGCTTGCCTGCGAACGCAGCGGCCAGCGTGGACGGCAAGCCCGCCGCCCCAACGATAGCCGCCATGACCGTATCAACTTCAGGCAACTCGGCCATTCTGACCAAAGCATCCGGGCCATACTCCACTATCGTCGAAGAAGCCACTTCGGCGAGACGAGAATTCAGGTCGGCGGCCAAACGCGCATCGCGCACCACGGCAAAACACGGCTTGAACTCGAGACACTGATCAAACAAGCGGTCTATCTGCTTATGCGCACAAAGAGCTACTACGCTATAGCGCTGCGGATGGCGCCGAATCACATCCAGCGTATTTACGCCAATAGAGCCGGTTGAGCCAAGAATCGTAATCTTCTGTAATGTCATGATCGGCGATCAATGCAAAGAGGTCAGCCAAAGAAGCGTAACCAACGGCAAAGTTGAGGTCAGACTGTCAATGCGATCAAGTACTCCGCCGTGCCCGGGCAATACGTTGCTGCTGTCTTTCAGTCCAGCCTGACGTTTGAGCAACGATTCAAACAAATCGCCAATCACGCTGATTGTCGTAAGCAACACCAAAACAAGAAGCAAGACAACATCACGGCCAGCGAAAACGAGCGGCGAATTATAGGGAAGATAGGAAAGAACAAATCCATAAACGATAACGACCGCACCACCGCCAACCGCACCTTCCCACGTCTTCCCAGGGCTGATGCTTGGCGCCAGCTTGTGGCGCCCGAAGCGGCGCCCAAAAACATACGCACCAATGTCCGCAAGCCACACAACAGCCATTATGGAAATCAATAATACTGTGCCCGCCTGCCTGAGCTGTACCAAAGCCAACCAAGTCGGCAAAATAACAATCGCGCCGATCGCCAGTCCAACAAAATTTTTGGGCAGCAACCAGCGACGGCTCATCCAGCAAGGAACGCCTAGTAACCAGAAGGCAACAGAGGGGATGTAGAACCAACGACCAAACTGCCAAGCCGCTCCAAAAAAATCACCATCAACCCCCAGCGCAGCGGGCACCAAGACTAAAATCACGGCACAGATAGCGACAAATCCGATCGCCATGACAATACGCAAAGCACCGCTCAAAGTCATCAGCGCGCCCCACTCCCAAGCGGCAATTGCGGCAACCAGCGTAGCAAAGACAACCCAGCCTAGGGGCGGCAGATAGAGAAGAGCAAGAAAGAAAGCAGAAAAGAGAAATACAGCGGTCACAATCCGCGTTCTAAGCATTGATATTCACATCCGTCGAGTTGGGTAATTGAGTGAACTGGGCAGCGCCGATGTGGCACTTGAGGAAGTGTCGCACTCTGTCGATGGCTCCGACTGCGAACTTGAAATCAGTTGTTCACTGGTACGTCCAAAACGTCTCTCACGCGACTGATAAGAAGCAATCGCCGCATCAAAAGCCGCAGAATCGAACTCAGGCCAAAGGGTATTCGTAAAATAGAACTCAGCGTAGGCGAGTTGCCAAAGCATAAAATTACTGACTCGCTCCTCGCCGCCAGTACGAATAAACAGATCGGGCTCCGGCGCATAACTCATCGCAAGATAAGGCGTCAGGTCATCCTCTGACCATTGCTCTTGCTTGTCCGGCTGCGCTGCAATCATGCGATTGACTGCCTGCATGATATCCCAACGCCCGCCGTAATTGGCTGCGACGGTCAAGGTCAGTTTGCTATTGGCAGACGTTTTCTCTTCTGAATCGGCAATGAGCGCCTGCAAATCTTCACTAAAGCGCGAAAGATCACCGACTATTCTTAAGCGGACACCGTTTCGATTAAGTTTGGAGACTTCCTTCCGCAATGCCCGCACAAAGAGCCCCATCAGCAAGCTCACTTCCTCTTCCGGGCGCCGCCAATTTTCCGAACTAAACGCGAAAAGCGTCAAGTACCCGACCCCCCGCTCAAGACAATACTTTACCGTGTCACGAACGGTTGTTACGCCACGGCGGTGCCCGGCGAAACGCGGTAAATAACGCTTTTTTGCCCAACGTCCGTTACCGTCCATGATAATGGCGACATGGCGCGGCAGCGCGGCTGGCCCGGGGACGACCTGCGTCGAGCTGATGGAGATCGCCATCTGGCGTATCCTTTCAGCCGTCTTCAAACGGCCATCAGCTCAGCTTCTTTTTGAGCAAACTGCTTATCAACATCGGCGATATGCTTATCGGTCAACTTTTGGATTTCATCCTGTGCCCGACGCTCATCATCCTCAGAACAAGCCTTGTTCTTGAGAAGATCTTTAAAAGCGGCGTTAGCATCACGGCGTAGATTGCGAATGGCAACCCGCACGTTTTCACACTCATGTTTGACTACTTTGATCAGATCGCGCCGACGCTCCTCGGTCAAAGCCGGCATTGGAACACGGATAAGTTCGCCCTGCGAAGCCGGATTCAGGCCCAGATCAGCATCACGAATGGCTCTTTCGACCTTGGGTGCCATACCTTTTTCCCACGCTTGGACACCAAGCGTTCTGGAGTCAATCAAGGTGATGTTCGAAACCGTATTTACCGGCACCATGGAGCCGTAATAGTCGACTTGAACATGGTCAAGCAGTCCAATATGAGCACGCCCAGTACGAACCTTCGCCAAATCATGCTTAAGCACGTCGAGCGACTTCAGCATTTTGTGTTCAGTAGTACTTTTCACATCCGCAATTGACATATCAATCTCCTCAGCAATACACCAACGTACCTTCGTTCTCTCCGAGCACGATCCGCTTCAGCGTACCCGGTACGAATATTGAAAAGACGTTGATTGGCAGCTTCTGATCGCGGCAAAGCGCAAATGCGGTTGCATCCATCACCGCCAGATTCTTCGAAATCACCTCATCGAAGCTGATGCGATCAAAGCGCTTTGCGTGTGGGTCTTTCTTCGGATCGGCGGAATAGATCCCATCGACCTTAGTCGCCTTAAGAACCATTTCCGCACCAATTTCCGCGCCACGCAGAGCAGCCGCAGTATCGGTCGTAAAGAAGGGATTGCCTGTTCCACCAGCAAAAATAACGGTTCTGCCTTGTTCCAGATAGCGAATCGCTTTACCGCGAATATAGGGTTCAACTACCTGTTCAATACTCAAAGCCGACTGTACACGTGCCACCATCCCGGCCGCACGCATCGCGTCCTGCAATGCAAGACCGTTCATTACTGTCGCCAACATACCCATATAATCGGCCTGTGCGCGATCCATACCATTGGCGGCGGGAGCAACACCACGAAAAATATTTCCCCCGCCAATGACGACGCCAACCTGCACTCCCAAATCGACAACGCTCTTAACCTCCTGAACGATTTCAGAAATCGTTTGCCGGTTAATCCCGTATGCATCATCGCCCATCAGGGCTTCGCCCGACAGTTTAAGCAAAATTCGCTTGAATTTAGGAGTAGCAACTTCAGTCATATCAGTCGGACCCTTTGAAAATTACTTCTGTGCAGCCGCAGCTTGGGCTGCAACCTCGGCGGCAAAATCGTTTGAGCGCTTTTCCATGCCCTCACCGACGATATACAAGGTAAAGCCAGCGACGGAAGCCGACTTGGCTTTCAATAACTGTTCGACGGTTTGCTTACCATCTTCCGCTTTAACGAATACCTGAGCGAGAAGCGTCACTTCCTTCAAATACTTCTGCACTGTGCCTTCAGCGATCTTCTCCAGCATAGCTTCTGGCTTGTTATCAGCACGGGCTTTTTCAATGGCAATACGACGCTCGACATCAAGAAGTTCGGCCGGCACACCAGAGGCATCCAGCGCCTTTGGCTTGGAAGCAGCGATATGCATGGCCAAATCCTTGCCCAACTGCTCGTCACCACCAACCAGATCCAGCAACACACCGATTTTTGCGCCACCGTGAATGTAGGACATCAACTTGCCCTTCGCTTCGACACGCGCAAAACGGCGAACTGACAGATTTTCACCAATTTTTCCAACCAGAGCGGTACGCGTCGACTCGACAGTGCCGCCCCCCATCGGCAATGCCGAAAGTGCTGCAATATCAGCGGGGTTTTTGCTGGCGATCAGCTCAACACAATCCTTGGTCAGTTGCAAAAACTCGTCGTTCTTGGCAACGAAATCGGTCTCGCAATTGATCTCGATGATCGCACCCAGCTTGCCGTCAGCCGAAATATTAACGCCCACCACGCCCTCAGCCGTAATACGAGCAGCGGCCTTGGTCGCCTTGTTACCCAACTTTACGCGCAGAATTTCTTCAGCTTTAGCCAAATCGCCATCAGCTTCGGTCAAGGCTTTTTTACATTCCATCATCGGTGCATCGGTTTTGCCACGAAGCTCTGCCACCATACTTGCGGTAATTGCCGCCATTTTTTCTCTCCACTTGCGGACACGGCCGGTAAAACCGGCCGTACCTCATTAATACAATTCAATCGAAAATCACTGGCCACGCATCAATTGCGCCATATTTCGCATTTCGATGCACAAACCAAAAATGACAGGGGATTTTACTGCGCTGCTTCTTCAACAAAGTCATCGTCAGAAGCAACTGCCGAAACAATCTCCTCAACGAACTGGCTACGCCCTTCCAGAATCGCGTCAGCCACGCCACGAGCGTACAAACGAATCGCACTTGAAGAGTCATCATTACCCGGAATGACGTAATCAATGCCTTCAGGCGAGTGATTGGTATCGACCACACCGATGACTGGAATACCGAGCTTGTTGGCTTCGGTGATGGCAATCTTGTGGTAGCCGACGTCAATAACGAAAAGCGCATCCGGCAAGGTGTTCATTTCCTTGATGCCGCCGATTGATTTTTGCAGCTTGGCTAATTCGCGCGTCGTCATCAGCGCCTCTTTCTTGCCAAGCTTTTCAAGCGAACCATCTTCGCTCATCGCTTCCATATCTTTAAGACGCTTGGTTGATTGCTTGATCGTCTTGAAGTTGGTCAACATACCGCCAAGCCAACGCTGATCGACAAAAGGGGAACCGGAACGATTCGCTTCTTCACCAACGATCTCGCGAGCCTGACGCTTGGTGCTCACGAACAGAATATTGCCTTTATTGGACGACAGCTTACGCACAAAAGCCATGGCTTCGTTGTAATTGGCGAGGGTCTTCTCGAGATTGACGATGTGGATCTTGCTACGGGCGCCAAAGATGTATTGAGCCATCTTGGGGTTCCAGAAGCGGGTTTGGTGACCAAAGTGAACACCGGCTTCCAGCATTTGACGCATAGTTACGGACATATTGTTTCTTTCATATCAGGGTTAAACCACCATTCACCTAGCTACGCCCACATTTGCTAATGCCGGGCACCCTTGAACAGGCGAATGTGAGAAGTTGACGAACCGTCTCCGGAACGCCTCACGTACCACCGTGGTACGTTGTAGTGTTTTACCAACGCGAGTCGGCAAAACCGCGCAATTGTACCATCGCTTGCGCTGTTGTTCCAATTTTGAAGTGATTTGGCGAAGCAAGTGCGCGTCGATACGTGTTATTCAACGATGCCTCACCGTGTTTTTGGCCAGTCCGCTAATAATGTAAATTGCCTAAGCAGGCACCTTACTTTATCCTTTGTAACTTCCTCCCATCGCCTAAAATTTGACACCTCATGAGCATCACACTCAAATCGCCAGCTGAAATCGAAAAAATGCGAGTCGCTGGGCGCCTGGCCGCAGAAGTTCTCGACTACGTCGCTCCTTTTGTCAAACCCGGAATCACTACCGGCGAACTGGACAAGTTGTGCCATGACTATATGGTCAACGTGCAAGGCTGCATTCCAGCGCCGCTAAACTATGCCCCGTCAGGCTACAAACCCTATCCGAAATCGATCTGTACCTCGGTCAATCACCAGATTTGCCATGGCATACCGGGCGATAAGCAGTTGAAAAATGGCGATATCGTCAACCTTGACATCACCACGATCAAGGATGGCTACCACGGCGACACCAGCCGCATGTTTCATGTCGGAGATGTTTCGATACAGGCAAAACGTCTCTGCGAGATCACTTTCGAGTGCCTATGGCTTGGGATTGCGCAAGTCAAGGCAGGAGCACGCCTTGGTGACATCGGCAACGCCATTCAGAGCCACGCCGAGAAATCCGGCTACTCGGTTGTGCGCGAATTCTGTGGCCACGGGATCGGAGCAAAATTTCATGAAGACCCACAAGTAGTTCATTATGGACAGACTGGCACCGGGATCGAATTGAAAGCCAACATGATTTTTACGATCGAGCCAATGATCAATGCCGGCAAAGCCGCAATCCGTGAGTTGGCCGACGGCTGGACAATCGTCACCAAAGACCACAGCCTCTCCGCGCAATGGGAACACACCATCCTCGTAACCGAGACCGGTTACGAAGTTCTCACCCTTTCCAATGGCACACACCTAGCACCGGGGTGATCAATTTCTCATCATGGAACTCGACCCGGAGGCTCGAACCTCATTGCTTGTGCGCTATAAAGCGCAACTGCAGTCGGAACAGGCTGCTATTCGCGAACGCTACTTTATCGACCCAGACCCAGCGCGATATTTGCGTCAACGCAGCCAGCTGATCGACGAGGTACTCTGCGGTTTATGGAAGGAACTGCGCCTTCCGGACACCTTGGCGCTAATAGCCGTCGGCGGGTATGGACGTGGCGAGATGTGGCCGGCATCGGACGTGGATTTGCTTCTACTGCTTCCTGGAAAACCGGACAAGGCGCTGACCGAATCTCTTGAACTAATGGTCGGCTTATTCTGGGATGTTGGGCTAACGATCGGTCACAGCGTCCGCACTATAAACGAATGCCTTGCTGAAGCACAAAATGATTTAACCGTCCAGACAGCATTGGTCGAGGCCAGACTGCTCATAGGCAACTCATCGCTTTTCGAAGAGTTGGACAGCGAATTCAAAGGCAGCCTGGATCCACAGGCTTTTTTCCACGCCAAACGAATGGAGCAGGACGAACGCTACATCCGCTTCCAGGAATCGCCCTATAGCCTTGAACCCAACTGCAAAGAAAGTCCCGGAGGCTTACGCGACCTGCAAAGCATCTTGTGGATCGCGCAGGCGGCAGGGTTTGGCGGCAGCTGGCAAGACCTGAAGTGCCATGGCTTCATAACACATCGCGAACAGCAAGGCCTGGAGCACCGCGAGAGTTTTCTTCAGCGCTTACGCATCGAACTACACCTGCTGGTCGGTCGTGGTGAGGACCGATTGTTATTTGACTACCAGACAGCACTCGCCGAACGACTTGGTTTCTCGCCAATACCAACACGGCGCGCCAGCGAACAACTGATGCAGGAATATTACCGTACAGCAAAATCGATCAGCCAACTCAACACGATTCTGCTGCAAAACATGGGGGCTGCAATATTCCCGTGGCCTAAACAAGAGCCGAAGTCCATCAACGGGCACTTCCAGGACTCGCACCAACTGCTTGACGTCGTTCATGAAGACGTGTTTAGAGAAACACCGAGCACAATCCTAGAAGCATTTTTGTTCATGCAGCAGCATTCAGAACTGAAGGGCATGACTGCGCGCACCATTCGCGCACTGTGGCGCGCACGCCATCTGATCGACAGCGACTTTCGCAGCGACGCAACAAACAAAGCCCTCTTCATCGAGCTATTTAAACAGCAGCGCGGTGTGCTCCATGAACTACAGCGCATGAACCAGTTTGACATTCTCGGCCGCTATTTGCCAAGTTTCGGAAAAATCATAGGGCAAATGCAGCACGACCTATTCCATGCCTACACAGTCGACCAGCACATCATGCGCGTGCTACGCAACCTGCGACGTTTTTCCGAAACAGAATTCGGTCACGAATACCCCTATTGCAGCCAACTGATCGGTAGTTTTGACCGCCCGTGGCTGCTTTATGTCGCAGCGCTTTTCCACGACATTGCCAAAGGCAGGGGGGGCGGCCATTCGGAACTCGGAGCCATCGAGGCTCAGGCATTCTGCGACAGCCATGGCTTAAGCGCGGAAGACAGCGAAATGATTGTCTGGCTCGTTCACCAACACCTGCTCATGTCAGCCGTTGCCCAAAAGCAGGACACTTCCGACCCGAATGTTATCGCCGCCTTTGCCACCGTGGTACGCGACGAACGCCACTTGACGGCGCTCTACCTGTTTACGGTCGCAGACATTAGGGGTACCAGCCCCAAGGTGTGGAATTCCTGGAAAAGCCAGTTGCTTGAGGATTTGTTCAGGCAAACCTTACAGCGGCTCCGCTCTGGCGGGCAGGTGCCGATGACCCAGGGGATTATCCAGGAACGACAAGAAGAAGCTTTGCGCCTGCTTCGCTATTTCGCACTCCCCGAAGATGCCCATGAAAACCTGTGGAATCAGCTCGACAGCGTTTATTTTTTGCGCCATACAGCCGAAGAGATTGCCTGGCATACCCGTGCCTTGCACTACCGCACTGATAGCAAAGAACCCGTCGTCAAAGCACGCATGAATGAGCATGGCGGAGGCATCGAAGTCATGGCCTACACCCTCGACCAAATCGATCTTTTTGCCCGTGTCGTTGGTTTTTTCAGTCGCGCCGGATTTAACATCATGGATGCAAAAATTCACACCACACGCCACGGCTACGCTCTTGACAGTTTCAAACTACTCGATGTCAACGGCCGTGACAATGATCGTGAGCTGATCCAGTACATTGAACACGAACTCATCGACCGCCTGGTCCGCTGCGAGAAACCCGAAGCTCCTGCGACTCGGCGAATTTCCCGACGAGTAAAGCATTTTCCCATTCAACCGACAGTCACCATCGAACCTGACGAAAAAGGGGTTTATTTCGTCTTGTCAGTCAGCGCATCCGACCGCCCAGGTCTGCTCTACACCGTCGCCATGACGCTCGCAGCGCACGGCGCCAACTTACACACGGCAAAAATCGTCACCCTCGGCGAACGCATTGAGGATACTTTCCTGATTACCGGGGGCGACCTGACTGAGAGCACGAGCCGAATGAAATTGGAAACGGAACTGCTTAAGCGCTTGAAACACTAAAGGGCTACACCATCAATGCACAAAGAGCACAAAGGTTTACAGAAAAACGGAATGACCGCTTTGCGCTCTTTATGAACTTAGCCATTTGGTGATAACGCTCTTTGTTGGCCAACAACTACTCTTCTGGAAGGTCGCTTTCATCCGGGAAGAGGACATCGGCAAAGCCGAATTGCCGCATATCTCGAATACGCATCGGATACAAAACCCCGTCGAGATGATCGCATTCGTGCTGAACGACGCGCGCATGAAACCCCTCCACCGATCGCTCAATGGGCTTGCCATAAGGGTCAAAACCGCTATAGCGCAAAGACTTCCAACGCGGCACCAGACCGCGCAAACCCGGGACAGATAGACACCCCTCCCACCCTTCTTCGATTTCATCCGAAAGCGGCGTCAGCAAGGGATTGATCAATACCGTGTACGGCACACTATCGGCGTCCGGATAACGCGGACTGTCGGCAAAGCCAAAAATAACGAGACGCTGATCAACGCCGATCTGTGGCGCTGCCAGACCCACGCCATCGAGATGATGCATGGTCTCTTCCATGTCAGCAATCAGGGTATGCAGCTCCGCCGTGTTAAAAGACTCCACGGCTTGCGCCTGTCGCCACAGGCGCGCATCCCCCATTTTAAGAACCGGTCTAACCGCCACGCTCGACCATCTTTTCAATGATGTTACGCACCCCGCCCATCGACCTTTCCAAAACTGCCTGAATCGATTCAAAGGAGATGGAATGCCGACTGGCGCCTCGCCCGGCCGCATGGTTGGCCACAACACCGATCGACGCGTAAGGTACGCCCAATTCACGGGCCAGCGCGGCTTCGGGCATGGCCGTCATGCCCACCACATCGGCACCGTCGCGTTCCAGGCGATCGATTTCAGCTGCCGTTTCGAGACGCGGCCCCTGCGTGACGGCATAAACGGCCGAATCGCTCATCGGAACTCCCACCTCTCTTGCCGCCTCGATCAACTGCTTGCGCAAGTTAGCATCGTAAGGCTCGGTGAAATCGACGTGGGTAACCCCACGATCCAGCCCCTCAAAGTAGGTTGACTTCCGGCCCCAAGTGTAGTCGATGATCTGATGGGGAATAACCACATCGCCGGGCTTCAGGTCTGCCCGGATACTACCCACCGAAGCGACTGAAATGATTCCGAGCGCACCACGCTCATGAAGAGCCCAGAGATTCGCCCGGTAGTTCACCTCATGCGGCAAAATGGTATGTCCATAGCCATTACGCCCCAAAAAGGCCATCGGACGACCAAACATCTGGCCAAAGGTTATAGCCCCTGAAGGCTCTCCGTAGGGCGTGCGCAACACCTCCCGATGAGAAACATCGAGACCTGCCAATTGCGACAGGCTACTCCCCCCAATAACAGCTAGCATCCTGCTACTCTTTCATCGCGTAAATTGCAGGCAGATTGCGCCACATACCACGAACGTCCATGCCATAACCAAACAGGAAACGATCCGGCACACTCAGGGCAACAAAATCGGCTTTGAGCGGTTTCTGTTTGCCGTTCTGTTTATCCGTTGCCACTGCGGTGTAACAGGCTTTTGCACCAAGTTCCGTGACGCGATCAACAATCGCCGCCAAGGTCACCCCTTCGTCGAGAATGTCATCCAGAACGATCACGATCCGATCCTTGACCGAGGTCCAAGGGGCGGAACGCCACGACAAAGCCCCCCCTGCGGTCTCTTGGCCGTAACGGGTTACATGCAGATAGTCGAACTCGAGCGGAAAGTCCAGTTGTGACATCAGATCAGCAGCAAAAGGCACACCGCCGGTCATCACGCATAACAGCAAAGGAGTTGTATCACCAAGCTTCTCGGTAATCTCCTGCGCTACACGACTCACGGCTTTCGAAACCTCTTCGGCCGAAAAAAGGATTTCTGCCGAAGCGAGGATGTCCTTCGCATACTGCGTCTGTGTCATAGCAATTCCTGATTAATCAGATAGTTTGTAAAAGCGGCCCCTACTTCCGGATGCCGCCACCTTAAATCAACAGTTGCCTGCAAGTAACCTTACCCGGAGCCGAAATCAAGGCGCCAGGCAATGCAACGACGGCAAAATAAGGGTCACTTCCATCATCCCGTTACAAGGGGGCCAACAAAATTCGCAATTGTGCCTCATCAATCACGTTAACGCCCAACTCTCGCGCTTTTTCGAGTTTGGAACCGGCTTCAGACCCGGCGACTACAAAATCGGTTTTCCTTGATACAGAACCGCTCACTTTGCCACCCGCTGCTTCGATCAAAGCCTTGGCTTCCTCGCGCGACAACGAGGGTAATGTTCCAGTCAGTACAAAAATTTTGCCCGACAACGCATTGTTCGCACTCGGCGCCATATCGCCTTCAGCCCATGCCACCCCGACGCCACGTAATTGCTCGACGACGTCGAGATTATGCGGCTCAGCGCAGAACTGGTGCAAGCACTGCGCAACCACCGGCCCGACATCCTTGACCTGCATCAACTGCTCCTCGTCGGCGCTCAGTACCCGCTGCAGACTGCCAAAATGGCGGGCAAGATCCTTCGCCGTCGCTTCCCCCACATTACGAATACCCAACGCATAGATAAAGCGTGCCAAGGTCGTTTGTTTGCTGTTTTCAATGGCCGCCAACAGGTTGCTTGCCGACTTTTCAGCCATCCGCTCCAAATCGACTAATGCCGACATGGACAGTTTATAGAGATCGGCAGGCGTCCGAACGATGCCGCCATCGACCAGTTGCTCAATCAGCTTGTCGCCCAGCCCCTCGATATCCAGCGCCCGGCGTGAGGCAAAGTGGATCAAGGCCTGCTTGCGTTGCGCCGGGCAATACAAGCCGCCGTTACAGCGGGCGACCGCTTCATCTTCGGCGCGAACAACTTGTGAACCACAAACGGGGCAACACTTGGGCATAATAAACTCAGGTGCCAGAATTGGCCTTCTTTCAGGCAATACACGCACCACTTCCGGAATGACATCCCCAGCCCGACGCACAATGACGGTATCGCCAACATGAACGTCCTTGCGCCGAACTTCGTCTTCGTTGTGCAAGGTGGCGTTGGTTACCGTCACCCCACCAACGAATACCGGAGCCAAACGCGCGACCGGCGTCAGCGCCCCGGTTCGTCCGACTTGAATATCAATGCCAAGCACCTCGGTGCTGGCTTCTTCGGCCGCATATTTGTGCGCCACCGCCCAGCGCGGCTCACGCGACACGAAGCCAAGTTGATCCTGAAGCGCGAGGGAATTGACTTTATACACGACGCCATCGATATCAAAAGGCAAGTCGGCACGGCCTTCGCCAACGCGTTGATGAAAATCGGCCAAAGCCTGCGCCCCGCGCAAAATGGCCCGCTCGGCACATACCGGAAAGCCGAAGGCGGCCAGCGCATCGAGGATGGCGCTATGCGTTGCCGGAATTAGCCAGCCCTGCACTTCGCCCAGCCCATACGCAAAAAACGAGAGCATCCGGCTGGCCGCTACTTTTGAATCGAGCTGACGAACCCCGCCGGCAGCGCCGTTACGTGGGTTGACCAGCGTTTTTTCCCCGGCGGCCAGCGCTCGCGCATTAAAGCGCTCGAAATCGGTGCGTTTCATGTAGACTTCACCGCGCACTTCCAGCACGGCAGGCGGCTCTGTCGTATTCAAACGCAGCGGGATCTGCCGCACGGTGCGCACGTTTTCGGTAACGTCTTCACCGGTTTCTCCGTCGCCTCGCGTTGCAGCACGCACCAGCAGACCGTTCTCATAACGCACGCTCATTGCCAGCCCATCAAACTTGAGCTCAGCGCAGTATTCAACCGGGGCGTCGTTTTCTTCCAGCCTCAGTTCGCGGCGCACGCGTGCATCGAAATTGGACGCGCCGCTGGCTTCCATATCGGTTTCCGTTCTGATCGAAAGCATGGGCACAACATGACGAACAGGCGTAAACGCCGCAAGCGCCTTGCCGCCAACCCGTTGCGTCGGTGAATCGGAAGTTGCCAAGTCGGGATGTTCCGCTTCAAGCGCCTGCAGTTCACGAAACAGTCGATCAAACTCGGCATCGGTAATTGTCGGCGCATCAAGCACGTAATACTGATGATTGTGCTTCTCGATTTCAGCACGTAAGTGACGAGCGCGTTCGTTGGCATTCATCCGATCGCCTCGCGCCTAAGAAAACAGGCGGCGCGTCAGTGGATCGCCAGCGGGCATGTTCTGCGCCGCCATCAATGACTGAAACTGCCCGACCTGACGACGAATCGGCTCAAGCGCCCCTTCGGACAGCGGACGCCGATTATCGTCAACCAGCGCACCACGCAAAACATCAGCAAAGCGCCGCGCCAGATCGACCATTTGATTAAATACGCGCTCACCATGCGCAACGCGCGGGACGTCGAGGAGAAAAGTCAGACCATGTGTCGTCATCGTTTTCATCGACTCGACCGAGAATCCGCATGCTTCCTGATTGCTTACCGTATAGAGAACCTGACCGTCGTCATCACAGCGGATAAAGCATCCTTGCTTATCGATCACCATTCCGGCCGCTTCAGCCAACGCGCGCAGTTTTGTTCCGGGGAAAGGCTGCCCCTGGCTGATGACATTGATGCCGATCTGAATATCTACGCCGGCACAAAACTCGTCTAGTCTTGCCGCATTTTCCAGCGCTGTTTGACGCGATGGTAAGTCAACAATAGCCATCAGCTCATCGCCGAGGTCCTGCATCGCCATATCGAAAATAGAAATATCGCCATCGGTCAAAGGCCCCTGGCGATCGACCAACTGCAAACCAACACGCAGGCGACGATATTCGCTTTGACCTTCATCGTCCACCACCTCCCAGTCGCGGGCGAATTCGTTGTAACCAACCCAGACTATGGGTTTGCGAATACGCGCCAGAACTTCGCGCTGCGATTCAAGAATCTGATTGGCCGGCGTTGGTTCAACGGCTTCGAAAGCCGCGATGAAATCAACCAAAGGCGACAACAAATCAACTGGCTCTGGCACCTCCTTGAACTCCCTGACTTCCTCTGCGCGACGAGCAGGATCAGGAGCCGGCGCGGGATCTTCTACCTCTAAAGCCGCCTCTATCTCTGGAGTATCCTCTTTTTGAATCAAGAGCTCAGGCACCAGCTCAGGTTCTTCTTCAAAGCGCAGAACCGGTTCGATACGCTCGCTTGGAATGGGTTTATTCTCGCTGCTCTCGGGTTCCGGCAGCAGAGGCTCGGCAACGAAGCGCTCCTGCTCGATGGCACTGTCCTGCGCATAAACAGGCCTATCAACGACCACTGCAGCAGACACTGCTTCATCGAGCAAAACGTCCGAATGCTTCTGGTTCAGCACCTGCTCAAGCAGTTTCCGGTGTCTGTACTCCTGCCATTTGTTGTAAGCGAGCACCGCGACGACCGCCGTACCACCGAGAGCCAACAAGCCAACTTGCAATTCATCCATGACCATTATTCCTAAACGATTTGCTCGCGCATGCGCAAGGCTTCATCCATATCCACTTCAACAATACGCGACACGCCAGATTCCTGCATTGTGACACCGACGAGTTGCTGCGCCATTTCCATGGCGATTTTGTTGTGGCTGATAAATAGAAATTGCGTGTTGGCCGACATGCGTCGCACCATCGCGCAAAAGCGTTCTGTATTAGTATCGTCCAGTGGCGCATCTACCTCGTCAAGCAGGCAGAAGGGCGCGGGATTGAGCTGGAACATCGAAAACACCAGCGCGATCGCAGTCAGCGCTTTTTCGCCACCTGAGAGCAGGTGAATCGTCGAGTTTTTCTTGCCCGGCGGCTGAGCCATGACCTGTACGCCGGAATCGAGGATTTCATCGCCGGTCATGATCAATTTTGCCTCACCACCGCCGAAGAGAATCGGAAAAAGTTCGCCAAAGCTCTTGTTCACTGCATCATACGTCGTTTGCAGCAAATCGCGCGTCTCACGGTCGATACGACGAATGGCGTTTTCCAGCGTTTCCATCGCTTGCGTCAAATCTTCCGACTGCGCGTCAAGATAGCCTTTACGCTCACGTGCCGACTCGAGTTCGTCGAGCGCCGCGAGGTTAACCGCGCCCAGCGCCTCAATTTGCCGTTGCAAGGACGTGATTGAGCCCTGCAATGCCGCAGGACGCGCACCGGGAAAATCAATCGCCAAACTCTGTTCGTCGGCCTGCACTTCAGCTAACTGTGCGGCAAGCTGATCAAAATTCAGGCTGGCCGCCTGCTCTTTCAGCTTGAGTTCACCGATGCGCTCGCGCAAAGGTTCGAGACTGTGCTCGAGCTTCATGCGCTGCTCTTCCAGCTCACGCAGTCCGGTAGTCGCTGCTTCCAGCGCATCGCGCACGGCGGCCATGGCTTGTTCTCGCGCAACCCGGCAATCAAGTGCCTCTTGCAACTTCGGCTCAAGATCCTCAGCTTGCATGGCCTCGGCACTTTCAGTGCAACGCGCTAATTCATCGACCACCCGTGCAAGCTGCTTCCTGGCCAATTCCCGGTTTTTGATCAACTCATCGATTTTGCTGCGGCACTCACGCTGCGAGAACTGCGCCTCGCGCAACTCGCGCTCAACGGAGTTAAGCTGCTCGCGTTCATCGCGCAAGGCTCGTTCAGTCCGCTCAAAGCGCTCCAGCACCGTATCCATGGCCTGTTGTAACAGCCGGAGTTGCTCACGCTTTTCTTCGATAGCCTCATCGGCCATAAACAGGCGCTCGTTCTCACTTTCTTCTTCGGCCGCCATTTCGGCCATACTGCCGTCGATCTGCTCCTGCCGCTCGCGGAATCGATCAAGCGCCTGCGCCAATTTCAAAGCTTCCACCTGGATGGCGTGCGCCTGTTCCTGCAGATTATCCAGATGCTTGCGCGAATCCTGTAGTGCGTTCTGAGCATCAACCATGCGCTCTTCAATTTCGGCCAGGCGGGCATGCTCCTGTTCGACGCGTTCCTCACGCTGCGCGATCAAATCACCGAGTTCCTCGATCTCGCGCTGCCGCTCAAGCAGGCCATGCTCGGCCGCATCCGGAGCAAATAAAGTGACGCTCTGTCGGCTGACCACGTCACCGCCCGGCGTCACACAGCAAGCGCTACCGCAAAGCGATTCGCGGAAAGCCAAGGCCGACGCCAAATCGGATGCGGCATGAACATCGCCCAGCCAGTCCCCGAGAACAGCAGCAAGCTTTGGGTCGTCACAACGTATATGCGACAAGAGATGATCTGCGCCGAAACCCGGCGCATCTCCCCCAACGGGCTGTTCCATAGGTAACAGCAAGGTCAGCTTGCTACCCGGCCTGTCCTTGCCCCAAGCCGGATCAGCCACTTCTGCGATCAATGCACTGATGCGCTCGCGAAGCACCGCCTCAACCGCATCTTCCCAACCGGCCTCGACGTGCAAAAATTTCCATAAGGGCCGATGATTATGCAAATGGTGGCGATGCAACCAGTCGCCCAGTTTGCCATCGCCCTGTACCCGTTTTTGCAGTTGCTCAAGCGCCGCTCGCCGCGCGTGCGCTTCGGCGCGTTCCTTCTGCACATGTTGCACTTGCGCCAGCACATCGCGGCGTTGTTGCTCCAGTTGTGGCAACTCGCCCTGCTTAAGCGTCAGCTCTTCCTGGCCCTGCGCAATACGTTCACGCAACTCAGCCAAGGACTCCTGCTTGAACTCATACTCAGTATGATCCGGTACCGGCAGCGCCTCGCGCTCCTGCGCCAGACGATCACGCCGCCCGGCGATGATCTGCAAGGACCGCTGGGCGTGGCTGCGATGCGTAAGCTCAACCTGAAGTTGCTGATTCGCTTGGGCCAACCCCGCACGCTGCTCGTCAATCTCTTCCTGAGCGCTGGCATAAGCGTCCTCGGCCATTGGCAGACGTTCCTGCTGCGCCGCCAGACGCATTTCGCCCTGCTCGACACGATCGTTGACCAGATCCAACAACTCGACCCAACGAGCGTGATCTTCATCGAGCCGCTCGATCTGCCCCTGCCAGTGCACCTGATCATCAGCCAGTTGCGCCAGGCGCGATGCAAATTCGTTTTGCGATTCACGACGGTGGCGAATCTCCGCTTCCAGGCGAGCCACCTCGGCGTTGGCCGTAAACAAGGCACTTTGCGCCGTATGCACACCGTCGCTGGCGGAAAAATGACTTTCCCGCGCTTCTTCCAACCGCCCTTCGGTTTCGCGCAAAGCGGCGCTCTGCGCCTCCAAATCGATGCCGGAACGCTCGACCTCGCGCGCCAGACGCTCGCGTTCCGCCTGCGCATCGTTGCGTCGCAACAGCCACAGTAGCTGCTGCTTGCGCGTCAGCTCGTCGCTGTATTCACGGTACTGGCGGGCGATCGCCGCCTGCCCTTCCAGACGCTCCATCTGCGAGGCAAGCTCCAGCCGAATATCCTCGACGCGCATGAGGTTGTCGCGCGTATCGGAAATGCGGTTCTCGGTCTCCTTGCGCCGCTCTTTATATTTGGTAACGCCTGCCGCTTCTTCCAGAAAAACCCGCAACTCATCCGGCCGCGCCTCGATAATGCGTGAAATCGTCCCTTGCCCGATGATGGCGTAAGCGCGCGGCCCGAGGCCGGTGCCGAGAAACAGGTCGGTAATGTCCTTGCGCCGAACGTGCAGGTTGTTGATGTAGTACTCGGACTGCCCGGCACGCGTCAGCATGCGCTTGACCGACAACTCGGCGTATTGCGACCACTGGCCGGCAATGCGCCCGAGCGAGTTGTCGAAGACGAGTTCGACAGCGGCACGCGAGACCGGCTTGCGACCGCCGGAACCGTTGAAGATGACGTCCTGCATCGACTCGCCGCGCAACTCGGAGGCTTTTGATTCGCCCAGCACCCAGCGCACTGCATCCATCACATTGGATTTGCCGCAACCGTTGGGGCCGACCACGCCAACGAGTTGCCCGGGCAGGGAAATCGTGGTCGGATCAACGAAGGACTTGAATCCAGCGAGTTTGAGTTTTGTCAGCCGCATGAAATGAAACGCAGCCATAGCGGCTGCGCAATAAGATCGTCCCCGAAGCGTCGTATGACGCCACTCTGCACTTGTTGGGCGCTTATAATAGCATTTTGCCAGCCACCTACGTTTTCCTTACCCGGGAAGCATCGCCAATCCACTCAACCATAAGGACAAAATCATGAGCACTGAAAATTCACCGCAAGCACAGCTTTCCGACAGTGAGCTCGATCGCCTTGAAACGCTGCTTGATGATCCTGCACTGTCCGAAGCAATGCGCCTTGACGAGATTCAGGGCTATTTGTGCGCCGTACTCGCGGGGCCCAAGCCAATGCCAGAAGAAGACTGGTTGCTCGACGTCCTGAGCGGCGATGAGGCGCTCGAATCCGAAGCCGGACGGGAAGCGGCCGAACTGTTACGCGCCTTTGCGACAAAACTTGAGTCCGAACTGGCCGCAGGCGAGCCGCCCGTTCTTCTGCTCTACCCGAAGGAAGGCATGGAAGACGAAGAGGATGCGCCGAGTGATTACGTTCCCTGGTGCCAGGCCTATCTGGCCGGCGTCGACTCTGCGGAAGAAGACTGGTTCGAAGCACTTAGCGAAGGCGAGAACGAAGAGGAGGAAGATAACGATGAAATCACCTACCTCGACGAACGCCTTTTCCCCCTGATGCTGCTCACCGGTGAAGCCGAAGCCGCAGCACGTGAGCACGGCGAAAAATGGGCAGAAGGCGAGGAACTTGAAGAAATCGTCAATGACTGTGAAGAAGACCTGCCCCAAGCTGTTGCCGACATTTACCGCTTCTGGCTGGTCAAACGCGGCACGCCTACCATCCGCCGCGATGGCCCGAAAATCGGACGCAACGACCCCTGCCCGTGCGGCAGCGGCAAGAAATTCAAACAGTGTTGTGGCGAAAGCTAAGGACACACCAAGAAACAACACCCACAAGACCCGCGTGCCTAGTGGGTCTCCAGCCCCCCCTTTGAAGACGCCCGGATTTATTGGCTTGCAGCCCATTGACTAAGGAGAACCCGCAGTGACATCCCGCAGAGACCTTTGGCCCGAATTCCTTAAAGCCGCTCACAAAGAAATCGTTCCAGCGCTGGGCTGCACCGAGCCAATCTCTCTGGCTTTGGCTTCGGCGATTGCCGCACGTACTCTTGGCCTTGTTCCCGAATTCATCGAAGGCAAAGTCTCGGCTAACCTGATGAAAAACGGAATGGGGGTCACCGTTCCCGGCACCGGCATGGTCGGGCTGCCAATCGCCGCGGCCGTCGGCGCTCTCGGCGGCGATCCCGACGCCGGGCTGGAGGTTCTGAAAAACCTGACTCCGGATATTGTCGAAGCCGGAAAGAAAATGCTCGCCGACAAGAAGGTTGAAGTCGACATTGCCGAGGTCGACAATATTCTTTATGCCGAAGCCCGCCTCGCAAACGCCAAAGACTGGGCACGTGTGTGCATAGTCAACTCACACACCAACGTCGTACTGATCGAAAAGAACGGAGAAACGCTGTTCAAAGCCGACACGTCCAGCAGCAACGCCGAAGCCGGATACTCACTGGCTGGCGCTACGGCACACAGCGTCTACGACTTCGCCACAACCGTCCCGTTTACCGATATTGCTTTCATCCTTGAAGCCGCCAGGCTCAATTCGCAACTCTCGACAGAAGGCCTGCGCGGCGAATACGGCCTGCACATCGGGGCTACCCTGAGGCGACAAATCGCAGGCGGGCTGCTTTCGGACGACCTGCTGGGCAAAATACTGATCCGCACATCGGCCGCCTCGGACGCCCGCATGGGCGGCGCAGCCCTGCCCGCCATGAGCAATTCCGGATCGGGCAACCAGGGGATTGCTGC
>RRZU010493072.1_pt1 | contig 23901 bp, 37 predicted proteins | sample 2165561 | NCBI WGS metagenome assembly RRZU01 (sample SAMN10456909, study PRJNA506462) | wastewater metagenome | isolation source: wastewater sludge | place: USA: Moscow, Idaho | reverse complement strand
CTGAATTTTTGAGTAACAATAAGCTCTATTCTTAAAATAATCAGCATAAAAGTATGATTTTTCCTGAATTGCAGCACTTAACTTTATGGCTTCAACGTATGATAAAATGGCATTATTATAATTCTTACGGATACGATGAATTTCAGCTACATAAAAACACATTACATCATCATCGCCATATATTCGTTTCCCTTTTAGCAGACAAAATAAAACTGAATCTGAGCTATTTGAACTCAACAATGCAGCTTTATACATCTCATGATACACCTCTGCAAAAACTGAGTCTGATTTATTTACCTTCAGCAAAATTGAAATTGCTTTATCATTCTGACTGTTTGATATAAGACCTTTTGCCTTATTGACTTCGGCAATTAGTTTATTTCTTTGTACCATATCAACTACATACTCAGTCTCCTGAGCTAAAGTCGAAAATGAACACAACAGAACAAAAAACAGAATTAATAGTTGATTTTTCATAAATGAATAATAATATTAAATTAAAGTAATTCAGTTCAAAGTCTGTGTAAAACAATCATTATAATACAGATATAAGTAATATTTTTTTTGAGAATTATTTTCAATCAACGATATCAAATACATTTTCGGCAAATTTACACATACGATTAAAAGTACACTCATTCATGCGGAGAATGGAATTACCCGAAAAATCTGCAATCTCAGGGAAAGCTTCCCATAGTTTGCGCTTAGCCTGCTCAAAGCTATCGTAAGCAAGCGTGAGGTATCTCTCAGGAAGCAGTCGACCATCGGCCAGCGCAAGTCCCTGCGCCAGCAAATCGGTACGTGCCGGCACATTAAGTATAGCAGTATCAATATTGCGATCGTCTTCACCATCGTACACCTGAAGCAGCATAAAATCGGCTAATTCGCCAGTGCAAAAAAAAGCACGCATGTACAGTTCCTTCTTTTTAAATTCAGACAACCGACGAATTTCGGGAAATGTGCGGGTAACATTACTGTATAGTAAATCGGAAAGCGGGATATTGAAAAGTTCGTATCGCTTTTCCTTTTCTTTAATTTCGATGTAAAATTGCTCTGAATTTGTCATATACGCTTTAAAAAAAAGAGCGCCAACAGGCAATCTGTAAGCGCTCGGGCAATTAGTTATGTTCAATTAACGACAGGCATACAGCCAAACTGTCTTCCCAATAGGGCACCTCTATACCAAACACAGTTTTAATTTTGGCCTTATTCAACACACTGTAATGCGGACGCGGAGTGCGTGTTGGGTAGTCTTTTGTTTCAATCGGCTGTACGTAGCATTGTATACCGGCCAGTTTGTGTATACGTTTGGTAAAATCGTACCAACTGCATACACCTTCGTTAGAATAATGATAAATACCCGGCTGAGGTGACCCTACAGCGAGCACCTGATAAATGGCTGCTGCCAAATCGCGGGCGTAAGTGGGCGTACCAATCTGGTCGAATATTACATTAAGTGTATCACGCTCACGTCCGAGCTTAAGCATTGTTTTTACAAAATTATTTCCGAACGAGGAATATAACCACGAAGTACGAATAACAACCGCCGAAGGGCACACAGCAAGCAAAGCCTGTTCGCCTTCATGTTTTGATTTACCATAAACACTGGTAGGCGAAACAGCAACATCCTCAGTAAGTGGCAGGTGACTAGTACCATCAAACACATAGTCGGTAGAAATATGTACAACCAGCGCATTGGTCGCAGCGGCAACAAGTCCGATATTCCTAACAGCATCGCGATTAATGCGATAACACAATTCCACATCGTCCTCCGCTTTATCTACAGCTGTATACGCAGCACAATTAACAATGGCATTAATTTCATTTTCCGACACAAAGGAAGTCAGCGCTTGCAGGTTACAAATGTCCAGCTCCTGTACATCGGTAAAAAAATAGTTGTGATTAGTGTACTGAGCTGAGAGCACCCGCATTTCGCTACCTAACTGACCATTGCTTCCGGTAATAAGTATATTCATATTTCCTTATTTAAATCAATTAAAAGCTGAAATTTTTCTCAGCATCGGCAAAAAGCGGATGTTTCAAATCTTTATCGGAAATAAGTGCTTTATCAGCAGGCACTTTCCAGTCAATATTAAGCGACGAGTCGTTATACATAATACCACGCTCAAGCGACGGATTGTATAAATCGTCGCATTTATACGAAAAAACAGCTGTTTCGCTCAGCACCGAGAAACCATGCGCAAATCCTTTTGGAACAAAAAACTGAGTCCGTTCCACATCGTTAAGTTCAACGCCATACCATTGTCCGTATGTAGGCGATCCGGAACGCAAATCAACAGCCACATCCCAAACAACACCCTGAACAACTGATACAAGCTTGGATTGCGAGTGCGGTGCTAACTGATAGTGAAGCCCGCGTATAACGCCGTATTGCGATTTCGACAAATTGTCCTGGCAAAAAGCAGCATCGACACCAGCTTCGCGATAACGTGCTTCATTATACGACTCAAGAAAGAAACCGCGTGCATCGGCAAACACACGTGGTTTTATTATTAATAATCCCTCAATGGGGGTTTTAATTACCTGCATTTAAAAGTTAGAAGTTAGAAATTAGAAGATAGAAATGTGAGCATTAAAAAACTATTGCGTCTCGCATTACACAACTTCATTTGCAATTTTCAGCAAATATTGTCCGTAATAATTCTTTTTGAGAGGCTCGGCCAATTTCAGCAATTGTTCTCTGGTAATATTCCCACTGCGATAAGCTATTTCTTCCAAACAAGCCACTTTAAGCCCCTGACGGTTCTCAATTGTAGAAATAAAATTGGATGCTTCGAGCAAACTATCGTGCGTACCGGTATCGAGCCAGGCCATACCTCTACCCATCATTTTCAGATTCAGGCGACCTTCTTCGAGGTACAAACGATTGAGATCTGTAATCTCCAGCTCACCACGTTTTGAGGGTTTAAGACCTTTGGCTTTTGCTACCACATCGTTGCTGTAAAAATACAAACCTGTTACGGCATAATTGGATTTTGGTTGCAATGGCTTTTCTTCGATACTCAGCACTTTGCCATTTGCATCGAACTCAGCTACACCGTAACGCTCAGGGTCGTTTACGTAATAACCAAATACGGTAGCACCATCTTCGAGAGCCGCTGCTTCGCGCAAGGTACGCGAAAAATCAAAACCATAAAAAATATTATCACCCAAAACCATACATACATTATCGGTACCAATAAACGATTCGCCAATGATGAAAGCCTGTGCTAATCCATCGGGAGAGGGCTGTATGGCATATTCGAGCTTTACACCCAAATCGCTTCCATCGCCTAAAAGGTTTTTATATAAATGTATGTCCTGAGGTGTTGAAATAATCAGGATTTCGCGTATTCCTGCCAGCATTAACACCGACAACGGATAGTAAATCATCGGTTTATCGTAAACCGGAATTATTTGTTTAGAAATACTCTTTGTAATTGGATACAAACGGGTCCCGGAGCCACCGGCTAATACGATTCCTTTCATGTGTTTATTTTTTTAGTATCTACCCCCTAACCCCCTAAAGGGGAAATAAGAATGAAGCTTCGATTGTTTGTTATTTTATGAACACTCCCTTGTGAGACTCCCCGACAGCTATCGGGATGATTAAACTCTGTCAGGTTCGTTTCATTTGCATATATAAATTAATGTAACTTTCTTCAGAATTAAACAGGTCAAATATAGTATATTTTATTGATACAAACAACCAAAAACAAATCGTATTAAACCTCCAAATCGAGTTCGCCATTTTTGTAACGATGATAGTATTTTGCCAGTAAAGCCATGTATTTACCAATTTCGGTTTGCGACTGTACAGTTTCAGGCTTTATTTCAGCACCTTTCATTTTAAGCAACATAAAACCATACATAAAATTAAAACACAACTCAATATCGGATAAACCCGGGTTCGATTTTGCACGAAACTGATTAATAAATGGTAGAATGTGATAATACTTAGCATGATAGGCTGGCACTTCGGACGATTTCATCACCTGCGAATGAAAATCATTCAGGTCAATAATTACATTGCTGTTAATTTGCAAATGACCTTTTTCCTGTACATTTTCGAGACGCATCATTTCAATCAGGCTTTCGTACCACTCGTATACCGCTTTACGTTCAGCCTCATCTTTTACCGGAAATTTCGATACAATATGCTTATCAACCAGCTCTATATCCAGTTTACAAGCGCGTAAAATATCTTCTATCTGCCACATATACAGCAGATATTCGCAAATATTCTCTTTTTTTAATTTTGTAGCTATCAGCATATTCTTCGTTTTATTCCGCTTCTTCCCAATCCCATTCCTCGTCAACAAAAGCAGGTTCGAAAAACTCATCGATATCCCTACGTTCTTTTTTAGTTGGACGACCTGTACCTTTATCTCTGCCATTTTCGGCAGCAATTTTCTGCAATTCAATAAGTTCCAACTGGTCGGGTGTTGTAACATTAAGCATAAAATTCGGTACTAATTTAGCATTCATACGGTTTTCGCTAAGCGCCAACACTTTAAACGAATACATTACCGGATTACGTTTTACACCCACTACATCGCCCACTTTTACGTTTCGCGATGCTTTGACCTGTGCATTATTCACGTAAATACGTCCTTTTTTACATGCTTCAGTGGCTATGCTACGTGTTTTAAACACACGCACAGCCCACAACCACTTGTCTATTCGTACTTCTGTTTTCATTTATCTTACTACCTTACAAATACTTCCCGATAAATATCAGGAGTTTTATATCCACAAAAAAAATTACTTTCCGTTAAACTGCGTCATTGTAAGCTGCATACCTGCCAGGCAAAAACTCTGAATTATTGCCGCGCATTTTTCGGTACGTTCAGGCAAAGCTGCACTTTCATCAGCATTCCATTTGCCGAGCACATACTCAATCTGACGCCCTTTCGGAAAATTACTGCCCACCCCAAAACGTAGCCTTGCATAGTTTTGAGTTGACAAGATTTCCTGAATATTTTTTAGTCCGTTATGTCCGGCATCGGAGCCCGAAGGTTTTAAACGCAGCGTACCAAACGGCAAAGCCAAATCGTCCACTATCACCAACAAATTGGACAATGGGATATTCTCCTTTTGCAGCCAGTAACGTATAGCATTTCCACTTAAGTTCATAAAAGTAGACGGCTTCAGCAACACCAAAGTGCGTCCTTTTATTTTCACTTCGGCAGTAGCACCATAGCGATTATCTGCAAAAAAAACATTGGACGCCTCAGCAAAGGCGTCCAACACTTTAAATCCTATATTGTGGCGGGTATTCTCGTATTCATTCCCGATATTACCCAAACCGGCAATTAAGTATTTCATCTAAGAAAATTATTTTTTACCTGAAGCAGCAGCTGCAGCAGCACCACGAGCAGCTCTTGTCAATTTAACCTGACAAACAACAGCGTTTTTAGCATTCAATATTTCAAGATTTTCAATAGAAAGTGCAGCCACCTGAATTGTTTTACCCAGTCCTAATGAAGTTACATCAATTGTAATTCTTTCAGGAATCTGAGTATAGATACCTTTTACTTTCAATTTACGCATTTCAAGCGCTAATTTACCCCCGGCTTTCACACCTTCAGCCAAACCTTCAAGTTTCACAGGAATTTCAACCACAACCGGTTTAGTTTCGGTTACTTCAAGGAAGTCGATATGTAATACTTTGTCAGTTACCGGATGAAATTGTAAAGCTTTCATTACAGCTTTGCATTTTTTGCCATCAATATCAAGATTAACAACAAAAACTTCAGGTGAATAAATCAACTTACGTAAGTCGCTGTTAGTAGTAGTAAAGTGTACATTTTCAGCACCACCATAAAGTACACAAGGCACTACATCGGCTACACGATCAGCTTTAGAAGCTTTCTTTCCTAAATCGGCACGTACAGCACCTTTTAATTCAAATGTTTTCATTTCGTTTAATAAAATTTGTGTTACTCAAAATTTAAGCGTTTCGATATTAAGTGATTAGTCGCTTAATTTCCCATCACACTTTCTTTTGCAAAAAAGTGGTGCAAAGATACTGCTAATTCCTTTAATCTGCAACAGATTATTTGATTTTCAGACGTAAACCAACATTAAAATTTACGCCCGGCTGAGGAAGCCCTCCAAAATCAGCATAATCGGTATCCAGGATATTGTTCACATCGGCAAACACATCCAGATACTTAACATTCCAAAGCAAACGTGCATCCAACATAAAAAACGGAGTATAATCAATGGCAGGTTGATTATCAACCAACACATAGTTACCTGCTCTGTCGTTGTAAGAGGCACTCCATTGAGCGGTAACATTCTTAACAATTTTGTGATTTACTGACAATAGCACCTTATTTCTCAAATAATCAAAAGCATATTTCGAGTCGAAATTCAGGGCATCGTTCTCCATTTTGATATACGAATAAGCCAGATTTACCTGTGAAATAAAACAGTCGTTAAACGTTTGATTTGCCGAAAAATCAAACCCGAATGCATTCAATTTATCGTGATTTATACTTTGCCAATATGAATTACCCGGATACTTTACCCAATCAATCACATCTTTACCCATCCGGTAATAAGCCACTCCCGAAAGTTTCAATTGTTTTTTATCATATTTAGCTCCGAATTCCAGAGTAGTAGATTTTCCCGGTTTTAAATTTACATTCCCTTTTTGTAATGAGTTTGTTAGATACAAATCGGTATAGGTAGGCAAATTTACACCATTGTTTACCGATGTGTACACTCTGAAATCAGAATTAAGCTGATACGAAGCATTGAATCCACCAAACCAGATAGGCCCGAATTGTTCACTATTAGACAATGACCCACCGGCCGACAAATAAAGGCTTCCAATACTTTTACTCAGATCGATAAATGCATTACTAAAAAACCGATTATCTTTTTTAGTGAAATCCTGACGGTCGTCAAAAGGATTATTTACTGAAGAATCCATTTTAATCCCAAGTTGATTGCTATAAATATGCTCATTACGCAACTCCATGCCCAAAGTAGCTGTTGCAAACGGGAAACGCAATACGGTTGAAATTTTTCCGCCGGAAACATCGGTTAAATGATAATTATGACCGGTATACCACGATGGTTTATTTGTAATTGAATCGCGATACAATTCAAACCGGTCGTAATGTTTACGGAAGTATGCCTGAGAGGCTATTGTGGCAATACCGCTGGTATATTGCCAGTTTAGAGCACCAAAAAATGTTTTAGTATAGTCAAATTGTAAGGGATATTTAAAACTGTAAAACGCATTAGCACCGTATGATTTTTGCTGATAGCCCAGTTGTAAATCGAACGTTCCGTACTTATTAGCTGAAAATGTAGTATGCGAAAACGCATTCAACATCTGATAATCAGTATTTGGAATATAACCGGCACTTGATTTATGAGTAATGGTATTAAACGAGGATATTTTGCCAGCCCGAATTGTACCTGACAAACTTTGCATAAATGTATCGAAGCTCCCGGCAGTCAGTTGTGCCGAAAGCTGACTTTTTTCCTGATTATTGGTTACAATATTGATAGCACCACTAAAGGCATTCGGGCCATACATACGGGCTGCCGAACCCTGCAAAATTTCCACAGACTGAACATCGCTCAACTCTACAGGAATATCCAGGTTGTAATGCCCTGTCTGAGGGTCGGTTATATTTACACCATTCAGCAAAATCAACACTTGGTCGAATGAGCCTCCACGTATACTGATATCAGCCTGCGTACCTCCTACTCCACGCTGCCTGATATCCACCGAACTTAGCGATTCTAAAAGCTGGTCCAATGAATTTACAGGCATTTTTGCTATGCTCTGCTTGTCAATAACCGTAAGCAAACGACCTGATGCTGTATTTAAGTAAGTCCGTTGACCAACCACATCGACAACATTTAATTTTAAGTTAGTTGAATCAGTTAACAACTGAGCCGAAACAGATGCCCAAAAGAACAAGCATCCAATTAGAATTTGTAGATTTTTTTTCATCAATAAAAAAATAAAAAAGGTTGCTGCGGATAAACCACAACAACCTTACGTGAATATAATGTATATAATATAAAATCGTAACATGCAGCAACTTCAGCCGGAGCTGCAGTTGCAAAAACAACAAGTTCAGCAGTTTGCGCTTTTAGCTCAGACTGTTCAATTTCTGTACCCTGTAAATCATCAGCCTTATTATTGTCTGCAAGAAAATCGGTACATACCAACGATTTAACTTCAGCCTTTTGGCTAACATTACCAGCCAATACGCCTATAGAAACCACATGCGTAACGCTAATAAACAAAGCGTAACCCTTACGACTCCATCGGCGAAACCGTAAAGATGTATTTGTATGTAAACCTGACTGATTCAATTTATTAATCCTGCTCAATGAATACCGATTTATTTAAGCGACCACGCCACACATCCTTGTGTATAACCGACAATGAATCCTGTCCACCGATTAAATAGATAAATTTATTATTACCAACAACTACCGACTGATTGTACCTGCGTTGATAGTTGGTATAATAAACCGAATCTTCTAACAGTGTAGGATCTACAAATTTTTGACGTACTCGCATGTAAGTTGTATCAAAAGCTATCCACGAATATCCTTCGTCAGCCGACTGTACAAAAAGATTTGCAGGCATTTTGTCGTTATAATCCAACCCTCCAAAGGCGAGCAACTTATCTTCGTAGTAAATAATAGAGGCACCGGTACGGTATCCATATGTAGAGTTCTCTTTTCCGAAATTAAACCACAAGAAACCATCTTCCGACGACCAAACAGTATTCAGCGCCTCGCCACTCTGGTCTACACCACCGGCTAAAAGCACCTTAGGTACATTTGTTCTCGACTTGAACACCACAGAACCATAACCGGCAACAGGAAACTTATCGGGCACTTCGGATGGATACATAGCCCAATTTTCACCATCAGCAGTATTCGCAAAGCGGAATTTCGAATCATTTATTGATTGCACTAAAGCCCACAATTTGCCTTTAAAAACATATAAAGTGTTTTTAAACCAATAATCGTTGGTTGCAAATACTTTTTTGCTCCATTCAACACCATTTGTAGATGAATATACTAAACTGTCGGCATGAAACATATATATCGTATTGTTGAAAACTGTCATCGATTTCAAACCAGCATTTTCAGGTAACCCCATTACTTGCCCTTTCGATATCCAGTTTACACCATCGGCGGATTTATACAGGAAACTACGCAATCCGTTGCTTGCGAAAAAATAAATTGAATCATTTACAAAGAGAGCCTTTTGTATGGCTGCATTTTCACTATAAATATCAGATGCTATACTTTCCCATTTGTAAAGTTCAGGTTCTACTTTGTGAACATTAACCCTTATTTGGTATACTCTGGAAGTTACACCATCCGATGCATAGTTGCGAATTTTAAACACTCTGTTGAAATTGAGGGTATCTGTTCCCGTTAACAATACAGAATCTTTAAAATTCCCCAATGAATCATTCCTGTAAACATAAGTAGCATACTGACTATTAAACGAAAAAGTCGGTATTACCGAGTCAATAGCTGTATTATACGGTAAAGAGTCGGTATTGATGATCAATGAATCGCCTGTGATAGGATCTATTTCCACATCAAATTCAGCATCTTCTACATCCTCATCGTCATCGTTGGCAGCCGCAAAAGACAGCGAATAAAAAGAAGGATCAGACGAAACTTCTGTTTCGGTTGTCGACAGCCAGTTACATGAGCTTAACAATAAAGTAAAAACAATTCCGGTTACGAAAAGTGGGTATAACTTCATGTGAAAATAATCTATATGATTTATTTGAGGTGGCAAAGTTAAAAAACAAATTACTGCATGTGAATGCAAGTAGTTAAGTTTTATTGTTTTTTAATTTTTAAATTCGAAGTGAAACATTATTCAGGCGAATTGGGTATATTTATTTAGTAATCAAGCTCAACTGTAACCGGACAATGATCCGAATGAACTGCCTCAGTCAGTATTTGTGCATTCGATAATTTATCACGCAGCGGTTCGCTAACCCAATGATAATCAATACGCCAACCCGCATTCCGAAATCGGGCGCCACCTCTGTAACTCCACCAGCTGTACTTTTCGGCGCTTTGGTCGAACACGCGAAACGAATCAAGCATACCTATGGCCTCAAATCTGTCGAGCCAATCTCTTTCTTCAGGTAAAAAGCCCGAAACTCCGTTTTGCCTCTCAGGGTGATTAATATCAATAGGTTTATGACATATATTATAATCACCACAAACGATCAGATTAGGACGTTCAGTTAATAAATTCTTCACAAAAGGCAGAAAAGCCTCCAGAAATTCCATTTTAAACGCCTGACGTTCATCACCCGATGAACCGGAGGGTATGTACACCGAAATGATTGATAAGTCGCCAAAATCAGCTCTAATAACCCTTCCTTCTGCATCAAATCGCGGATTATTCATACCTACTACAACATTATCAGGCGATTTTTTGGTAAGAATAGCTACACCGCTATAACCTTTCTTCTCTGCCGAATGCAAAAAAGAAGTATAACCCATTTCGGCAAACAGCAATGTGTCAATTTGCTCTGGTTGTGCTTTTGTTTCCTGAAGGCAAAGCACATCAGGATTTTCATTATGCAGCCATCCTTTAAAATCTTTAGTCAGTGCGGCTCTTATTCCGTTCACATTGTACGATATAACTTTCATCCGAATACTTTTTTAGTTAATGATATTGGCACAAAGCTTATTACAAATTGTATACTACGCCTTTAACCCATTCGGCCCACTGAGCAGCAGTTTTAGTTTTATCAAACGTTTGCCATGGTATAGGTTTGCCAATTTTTACAACAAACTCTTTGTTCTTTTGTTTGAACATTTCATCTGCCAAATACATCATTTCAATATTAAATTTGATGCCTAAAAATTTACGCAAATTGGCCAGATTATAGAAAAACTCGGAATTACGACCTTCAAAATATACCGGCACCACATCGCGTTTGTATTCTACGGCCTTAGTTATAAAGTTTTTTTTCCATTCCAAATCGCAAATACGACCTTTAATTTTACGCGAACATACACCAGCAGGATAAGTAACCAGATGATTATAAGACATATAAAGTTCACTCATCATATTTGCATGATCTTTGGTTTGTGCACCGAATTTATTAACAGGCACAAACATATCCTTTAATGGAGTTAGAAACATCATTAAATCATTCGAAAAGAACCGAACCTTACCATCGTAATGTTTTCCTACGATATAGCCTGTAGCGACGCCATCAAGACCTCCCAGTGGATGGTTTCCTGCAAATATATAGCGACCGTCTTTGGGAGGCAGATTTTCCTCTCCCTCAATTTTCAGTTTTATTTGCAGATAATTAAAGGCTGCCTCAATAAATTCAATGTTCTTTACTCCGGGATTTTGATTAAAAAAAGTATTGAACTCTTCTTCGTGAACAATTTTACGTAAATAATTAACCAAAAATTTGGGTATACGTTTGTTTGGTGCCCGTTTTGCTAAAACGGCAGCAATATCAATATGGGGTACGTCCATGAATTTTAATATTTTTGAAACGCAAATGTAATAAAAAATGTAGAGCTAACTACCAATTAAACAGTTATTATATCAGAATTTAAATGCGACAAAAAAAGACGAAATCAAGTATTTGATTTCGTCTTTATATTGCAATAAATAGTGAGAATTATTCTGCTGCTTCAGTTACAACAGCATCAGTAGCTTCTTGTTTAGCCGCTTTTGAACGACGAGTACGAGTAGCTTTCTTAGCTGCTTTCTCTTTCAACATATTCTCGTTATAGTCAACCAATTCGATAATACACATTTCGGCATTATCACCCAAACGGAAACCAGTACGTAAAATACGAGTATATCCTCCCGGACGGTTAGCAATTTTTTGAGAAATATTCTGGAAAAGCTCAGTTACAGCTTCTTTATTTTGCAGGTACGAAAACACAGTACGACGAGAGTGAGTAGTATCTTCCTTGGCTTTGGTAAAAAGCGGTTCAGCATATACACGTAATGCTTTTGCTTTAGCCAAAGTGGTAGCTATCCTCTTGTGCTGTATTAACGAGATGGTCATATTCGCTAACATCGATTTTCTGTGAGCTGTTTTACGACCTAAATGGTTGAATTTTTTATTGTGTCTCATTTCAGTTATTCTTTATCTAGTTTATACTTTGAAAGATCCATCCCGAAAGACAAATTAAGGCTTTCTAATTTCTCATCCAACTCAGTAAGTGATTTTTTACCAAAATTGCGGAATTTAAGCAAATCATGCTTATGGAATCCTGCAAGCTCACCTAAAGTTTCAACATCAGCAGCTTTTAAGCAATTAAGAGCACGTACTGATAATTCAAGATCGGTAAGTTTGGTTTTAAGTAGCTGACGCATATGAAGAATCTCTTCGTCAAATTCATCAGTTTCCTCACCTTCAACAACTTCAAGCGAAATCTTTTCGTCGCTGAATAACATAAAGTGATGGATAAGAATTTTAGCTGCCTCTTTTAAAGCATCTTTAGGGTGAATAGAACCATCAGTACTAATCTCTATAATAAGCTTTTCGTAATCAGTAACCTGTTCAACACGAAAGTTCTCGATAGAATATTTTACATTACGAATTGGCGTAAAGATAGCATCAATAGGTATAACTCCAGTTTCACCGTTTACGTTTTTGTTTTCCTCAGCAGGTAAATAACCACGACCTTTGCTTACAGCAATATCAATTTGAAAATTGGCTGTAGCGTCGAGTTCGCAAATTACAAGATTAGGGTTCAATACTTCAAATCCTGAAAAATACTTGCTTATATCACCAGCTTTAAATTCTGATACACCTGAAACATTGATAGTAGCTCTTTCATTGTCAATATCTTCAACAATTTGTTTGAAACGTACCTGTTTCAGATTCAGAATTATGTTTGTAACATCATCAATAACTCCCGGAATAGTTGAAAACTCATGATCAACACCGGCAATTTTAATTGATGTTATCGCAAAACCTTCCAACGATGACAAAAGGATACGGCGCAAAGCATTACCGATAGTAATACCGTAACCTGGTTCAAGAGGACGAAATTCGAACTTGCCATGAAAAGCGTCCGCTTCCAACATGATAACCTTCTCAGGTTTTTGAAATGCTAATATAGCCATGGTTTTACTTATTATTTAGAGTACAACTCAACGATTAATTGTTCTTTGATGTTTTCTGGAATATCTTCTCTTTCAGGAATATGTAAATATACTCCGGAAAGTGTCGACGCATTAAATTCAATCCATGGATATTTTGTATGATTAAATCCGCTTAACGAAGCAGCAATCACTTCCATTGATTTATCTTTCTCGCGCACTGCTACAACCTGACCCGGACGTACGTGATACGATGCGATATTAACAACTTTACCATTAACAGTTATGTGTTTATGACTTACCAACTGACGAGCTCCTGCACGTGTTGGAGCAAATCCTAAACGATAAACAACATTATCCAAACGTGACTCAAGCAATTGTAACAATACCTCACCTGTTACACCTTTGGTGCGTTGAGCTTTCTCGTACAAAATACGGAATTGTTTTTCCAATACACCATAAGTGTATTTTGCTTTTTGTTTTTCGCGTAACTGAATACCATATTCAGAAGTTTTTTTGCGACGATTTTGTCCGTGTTGTCCGGGAGGATAATTCTTTTTTGATAATACTTTATCAGGTCCGAAAATAGCCTCGCCTAATTTACGGGCGATTTTTGATTTTGGTCCAATATATCTTGCCATTTTTACTTTTTTTAATTTGTTACGAATTATCTGTACACTATTCAAATTCCCGTTACAGCCGCGATTGCTGAGAGGTTAATAACTGCAATCCAAAACAAGCCTGTTGAACGATTGTACAAAATTTTTATAAATATTGTCCCTCCCTTGCGGGAGGGATTTTTTCAAAATACAAATTATACTCTTCTGCGTTTTGGTGGGCGACAACCATTGTGTGGAAGTGGAGTTACATCCACAATTTCCAGCACTTCGATACCAGCACCATGCACAGTTCTAATAGCTGATTCACGACCGTTACCCGGACCTTTTACATACGCTTTTACTTTGCGCAGACCTAAATCAAATGCCACTTTTGAGCAATCCTGAGCAGCCATTTGCGCTGCGTAAGGAGTATTCTTTTTTGAGCCACGGAAACCCATTTTACCTGCCGACGACCAAGAAATTACTTGTCCGGTGCCGTTTGTAAGGGTTACAATAATGTTGTTGAATGATGAATGTACGTGCAACTGACCTACTCCATCAACTTTAACAACTCTTTTTTTGGCTGCAACTGTCTTTTTTGCCATATTACTTAATTTTTTAGCTTTTCTAAAATTCGCTTACAGTTAAACCTTATTTAGTTGCTTTTTTCTTATTTGCAACAGTTTTCTTTTTACCTTTACGGGTACGAGCGTTATTCTTCGTACTTTGTCCTCTCAATGGGAGGCCGATACGGTGACGTACTCCACGATAGCAACCAATATCCATCAATCGCTTGATGTTTAGTTGTACCTCAGAGCGAAGATCACCCTCTACTTTGTATCCGGCGCCAATGATTTCGCGGATTTTAGCTGCCTGGTCGTCAGTCCAATCTTTCACTTTGATGTTGATATCAACACCAGCTGATTCTAAAATCTTTTTTGCACTACTGCGACCTATTCCGTAGATATAAGTCAATCCAACTTCCCCACGCTTGTTCTGGGGTAAATCTACTCCTACAATTCTTATAGCCATAAACTTAATTTATTTTGCTTATAAAATTTAATTATCCCTGACGTTGTTTAAACTTGGGATTTTTTTTGTTAATAACATACAAGCGGCCTTTGCGGCGAACGATTTTACAATCGTCGGTGCGCTTTTTAATTGAAGCTCTTACTTTCATATAATGAAGATATTAAATTTGAATTCTTCTTTTAGTTTACGAAAAATATCGTTTTACTTTTTATTTATAACGGAAAGAAATACGTCCTTTCGATAAATCGTAAGGTGACATTTCTACTTTTACTCTGTCGCCAGGTAAAATTTTAATATAATGCATACGCATTTTACCCGAAATGTGAGCTGTAATTACGTGTCCGTTTTCAAGTTCAACCCGAAACATTGCATTTGATAATGCTTCGATTATTGTACCATCCTGTTCAATTGCTGTTTGTTTAGCCATTTTATAATGCTTTGCTACCTAATACTTGTTCAATATATTCAAAACTGGATAATATATCCGCCTTTCCCTGACGAATTGCGATTGAGTGTTCAAAGTGTGCCGAAGCCTTTTTGTCGATTGTACGGGTAGTCCAACCATCCTTATCAAAAGTAAGTTGTCTTTTACCCATGTTTATCATCGGCTCTATTGCTATAGTCATTCCTGATTTTAGCATCACACCATTTCCACGTCTACCATAATTCGGTACTTCGGGGCCTTCGTGCAGATTGCGTCCTACTCCATGACCAATCATTTCGCGCACTACAGAGTATCCTCTTTCCTCGCAATAAGATTGTATGGCATGACCCACATCTCCTAATCTCCGACCTTCCGTTGCCTGCTCAATGCCTTTATACAAAGATTCCTTCGTAGTTTTTAGCAATGCTACAATTTCCGGATTCACTTCGCCTACACAAAAAGTATAAGCAGAATCACCATGGAAACCATTTTTATAAACACCACAGTCAACCGATACGATATCTCCATCTTTTAAAATAACCTTTTCCGACGGAATTCCATGAACAACTTCATCGTTAACAGACGTACAGATAGATTTTGGGTAACCATGGTAACCTAAAAATCCCGGTACTCCACCATTATCGCGAATATATTCTTCGGCTATTTTATCTAAATCAGCAGTAGAAACACCCGGTTTAATAACTTTCGCTATTTCCGCGAGTGTTTTTGCTACTATTTGATTACTGATACGAAGCAATTCGATTTCTTCGTCAGTTTTTAAATATATCATCCTAAATGATTTAGTATGCTGCTACACTACCCGAACGACCTTTGATACGACCTGATTTCATTAAACCATCATAATGACGCATCAACAAATGACTTTCGATTTGCTGCAAAGTATCAAGAACCACACCTACAAGAATCAACAAAGAAGTTCCACCAAAGAATTGAGCAAACTCCTGGTTAATTCCTAAAAGTGATGCAAAAGCTGGCATAACAGCTACGATTGCTAAAAATATTGAGCCTGGTAATGTAATACGCGACATAATATCGTCAAGATATTCAGCAGTACGTTTACCTGGTTTTACTCCCGGAATGAAACCATTATTACGTTTCATTTCCTCAGCCATCTGAGTTGGATTAATAGTAATTGCTGTATAGAAGTATGTAAATGCAATAATCATTAATCCGAATACCAGATTGTACCAGATACCTGTATTATTCATAAACGCACCTACAAAACTATTAAGCGACTCTGAATGCGAAAAACCAGCCAACGTTACAGGTATAAACATAATTGCCTGAGCAAAAATAATTGGCATTACACCTGCTGCATTTACCTTTAAAGGTATATACTGACGTACTCCACCATATTGCTTATTACCTACCACACGTTTAGCATACTGTACCGGTATTTTTCTGGTTCCCTGTACTAAAAGAATTGAAGCTCCGATTACTACTAAAAGGAATACAATTTCTAATAAGAACATAACCAATCCACCACCAGCATCGGTCAAACGTGACGCAAACTCCTTGATAATTGCACCCGGAAAACGAGCTATAATACCAACAAGAATAATAAAAGAAATACCGTTACCAATACCTTTATCGGTTATACGCTCACCTAACCACATTACAAACATACTACCACCGGCAAGTATCAATGTAGATGAAATAGTGAACCAAACTGTTTCTGGCATAGCAGCACCTGCCTGAGCCATCTGTACACTTAAGTTAATAAGATAAGATGGTCCCTGAAGCAATAAGATAGCTACTGTCAGATAACGGGTATATTGATTTATTTTGCGACGTCCGCTTTCACCTTCGCGTTGCAACTTCTGAAAATAAGGAACTGCAATACCTAATAGCTGAATTACGATAGATGCCGAAATATAAGGCATAATACCTAACGCAAATACAGAAGCATTAGCAAAGGCTCCACCTGAGAACATATCCAACAATGCTAATAAACCACCACTGGTTTGAGCTTTTAACGCTGATAATGCGGTTGGGTCAATACCCGGAAGCACTACAAATGAACCAAAACGATAAACCAATACAAACAAAATTGTTGTGATAAGTCGACTACGAAGGTCCTCTATTTTCCAGATATTTTTTAGTGTCTCGATGAATTTCATGTGATTACAATTTTACTACGGTTCCACCTGCGGCTACGATAGCATCTTCAGCCGTTTTTGAGAAAGCATTTGCTTCAACTTCGATTTTCACTGATAAAGTTCCTTTACCAAGAATTTTTACTAAAGCAGTTTTTGAAATGAATCCTGCAGTACGCAGTTCTTCCAGACCAATTTTAGAAAGTTTCTGTGCAGTAGCAAGAATTTCAAGTGTTTCGATATTGATAGCTTTATATTCAACGCGGTTAACGTTTTTAAAACCAAATTTTGGTAAACGACGTTGAATAGGCATCTGTCCACCTTCGAAACCTACTTTTCTTGAGTAACCCGAACGAGACTTCTGACCTTTGTGCCCTTTAGTAGACGTTCCGCCTAAACCAGAACCGGTACCACGACCGATACGTTTGCGAGTCTTTACAGAACCAACTGCAGGGGTTAAATTACTTAAATTCATATCTTTAATTTTAAAGAGTCAAACGAATAATATTATTTAATCACTTCTACCAAATGTTTCACTTTGGCTACCATACCTAAAATAGCTGGAGTAGCTTCATGTTCAACAACGGCATTCATTTTTTTCAAACCCAATGCTTCAAGTGTTAATTTCTGAACTTTAGGCGATTTGATTTTACTACGAACCTGTTTGATTTTAATTGTTGCCATAAATTCTAATTATTAACCGTTAAACACTTTTGATAAAGACACTCCACGGTTTTGAGCTACAGTCTGAGCATCACGCAACTCGCCAAGAGCTACAATAGTAGCTTTTACAAGGTTGTGAGGGTTCGATGAACCTTTTGACTTTGCTAACACGTCGGTAATACCTACACTCTCCAAAACAGCGCGCATCGCACCACCGGCTTTTACTCCAGTACCGTGTGAAGCAGGTTGAATATATACCTGAGCACCACCAAATTTTGATAACTGCTCATGAGGTATAGTTCCGTTTAATACAGGCACTTTAATCAGGTTTTTCTTAGCTGCTTCAGTTCCTTTCGCAATTGCTGCAGTTACTTCACCAGCTTTACCCAGGCCCCAGCCTACGATGCCATCTTCGTTACCTACAACAACAATAGCTGAAAAGCTGAACGTACGTCCACCTTTTGTTACTTTAGTAACACGGTTTACAGCTACTAATCTGTCTTTTAATTCCAGATCGTTGGTTGATTTTACTTTATTCATATAATTTTCGCCTTACCTGATTAAAATTTAAGACCTGCTTCGCGAGCTGCGTCGGCCAATTGTTTAACTCTACCATGGTACAAATAACCGTTACGGTCAAATACCACTTCTGAAATACCAGCCTCTTGCGCAACTTTAGCAACTAAAGCACCTACTTTGGCAGCTTGCTCTGTTTTAGTTACTTTGTCTTTAATAGCTAAAGACGAAGCTGATGCTAATGTGATTCCCTGAACGTCGTCAATAACCTGAGCGTAAATCTGAGCATTACTGCGGAATACGGTCAAACGGGGTTTCTGAGCTGTACCCGACACTTTATGACGGATATGAGCTTTTATTCTTAATCTTCTATCTGATTTTCCTGACATAATTTCACCTATTTACGTTAATTATTTTTTACCAGCTGATTTACCAGCTTTACGACGTACAACTTCGCCTTTGAAACGTACCCCTTTACCTTTGTAAGGCTCTGGTTTACGGAAAGAGCGGATTTTAGCACATACCTGACCAATTAATTGTTTGTCAGCACTTTCCAGAATGATAATAGGATTCTGGTTACGTTCTGTTTTAGTTTCAACTTTAATTTCTGCTGGTAAGCCTAAGAAAATATTGTGAGTATAACCAAGTGCAAGTTCTAATACCTGACCCTGATTTGATACACGATAACCAACACCAACTAATTCAAGTACTTTGTTATAACCTTCAGATACACCAATAACCATGTTCTGAATCAAAGCACGATACAATCCGTGGTTTGCACGATTTTGTTTTTCATCATCCGGACGTGTAACGTTGATTACTGCTCCTTCTATTTCGATTGAAATAGCCGGGTCAATAGTTTGTGTTAATGTGCCTTTAGGGCCTTTTACCGTTACTACGCTATTCTCTACTGTTACAGTTACACCGGCAGGAATATTAATGGGCAATTTTCCAATTCTTGACATCTATATTTCCTCCTTTATTAATAAACGTAACATATAACTTCACCACCTACTTTAAGGCTTGCAGCTTCTTTATTAGTCATAACACCTTTCGATGTAGAAAGAATTGCAATACCTAAACCGTTCAATACGCGTGGCATTTCTTTGTAACCTACGTACTGACGTAAACCCGGAGTAGAAACACGAATAAGTTTCTTGATTGAGTTTACTTTGTTTACCGGATCATACTTAAGCGCTATTTTAATAGTGCCCTGAGGTCCGTCTTCTACAAATTTGTAGTTAAGGATGTACCCTTTCTCATGAAGGATACGGGTAACTTCCTTTTTTAAGTTCGATGCTGGAACTTCCACAACACGGTGGTTAGCTTTAATAGCGTTCCGCAATCGGGTTAAATAATCTGCTATTGGATCTGTCATATAAATTGATTTTAAATTGATCCCGGCTTTCGGGACAATATTTAATTATTTAATAAATCTACCCCCAACCCCTAAAGGGGAATGTTGGTAGAAAATATCCATTTTTTAATTGGTAATCATAATTCCCCATTAGGGGATTCAGGGTTTACCAGCTGGCTTTCTTTACTCCTGGGATTAAGCCTTTTGAAGCCATTTCGCGGAACTGAATACGTGATATACCAAACTGACGCATGTATCCTTTAGGACGACCGGTGATTTTGCAACGGTTGTGTAAACGGATTGGCGACGAGTTACGTGGTAAAGTTTGTAATGCATCGTAGTTGCCTTCAGCCAAAAATTGTTCACGTTTAGCAGCATATTGCGCGATTAACTTTGCACGTTTAACCTCGCGGGCTTTCATTGATTCTTTTGCCATTGTGTCTTCTGTTTAGTTTTTCTTAAATGGTAACCCGAATTCTTTCAGTAAAGCAAAACCTTCTTCATCAGTTTGAGCAGTAGTTACAAAAGTAATGTTCATACCTAACAAACGACTGATGTTGTCGATATTGATTTCAGGGAAAATAATCTGCTCAGTAATACCAAGCGTATAGTTTCCACGTCCATCCAATTTGTTTTCAATACCTTTAAAGTCACGTACACGTGGAAGTGCTACACGTACAAGTCTTTCAAGAAACTCGTACATTTTATCGCCACGTAGTGTTACACGAACACCAATAGGCATTTTTTTACGCAACTTAAAGTTTGAAATATCTTTCTTAGATATTGTAGCAACAGCTTTCTGACCAGTAATAGTAGTCATTTCATTGATAGCTACTTCAATAATTTTTTTATCAGCCACTGCAATACCCAGACCTTGATTCAATACGATTTTCTCAAGTTTTGGAGCTTGCATTACCGATGAGTAGCCAAATTCTTTCATCAATACAGGAACGATACGTTCTCTATAATCGTTTTTTAAACTTGATGTATTCATTCTTAAATTTCCTCTCCTGATTTTTTAGAAATACGTACTAATTTGCCTTCAGCATTGAGTTTACGACCAACGCGTACAGGTTTTCCCTTTTCAACCGGATTAAGGTTTGAAATGTGAATAGAAGCTTCCTGTTTTACAATACCACCCTGTGGATTTTTTGCACTCGGTTTGGCGCTTTTCGACACCAAGTTCACACCTTCTACGATAGCACGTTGCTCTTTCACAAGAACTTCGAGCACGCGGCCGGTTTTGCCTTTGCTTGCACCCGCATTTACGTAAACGGTATCACCTTTTTTAATATGTAATTTACTCATCTTAATGTTGTGTTTTACGAAGATTAAAGCACTTCAGGTGCAAGTGATATGATTTTCATATTTGTAGCACGTAGTTCGCGGGCAACCGGACCAAAAATACGGCTTCCACGGATTTCACCTGAATTATTCAACAATACGCAGGCATTGTCGTCAAAACGAATGTATGAACCATCCGGACGGCGAACTTCTTTTTTTGTACGAACCACAACAGCTTTCGAAACGATACCTTTTTTGATGTCCGACGAAGGGATTACACTCTTCACAGCAACAACAATAATATCGCCCAATGTAGCATAACGTTTGCTGGTTCCTCCTAATACACGAATACAAAGGGCTTCTTTAGCACCACTGTTATCCGCAACTGTGAGTCTTGATTCTTGTTGTATCATAATTACTTAACTCTTTCGATAATTTCAGTTAATCTCCATCTTTTTAGTTTACTCAGCGGACGAGTTTCCATTATACGAACTGTATCACCAATGTTACATTCGTTTTTCTCGTCATGAGCATGATATTTTTTTGTCTTATTTACGAATTTACCGTAAATAGGGTGTTTTTCTTTCCACTTAACAGCCACAGTGATGGTTTTATCCATTTTATTGCTGAAAACGACACCCGTTCTTTCTTTTCTTAAATTTCTTGTTTCCATCAAAGTCTGATTTTATTGATTTATTTCGCGCTGACGTAATTCAGTTGCAAGACGTGCGATAGTACGACGTACCACTTTAATTTGCGATGGATTGTCAAGCGGAGAAATTGAATGATTCAGTGTTAAACGTACCAAATGCTCCTTCTCAGTAGCCATACGTTCCTGAATTTCTTTTGTTGATAATTCTTTTACTTCTCTTGTTTTCATAATTCATTACACATTTACAGAGGTGAAATCATAATCGCGTCTTACCACGAATTTTGTAGTCACGGGTAGCTTTTGAGCAGCTAAACGAAGAGCTTCCTTAGCTGTTTCGAAAGGAACACCTTCAATTTCAAAAATCATACGACCTGGGGTAACAGGAGCCACGAATCCTTCGGGAGCACCTTTACCCTTACCCATACGTACTTCAGCTGGCTTTTTTGTAATTGGTTTCTCAGGGAAGATACGAATCCATACCTGACCCTGACGTTGCATATAACGTGTTACAGCAATACGAGCAGCTTCAATCTGTCGACCGGTTATCCATTTTGATTCCAAAGATTTTATTCCGAATGAACCGAACGCCAATTGATTACCTCTCTGGGCTTCTCCCTTCATTCGCCCTTTTTGCTGTCTTCTGAACTTTGTTTTTTTAGGTTGTAACATAATTTCCTTAATTCAAATTCATTAATACAGTTTATTTCTTTTTCTTTTTGAATCCTTTACCACCACGGTCGTTGTTGTTACGCTCAAAGCGTTCGTTACGGCCGGTCGATTCTTTTGGTGCAGCAAAGCTAGCGGTCAAATCTCTTTTACCATAAACTTCGCCACGGCAAATCCAAACTTTGATACCAATGATACCAACTTTTGTAAGCGCTTCTGCGTGAGCATAATCAATATCTGCTCTGAAAGTATGAAGTGGAGTACGTCCTTCTTTATACATTTCAGAACGAGCCATTTCTGCTCCGTTCAAACGACCTGATACCATTATTTTGATACCTTCGGCACCCAAACGCATAGTTGAAGCAATAGCCATTTTCACAGCACGGCGATAGGCAATTTTACCTTCAACCTGACGAGCTACATTGTTAGCTACAATAACAGCATCCAATTCAGGACGTTTAATTTCGAAAATATTGATTTGGATATCTTTATCAGTTACCTTTTTCAATTCTTCTTTTAGTTTGTCAACTTCCTGTCCGCCTTTACCAATGATGATACCCGGACGGGCAGTAAATACAGTAATAGTTACAAACTTTAATGTACGTTCGATAACGATGCGCGAAACGCTTGCTTTTGCAAGACGGGCATTCAGATACTTTCTGATTTTGTGGTCTTCCAATATGGTGTCACCATAATTGTTACCTCCGTACCAGTTTGAATCCCATCCACGTATAATACCTAAACGGTTACTTATCGGATTAATTTTTTGTCCCATCGAGCAATTATTTTTCGGTTTCGTTATTAACTTTAGTATCTACAAATATAGTAACGTGATTTGAACGTTTACGAATACGGTAACCACGACCCTGAGGAGCGGTACGTAGACGTTTCAACATTGTAGCTGAGTCAACGAACACTTTACTAACATATAATTCTGCGCTATCAGCCTTTTGCTCTGTTTTGTTTTCCCAGTTAGCAATAGCTGATTTCAGTAATTTTTCTAATCTGCCAGAAGCTTCTTTCGATGAAAATTTCAAAACGCTTAACGCTTTGTTCACTTCCATTCCACGAATTAAATCTGCCATAAGGCGCATTTTGCGTGGTGAGGTTGGAACGTCGTTTAGCTTAGCGAAATAAAGCGTTTTATTGGCTTCTTTTCTGGCATCGGCTGATATTTTTTTTCTTGCACCCATTTCTTAAAATGTAATTTTATTCTTGATTAAAATTTCAATGGATTATTTTTTCTTTCCACCGTGACCGCGGAAGTTACGAGTTGGTGAAAATTCGCCTAACTTGTGACCTACCATATTTTCGGTAACGTAAACGGGAATAAATTTATTTCCATTGTGAACTGCAATTGTATGACCTACAAAATCAGGTGATATCATTGTAGCACGAGACCATGTTTTAACGACAATTTTCTTGCCGCTTTCGTTCATGGCTAAAACTTTTTTCTCGAGCTTCAGGTTAATGTATG
>RRZU011938920.1_pt1 | contig 23929 bp, 23 predicted proteins | sample 2165561 | NCBI WGS metagenome assembly RRZU01 (sample SAMN10456909, study PRJNA506462) | wastewater metagenome | isolation source: wastewater sludge | place: USA: Moscow, Idaho | reverse complement strand
GGCGGACAAAGGCCAGATGGAGCTCTACCTGGCCTGGCTCAAACGCTACGAATGTGAGCCCGACGAAGCCGAGCCCCTGGGCATGATCCTGTGCGCGGGTAAGAGCGATGAACATGTGGAGTTGATGGACCTGCAAAAAAGCGGCATCCATCTGGCCAGCTACCTGACCAAGCTGCTGCCCAGGAAACAACTGGTGAAGAAGTTGCATGAGGCCGTGCGCCTGGCGCGGCAGCGGCTGCAGGCCAGTCAGACTGACAGCATCGAAGGATCGGCATGAACCAGACACTCGGGCAGCGTGTTGCGGCCGCGCTGAGAACCACGGCTCAGTCCTATGCCGCAGGCGATCAAGTCGCGCCTTGCGCGGTACTGTGGACCGATCCCGATCGCTTGTGGGAGGGTGTCTTGCCGGCGCTGCAGGCGATGCTGCCGGAGCTGTTTGTGCTCGGCGCTTATGCCCCGGCAAAGCGCAGCGGGCCGGCGCTGTGGCTGCGCGCCATCGAGGCGCGCATCGTGGACGGGGCGCCGCCGGCGGGTACCGCGCCGATTCTGTACCTGCCGGGCATCAGCCGCGAGAAGCTGCGCGCCGCGGAGGAATGCCCGCAGGAACTCGCCGCCCTGGTGGAGTTGCAGTATCGCGGCGTGATGTGGCTGCATGTAAACGGCAAGGAATGGACGCCCTTCGGCCTTCTGGTTTCCAAACATGGCGGTCTTGATCTCGATGTGGCCAAAGACCAGGCGACGCTTGATGCACTGGCCGGTGCGCTACCCTCGCTGATGGCGCAACCGATTGCCCAGTTGCCGGGCCGGCGGCTCGATGCGGAGTTTTTCAACGGGCTGCTGGCGCCGGACGCGACCGGGCTGCTGCTGCGCTGGCTGAGCGATCCTGAGTCGTTCAAAAAGCGCCGCTCGGCCGCTGAATGGAAGGCCTTCTGCCAGCAGTGCAAGAGCGATGCCGGCTTTGATCCGGTCAGGGACGGCCCACTGAAGGCGGCGGGCTTGCTCGCTGCACGTGTGAATTACTGGAGCAAGGTCTGGCAGCGCTTTGCTGAGGCGCCGGCGAATTATCCCGGCATCGTGGAATGGCTGCAGCGCGCCGCACCGAAAAACCGAGGCATGTTCGACTCCGCCGAGGCTTGGCCGAACATCAACGAGAGCGAAGAACGGGCGCTGCAGCAGGCGCTGGAGTCGCTGGTCGATCGGCCGCAGGACGAGGTGATCCGCCGGGTGGCTGAACTGGAAGCGCAACACTCGGACCGCCGCGCTTTCCCCTGGCAGAAGTTGGGACTCAGTCCGCTGGTGATGGCGCTGGCACCGCTGGCGCAACTGGCCGTTCTGTGTCAGACCGCACCCGGTGCGCCGACCCCGGAGGCGTATGCGGCGCTTTATGCCAGCGACGGCTGGCGTGTCGATGCCGCGGCTCTGGCGACCATGGCGGCCTGCGGCTCACCGGAGCAGCATGCTGCGGTGCTGGGGACGCTGCGCGCCGTCTATCTGCCGTGGCTGGAGAACACTGCCCGCCACCTGCAACAACTGATTCACGCCAGCGGGCAGTCGGTTTCCAGGCGCGCCGGACCGATTGAAAGGGTAGCGGGGCGTCTCGTCGTTTTTGCCGACGGGCTGCGCATGGACGTGGCGCAGCAGTTGGCCGGGAAGCTGGCGGCGGCGGGAATTGAATCGACGCAGGAGGGGGAGTGGTCAGCCATTCCGTCGGTGACGGCCACCGCCAAGCCCGCAGCGTCGCCCATCGCCGACGCGGTTCGGGGAGGTGATGCAAGCAACGAGTTCGCCACACGGCTGCTTTCGACGGGGCAACCCCTGACGCAGGACCGTTTTGTATCCGCCTTGAAGGAACGTGGGTGGCAGGTCCTTGGATCAGACGAAACCGGCGACCCCACCGGTTCGGCCTGGACGGAAGCCGGCGCGCTCGACAAGCGCGGTCATACGGAGGGCTGGAAGCTCGCTCGCAGCGTTGAAGCGGAAGTTCGCGATCTGGTCAGCCGGATCGGTGCACTGCTCAAGGCCGGCTGGACAGAGGTGGTGGTGGTGACCGATCACGGCTGGCTGCTGGTGCCCAATGGCCTGCCGAAGGTCGAACTGAAGGCGTTTCTCGCCGAAACCCGCTGGAGCCGATGCGCCGCGTTGAAGGCCGATGCCCAGACCGATGCGCAGGCGTTCAAGTGGCACTGGAACCCGGTCGTGATGATGGCCAGCCCGCCCGGCGCCGGCAGCTTCCGCGCAGGCCTCGAGTATTCCCACGGTGGTGTATCGCTGCAGGAAATGGTGACCCCCGTGCTGCGCGTGCAGGCTGCACATCCGGCGGGCGGTTCGGCCAGGCTGCTGGAAGCCAAATGGACCGGGGCGAAATGCCGCGTGTCGGTCGGCGGCAATTGTGCAGGTGTGCGTGTCGATGTCCGCACCAGCCAGTCCGACGCGAATACGTCACTCCTGGCGGACAAGCAGGCGCGCGAAACCACACCCGACGGCAAGGTGACGGTCTTCCTTGAAGACGATGGCGACATCGGTAAAGAGGCCGAAATCGTTCTGCTGGACGCTTTGGGGCAGGTGATTCATTGCCTGCCCACCAAACTTGGAAACTGACCGCATGAGCCTGGCACTGGACCCCATCGATACGATTGCCACCAAAGCCTTCGAAGGCTACGTTGTGCGCAAGGACCTCGTGCGCAAATTCAAGGGGCAGTATCCGGTACCTACCTATGTGGCCGAGTTTCTGCTGGGCCGCTATTGTGCTTCGGTCGATGAGGAAGAAATCGCCGAGGGTCTGAAGATTGTCGAACGCCAGTTGGGAGAAAAGACCATCCGCGCCGGCGAGCACGAGTTGTTCAAGGCGCGCGCCAAGGAAAAAGGGCATGTCAAGCTGATCGACATCATCACCGCCAGACTCGATGCCGGCTCCGATTCCTTCGTGGCCACCTTGCCGAGCCTGCAATTGAAGGACGTGCGCATCACCGAGGCGATGGTTCATGGCAACGAACGTATGCTGACGGGCGGCTTCTATGCCGAGGTGGAACTCGCCTACGACCCGACCATTGCTCAGGAGAAGAATGGTCGCCCGTTCGGCATTGACTCGCTGCGCGAGATACAGCTTTCCAAGCGTGACGTGCTGCCGACGCTCTATCAGGGCCGGGAGGCGTTTGCCACGGAGGAGTGGAAGGATTTCCTGATTCGCAGCATCGGCATGGAACCGGACCAACTCACGCCGCGCGCCCGCGACATGATGCTGCTACGCATGGTGCCGTTCGTCGAGGGCAACTACAACCTGGTAGAACTCGGCCCGCGCGGCACCGGCAAGAGCCACCTCTTCCAGCAGGTCTCGCCCTATGCTCACCTGATCTCGGGCGGCAAGGCGACGGTTGCGCGCATGTTTGTCAACAATGCCAGCGGTCAGCGCGGGCTGGTGTGCCAGTACGACGTGGTCTGCTTCGATGAGATCTCCGGCGTCTCCTTCGACCAGAAGGACGGCGTGAACATCATGAAGGGCTACATGGAGTCCGGTGAGTTCAGTCGCGGCAAGGAGAGCATTCGCGCCGATGGCGGCGTGGTGATGGTGGGCAACTTCGAGGTGGACGTGCAGCATCAGCAGCGCGTGGGTCATCTGTTTGGCCCACTGCCGCCCGAGATGCGGGACGACACCGCGTTCATGGATCGCATCCACGCCTATCTGCCCGGCTGGGATTTGCCAAAGGTCAGTCGCGATCTGCTGACCAATCACTTCGGCCTGGTCAGCGACTTCCTCTCCGAATGCTGGAATCAGTTGCGGCGGCAGAGCCGGCAAAGTGTCCTTCAAGGGCGTTTGCACCTCGGGGGCGCCCTGAGCGGACGCGACACGACGGGCGTCCAGAAAACCGTCAGCGGACTGATCAAGCTGGTCTCGCCGAATGCGGAGATTCCCGTTTCCGACGAGGTGCTGGAGTGGGCGCTGCGCCTGGCGCTGGAGTGCCGCCGGCGGGTAAAGGAGCAGCAAAAGCGCATCGGGTCGGCCGAGTTTCGCAACACGCAGTTCAGCTATTCGATCGGCGAAGACGGGGTGGAGAAGTTCGTCGCCACGCCCGAGCTTTACAGCGAGAACAGCATCAGCAGCGATCCTCTGCCGCCGGGACAGGTCTGGGTCATTTCGGCCGGCGGTGGCGACGAAAACCCGGGCCTTTATCAAGTCGACATCGCAGAAGGACCGGGCAGCGGGGTGAAGATCCTCAACCAGCCAGCACCGCCGCCGTTCCGCGAAAGTGTTCGCTGCGCCGAACAGAACCTCTATGCGCGCGCCAAAGAACTGGTCGGCGACCGCGAGCCGCGCCAGCATGAGTTCTCGGTGCAACTACGGGCATTCGACAGCGCCAAGAGCGGCTCTGCAGTCGGCGTCGGCGTGCTTCTCGCGCTCTGCTCAGCGCTCCTGCAGAAGAGTATCAAGGGTGGTTTCGCCGTCACCGGCGGTCTGAACCTGGGAGGTTCAATCGAAACGATCTTCAACCCCATCGCTGTCGTTGAAACGGCCATCGAGAAGGGTGCTGTGAGCATCCTGATGCCGATCCATAGCCGCAGGCAATTGAACGACCTCCCTGACGATCTGGCGGCCAGGATTACCATTCACTACTACCTTGACTCTCGGGATGCCTTGTTGAAGGCGTTGGCCATCTGATCGGCGGCGATCGTCTTGTAGTAAAGGCGACGCCACCGAAGCGACGCTCACCGACCGGCCTCGCTGTCTGTTTCCATGACAGCGAAGCGCGCCTAGCGTTCGCGGCCCGGCTGTTGATCGGCATTCGGCGAAAAGCCCGCGCAGCGTTGCGGGATGTCCACCAGCGACGGCCTGTATCCGCTGTTCGCCGAGACGATGCCGCCCGGCTTGGCGACCACGCAGACGCCCGAGCGCAAGTAGCCGCACTGGTCACAGCGCCGACGGTCAGCGCCGCGTGGATGTGGGGCAGCTCGATCGTCAGGGTTCTGTCGGTTAGCGCGAAAATCATCGCCAGCCGGAGCAGCATCGGCGCGCGCCGCTCGATCAGCGCGGCAACTTTTTCGCCGTCCGCCAGTCCGGACAACTCGCCGCGATACAGCCGCGCATACTCCGTTCTGGCGTCAGCCGATAATTCCATCGGTCTGCTGTCCCTGTTTTCCGGGTAGCCTTCCGTCGCGAAGGGAATCACTTCCTTGGTACGCTCCGCCAAGTCTGTGACCACCGTCTGTGCTGTCGGCTTGGGGAATGGCTCGATGCGCTCGCACTCTGCTCACAAGATCAGGAACCGATTCGCGAAGCCATTGGACAGCTCACGCGACTCCATCAGGCCAAGCAACTCTGATGGCGTGATGTTGCCTGTCAGCGAAAGGTGCGGATGGCTCGCCCATAGCCGCGATGTCTTTGTCGCCGGCCTGATACTGACGCCATCCCAAGAATCCCGTAGCGCCGCGCTCAAAGTGTTGCCGTCGCGCTTGGCCTGGTGCAGCACGTTGGCAAACTCGGATTCGATGATCCATAGCCGTGTGTCTTCAATCGGCAGCACGTCGTCTTTGCCGACCCTGTAGCCGTCGTGAATCAACAGCGCCAGCCCTTGCCTCGTTATCGCGGTGCATATCGATTTGTTGGTCGACAGACGCTTCCCTGATTTCGCGCTCAGTCCAATTTCTGAAGGCGACTCCCTCGGTGGTGACGAGATGCGACCGATGCACGCCGATACCTGTTCCGGTCAGCGCGGTCCAGTCAGCAATGCTGTGTATTCCACGCAAACTGGACACTCATTCCACGGCAAACTGGACAGTGATTCCACGCCAAACTGTTGTGTTTCTTGTGGTTTTTCACGAACTGACGGAGAAAAGAATCGTCGGCTTCCACGATGGAATAGCCAATCTCACCAACTCTTAGCAAATCGGGGCAGAGCTTGAAGGTGATTTGCATGCTTGGCGTTCCTTCTCTGCGCTCCTTCGTTTGGGGGTGCCGCGCCAGCCGGCTGAAGGTGTCCCGGTTTTCTCCCCGTCGAGATAGGCGCGGCAAACCTCGGTCAGGCCGGATGTTCTTCCCTTCGAGCCACGGCCAAGCGCAGGCCGGCGGCAGACAGGACCGCCAGCAAGGTTTCGAGTGTCGGGTTGCCTTTTGGGGAAAGTGCACGAGAAAGGCTCTCACGGCGCAGGCCGGCGCGTGCCGCTACCTCCTGCATTCCTTGGGCATGGGCGACGTGGCGCAAGGCGCGCAACAAGGCTTGCTTGCCGCCGGGCTCCTCTGCTTCCTCCAGTGCTGCAGCGAGGTATTCATCGGCAAACGCCGGGTCTTCGCGCAACAGTTCAACCATTACATCATCGTGGGGGCGGGCGGCTTTCATGGTTCATTTCTCCTTTGCCAGTCCTGCCAGTAGCGGACGGCGGTCTCAATGTCGGCTTGCTGGCGGCGCTTGTCGCCACCGATCAGCAGCAACAGCACGCGCTGGCCAGCTTGGGCGTAATACACCCGGTAGCCAGGGCCGTGGTCTATCCTCAATTCCCATACGCCATCGATCAGGGGCTTGTGGTCGCCAAAATTACCGGCAGCCATCCTTTGCACCCGGACGGCCACCCTTGCCCGTGCCTGCCTGTCGGCTAAGTTTGCGAGCCATTCCTTGAACGGGTCGCGGCCGTCTGCCATCTGGTAGTCGAGAAGGTCGAACATAGGTTGGTAACGTATATGTTACACAAGTTCCGCAGGAGTCACAAAATCCATCAAGCGGCGATTCGTGCCACCGGCGCCCGTTCCTTGGCGCGCACGCCAGCGGTCCACAAGTCGCGCTGGGCTTGCAGGCGCAGCCAGTACCCAGCTGAGGTGCCCAGGGCTTCATGCAAGCGCAGGTCCATGTCGGCGGTGACGGCGGCGTGTCCGTGCAGGATGCGCGACAGCATGACGCGGCTGATACCCACGTGGGCAGCAAACGCGGTCACGCTCATGTCGAGATCTTCCAGCCAGCCGGCAAGCAATTCGCCGGGTGGCGCGGGGTCGCGCATGTCCATGAATCGGACCTCAGTGATAGTCGATGTGGTCAAGTAGTTCCACGTTCGTTTCGTCAAACTGGAAGACCAGCCGCCAGTTCTCGCCTATACCGTCATGGCAAGAAAGCCCGCGCGATCGCCGAACAAGCCATGCAGCCGCCAGGATGGACGGGCCAAGTCGTCGCGGCTGGATGCGGCATGCAGGACAGTCAGCATTTCCCGCAGGCGCCTGGCGTGAATTGGCTTGATTCCGGCTTGCGTGCCAGAGCGACAGAAGGCTTCAAGCCCCTTGTGTCGGAACGAGACAATCATGGTCTGTACATCTGCGCTTTACAATCCATTGCTCACGACTCGCAGGCGCGCGTCGGACTCAGACGGCTGCTCGATACCTGCCTCGTTGACAATCCAGCCCTCAATCTTGGTGTGCCACATGCGCAGCAGATCGAGCAGGCGAACCCGGTAATGCTTCTCGGCGGTCGCGCTCGGCTTGTAGCCCATGATCTGCGCCGAAACTCCCGCAGGGCACTCCACCCATTCCGCCAGAGTGCCGAACGAGCGGCGCAGACCGTGGATAAACAGCGCCGGAAGCCCGGCAGCGGTCAATGCCTTGTTGTGCTCCTTTTCTCCAGGACGCCAAATCCCCGATCGCCGATGTGCAGCGACCGCGGCAATATCGGCTGCGCGCCGGCAGTACGTCAAGGGCTTGCGCTGTGTCTGACACATCACCCGCCCGAATCGACCCTGTTCGCCAGTAGGGCCCGCTTTCGCCGCTGAGTCATCCGCCGCTCAGCGGTCGTTCCCGGTGTTGAACTGCCGCAGAGTGGCCACCAAGTCAGTGAAGCGCTCACCCTGGACCAGTACGTGGTTGCGCAGGTTTTCGGCGGCCTTGTCGCCGTTGCCGGCGACGATGGCGTCCACGATGTCCGCATGCTCCGCGAAGGATGAATGCATCCGGTTGCGCACCCGCAGTTGCAGGCGGCGATAGGGGCGCAGGCGGCGATGCAGGGCCGAGGCCTGTTCGGCCAGAAAGCCGTTGTGGCTGGCTGCATAAATGCAGTGGTGAAAAACCTCGTTCAACCGGTAATAGTTGTCCGGATCGTTTTCGTTCAGTGGCACCGTGCAGGCTCGATGGGCATCCTGCAGTTGCGCCAGTTCCGCCGGCCGGATACGGCGCGCCGCCAGGCGGCCGCACATCGCCTCCAGTTCTGCCATCACCTCGAACATTTCCAGCAGACGTTCCGCGCTCACTTCCGGAACGATGGCCCCACGCCGCGGCCGGATGTCGATCAGGCCGCCGGAAGCGAGCTGAATCAAGGCCTCCCGCACCGGCGTGCGGGACACACCAAAGCTGGCAGCCAGTTCCTGCTCGTCAAGACGGGCTCCCGGCGGATAGAAGCCGGTCACGATGAGCTCCTCGATCTTTTCCCTGAGTTTTTCGGAACGGCGAATCGGGCTGCTGATGACCTCATCCATGTATTGAACAAGATCCTGATTGCCAACGGTCTGGTCACGGCCTTCGCCTGCGTCGGCTTCGCCATGTGGCTGGCTGGCGTCATCTCGCGACGGCTGACCTTTGGCCATATCCACGGCTCGGCCATCGCCATCGTGATCGGGTTGGCGCTGGCCTATTTCGGCGGCAGCGTCACCGGCGGGGAAAAAGGCCTGGCCGATTTCCCTCTTCTAGGCGGCATCGGGCTGATGGGCGGCGCCATGTTCCGGGACTTCGCCATTGTCGCCACCGCCTTCGAGGTGCAGGCTTCCGAAGCGCGCAAGGCCGGCATGATTGGCGTACTGTCGCTGCTGCTGGGCACGCTCATTCCCTTCGTCATCGGCGCCCTGATCGCCCGCGCCTTCGGCTACACCGACGCGGTGAGCATGACCACGATCGGCGCCGGAGCGGTGACCTACATCGTCGGGCCGATTACCGGTGCGGCCATTGGCGCGAGTTCCGACCTGATGGCGCTATCAATCGCCACCGGCCTGATCAAAGCCATCATCGTCATGGTCGGAACGCCATTCGCGGCACGCTTCATGGGCCTGAAGACGCCCCGCTCGGCAATGATCTTCGGCGGCCTGGCGGGAACGGTCAGCGGCGTCTCCGCCGGACTGGCGGCCACTGATCGCCGCCTGGTGCCTTACGGCGCGCTGGTGGCGACTTTCCATACCGGCATCGGCTGCCTGTTGGGACCATCGGTCCTGTTCCTGGCCACCAAGGCGATTGTCGGTTGAGTATGTGCCACCACCGCCCACTTCCTGGGCAGTGAAACGCTTCCCTACCCATCCTCCCAAAGATTGAAGGACATCCCATGAACGCTCCAACTTCGCTCCACGCCTGGGACGGCCTGCGACAGGGCCATGCCCGTCGCCTGGCTCGGGCGGCGAGCCAGAATCTGCCGCGCCAGGTGCCGGCGGACCGGATCATCCCCCTGCTGCAAGCCGTCATCGAACCAGGCGACCGCGTCTGCCTGGAAGGCAACAACCAGAAACAGGCGGATTTCCTGGCCGAGTCGCTGGCCGACTGCAACCCGGAGGTGCTGCACGACCTGCACATGCTGTTGTCGGTGCTCGCCCTGTCCAGCCACGTCGATCTGTTCGAGCGCGGACTGGCGCGCCGGCTGGACTTCTCATTCTCCGGCCCGCAGGGCAGCCGGCTGGCCAACCTGGTGCAGGAGCGGCGCATCGAGATTGGCGCCATCCACACCTATCTGGAGCTGTTCGGCCGCTACTTCATGGACCTGACGCCCAACGTTTGCCTGATCGCCGCACAGGCAGCGGATGCTGCGGGCAATCTCTACACCGGCCCGAATACCGAGGACACCCCGGCCATTGTCGAGGCGACTGCCTTCAAGGGCGGCATCGTCATCGCCCAGGTGAATGAACTACGCGAGCACCTGCCGCGGGTCGATGTCCCGGCTGGCTGGGTCGATTTCGTCGTGCTGGCACCTCGTCCCAACTACATCGAGCCCTTGTTTACCCGCGATCCGGCTCAGATCACCGAAGTGCAGGTGCTGATGGCGATGCTGGCCATCAAGGGCATCTATGCCGAGTACGGCGTGACGCGCCTGAATCACGGCATCGGCTTTGACACAGCGGCGATCGAACTGCTGCTGCCCACCTATGCCGCCGACCTCGGGCTGAAGGGCAAGATCTGCACCCACTGGGCGCTGAATCCCCATCCGACGCTGATCCCCGCCATTGAAGCGGGCTTCGTCGAATCGGTGCACTGTTTCGGCTCGGAAGTGGGCATGGATGCCTATACCGCTGCGCGTCCGGATGTGTTTTTCACCGGGATGGACGGCAGCATGCGCTCCAACCGGGCCTTCTCGCAAACGGCCGGTCTCTACGCCTGCGACATGTTCATCGGCTCCACCCTGCAACTGGACCTGGCAGGCAATAGTTCGACGGCCACCCTCGGGCGCATCACCGGCTTTGGCGGAGCACCGAATATGGGCTCCGACCCGCACGGCCGGCGCCACGCCAGCCCGGCCTGGCTCAAGGCCGGTCGCGAGGCGGCTGGCAACGGCGCCATCCGGGGCCGCAAGCTGGTTGTGCAGATGGTGGAGACTTTCCGCGAGCACATGGCGCCAGTATTCGTCGACCGCCTGGACGCCTGGGCCCTGCAGGAATCCATGGGCGCCGACCTGCCGCCGATCATGATCTACGGTGACGATGTGAGCCACATCGTCACCGAGGAAGGGATTGCCAACCTCCTGCTCTGCCGCAGCCCGGAAGAACGAGAGCAGGCCATCCGCGGCGTCGCCGGCTTTACGCCGGCCGGCATGGCGCGGGACAAGCGCGCAGTGGAGAACCTGCGCGACCGGGGAATCATCCGTCGCCCTGCCGACCTCGGCATCGACCCGCGTCTGGCCACCCGCGACCTGCTGGCGGCGCGCTCGATCAAGGACCTGGTGCGCTGGTCCGGTGGACTTTACGCACCTCCCGCTCGTTTCCGCAATTGGTGAATCCCATGGAAAAAATTGACTTCCGACTCCCGGCAATCGCCGCCCCGCGCTCTGTCACCGCCTCTGCCACCGCTTTTGCCCTGTGCGGCGTGGTCGGCTCGGGTAACCTGGAAATCCTGGTCCGCCCCGGCGATGATGTCGGTGTTTGCGACGTAACCGTCAAAACATCCGCCCGCGGCTTCGACGAAATCTGGCACGCGGTACTGGCCGAGTTCGCCGGGGACAACCCGGCCGGCGGCACCCGTATTCTGATCAACGACATGGGGGCGACACCGGCGGTGGTCAGCCTGCGCCTTGGCCAGGCCCTGATGGAATACCTCGGAGATAGCCAATGAGCACACCTGACTTCATCGGCTTCACGCCGACCCACAGCTACTTCGAAGCGAACGCCCGCGTGCGTCTGCAACAGTTGCTCGATCGCAGCAGTTTCCACGAATTTCTGCCGCCAGAAACCGTGGAACCCAGCCCCCACCTGGCGGCTCTGGATCTGCCCGGTGCCTTCGACGACGGGGTGATCATCGGGTCCGGCAGCCTGGGCGGAAAGGCCGTCCTGGTGGCCGCCCAGGAGGGCCGCTTCATGGGCGGGGCGGTGGGTGAAATCCACGGCGCCAAGATCGTCGGCCTGTTGCGCCGCGCGCTCGCGGAAAAGCCGGCCGCCGTCCTGCTGCTCGTCGATTCCGGCGGTGTGCGCTTGCACGAGGCCAATGCCGGCCTGATCGCCATTTCCGAAATCATGCGCGCCGTGCTGGCCACCCGGGCCGCCGGGGTGCCGGTCCTGGCCCTGGTCGGTGGCAGTTGCGGCGCCTTCGGCGGCATGGGCATTGTCACCCGCCTGTGCTCGGCGATCATCATTTCCGAAGAAGGGCGTCTCGCCCTGTCCGGTCCCGAAGTGATCGAAACGGTGATGGGCGTAGAGGAATTCGACTCCAAGGATCGGGCGCTGGTCTGGCGCGTCACCGGCGGCAAGCACCGCTACCTGATGGGCGATTGCGCCGAACTCGTGGGCGACGACAGCGCCAGTTTTCGTCAGGGGGCCATCGAATATCTCGACGGCCATGTCGAAGCGAAGCCTTCCCTGGCCAATTTGCGAGCTGCCCAGCAGGCTCTTGCCGCCCGCATGAAGCGTTTCGGTCAATACCGGGATGGCCTCGAAGTGTGGACGGATCTGGGCGTGGCCGATCCACAGCAGGTACCGATCATCGACCGGGACAGCCTGGTCGCCCTGACGAAAGGAGTGCCGGCATGAACCTCCAGAACCTTCTCGACGCCTTGTTTCCCGCCGGTCATGCCGTCACCGTGCAAGGCCAGACGCTCACCGGCACGGCGACCACGGCGCTTGGCCCGGTAAGCGTGCTCGGTACGACCGACGGTGCGGCCATCGACCACGACATCGCACTGAGTCTGGCCGACTGCATTCTGCAGACGATCGAGCAGACGCCCGGTCGCCCGCTGGTCTTCCTCGTCGATACCAGTGGTCAGACGCTGTCCCGCCAGCAGGAGCTGTTGTGCCTGAACAGCACGCTGGCTCATCTCGCCGAATGCGTCGATCTCGCGCGGCGCCTGGGGCATGCCAGCATCAGCCTGGTAACCGAGCAGGCAGTGAGCGGTGGCTTCCTCGCTTTCGGCCTGATGGTCGACCGGGCCTATGCCCTGGCTGATGCACAAGTACGCGTCATGGACCTGAAAGCGATGGCACGGGTGACCAAGATCGCCCATGAACGCCTCGTGGAACTGGCCGGCAACTCGCCCATTTTCGCTCCGGGGCCGGAAAACTATCTTCGCATGGGTGCCATCCAGGCGATCTGGGAGGCGCCTTCCGCCGCCCTGCTGGAGGCAGCACTGAGCGAGCTGTCCGACGCTGCGGCGCCAGACGATCAACGCATGGCCATCGGTCTGCAGCGCGGTGGCCGGCGACTGGCGGCCAATGTCGCGGCTGCCGTGCTCGCGGCGGGCTGACAGCATGCATCGTCATGACCTGAGCTATCTGCGAAGTGGCTGCCACTGCCGTTTCCTGTCTGGTGAACCTGACCCCGGCCGATCTGCGTGGCCGGCTATTCCCTCGGGGAAATGGCCGCTTGTTGTGTGGCGGGGAGCTTCCCGGCGACGGCCGGCGTAGCGCTCTGTGCCCGGCACGCCCTGCTCATGGATCGGGCTTTCCTCGCCGGCGGCGGCATGCTGGCAATCCTTGGCCTGGGTCGCCAGCAGGTGGAGCAGCTAGCGGCCGACCACGACCTGCACCTGGCCATCGTGAACGGCCCCAAGCACATGGTCCTGGGTGGCCGCCAATCGGCCCTTGCGGCAGCGGCAGCGGAAGCCTTGGCGCTGGGCGCCACGCGAACCGTGGTCCTGCCGGTAAGCACGCCTTCTCACACGCCGCTGCTGGCGACCGCCAGCAGCGCCTTTCGTACTGTCCTGGCGCCTTGGGATCAACCGGGCCGACTTGCCTTCCCGGTATTTGGCGCTATCGCCGGCCGCGCCGCCTACACCCGCTCCGCTGCGCTGGACGCACTCGCCGCGCAGATCAGTACGCCGCTGGACTGGGCATGCTGCCTGAGCAATCTCCTCGAAACGCAGCCTGACCGAGTGCTGGAAGTCGGTCCTGGCAATGCCCTCGCACGCATCCTGGAGGAACTCGCTCCCGGGTTGCCGGTACGTGCCACAAGCGATTTTCGCAGCAGCGAAGGCATACTCAACTGGTTGCACTAATGTGTTAATCGCGTCAGCGCCTGACGATCCTCCCCTCGCCCGCTTGCGGGAGTAGTTCGAGGCGATGGCTTCAAGCGGCGCGCCCTCGTCGGTCGATACCTTGAAGCTGAGCAGCACGTTGGGAGCGAAGGTGCTGCTGAGCGCGACGTCAGCAGGATAGTCAAGTAAAGCGTTCGCCGGTTCCGGCCAGGCAACGCGGGTCGCCAATTACCCTGGCTCCGTGACCGATCGCACAGAGCCGACGCTTCGACTCGGTATAATCGCCGCCAATCAGCGAACCCGGCCTTGCCGACAAAGGAGCTCACATGGGTGTCAGAAACGAAGTGGTCGCGGTTCTTGACGAGGTCTTGAGCCTCAAGGGCCGGGCAAGTCAATTCGCCCTTGACACTCCCCTGCTCGGCGCGCTTCCGGAGCTCGATTCGATGGCCGTAATCGCGCTGATCACGACCATCGAAGAACGCTTCGGCATTATCATCGAAGATGACGAAATCGACGGATCGGTGTTTGCTTCACTGGCCACCCTGGTCGACTTCGTGCACAGCAAACTGGCCGCCTGAGTACCCCTGATGACCATCGCCGCCTTCTTCCTGCCGGCACACCCTGGCCAGCGCTATGCCCTTTTATCGACGCCGGACGCGCCAACACGCGTGCACGCGGCCGTGGTTTTCGTGCATGCCTTTGCCGAGGAGATGAACAAGTCGAGACGCATGGCCGCTTTGCAGGCACGCGCCATGGCTGCCGCCGGCTACGCCGTCCTGCAGATCGACTTGCTGGGATGTGGCGACAGTTCGGGTGATTTTGGCGATGCCACCTGGGAGGCCTGGCTGACCGACGTCGAGTTCGCCTGCGACTGGCTGCAGCAGCGCTTCCCGGCGCCGCTGTGGTTGTGGGGGCAGCGCAGCGGCTGCCTGCTGGCCAACGAGGCGGCCAATCGGATGGGACGGCCGGTCAACCTGCTCTTTTGGCAACCCGTCGTTTCCGGCAAGCTGTTCCTGCAGCAGTTCCTGCGCCTCAAGCTGGCCGGTGAGATGCTCGCCGGCGAAAGCAAGGGAGTGATGGAGCGGGTGCGCGCGCAACTGCGACAGGGCGAGTCGGTGGAGGTCGCCGGCTACCTGCTGTCGGCGGCTCTCGCCGATGGATTGGAAAAGGCCGAGCTACTGCTGCCGCACCGCTCCGGGCGTGTCGAATGGATCGAGATTTTCAGCAAGCCCGATGGCCGCCTGTCGCCGGCGGCCGCGGCGCGGCTGACGCAATGGCAGGCAACTGGCCAGGACGCGCGCGGCAGCGTGGTCAGCGGCCCGGCGTTCTGGCAGACCAGCGAGATCAGCGACTGCCCAGCGCTGCTCGAAGCAAGCCTCACGGCCATGCGCGAGACGCTTGCGCCATGAAGGTCAGCGAAGAAGCCCTGTTCTTTTCTTGCGCCGGCGAGTGCTTGCCGGGGATCCTTGCCCGGCCATGCGAAGTCGGTGGGACGCGCGTGGCTGCTGCTGGCCGCGACCAGCAAGCCGGCCATTGCGGCGTGCTGATCGTCGTTGGTGGCCCACAATACCGGATCGGGAGCCACCGCCAGTTCCTGCTGCTTTCGCGTCGCCTGGCGAGCGAAGGTTTCCCGGTGATGCGCTTCGACTATCGCGGCATGGGTGACGGTGGCGGCGCGATGCGCAGCTTCGAAGAGCTTGATCAAGACATCGGCGCAGCCATTGACGCCTTCCAGCAAGCTTGCCCAGCGGTGCGCAGCATCGTTCTCTGGGGGCTCTGCGATGCCGCATCGGCGGCGCTCTTGTACGTCGACGCAAACCATGACCAAAGGGTGGCAGGGCTGGTGCTGCTGAACCCTTGGGTGCGCTCCGAAGTGAGTCTGGCACAGACCCAGATCAAACACTACTACGGTCAACGCCTGTTGCAAGGCGAGTTCTGGCGAAAGCTGCTCACGGGGCGAGTGGAAGTGCGGAAATCGCTTCTTGGCTTGATCGAGAAGGTGACCATGGCGAGCCGGCGGGGCCACGCGCCCGTGGATCAAGGACGCTCTTTCCAGGACCGCATGGCTGGCGGCTGGCGGCAGTTTCCCGGGAAGTTACTGCTCATCCTGAGCGGACAGGACTACGTCGCCAAGGAGTTTCTGGAGTATGTTGGCGCCAACCGCGCCTGGTCGGGTCTGCTCGACGGGGCCGGAGTACATCGGGTTGATATCGCTGATGCTGATCACACGTTCTCGTCCCGAGCCCAGCGCGCGCAGGTTGAAAACACCACCCTGGCCTGGCTGCAGAGCTTTGCCGCAGCGCCAACCAAGATCATCCCGGCGACCCATCGAGAACACGCGCGACCATCGCCAGGCGAGTCCCGCAGCCCTTCCAGCAACCAGCGCAAGTGGCTAGCCAGATCGGGCAGCAGCAGTGCTGACATGAGCCCGCACACAGCACAGACGCCACTCGGCAATGCCGGTGAACGGTCGCCGGCGAGCGTTGGCGAGCAGAACCGGATGGTCGCAGCTGCCGCTGACACAGATTCGTTGCTTTTGACTTGATGCAAGAGGAGTGATTTGGATGAGCGCTGGACAGACGGTGACCCCTCGAACACGGCAACGCAGCCGCGGCAAGGCCCGCCCCGGGTCGTCGCGCTGGTTCAGGCGCTATCGCTGGCTGGTAATCACCGGCTGGCTGGTGATCATCGCGCTGGTCGGCTGGGCAGTCTTCATCCGCTCGGATCAGGTTCCCATGCCCTCGACGGCGAGCGCCACGGCCGAACAGGCGGCAAACTCGGCTGCCGCAACGATGCCGCAGGTCAAGCTGCCAGCCGACGATGCAACGCATGAACAGCTCACCGAATGGTGGTACTACAGCGGCCACCTGCAGACCGATGCTGGAGAGCGCTACTCGTTTCACATCGCGTCCTTCCTGCGCCGCGGAACGCTCATCCATACCGTCTTCCACGGTTCGCTTCTCGACCATCAAACCGAAAAACTGTACACCGAGCAGGCACGCACCGCCGGCAACCCGTCGGATGGGCGGCGTGATGGCTTCAACCTCAGCTTCGGCTCCTGGCAACTGCGCGGCGAAGGCGCCCAACACGCAGCCAAGATGGCTGGCAAGGACTTTTCTCTCGATCTGCAGCTCACTGACCACCGAGAACCGCTATTGCACCAGGCACCCGGGACGCCGGTTGCCGGGCTCCTGGACTTTGCTGCCGCCGGCAAGAGCTACTATGTCTCGCGTCCGCGCATGGCGGCGCTGGGCACGCTGACCATTGGTGGCACCGCCAAGGCGGTACGCGGCGAAGTCTGGTTCGATCATCAGTGGGGCGACTTCGAGGCGGCGAAGCTGCGCTGGAACTGGTTCGCCCTGCAGCTGACGGATGGCGCCGACCTGATGCTCTTCGAACTCTTCGATCGCCAGGGAGGCCCGGTGCTGCGCATGGGAACCTATGTCAGGGAAGGCAAGGTCATGCCTCTCGGGGCATCGGATTTCGAAGCCAAGGCCCGCGGCACCTGGAAGAGTCCTGCATCCGGTGTAACCTATCCGATCAACTGGACGATCTCGGTGCCTGCCCAGGGTCTGCAGCTGAAAGTCGACCCGGTGATTCGCGCCAGCCAGTTTGACGCCCGTACGACAACGCTGAATGTCTACTGGGAAGGAGCGGTGAAGTTCAGCGGCTCGCACACGGGTGTCGGTTTCATGGAGCTGAGCGGCTACAACTAGCTTTTCGGCCTTCGCGGAGCCTCTCGAAGGGAGGTGAACGATGAGCGGGCAGGCCGCCCATCCGACTATGCCTTAATGTGAAAGTCGCGTCAGCGACTCACGAACCTCCCCTCGCCCGCTTCTGGGAGAGGGGTCGGGGGTGAGGGAACGGTCATGGCTTTCATCATCGGGGGTGTCTGGAATCGCCATGACTGTTAGTGCTGACTGCCGACAATTTCCCTCTCTCAGCGGGAGACACCGTGCTCTACCTTAGCAAACATGATGCGCTCGAACTGGTACGCCAGCGACTGGACCTTTTTGAAGTTGCCGGACAGCTAAATCCATTTGCATGCGGCGAGTGGGTGCAACACTTTCTTGGCGAAGTGGCCGAAGAGGACTGGACCATCGTCATTCCCGAACATCGCACGGACGGCGAGAGCCTGATGCTGTTGTACAGGGCACCACAGTCCGCTCCGCAATGCTCGGGACTTAGCAACTACTATGCCTCGCTGTACTCACCGTTGATCAGTACCGCTACAGATCGAGGTGCGGCAATCAGCGCACTCGTCGAACAGCTGAAAGAGATGCGGCCGCGCTGTGCGGCAATCAATTTCCAGCCCCTCGACCAGGACTCGCCGGACACCCAGGGGTTGAGTCAGGCCCTTGCCCGCAATGGCTGGTTTGTCAGGCCATACTTCTGCTTCGGAAACTGGTACTTGCCGTGCGCAGGATTGTCCTTCAGCGACTATATGAGCAGTCGCAGCTCCCAGATCTACAGTACCTGGACGCGAAAATCGAAGAAATTCGCCAGATCACCGGAAACCCGCCTGGAAATTGTCACTGCGCCTGCCGCAGCCGATGCTGCAGTCGATGCCTTCGAAAAAGTCTATGCCAAGAGTTGGAAGCAAGCGGAACCCTACGCGAATTTTGTTCGCGGCTGGGCGAGAATCTGCGCGCAGAAGGGATGGCTGCGACTGGGTATCGCATGGGCAGGACAGGTGCCGATTGCAGCCCAGTTCTGGTTCACCATGCATGGCCACGCGTACATCTTCAAACTCGCCTATGATGAAGCGTACAGTAGCTGGTCCGCTGGTACGGTATTGACTGCGGCCATGTTCGAGTACAGCCTTGACCGCGATCGCGTCGTCGAGATCGACTACCTGACCGGCGACGACGCGTACAAGCGCTCCTGGATGACCCAGCGGCGAGAGCGCGTCGGGCTGATCGCCTGCAATTTGGGAACTCCACGCGGACTGCTGATCGCCGCCAGGGAATGGGTAGGGGAGCTGCGCAGTAATTGGCGGAGCCGCCGCAGCGCACCGCCCGCCCCCTGAATTCCGGATGGCCGCAAGGCCTCCAACGATCGAACAACGCTGATTCCGCATGGGCTGCAGTGGGCTGCTTGCCGAATCACCGTACTTGGCCGGCAGGCGAGGCGCCGAAGGTGCCCGCTTCCGAGTAGAATTCGCCCCGTGACCACCCTCCTCGTCCTCACCACTCTGCCGGATCAACCGGCTGCCGAAGCCCTGGCGCGGGAACTCGTCGAGGCGCGCCTGGCGGCCTGCATCAATGTGCTGGCGCCGTGTCGCTCGGTGTACCGCTGGCAGGGAGCGCTCGAGATGGCCAACGAGGTGCCGCTGCTGATCAAGACGAGCAGCGAATGCTACAGCGCGCTTGAAGCCGCCATTCGCAGCTGCCATCCCTATCAGTTGCCGGAAGTGATCGCGCTACCGGTGGTCGCGGGACTGCCCGAGTATCTCGCCTGGGTGGCCAGCGAGACGCGTCACGCCGATTGATCTCTGCCAGATTTCCGCGATGAGCCGCCGGCTGTTCCCCTTCCTGTTCTCCTTTCTGTTCGCCCTCCTGAGCGCTCTGGCGCACGCCGAGGAGTTTCTCGACCCAGCGGTCGCTTTTCAACCAACCGCACGGGCGCTCGACGGGCAAACCATCGAACTGCGCTTCGCGATCGCCAAGGACTACTACCTCTACCGGGACAAGTTCCGTTTCGCGGTCGAGCCGTCGAGCGTGCAGCTGGGCACCGCGGTTCTGCCGCCGGGCAAGGAAAAGCACGACGAGACCTTCGGCAAGGTGGAGGTCTACTACGACGAGGCGGTCATCCGCCTGCCGGTCGAGCGCAACAGCTCGGGGCCACTGCCGCTCACCCTCAAGGTCAGCTCGCAAGGCTGCGCCGACGCGGGCATTTGCTATCCACCGCAGCAGCAAAAACTCAGCCTGCAATTGCCCGATGCAGCAACGGCGGCTGTGCCGTCGAGCCAGGGTCCGGCCGGCGATGAATCCGGACGCATCGCGGAGTTATTCAAGCACGCCGGTTTCTGGCTGCTGGTCGGCAGCTTTTTCGGCTTTGGTCTGCTCCTGTCGCTAACGCCCTGCGTTTTCCCGATGATCCCGATTCTCTCGAGCATCATCGTTGGCTGCGGCCGTGCCGGCCACGGTGTTTCGCACACACGCAGCTGTTTGCTGTCGCTGGCCTACGTTCTCGGCATGGCGGTCACCTATGCCGCAGCAGGGATAGCGGCCGGGCTGACCGGCACGCTGTTGACGGCAGCGCTGCAGAACCCATGGGTGCTCGGCGGCTTCGCTGCGGTCTTCGTGCTGCTGTCGCTATCGATGTTCGGCTTTTACGAACTACAGCTGCCGACCTTCCTGCAAAGCCGGGTTTCCGAAGAGGCCAGCCATCTGCGCGGCGGCTCGCTGCCCGGCGTGGCAGCGATGGGAGCACTGTCGGCAATCATCGTCGGCCCCTGCGTGGCGGCGCCGCTGGCCGGCGCACTACTCTATATCGGCCAGACCGGTGATGCCGTCCTCGGCGGCGCGGCGCTGTTCGCGATGGGGCTGGGAATGGGTGCGCCGCTGCTGGCGGTTGGTCTGTCGGCCGGGACGCTGCTGCCAAAATCCGGTCCGTGGATGGAGGCGATCAAGAAGGCCTTTGGCGTGATCCTGCTGGCAACCGCGGTCTGGCTCGTTGCGCCGGTCATTCCAGTCGTCGCGCAGATGCTCGCCTGGGCGCTGCTGCTGATCGTCCCGGCGATCTATCTACACGCGCTTGATCCACTGCCAGTGCACGCCCGAGGCTGGCAGCGTTTCTGGAAGGGCATCGGCATTGTCATGCTCCTGCTGGGTGCAGCCATGCTGCTGGGAACGCTGGCCGGCTCGCGCGACCCGCTGCAACCGCTGACCGTGCTGCGCAGCAGCGCAGCGAGCGGCGAAGCCAGGCCACTGAACTTCACCCGCGTCGGTTCGCTGGCCGAACTGGAAATGCGCATCGCGGCAGCGGGCAAACCAGTGCTGCTCGATTTCTATGCCGACTGGTGCGTATCGTGCAAGGAAATGGAACGTTTTACCTTCGCCGATGCGCGCGTCCAGGCGAAGCTGGCGGGCTGGACGTTGCTGCAGGTCGATGTGACCGCCAACTCGGATGCAGACAAGGCATTGCTGCAGCGATTCAAGCTCTACGGTCCCCCGGGAATCATTTTTTTCGACCGCAACGGCAAGGAGATCGAGGCGATGCGCGTGGTCGGCTTTCAGGACGCCGAGGAGTTCCTCCGCCAGTTGTCACATCGCAGCTAGATCCGCTTTACTGCAGCGCCCCCGCTGACAGCGGTTTGCCGGCGGGCAAGGAACGAGTTCCGACGGGCAGGCGAAACTCGGCGCTCGGCGCCAGACTCTGCTGGCGAACAAAGCCCGGCGGTCTGGCCTTACCCCGCAAGGGCGAGTTGCCCGGCAAGGCGAATGCCAGTGCAGCCGGGTCGATCAACGCCGCCCGGTCAACCAGTTGGTTGCCGTCATGGCGACCCGGGGCCTGCGGCGCGAAAGCGTCGCGGCCAACCAGCAGATTGTTGATTGCCCATACCTCGGTTCCCGGCGGCATACGATCAGACCAGACGTGCAGGAAACGCCCCCCCGGCCGCTCGTCCAGCACCAGCGTGTTGTGCGCCAGATAGAGCGCGTTGTCCGGCCAGCGCGGGCCTTCGGCACCATAGGAAATCAGGTCCGGATTATCGGTCGTGGCGCTCTGGCCGATGATGTTGCCAATCACCCAAGCCAGCCCACCATTGGGAAACTCGAGCTCGTACGAGGCGCTGCCGCCGACCCCGTCGACGATCATGTTGTAGAGAATCGAACTTTCGCGTGCGCGGGACTTGATCAGGTGCCCCCGAAAGCCTTGCTGAAAGCGGCTGCCGCTGACGCTCAGCCGGGCGATCGCGCCGGCATAGAGCAGGTGGTGCAGTAAGCCGGCGTGCTTCGGAGCTTCGCCAAACTCGCTGTCTTCAATCTCGAGCACGCTATCCGCCACACCGCCGGTGAGGATGCCCATCTCGTTGTCGAAAAAGGCACAACGAACGACCTTGAGATGGCCGCTTTCAAAGCGTATTCCGGCGCCATTGCCGTCCGGGACGCGCACCCCTCTGAATTCGATGTTTTCGATGAGCATCTCGCTGTTGCGCACCACCCACAGCGCCTTGCCTTCTGCGTTGGCCCCGTCGGCAAGCAGCAGCGGGCGTTTGCCAATACCCTTGATGGTCAGCCTGCCTTGGGTCCACACGACGGCCTGTTGCCGGTACTCGCCGGGCAGAATTTCGATGCTGTCGCCGTCACGCGCGAGGCGTGCCGCTTCCTGGATGCTTCTGACCTTTTCCAGAGGGCCGACGACGATCTTCCGACCGCTGGTGGCAGCGCTCGCCGCCTTGTCCTCGCGGACCTTGCCCAAAGCCCGCCCACCCCCCAGGCTCTCAGGCGTCGGCGGTGAGGCGGTCTGCGCGGCGGCAGGCGTCGGGATCACCTCCAGCCGACCTTGCTCGTTGCGACGGATACTGCCCAGCTCGGTGGGGGTCGGCGGCAGATTGTCGGCCGCCATTGCGCTGGCCGCCAGGCTGAGCGTCAGCACGGTCGTGAAAAGTCTGCCGCAGCTCATGGCCTCGCCCCTAGGACAGTTCGACCTGCGCGCCAAGTTCGACGACCCGGTTGGGTGGAAGTTTGAAGAAGGCGGTCGCCGTATCGGCGTTGCGGAACATCCAGGTAAACAGGATCTGCCGCCATTGCGCCATTCGCGAACGCTTGGAAATCGGGATGCTGACCACCGTCTCGCGACCGAGGAAGAAGGAGGTTTCCATCATCTCGAAGTCGAGGCCGTACGCCGCACACAGATCCATCGCCCGCGGCAGATCGGGATCATCCTTGAAACCGTAGCGGACGAAGACGCGATGAAATCCTGCCGCCAGCGCTTCGACGCCTACGCGCTCGCTTTCCGGGACATGCGGCACGTCTTCGCCAATCACGTTGAGCAGCACCACCCGCTCGTGCAAGACCTTGTTATGGTACAGGTTGTGGAGCAGGGCACGCGGCACGCTGTCGGGGTCGGCGGTCATGAAGACGCCGGTGCCGTCGACGCGGTGTGGTCCGCCCGTCGCGATGCTGGCAATGAAGGCCTCGAGTGGGATCGAATCCTGTTTCAATTTTTCGTAGAGCAGTTTGCGACCTAGCCTCCAGGTGGACAGCAGCGCAAACACCGAGAAACCGAGGGTCAGTGGGAACCAGCCGCCATCGAGAATCTTGATCACATTGGCCGAGAAGAAAGCAAAGTCAACGGCGACGAAGAAGACCAGAAACAGTGCGGCGCGTGGCCAACTCCATTTCCACAGTGAGCGCACGACGACAAAGGCGAGGATGGTATCGATCATCATCGTCAGGGTGACGGCAATGCCGTAGGCCGAAGCCAGGTTGGTCGACGACCGGAACCCGAGTACGACAATGATCACCGTCAGCAGGAGCAGCCAGTTGATGTTCGGGACGTAGATCTGGCCCTTCTCGCGCTCGGAGGTGAATTTGACCTGGATGCGTGGACAGTAACCCAACTGCATGGCTTGGCTGGTCAGTGAGAAGGCGCCGGAAATCACCGCCTGCGAGGCGATCACCGTCGCTACCGTGGCCAGGATGACCAGCGGGATCACCAGCAATTCACTCGGCGCCATCAGGAAGAAGGGGCTTTCGATCGCCTTCGGGTTGTTGAGGATCAGCGCGCCTTGACCGAGGTAATTCAGGTAGAGCAGCGGGAAGACAAAGGAGAACCAGGCCCATTTGATGGCGCGGCGGCCGAAATGGCCCATGACGGCATAGAGCGCTTCGCCGCCGGTGATCGCCAGCACCACCGAACCCAACGCCAGGAAAGCCAGGCTCTGATGTTCGATGATAAAGGCCAACGCATACCAGGGATTGATGGCGACCAGCACCGACGGATACTGGATCACGTTCCACAGGCCGAGCGCGCCGAGGGTGGCGAACCAGAACATCATCAGCGGACCAAACAGCGCCCCGACAGCTGCCGTGCCATGCCGCTGAAAGAAAAACAGCACCACCAGGATGCTGATCGAGATCGGCAGGACGTAGGGAGTAAGCAGGGGCGTCGCCACTTCCAGCCCTTCGACCGCCGACAGGACCGACATCGCCGGGGTAATCACGGCGTCGCCGTAGAATAGCGCGGCGCCGAAAATTCCCAGCGCCGACATCAGCCAGAGCATTCGCGGCGACGCATTCGCCGTACGCAGCGCCAGTGCGGTCAACGCCATGATACCGCCTTCGCCCTTGTTGTCGGCGCGCATGATG
>RRZU012071610.1_pt1 | contig 23930 bp, 18 predicted proteins | sample 2165561 | NCBI WGS metagenome assembly RRZU01 (sample SAMN10456909, study PRJNA506462) | wastewater metagenome | isolation source: wastewater sludge | place: USA: Moscow, Idaho | reverse complement strand
TATCCTTAACTTAAATAAAACTGATTTAACGGTTTATCTAAAAAAGTGTCCAAGTATTTACCGTTTTTAGTGTCCAAATAAAACCGTTTTATCTGACCAAGTATTTCCGTTATTGGTGGCCAAGTTCATCCGTTTTTTGCAACCAAAAGTTATGTCTTCTTGGTTAGGCTTATTACTGTATAGACGAACTTGAAAATCATACTCATCCATAGAATCTTTATATGGCCAACTAGCAAACCATTGACCACTTTTATCATTTAAATTTACGGGATGTGCACCAAAAGTTGCACGTATATGTTTAAAGTATGTATTATCATCCATATGCTCAAATGGAGTGTTTTTTTGAAAAACACTGTTATCATTTTTAAAAGGAATTGAATTATCACAAGCTAAAACTCTATGTAATTGTATAATAGCTTCAAAAATAATATCTATGGATGAAATATACAAATATGTTTGCATACTTAAAACATCAATATTGGTATTATCATTTTTCATATCATATAAATTTCTAATTGCAACAGATATCCAATCCATGCAAGAACATATAATATTCCATTGATTTTTTTCATTCATATTTTTATATCTTTGCAGTACAAAATATGAATTGCTATTAACTTTGTCACGAAATTTTATGATTAATTCTATATCTATTGTATCTTTCATCTTACTCTAATATAACGATCCACTTCACCGACAGTTTTAGCTGTTCTGTGCTAGGTTTTGTTGTGTTTTTACTGAATAATAAACTTCATATTTATTTGGTACTAACTTCAAATTATCTTCAAAATCGACATTATCAATTATATAGATATTTGCTTCTTCACATTTTATATTAGAAGAAACTTCAACTAAAAAAATTTCATAGTTTTCTTTGTTGTTCTCTGCAAATTCTTTTTCATCTTTTGACAGATAAAACATATTATTTGAAAATGTCTTGACTTCAACATAAAACCATCTGTCGTCTTTTTTATATCTTATATCATAATGTCCACTATCACTTTCCTTAGAGAACCATTTGACATTGTTTCTTTCATATTCTTTAACAAGGTAATTAAATACACATTGCTCAGCTTTATTTCCCTGCAGTTTCTGTTTTCTATCATTTGATGGTTTATGTGTGCCATAATAATTTTTTTTGCTTGTGCTATTAGGTGAATATGAACTTTCCACTAAAACATGATTAATATTTTTAGGAATGCTGTTATCGGTATTGATTACAATGTTTTTAGTTGTGCTATCTTTGTTGGATTGAAGTTTTTTTCTAACTTCTTCATCTCCACTTTCAAAATAAAGTAAACTTTTTTCAGCATTATTAAGCTCTTCTGTTTCAAAACTCAATATATTTTGCTCATATGTTTTATTGAAATCAATTGTAGTTTTCTCATCTTCTAAGTTGAAAGCAAAATTGTTTTTTATAAATGTCTCTACTATTTCTTGATAATCAATAGCGAGTTTGTTTTCCACTGTCTTATCAGCATTTTCATATTTGCCTTTTAAATTTATGAATTCATTTTTTTTGTTATTAAGTAGACACCATTGATAGAGTGTTTTCTCAAAGTCATCATAATTGTTGTTAAAGCAGTTTTCTAATTTTCCTTGGTGATATTTTGTAAAATCAATTTTTAAATATATAACTTCATTATTAAAATCACTGATACTTATATCCAGCTCTCTGAAGAGAATTTGCAATACTTCGCAACTTGAGTCACTTGTAATATTTTTATAATCAAGCTTATCTAAATCAGTTGCTATGCTTAATTCTTCTTTTACTTTATAAATGTCATCAAGCTTATTTTTCTCATTAAAAGTTTTGCTTTTTAGTTTATATATTGTTCTGTAAAAAGTGGAAAACTCATCTGCAATATTTAAATGTTCTCTTACTTCTTCTAAAGCTTCATATCCAAATTCTCTTTTGATAATCTCTTCTGTTTCAAGGATATCGTCGCTAACCAATCTTTCATATTTTTTTACATCAGCAATATTAAAAATAGAGCCTATAATATCACTAAATGTTTCTCTAAAGTCTAATGTTTTTCTTACCTCTTTAATATCTTCATTTTTCACCTTTATATAGTATTGATTTTCATTCTTGATATAATCATTAAAGTCAAGTTGATATTCTTGTGAATCCATGTTATATGTAACTTTGTCACATAAAATGATTTGACTCTTTTTTAGTTGGCTTAATGCTATTTTTTTGTCATCGTTTTTTAAATTTTCAAATCTATTTACTAGAATAAATGGTTGAATTTGAAATAAAAAGGTTTGAAATTCTTTTGTTAAACTTTGATTTTCTTCATAATGACTAATAGATATTTTGATGTCTTTAGTATCTTTTATACCAAAAAAGTTCACAATATTACCAAGTCTAGGAGGAACGTTTATAATTGGAATACTTGCTAAAATTTTTTTTGGTAGTTTTACATTGCTTGCATAATAAACATCATCTTGGTTGTAATAGCTGAGTTCATGACTTTTTTCTGCACATAATTTAATAGACTTATCATTCAAATTTTCTTTATGATTTCTAGCAGCCTTATAGATTCTCTGCGTCATATATCCATTCGGATCTTTACTTTCAAGCTCTCCTAAAATTTGTCTGATTCTTTTAATTGACATTTCTTCAAACTTCTCAACTGCACCAATTTTCAAAATTAGGCTTTCGATATCAGATTTTTTTATTTCATATTGCTTGAAAATATCATTTTGAAAATCAATGTTAATTGCGTTAACCAATTCACCTAATTTTTCATTTGTAATTAAATAGTCTTTAAAAATATTGGAAGACAATACTAGATGATGAATAAAAGATCTATTAATTCTTCTTTGATTTATATATCCTCCTCTTAATCCACGAAATGTAACTAGTTCATTACTATTAAAGCTATTAATAATATTTTCATCTTTTATGCACCAAATAATAAACTTTTCAATAGAAATCTTATTCTTTATTTCATCAAAAGCGTATATCTCTGAAACATTAGAAAGTGTCATGTGATCTGCATAGTCTGCTTTACCACTAATAGAGTTAAAGTAACTAGAACAATAATGCTTTTTTTTCATATCTGATGCTGGTATCATTTTGCTTATTTTATTAATACCCAGCCAAAGAAAAAAGCTTTCAATTTCTTCTAGTTCATTACTTGGTAAATTGAAAAAACTATACTCAATTAAAAATTGGTTTTTATCAAAAATATCTGCAAATAAAAATTCTGTTAATTTCCCAGATGGATAGCTATTAGATAAAAATAGATTATTAGAATATACTATTTGTAAATCTTTAGAAAGGCAAGGTATATTTTTAGTTTCTATTTTAATCTCTTTGATTTTAAAATTTTTATATAAAATTTCAATCATCTCTTTTATAGATTCTATTGTATTTATTTTTTTAGCTTCCGATATAATTCGTTCTAAAATAGTTGCTGTTTCATATTCTTTTAAATTCACTATGTTTGAGAGTTTAGTTGCCAATTCTCTATAAGACTTTTTATCTTGTATTTTAAATACGTCTAATAGCTTATCTCCAAGTTTTTTATTTAAAAACTTAATTTGTTCATTCAGGAAATTTGGCAGAACTAGATTATTCATATTCTCAAATTTTGGAGTATATGCTTCTTCATTCTTTGAAATAATTTCATTGTCTTCATCAATTAATATTTCAAAAGTATAGTCTTGATTACTAAAATGTTCATCTAGCAAATATATTAATTTAACCCTAGTGTCAATATCGTATATTTTCTTACTTATTTCATCTATTGAAGATAAGTCTATATCATAAGATATTTTATAATTAGCTAGATCAACAAAAGACTCTTTAGAGCTTATTAGCATATTTGGGAAAGTATTTTCAAAATGATTTTTTTGTATTAATTCTGAAAAATTATTATCTATAAAAACAACTTCATTTTTTGTTTTGTACGTATTGTCAAGACATGGGAAAATAGATAGTTCATCGATTTTCTTATCAATTTTGTTGTAAAACTCTAAATTTTTTAATCTTTGATTTGAACTTTCATGAGTTAAAAACTCTAATGCTTTGTAATTGACCTCATTTTTTGTGAGGTCTTTTGCTGTATCAGCTATAAAATCAACTAATTTTTCTAAAATATAAATATTCTTTTCACTATTATTTATATTATTTCTTGAACTATCCAGTTCAAATGTTCCATGAATAATAAATGGAAAATCAATATTTATTTCAGTTGGGAAAAAGGAATAAAGTAAATATTTATCTTGAATATCAAAATTTTCTTTTATAGCTATTTTTAAATCAAAGTACTCTTCATCATCATTTTCCCAATAACTTTCCGGTAATAAACTATCTTCATTATATTCAAAAATAGTCCATAATTTTTCATTAAGATAGACAAAGCTATTATCTTTGATTCTCTCAATTGTTTTTAATTCATCATCTATTTCAATTTTAAGTTTGTTGATATGATTTACAAATAGTAAAACTTCATCTTGAATACTAATTAATTGTTTTTTTATATCATCTAAAAAATTCTCTTTATATTTTATCTTAATTGCAGTAGTCCATTTATTAATACGATTTTCTTCTATTTTAGGAAGAGATAAAAATGCTATTTTGGGAACATTATTACTTGTAAGATTTGTGTAAACTTGTTTTGCAATTTCATAAGAAAAATCAATTTTTAAATCATTTGTGTAAATTGTTATTTGTTCACTCCAATTAATAATAGAACGAAATCCTAACCCTTTATTACCAATATAGTTTTTTCTGTTTATATCTCTTTTTTTGGGACTAAAGTTTGGAAGCATTAATGATTGAATACCGCCAATAGAAAATGAGTTACACTCACTACCCTTATTTGAAATTTCTAAAGTTTGTTTTTTTGTATCAAGTTTTATTAGAACTTCATTAGATTTTTCGTCATCAGCATTTTGCAAAAGCTCTAAAACTTGTCTTCCGTTATATTCTTTAAAAGTTTCTTGTTCTTTCTCGTAATCTGAAATTATACGATTTGGATTTCCGTTGTAAGTATCAATTTGTATTTTTATTTCATTTTCAATTAATTGTTTTATCTTAAGTCCTTATATGAGCACAACTATTTATTAAACATTCATTATATACAAGATAGCCTGAGAATCGACAAATAACATGCACAAAAAGTGTTGTATCTCAAAATGCCTACAAATGCCTTAAATAAGCTATTTCTGTAGATATTATTATAAAATATTGGGAATTGAAATAAATTTTAAGTTTATTATATGCTTTTTTTGTATGTTTATTGCCGATATTTAGATGATAATAGTACATAATGTATGTATATTAAGGTGATATTGTAATAAACCTGCAAAATGTTAAATATATTAAAAAGCAGTAATCATAGATATAAAATTGATACAAAAATTAGCAATAAAACTATAAGTTCCACAACCTGTACCTTTTGAGTATGTTCACCAATTCAACTCTATTTGGAACAAGCTTTCCGTTAGTAAAATGCTCCAAAAGTAAGAAGTTGAGAACAGTTAAATAGAGCTGACAAGTGACTTACTAACTCCTTTGTTTAAAGTATTACGAAGATAATTTTGACTTTATATCTTCAATAATATATGTAGTAGTTTCTGTACATTTATTTTTACAAAAAGTACTAATTCCATCTTTGTTTTTTAGTAATAGTTTTATCTTATTCCATTCATGGCATTTTGGATGATTAATTGAATTCCATCCATTATATTCTAAAATTTCTATCGAATTAAATATTACTAAATTTTTTCGAGAAAATATTGGAACTATTGTCAGTGCATAATTTTCAATAGCATTAAACTTAGGTTTAAATTTTATTTGCATTGCCTTAAATGCTGTTACTGTAGTAAACTCTATTCCATTTAAAATTTTGCGAGTTTTCTCTATCTTCTCTAACTTGTAATCTTTTTTATTATCAAATAAACTTGACATACGTATAATTTGAGCATATGAGTTATTAGGTTTAGTTGGTATCTCTATATATTCTTCTTGGTAATATGTTTCATCTTCATATATAGGCTTAACAAAATAATTTTCATCAGTATTTTTATTTAACCATCTTGCAATGTCATTAGTGTTTGGAATATTATAATCTAATTCTGTTATTTCAATTTCAAATATATCAGTTATATCATTTGTCCATTTATCTGATTTAAACATTTCATTTAAAAGTTTAATATTTTCAATACCTTCATCCTGAGTGCAATATTCTTCTTCTGACTTTGTTTTTATCAATTGAAATAAATTCTTATTTTTTTCAATATCGTCCACATTTGAATTACTAATAGTATGTACATTAGGAGGAAACTTACTATTAATATAGTCTATTAACTCTGTATTTATTTCTCCAAATATTTCTGTATTATTTGCTTGCACTATAAACATAGGTTCAGGATAAGAATTAGAATTCATATCATCAGCTACATAAGCCATTATATCTCTGTATCTCATCTTACCTGTATTTTGTGTAAGTGATTTAAAAAAACTTTTAGAAAAAAAGCTATAATCTTTATTGGCTATAGATTCCTCTTCCGAGCTTGATGAATAAAAGAAATATAAATTATTAAGTTTATTTTGATCAGCAGATTTTTGAAAAATAGGTTGAATACTATCTTGATTAGACTTTATGTATGTTGTACCTGAAAAGCAAGCATCAATAATTTTTATAGTTAATTTAGGTGAAAGATTTTTTATAAGTCCATCTAATTCTGTATTCCTTAAGCCAGTTGTTTCTTTTTTTGCTTCTGAGAAATCTTTAAAAACATAAAAAAAGTCATCTGGATATCTGGCACCATGTCCAGAAAAATAAAAAACTAATTCATCAATAGTTTGTTCTTTGTGTTTATTTATAAATTTTGTAATTATTTGTTTAGCTTCATATGCTTTAGGTGAATTAGATATGTAACATATATCATCAAATTTATTTAATTTTTCTGATATATTTTTCATAATATCTATATCATTATCACATGCTTCAAGAGGGTTTCCATTATCATATTGGCTAACTCCAATAATTATTGCTAAATTCATATATTAGTGACTCCTTAATTTATACTTTTACGTTTGTCTTGAGAAATAGTTGTGTCCGCATAGTCAACTATTTATCTCCAAGGATTTGTTATGTTCTATCGCATTAGTGTATGCTCTGCATTTTTCATTTAATGGGCATAAATACTGATGATTGAGTGATTTACAAAGTCCACTATGAAATGTTAAATTTTTTTCAGGTTCAATAAACCTCATATATCCTAATCCTTTATAAAAACCACATAAAGTCATAGTTGATTCAAGAGGAAGAGTATTATATAAAAATTCAAAAACATTATGCTGTAATAATAAGACATTTTCAAATGTATCATTTATGTAAGAGATAAAATCATCAATAATTAGTGCTTTTTGATTTTTGCCTAATCCTGAATGCATATAAGATATTTTATTTGTCTTATTATCTTTGTGGCAAGAGCCTAAACTTCCATGAGTAAATTCTGTTCTATAAATTCTTAATTTAATAAACCATTTATCATAAGCTTCTGAAAGAAGATTGTTTAATTCAATTGGAAAATTGTTTGGATACATATTTTCTTTTGCTTTTGAGAATAATTTACTTGTTGACTTTTTTTGTATCCCTTGTATATGTGAATAAACTGAATAAATTACATCTCTTATTCCATCAAGAGATGAATATAATTCATTTATGTTACATTCAACAATGGCAGAGAGTTGTCTTGAATACTTAGCTGATGTATAACCATCTTTTTTTAATTCATTTTCATCTATTTCAAGTTTTGGTATCAACTCATTTGCAATTTCTGCTAAAGTACGAAATTTTGCTAAATGTTCTTCAGTAGTACTAATTCCTCTTTTAAATAATCCATTATCTTCTAGAGGTATATATTTAAACTTTCTAAATTTTGTTACTGAATCCCATTGCTCAGGAACAAAATTAATTAAAAATTTATCTTGATTGATTAATTGTTCCATTTGATAACCTTTAACATAACGTCTAATTATCTATTCATACAAGTTTCATTTATTTTATGAACTATTGGAGAAAATTGATTTTCTAAATAATTGAATCCAATACAGGTATCATCAACTCTTGTACCTAAAGTATCAATTTGAAAGTAATATTCCCCAGGAGAATAAAAAGTAGAAACAGTATGCCAACCAACAGTTTTAATATTTAACACCTTAGTGTTTTGTGTTTCTAAAATATTTCTAAGATCATCACCTCTTTGTGCTGCATAAATATTAATATAAGTTCCATGACCATCTTTTGTGGTTACTTGATGAAATAATGCTTTTTTTGCCATTTTCTAAATTCCTTACATATGTACTTAGGTCGAAAGTTGTCCCACTATGTTTCCAATCATACTATGATACATAACTATTTATTGAATATACATTATATATAAAATACCCTAAAAATCAACAAATAACATGCACAAAAAGTGTCGTATATCAAAATGCCTATAAGCACTGGAGAGGTAACATAAATTCATACTTAGTATTTAAAAGTAAGTTATAAAATGAAGTTCCACAACCTGTACCTTATTGAACATGCTCCAAATTTCAACTCTTTTGGAACAAGCTTTTCATTACTAAAACTGCTCCAAATATAAGAAGTTGTATAAGAGACTATTTAGAATCTTGTATTCTATTTTTTGTTGAGATATTATAAAATTTGGAAAATATATTTACATTAAGTTTGATAATAGAGTTCGTATGACATTATTTGTTTTATCAATTATATGAAGGATAGTCTTGAGTTTAAATTCTGCGCATGATGGTTATACTTACCAAGATTTATTAATCAGTTACTATATATTAAAAGATATATTAGATGGAAATAGAGAATCAATATATTCGATTGATAAAAAACATACTACAGGAAAATACACATCTATTGAAAAAGATAAAGATGGAAATTTTAAAGAGAAAAGTGTTCCCGATAGATTTGATGATTTTGTAATAAAGAAAATGTCAGATATTGAAAGAAAGCAAATAAAATATAGTAATGAAAAAAATGATAGAAAGTTAATCAAAAAAGATTTTGCAAATGATAGTAAAGGCTTAGCTCTATATGAATTATTTAGAAGTTGGACTGAATTAAAGGATAATACAAAAGAGTTTAGACTTTGCCTCGCATGGAATAATCCTGAGGATGAAGATATAGTTTCGGTATTAAAGAAAGTTAAGAAAACTTCTTCTTTTAGAGAGTTTCAAACTACTATTTATAAAGTAGATATTGATAAACTTTGGATAAAAGACTCTTTACCCTCTAGAAATTGGAGTAATTTTAGAAAATTTATTAAAGATTATAAAATAGGAAGAAAGGAATTCTCTAATTTTTGTGATAACTTGATTATTGAATTAGAATTTCCAAAAGCAAGTTTAAATTTTGAAAATCCAAATGATTTAGAAATAATTTTAATTAGTCAAGCAAAAAGATTAGGAATAGGAATTTATCCTAATGACAATCGAACAATTACAGATTTTTTAAATAGTTTAGCTTATACTGTAAGTAAATTAAAGAGTAATGAAATTAACGTTGAAACTTTATTACAAAAACTTGAAGTTGTAACTGATTATGGAAGTATCGAACAAAAATTTGAAATAGATGAGTCAAAAAATATTAAGAATGATGTTAATTTTTCTTCTTTTTATACTTTAATACTTAAAAATCAAAAAACATTATTATTAGGAGAACCAGGAAGCGGAAAATCTTGGTTTCTAACAAATTTTATAAATTATTTAATTGAAAATGGAAATCAAGTAGTTCGTCATTATTGTTATACAAGTGTTGAGGATGAGTTTGCAGAAAAAAGAATAGAATCAGATGTATTCTTTGGAAATCTAATAAAAGATTTATTAGATAAAATACCTTCATTACAAAAAATAAAAACAAATTTTATATCAGATTTAGGAGAATTAAACTTTTTACTTTTTAATGTAAAAGAACCCCTTGTTATTGTAATAGATGGATTAGATCATATTGATAGACTATTGAAAAACTCTAAACAACTATCTATTGAGAAAACTAGAATAATAGACTTTATTTCTAAAATAAGCTTACCAAAAAATGTTTCTATTGTTTTAGGAAGTCAACCTATAGTTGAATTAAAAAAACTTAAAGATAAATTCTCTTTTAAAGAATATAATATTTCTAAATGGACAAAAGAAGAAACATTATCACTAATGAGTAAATATTCATTGAAAGATAAAACAGTTGATGACATTATGCTTTCACAACATATTCTTAATAAAAGTGAAGGTAATTCTCTTTATACAACATATATTTTGAAAGAAATATTTAATAAAAAAATCACATTAAAATTAATAAAAACTTTTCCTTCTTATGATTTTAATCTTAGTAAATATTACAGTTATTTAACTAATCAAATAGATGATAACAATACATCTGAAGTATTGTCTTGTTTGGAGTTTAGAGTAAATAAAATAGAATTAAAAGAATTAGTACACTATTCTGGACATGTTGAAAATGATTTGAAAGTATTATCTTCTGTTATTTCTGAAAATAGTTCAATAGGTGGACTTAGACTTTATCATGATAGTTTTAGAAGATATAATATTGAAAAGCTTGAGAAATCAGGGCATATTAATAAAATTTATTTAGATATTGCAATATGGTTAGAAAAGAAAGGGTTTTATAAATTTACAAAGTCTTACTATCATTTGTTTAAATACTACATAAAAGCTGAAAAATATAAAGAGATTAAAAAGTATGCAAAAAACAATTTTTTATCAAAAAGTTTGTTTAATGGGTATTCTAAAAACTTAATAAAAAATAATTATGACAAAATCTCTTATGTAGCCAGTAAAACAAAAGATTGGAGTTTGTTTATTTTTATTAGCGAATTAAATAGAACACTTAATTCCTCTTTATCTGAGTATCACGATGAATTTTTACAGCATTTTGAAGAATATTTTAATTTAATAATATCGATATATGGTTTGCAAAAAGCCTATGAAATGCTTTTTTTTGAAGGGAAAAAAGTTTTTGATGATGAAACAACTGCAAAAGCATTTTATACTTTATATAACCAAGGTATGGTTATTGATTGGCGGAAAATAGAATCATATTTAAAGAATAATCAAACTGCTGACAAATACAAATATTATATTTGTTTACTTATTACTACAAACCAGATTGATACATGGCTAGAAGAGAAAAAAGACATACTGATTCAAGAAAAATATTTTGATTTTTTAAGGATTGTAATTGAAGAACTTTATTCTTCTTTTGGAATTAATAAAGTTTTATATTTTTTAGATTTATTTGAAGAAGGGTACGTAAATAGTTTGTTAATTAGTATTAACAGTATATTAGAGAATATAGGTTCTTCCGAATTATTATTAGTGAAAAATGAACTGAAATGCTCTTTATTAGAACTAAATGATAAAATATTTTATGAAAAAAAAAATATAAATAAGAATAAATTGAATGACTTTTTATATTTAATAGAAGATTATGCTAATTATGATATTGAAAAATTAAAAGAGTTCAATACTTCTTTATCTATTTATGATTTTTCATTGGCATGGCTTAGATTTACTATTAATATTTTTATTTTTGAATATGAATTATCAGAAGGTATTATTAAAACATATCAAGAGTTTGAAGAGAAACTTATTGATAATTTTGCAATGTTAAAATGTTATACAAATTGTGAAAACTTACATCATGAACATCAATATATAATACAAAGACCAATTTTTAGAATGTTTGAATATATTGAAAATAGATGGGAAGAAGTGATTTCAATAATTAATTTTCTAACATATTCTTCTCATAGGTTAAATTCATATTTTTATATTGGAATGTTGAAAGATTATGAATGTAATGAGAATAGAGAGTATTTAATAAATGAATATGAAACGATATTGATAGAAGATGAACAACAAAGTGATGGTTATAGTTTTTTAATTGATACTACTTTTTCTTTAGCATTATTATATTCAAATAATGGACAAAAGAAGAAAGCTAGGAAATGTTTTAAAAAAGGGATTTCATATATTACTGCATATACATTTAGAAAAGATACTACATTAGATGAGTTGATAAATCCACTAGATTCAATAAAATATATTAACGAGAAAAAAGCAATTAAATACTCACAAGAACTTTTAGCTTTAAACTTAACAATCGAAGCAAATAGTGAAGATGGAAAAGGTATGAAATGGTTGTATATTGAATGGTTTGATAAATTATTTTTAGTAAATAGAGAAATGGCTATCAGCTTTTTAGTAAATAAGTTGTTGGAGGATGAATATTACTGGAAATATGAACATATGTTTACAAATTTAATTACTGCTATAAAAGATGTTGATCCTATAGTTTTAAATTTCCTTCATAAGGTATCTAACAAAGAATTTGATGAAAATTATATTGAGAGTTTTTCTGATACAATTTTTTTAATAAAAGAGATAGATAAAAAGTTAGCAAAGCAATCTTTGATTTTTTTACTTAATTTAGAAACTAATATAGAGAATTTTAAAATTAAGAATAAGCTAAGTATTTTAAAAAGTGAACTTAAAGTAACAAAAGAAATTAAATTTAAAAAGGAAGAAAAAAATAAATATTCAATTCTAGATGATTCTTTATATACTAAAATCAATAATAGGTTTAATGTTAATAATTTATCTTCATCAAATTCTAGAAAAAAATTATGCAACTATTTTGAGAAAAAGGATTTACTTACAAATAAGGAGCTTAATTTTTTTAAATTTTATTTAGAAGAGAAAAAAAATGATAGATTAACTTTAGATATTTTACTTCCAATTATTAGAAAAAGATTTGTTGGAAAAGAAAAATATTATGAAAATTTACGGTATTTAGTAATGAGATTAACTTGTGGGAATAAAACAAAAATCGAGTTATTAGTTAATATTTTTGTTTATTCTCAAGGAGGATGGTTAGCAAACTTTGTAAATAAAGAAGCATTTCATGATGCAGTTAATTTAAATAAAAAACAAGCCTTAACATATTTAGCTGAAGAACTCCATCAAAAATTTAATAAGATTTACTATAATAGTCAAAGTACCGCAAATCTTATAATTGCTTTTAAAGATGCAGGAATTAAAGATAAATATATTATGCAAATGTATAAGCAAGGTTTTTCTTTTATAAAATCAAGAATTTTAAATATTAAAGAAATTGATAATAAAATATTTGACAACAACTTTATCCAATGTATGAGTATAGATGAAAAGATGATTGTTTTATTATTAGTTAAATTGAAGAATTATTCTAAATCTAACCAGGAAGAAATATTATATGCTATTAATTATTTAATAATTTATAGAAGTGAACTATTCCAAGAACCACTTAAATGGTTTTTTAGTAATTTAAAATATTTCCCTCATCTATCAATTGCTGCAGTTTTAGAAATATTAATTATAAATAAGAATGTGTGTCTTAATCTTTTAACAAAACTTACATCATTTATTTTGAATATTAAAGATATTGAAAATATGTATTTACATAGCACTTTAAATTCTTTTTTAATGGAATTAGAAAATGTATGATGAAATAGTTGATAATAATAAGTATCTAAAAACTTTAAAATATTTAGGAATTGATACTTGGGAACTAAAACATAATATACAAAATAGAATTGAATCTTCAAAAGATATTTTTAGGTTATTTTCAAATAGAGTATATTCTCTTAGTTCACCAAATATAAATTTAGAAAATATTATATTTGAAGAATCAAATAAGTTCATTTATAAAAAGTATAAAGATACATTTAATTTTGATGTTACTTTGAAACAAGATTTAAAGTCTTTAATTGCTATGAAGAACTCTTTAATAGAACGGCCATCTATTAATAGACCTTCTCTAATTATAGAAGGGATAAAAGAAAATTTAGATGAAGTAAATGAATATGTAAGAATTGCAAAATTTGAAAATGAATTGGTAATTAATGGATATAGAGAAGATAAAAAACAATATATTGTTTTTGAAGGGTTAACACCTTTAAAAAAAGAAACACCTTTTTTTCAGTATTTACCTTCTTCTTTAATTTGGCTAGATGCTTTCTATTATGGCCAAGAAGAAAAGTTAATAGGATTTTGTAAAAAATTTGATTCAATAGAAGCAAAATATTTATTATGGCTAGATAGTATTGAATTGCAACATCTTGGTTTGACTCTTGACCATCAGAATAATGGTCTTAGAGCTCTAAATCATAAAAATGAAGTAATATTAAAATTTAGATGTTGGAAAGAAGAACCTTTGGGAAATTCAACTTCTCACACAAATATACATTCTAATATTTCGAAATTAGAAGGATGTGAGTTATTATTAAGAAGAGACTATTTAGACTTATTAAAAGTTTTAGTTACTGATTTAAAATATGTAATTAAAAAAATTAATTCTTAAAATATTTTTTTAATTTTTATAAATTCTAATTGTCACCTTTGGAGAACAAGGATGTTTCAAACTTGTTCCCTAGAGAAGTAACATAAATTCATACTCAGAACAAAATCTTATAATTTAACAATTAACATCTATTTTACGATACTCATGAATTCTTCATCATTTTTAAAGTTAGATAATTATACGAGAATTAGGAAATAGGTTTTTCATATAATGTCGAAAAACAAAAAGTTAGTTTTCGTATATCTAGTGTTAATAAGAAGTAATTCTATGATTCTTTATCTGCTCAGTTTAGCACTTTGTTTCAGAAGAAAAAGAACTATGACTAATAGTAAACTTGCAAGTGTAAAAGACTTTTAGAAAGTAGAAAAAGATTTAGGTGTATCTTTGGCATCCCTTTATAGGAGGATTCCTGCAACTTAAGAGTTATTATATTTTAATAAATCATCTAAGATTTTAATATAGTCGATTAGATTTCCATTTAAATCATAATTATCTAAAATTATAGATTGAAGATACATTCCATCAGAGATTGCTATAAGGCTTATTATAAATTTTTTAGAATCTTTTTTTAAATAACCTTTATCAATCATTTCTGTAAATATTCTATCTATAATAGTGTATGTATAGTTATAATATTCGGCATTCTTTTGTGCTATAAATTTGTTTTTTACATTAATGTACATGTAAAAAATATCTTTCATTAATTTGGTAAAAGCTAAATTTTCTGGAATAGATGAATCTAGATAAAATGAAAATAGAGCTAGAAGTTTGTCATAAAATGTTTCAGCTTCAGAAATCTTTTTTTCAATTTCATCAAAGATTATTTTCTCTTTGTTTTTAATTACTTTAAATATTAATTCTTCTTTCGTTTGAAAGTAATAATAAAATAGCCCTTTTGACATATTCAAAGATGCAATAAATTTAGTTAAAGAAAAGTTGTTAATTCCAGATATAAGGAATTGTTCGTATGCTTTTTCACATATCCATTTTCTTTTTTCATCAACATTAACAATTTTTGGCATTTTAATTAGAAATATATAATTATCTATACACGAGTACAGGTATTGTTGAATGTGATAAAACTTTATTTGTTTCACTTCCTAGAAAGAAATTATTTACACCTTTTCTACCATGTGAAGCCATAAAAATCAAGTCACAATCCTTATGATTAACTGCTTCTAAAATTGCTTCAAAAGGAGAATCTGATATTAAAATATAAGTATAACACTCCACTTGTACTTCATTTGCTAAGTTTTTTGCTTTTTGAAGTATCTCTTTAGATACCATTTCTGATTCTTCTCTAAAATTAGTTATAGAATGAGAATCAAAAATAGCACCTAATCCATAATACATTACTGGAAATTCGGGAACTGCACAAAAGAAAGTGATTTTTGCATCAATCTCTTTTGCGAATGTTATTGCTTTTTGTACAGCTTTGTCAGATAACTCTGAACCATCTGTTGGAACAAGAATATGTTTAAACATAATAAATCTCCTATTTTAATTTAAAATTAATGACCAGCTGAAGCTGGATCAACTATTCGATTAGGCTTTGGTGCTAACCAAATTACGAATGCTGCAAAAAGAAAAACAATACCTAATATTAACATCAACTGATTAGTGGCAATCATTACACTTTGTCCACTAATAACATAATCTATTGCTTGATTTATAGCATCAATTGACATTCCCATATTTTCAAATGTTGTTCTCATATTTAAATCACTATCAGAAATTGCAACTAATTCTGCGTGATTTTCTATAATTTTATTATTCCATACTGTGGCAACATAAGAAGTTGCAAATGCACCCGAAAGTGTTCTAATAAAATTCATTAATCCTGCGGCTGAATCCATTTCTTTTTCATCTACACTTGCAAGGGCTAACCCAGTTGTTGGAATAAAAAAGAATGGCAAACCAAATCCTAAAAAGATTAAAGGAATAGAAATATCCCAAAATCCCATATCAGTATTTGCGATACATCTCCAAAGAGTTATTATTCCAAGCCAAAATACTCCAATAAAGATAAGTTTTCTAGGATCAACTTTCATGGCAAGATTTGCAACAAGTGGTGCAATAAACAAAGCAGTTACACCTGTCCATGCAACAGTAATACCAGCTTGGGTTGCTGTATATCCCATTAAATTTTGAAGCCAAAGAGGTGTTAATACATTCACTCCAAAAAATGCAGCAAAAGCAAGGCTTATAGTTAAAACACTAATAGAAAAACCTCTATGTCTAAAAACTTTTAAATCTACAATTGGATGCTCTTCATACCATTCCCAAATTATAAATGTTATAAATCCTATTATTGAGATAATTGAAAGAGTTATGATTTTTGTTGAAGAAAACCAATCCAAATCTTTTCCTTCATCTAATACCAACTGTAAAGTTGCTACCCAAATAATCAATAAAATTAAACCTACAACATCAATAGGATTCCTAAATAATGGTTCAATATAACCTTTTAATAATTTCCACGCAAAAAAACCACAAACTACTGCAATAGGAAAATTAATTAAAAATACCCATTCCCAACTATATTCATCACAAAGATATCCTCCTAGAATTGGACCAATAACAGGTGCTATTAAAGTAGTCATTGACCACATCCCAACTGCCGCCCCTGCTTTTTCTTTTGGAAAAATTCGTAAAAGCAATGTTTGAGAAAGGGGCATTAAAGGACCGCCTGAAAATCCTTGAAATATTCTTGCAATTACTAATAATCCAATAGAATCTGACATTGCACAAATTAAAGAAAATACACCAAATAAAATCATTGCACCAACAAAAACACGAACTGCTCCAAAACGAGATGCTAACCATCCAGTTAGAGGAACGGTAATAGCTTCACCAACAGCGTAAGACGTAATAACCCAAGTACCTTGACTAGTTGTTGCACCTAAACTTCCTGCAATATTTGGAACAGAAACATTTGCAATTGTCATATTAAGTACTGCTATAAAATTAGCAGTTGTTAACATAATTGCAGCAAACCAAAACATTCCTTTTGATAATTGAAAACTATCATTTGATGTTGAGGAAGAGATTGAATCTTGTTTCATTTTAAACTCTTACTTTAGTTTTTAACACGAGTATCAATTTCAACATTCATTGACAGACCAACTTTTAAAGGATGTTCTTTTAGTTCATCTTGATTTAAGGCAATACGAATAGGTAATCTTTGTACAACTTTAATCCAATTACCTGTTGCATTTTGTGCAGGAATTGCTGAAAATGCCGAACCAGAACCACCTGAAAAACCTTCAACCACTCCATGATAAATAATTGATTTTCCATAAATGTCAGCATATAATTCAACTGGTTGACCAACTCTTACTTTTTCAAGTTGAACTTCTTTAAAATTTGCATCAACATGCATATTTTGAATTGGTACGATTGATAACAAAGGCATTCCAGATTGAACTCTTTGACCAAGTTGTACTTGTCTTTTTGCAACAATTCCATCAATAGGTGCTTTGATAAGTGTTCTTTCAAAATCAACTTTTGCTTGTTCATAACGAGCTTTTGCAGATAGTATTTCAGGATTTTGCTCCTCATTTACTCCAGCAATTAAAACTTCATTCGCGTCTTTTGCTCCAATTGCAGAATTTAAAGCAGCTTTTGCTTGATCAATTGCTGCTTTTGCACTATCTAAATTAGCTTTTGCATTTGAATATGCATTTTTTGCATTTGTTAATTCATCACCCGAAATTGCCCCTGAATTAACTAAAGCTTCTCTTCTTTGAAGATCAATTGAAGCTCTTTCAAAATCTGCTTTTGCTGAATTTAATTGGGCATTTATTCTTATTTCATCAGCTTTTTTTACTTCTATAAGAGCATTAAGGCTATCATTATTTGCAACAAATCCTTTTACTTTTCTAATAGCACTACTTAAATTGGCTTCCGCAAGATCTAATGCTAATCTTGTGTCAGTTTGATCAATGGTAACTAGAATATCCCCTTTTTTAACCATTTGTGTATCTGTAACCCAAACATCATTAATTGTTCCACCAATTGAAGGAGTAACTTGAGCTATTTCAACTGCTGAATAAGCATTGTCAGTTGATACGAAATTTGAACTGTACATAATCCAGTAGGCAGTAAAACCTGCTCCAATAATTCCAATTGTTCCAAAAAAACTAATAAGTAATTTTTTACGCTTATTTTCTTTACCTAAATTAAGATCTGTTGATTTATTAATATTATTTTCTGACATTTTAATTTCCTTTTGCAATAATTGTTGTTTGATTGTAACCGCCACCAAGAGCATGTTTAAGTGCAATATCTAAAGTAAATGCTCTGCTTTTTAAATTAATCAAGTTTCGCTCAATATTTATTAAATTCTTTTGAGCAGTTAAGACATCAAGATAATTACCAACTCCACCTTCATATCTCTTAGTTTTTATTGTATATATTTCTGTTGCATTGGATAATTCTTCTTTACATTTTAATAGTTGATTAGTTAGTGCCTTTTGACTTTGTCCTGCATCGGCAACTTCATTTAAAGCTTGAGTAACTGCTCGATTGTAATTAGCAACTGTTTCTTCATAATTACTTACTGTACTTCTTAATTCACCTTCTAATCTACCAGCTGTAAAAATTGGTAAAGAAATAGCAGGTCCTACACTTCCATTATATGAACCTTTATTATCTAGCATATTAATTCCCAAAGATTGAACTCCAATAAATGCAGAAAGATTTACATTAGGATAAAACTCTGCTTTTTTTTGCTCTATTCTTTTTAATTGTGCTTCAACTTGTAAACGAGCTGCAATAATATCTGGTCGTCTTCCTAATAAATCAGTAGCTAGATTTTCTGGTAATCCAAAATTAGTTTTATTTATATTTATAAAAGGTCTTGAAATACTAAGACCTCTATCAGGACCAGCACCCAATAGTGCAGCTAATTTATTTCGTTGTAGAGATATTTGTTCTTGAACAACTAATATTTCCCCATCAATTCTAGCTTGTAAACTTTTTGCTTCACTTACTGCTGAATTATTTTCTAAACCATTATTTAAACGCTTAGTTAATAATTCTAAAAGTTTAGTTTGAATTGCAAGGGAATTTTTAAGTTTTTCTTCATCATCAAAAAGACGTGCTAATTCACAATAATTTGTTGCAATTGCAGATGAAAGAGTTAATCTTGTTTGTGCAAGTTCAGCATTTGAAGCTTCAACTTCTGAAACTGCTGCTGCTATTGCTGCACGATTTTTACCCCAAAAATCTATTTCCCAACTAAAATTTAAATTAACCTGTCCATAATCATTCCATCCAATTGGAGTCATTGATTTTGGAGTTAGATAGTTATAACTTTGTTTTTGTTGTGATAATTGCGCATCAGCATTTACTTGAGGCATAAGTGAAGCATTTGCTATTTGAGTAAAAGCATCAGCTTTATGTAATCTTGCTATTGCCATAGTCATATTTGGAGAATTATTCAAAGCTTCTTCTATTAATGTATCAAGTTGTACATCACCATAAACTTTCCACCAATTTTCATTTGTCCATAAAACATTTGAAATATTTGAAAAAGATTTATCAGTTTCATATTGAGATATTGATTTTGCTTGTATTAAATTTTCACTAGATGAGAATTGAGTACATCCTCCTATTGCTAAAGACAAAACAGCTGTAATTAAACTTATCTTAGTATGTTTTAATAATAAATCGTATCGTGTTTGAAAACGCATTTATACCTTCCTTGCTTATAAACTGTACTGTACAGTATAGATATGTTAATAAAACTTTAGCATAATTTATGTTAAAATGAACCTTACAGTACATTTTTAAATAAAGAATTTTTATGAAAAAGAAAACCGAAGCTAAAAAACAAGCGATTATTCAAGCAGCAACACAAATTTTTCAAGAACTTGGATTTGAAAAAACATCAATGTCTAAAATTTGTTCTGTTGTTGGTGGTTCAAAAGCAACTATATACAATTATTTTCCATCAAAAGAAGATTTGTTTTTTGAAGTGATGTCCCTATCAAACGAAGAAAAATTCCAATTTGTTCACGAAGTTATAAAAAATCCACTTGAAGATATTTCATCAACATTATATGAATTTGGATATAGATTATTAAATTTTTTATATTCTTCTGATTTAATAAATTTAAGATATTTAGCAATTGTTGAATCAAGAAGAAGTAATTTAGGAAAAATTGCTTATGAAAATGGAGTAATGAGAAGTCAGAATTTAGTAGCTGAATATTTAAATGAACTTATGAATAATGGCAAATTAAAAAAAGTTGATTTGCAAGTTGCAACGAAACATTTATATGCGTTGATAGAATCTGAACTGATTTACAAATTCCTTTTTCAAATTAATGAAGAATTCTCAGACGAAGAAATTAGAAATAAAACAAAAAGGGCAGTTGATGTTTTTATAGCTGCTTACGGATTGAATTGATCCGGCTACACTAATTTATACTCAGAATTAGAATTTTATAAAATGATAATAAACATCTCTTTTTCAACATCATAAGTATTTGATAAATTAATAAATTGGATTTTTTATACGATAATTATGAAACAAGTTTTTCGTTATATGACGAAAAAGGTATAGGGAGTTTTCGTATATATTTACAAGTAATTAAAAAAATGTATAAGATTGATACCTTTTATAAGTTTAATCCTAATGAATTATATATATGTTGCACGTCTAAGCGATTAAAAGTTAGTTGTTTAGATGAACGGTTAGAGATATTATCTATAAGTAGTGCAAAATTTATTGAAAAGATTACCTTACTTATAGATTTAGAAATATTTCTTTGTAAGTTTTTCTATACTTATAATTTTCCTAAAACTGAAGTATTTTTACATCAGATATAAATCTATCCATTCCATATGGGTCTGGAACTATAAATAGAATTTGATTATTATTGATTAAAGCTTTAGCTTTAGTTCTTTCAATTGTTTCTTCACTATTGAAGTAATCTTTATTTTTATACTCTATTAAATACTCATTCCCATCTATAATATTAAGTAGTTGTAGTTCTTCTTGTGTATTAGAAGTAAAGTTCATCAAAATATCCTTGAAAGTTAATTCTGACAATTATCTCATAACCTCTATTAGGAGAGACTTTTATATGAGTAACAAATTTTATATAGTTGTTTAGCTACATATTTTTAATCTGATATTATAAAACTTGATTTATAAAAACTTAATAACCATTTTTATACTAAGTGCAATTAATAAAAATGCAAATATTTTCTTTAACATTAATGTTGGTATTGTATGTGCCATTTTAACTCCAAAAGGTACTGTAAAAATAGTAGCAATTGAAACAAATATTACTGCGGGAAGATATATATTTCCTATTTGATAATTTGATAAAGAAGTTGATTCCCAACCATTTATCATAAAGCCTATTGTCCCAAATATTGCAATTGGGAAACCAATTGCAGCTGATGTACCTATAGCTTTTTTCATTTCTATACCTCTTGAAACTAAAAATGGTACAGTAAAAGCTCCTCCTCCAACTGACATCATTGCAGAAATTGCACCAATAATCATTCCTGCACTAAAAAGAGTTTTTGATGTATAAGGTTTATATTCAACTTTTGGTTTAATATCCATTATCATTCTAATTGAAATTATAAACATTAATATCGAGAAAAAAATTGCTAAAAAGTATGAACTAACATTTGATGAAATGAAAGTTGCAAAAAAAGTACCTAAAATTACTCCTATTGCCATCTTTTTAAAGATATCCCAAATAACTCCACCTCTTTTATGATGTTCTCTAAAGCTTACATAAGATGTAATTACTATACTCATCATAGATGTTCCAAGTGCTAAATGCATTAAATTATCATTTGATATTCCATTAAAAGAAAAAATTGCTACAAAAGCTGGAACTAAAAATCCACCACCACCTATACCTAATAATCCTGACATGAAACCAACAAATGTTCCTAAAATCAAAAATAATATAATAGTTTGAAAATCTAAAATCATTATCAATCCTTTAAATTCATATTAATACTATTTAAAACTTTACATGTAATCTTTAATTCTTCTATATCTATATTATTTAACATTTCACTTCTAATTTGATTTCCCAAATCTTTAAGAATATTTATAATTTCAATAGATTGTTCAGTTAATTCAACTAAATATGCTCTAGGATCAGTTGGATGAGGGATTCTTTTTATATAGTTTTTACTTTCTATTCTTTTTAAAGTAGTAGATAAATTTGATGCTACCATTGAAGTTAAATTGCAAAGCTCTGCTTGAGTTAAAGATTTTCTTTCTGATAATATTAATAATATTGCTCTTTGTTCCGCTGTTAGTCCATATGGCTTTAAAGATTCATTCATCTTATTTCGCATTTTATTTTTTATATTTGCTAACAATAATCCTAATTCACTACAAATAATTTGATTATTTTGATTCATATTTGTACCTTTTAATAAAGTTTATTTGTAAGTATAGATTTATTATTCTTAATAGTTATTTAAATAGTTATGTAAATAACTATTTAAATATATTTTGAAATTAGTTTTGATGAGAAGTATAAGAAATCTTTTGATTTGGCAAAGCCTTATAGATTACAATAAAATTTCAAGCTCAAATATTCTTGGTTGAAATTTATATTATAATCAAAGCATATAATTTAAGGTATTTTATGTGGTTTGATAAAAAGATTAAATATATTCAGCCTTTAAAATAGATGTAAAGACTTTTCAATTCCATTACAATTTAATTTTTGTGTAATTATTTATTTTGGTTCTCAAAAAAATCTTTTAATTTAGAAAAATATTCAACATCAGTATTAATATTTAATAGTTGTCTTAAAATATAATCTCCAAATAAATCATTTTTTAGTGTTTCTTTGTCATACTCATTATTGATATTAAGATATAAATCTTTTGCTTTTTTTTCAAGATATATTTTTATATTTTCAAATGTATTCTCAGATTTTATAAGAAATAAATTATCTAACATATTTTTTACAGCCAATTCCATCTCTTTTGATTCATTTTTTGCCCATATTTTTAAATTTTCAAAATCAATAGAATTTAGATGTGCAACTGCAATAGCTTGTTGAAAACACTCTTGCCCACCATGATAAACATAAGCACATAATCTATCTTTTATACAATCTGTAGGTGTTAATAAAACTAATGTTCCAACTAATGTTTTTAACTCATCAAATTTTTTTGGAAATTCATTACCAAGACTAACTGGTCCTGTTGGGAATTCAATATAGTTTGGATTATGTTCATACTTATAATATCTACCATCAACTTTTTTAAAACCCATTGATAACATAGTTAATTCTATTTTCTTTGATGTATATGATGGATTTGCAATAAAATCAATATCATAAGAAGAAAAGTTTTTATGGGTATATATCTCCATACAGCTTCCTCCAGATAAAACAACATCAATACCATTATCTTTTAATTTTGTACAAATATAAGAAGCTGTTTCTTCTAGTGTTTTTAATTCATCAAGTGGGTTATTCATTTTCATTTCTCATAAGTAATGGTTTATTATTTGCTCTTGGACGAGTTCTA
>RRZU010669203.1_pt1 | contig 23954 bp, 18 predicted proteins | sample 2165561 | NCBI WGS metagenome assembly RRZU01 (sample SAMN10456909, study PRJNA506462) | wastewater metagenome | isolation source: wastewater sludge | place: USA: Moscow, Idaho | reverse complement strand
TCACTAATAAAACTTTCATCAAAAGATATAAATATTTCATCGTTTATATTATGACATTTAGCTGAAAGAGAGATTACCCTCTGAAGACTAAAATTTTTCTCATAACGGTCTTGTAGATTTTTTTCTAAAATATACTTAAAATACTCATTTAATCCACTCTCTTTGTTAGATTTTTCTTGTTTTTTTGCACTTTCTATTTGCCACCATATCCCAACAATAGAAATAACTCCTCCAAGCAAAGAAGCAGAATAAGTGGTGATTATATCTATCCATTTACTTCTCTCTATCTCTACATTGAATGGCAAATGTCGTCTCATAATAACAAACTCTAAAAATAAAGATAAAACTATAAAAGAAATTAACGATATAACTATTATCTTACCAATGATGCTTCCCTCTAATTTTTTTTTTATACTTTTAAACATAGATTCATAACTCCCCCTCTAACTTCAAAAACTCCAGGCACGATCCTGGAGTTTTATATACTAACTCTTATTCAACTCACTATAATCAGCCCTAAAATAAACTGTTATATCAGTTACCTTTAGGTTATACTCTTTCAAAATCTTAATTACAAGATTTCTTATTCCATTACCGCTCATATTAGTTTCAAGCCAAATATCAGAATTATTCATTTTAAGTCTTGATATTTCTCTCAGGTCATCAGGATTTTTTGAGAAATTTTTTCTTCTTTTTCCCTGCATAGAAGGCTTTGTTATCATAGTTTCAAAAGTAGCTTTGTCTTTGCTATAAAGCTCTTCGCACAAGGTAAGAAGCATATCTTTCCAAGTTTTTACATTGTATGCTCTATCTAGAAGCTTAAAAGAAAAAGGTCTTTTATGGGTAAAATCTTCATAAAGATTATGCTCTATTTGATTATCAACTTGGTATTCTTCATAGTTAGGAAGAATTTTAGGTGTATATTCTTTTTCCTCAACAACTTCTATGGAATCGGCTATTTCAAGTTTTTCCATTAAAGAATCTAAGTTATCTTGAATCGCTTTTATCTCTTTTGCATATTCTGTATATTCAGGGATTTTTTCATACTCTCCCTTTTCTGCCAATTTTGAAAATTCTTTATTAACAGAAGTTCTTAAATCCTCAAGAGTATCCGCCAAAAGTTCAAGGCTATCTGAAATATCATTGGCATTTTGGGGATATTTTTCTTTTATAAAATTAAGTAGTTTGTCCATTTGGGGTCTCCTATTCTATAACTATAAGGTAAACATTACTTTTCATCTTTAATTTTCTATTTTTTTAATCCTTCTATAGTTTTTTGATTTGTCAGTATTTTCATTTGGTCTATTGCTACTCTATTAAGGTTTATAAGTCTTTCCTTTTGTTCTATTCCAGCTTTTATATATTCTGAATTTAGATTTTCAAGATTAGCGAGTATTAAAAGTTGCTCCAAGCTTGCATAATCTCTTATATTCCCATCTTTATCAGGATTTTTTTCTCTCCACTCTTTTGCTGTCATTGAAAATAACGCCATATTTAATAAATCTGCTTCACTTGCATAAGTATAACTTTGTTGCTGAGATGTTAAATTCTTTGGGATTAAGTTTTCTTTTATCGAATCAGTGTGAATTCTATAATTTATTTTTGCTAAAGTTCTACTTACAGTCCATTCTATATTTTTTCTACTATTTTCTTCATCAATTAATCTTTGAAACTCTTTTATTAAATAAAGTTTGAATTCTGCTGAAACCCAAGAAGCAAACTCAAAAGCGATATCCTTGTGTGCAAAGGTTCCTCCATATCTCCCACTTGTAGAAGTTAATCCCATTGCATTTGTTTCTTCTATCCATTTTTTTGGAGACATCGTAAAAGCATTTGTTCCAGCTTCATTTCTAAACCCATCGAATTCGACTGGTTTAAAATTTGGGTTATTTATTTTTTCCCAAAGACCTAAAAATTCGATAGTATCTTTATTTCTCATCCAATTTTTTATAACATCATTTGGAGAGTCACTTTTATATTTTGCAATATCTGTTAATGAAATATAATCACTTTGATTAGCTTTTTTTACAGATATTAAAATTCCTTTTACATCTACTTTTGACATAATATATTTCCTTTCGATAAATATATATAGATTTTTCTAATCACTCTATAGATTCTTAAGATATTTTTTCCTAATTTGAATTAGAAATAAGTTTGGTCTAGGGTTATTACTTCTTTTTTAAGTCTCCATTTTCCTGACCTCGGCAAAATGGTCTTCAATACTATTATTACTATTTTTACAAGATTTTTTGACTTTTTCTATTACTTTTTGAAAATTATCCCATTTAGAATACTCCAAAACTTCTTGCTATTCTCCAGCCCAACAAGTTTTGCAACTTAATTTTCTGAAAGTAGTTTATCTATTTGGGGTCTCCTATTATTAAAGCTCTTAAATTTCAAATAATCCTTCAATTTGGGTAATAATTTCATCCAAATTTTCAATTTCTCTAATAGCATCACTCAGTTCTCTTTGATAAATTGGGTTTTGTAAATCATCATGAGATTGTGGATTTAAAATTGTTTTCGTAAATTGTTGTAGGCTACTAATTGTATGTGATAAATCAATTTGACTTGCCGACTTAAATTGTTTTACTAAACTTAAGTTGTCATAGACCTTATCATAAACTTCTTTATTGGTCTTATCTTTGTGTTTTAGTATTCCTAAAGTGTAAATTATAGGGTCTAATTTTTTTAACATACCACTACTCGTTTTTTTACTTGCTTCATCCAATAATTGTGCTAATGACTTAAATTCAGTTATTGTATAAGAATTAGTCCCTGTGCCTAATAGTCTTTTTAATAACCTTTCAGCCTCTTTTCTCAAATAATTCGCACAGGCTGAATAATCTTTATTTATATAGTAAAATTTAGCCCGTTCAAAATAATTTTTTGATGAAAATATTTCAGGTTTATCAACATTATAAATTTCTCCGTTTGGGGCTGTTATTTGAAAATTATGTTTATAAAGCTCATAATCTACCCAACGATTTTTATCATTTCTATAATTTTTAAATGTCTCATACCAAGCCTTATCGTAAGTAAGCATAAAAATTTGAAAATCATTGAAATATTCTTCTAATACTTTTATTAAATTTAGTCTATTCCCCATATCAAGACCTACAAGAATATCATCTAAAACAAGTATTTTTAGTGTATTCTCTCCTGTAATCTCATACATTTTAAGTATACTTGCAAAATACACGGCCATTGATAGAGCTGAGAGCCTTGCTTCATTCAAAAATAAATGAAAGTCCAGAATTTCTTTTCCATTATAAGTAGCTTTAATATATAATTTAGATTTGTCTGCTGTACTATTTTCTACTCCATCAAACTCCTTGATTTCTAAATCAGCATGAAATGTCTTCAATATTTTATTAGTTAATTTTCTAAAGTCATCATTAAGAATATCCTTTAAAGCACCATAATTATAATTTGTTTCTTTTAATGTTTTTCCAGATAAAGTATTATAATTTTTTAAAATCTCTTTAAAAACAGGCAATAAATTATTTTTAACTTTAACTTTATTACTATTGTAAAATCTCGTTAGTTTTTTATAGTTTAAAAATGGTTTAATTTTAGCACACTTAACTAATGCGGTTACTTTGTCTACATCGTTAGTATTACTGTCTCCAACAATATAATCTAAAGAATTAAAAGATACTTTAATAAAGTGCTTTTCCTTATCTTCACTGCCTATAAAGTAGTTTAATAAATCTTCCTCAATGGAACTATTCCAATTAGTTAAATGAGTTTTTATTAATTCATTTTGTATAGCTATAGGTACTGAATAATTTCCATCTTCATCAGGTTCTGCATTGTCTAAATAATTTTCTACTATTTCTATTTGTTCTTCGTGAGTGAAAATATCAGTTATTTCATCATAACTCAGATTTTTATTACTGATTTTTTCTAGAATCCCTTTATTTCTTATAAAAAAAGATATATTTTTAGATACTTCTTGATTTTCCATATCAACATCTAAATAGCTAAAAATATTTTTTAAAAGTATCTTATTGTCTAATTCTTCATCATCTTCAACATATTTTTCTTCTGAATACTTATTGATAATATCCTTAACAGAATAATTAAAGTTTTTAGAAGTATCTTTTGCACTACTCTCAATAAACATCTTCAAAGCCATATAAAATGAGGACTTACCACTTCCATTTTCTCCATAAATAAGACAATTTTTACCATCTATATGGAAAATATTTTCCCCGTAAAAGGCTCTGAAATTATTTATTTGAATCTTCTCAATCTTCATCCTCTTCTAACTCCTCTTCGCTAGAAACAGAAATTTGAACACTCTCTTCTATAATTCTTACTTCCTCTACATTACAGAAAGTTAAAGCTTTTAATATTAACTTATTACTATTGAATTCACTATATACTTCATTTATTAGTGTTTCTTTGGATTCAGCTGATAATTCTTCAAAATTAGAAAAGTCATATTTACCAAGTATTTTTTCTACTTCATCATTTATATAACTTTCATCATCTTTCATTTCTTGCTCAAAATATAGTCCATAAACCATAAAGTCAATTATTCTTTCAAATAATTTTTTTGCTTTTTCATTTAGCAAGGTGGTCGTATTTTTATTTATGTGTACCAATAGATTTACATATATATCAAAACTAAATGTATTTTCCAAATAAAGTACTGGAATTTTTTCAATATTATTGCTCTTGAACTCTCCCTTAATACCTCCTCCCATATAAAAACTACTTAAACAGTAAAAAATAAACTTACTATTTAACAATGAAACTAAATACTTTATTTTTTTTCCAGTGATTATATTTGCTGGTGCTAAATCATAAAATCCAAGTGAGTCATATTGAAATTTAGGCTCTCCATTCATAATACAAGGATAAACTATCTTCTCATTTTCAAATTCATCTACATATGCACAATTTCTCAAATTATAAGCAGTTTCTCCTTTATCATATCTTTTTTCTATTTGTTCTTTAAAATTATCAAGCCATTCCTTTATAATAGGATAATCGTTTTCAACATTTATTCTCGGATTATCTTTATATCCATTATGAGAATTTATCAACCACTTATCAGCAAATTCATATTTATATCTTTTAATATCTCTTCCTCTCAAAAGTGGCTTTATTATCTCTGCACATTTAGGGTCTTTTGCTATAAGTTCATCTTTTGTTTTCCCATCTACTACAAAAGCCTCATTAAATCCCGTCTTTATACCATAATTTATTTTTATTTCCCAATCTTTTAATGGCGTTCCTATTTCTTCTATTCTTTTTTTGATTTTCAATTCTTTTGGATTGGCAAAAGTAAACCCTTCAGAACTTAAATCTTCTTTTTTATATTCAAATCCATTTTTATCAACATAATTATATAAATCCATATTTGTTTGATAATCTTTATCTACATCACAATAAATAAAATCTTTATTTCTATTTGTTTTTTTAAACTCCAAAATAGAAGTATCAACAGTTGCACTTTCAAAGACCTTTACTCCATTAAAATCAATATAACTAACTAAATCTGTATTTTTTAATAAAAACTCTCTAAAACTTTGCCCATACTTTGCTCTAGTCCATTTGTTAGAAGTTATATAGGATAATAATCCCCCTTCTTTTAAAACATTGTAACCAAGTTCATAAAAATAAATATAAATATCTGCTGTTCCTGTAAAGGTTTTGTATTGGTCTTTTATTAAAGGTTTTAAGTCTTTAATTTTCTCGTGTCTTACATATGGAGGATTTCCAATAACAATATCAAATTTATCTTTCTCTTCAAACATAAACTCAAAATCAAAAAATTCAGAAACTTCATTTTGCTTATAAGGGTTCCAGTTAGTAATTTTCTCAACTTCATTTTCATGCCATTTAAACCTTAAAAGTTCCTGTTTAATTTCTTCTCTTTTAGCCTCATCTTTCTTTCTCCAATTATTTTTTACTCTTGAAGTTCTTGCTAAAAAATGATTGTGTCTTATTTCGTGAAGTTCTTTTTTTAATTTTTCATAATTAGAAACTTTTAATGATGACCAATGAGTTTCAGTGATATTTAACCCTATTAATGAATTTACTGACAAAAACTTTGTCTCCAAATTTGGTAAAGTTAATATCCCGTTATTAGGTTTTGATTCATCTGTATTTTGTTCAATTACAAGGGATATAAAAAATCTGAGTTTTGTAATTTGAGTTGCCATAGGCTGAATATCCAAACCATAAATAGAATTTTCAATTAAAAAAATCTTTCTTGCATAATTTGCCGTATATTTATCCATATTAAATATATGTTCTATTTCTTTTCTTATGTCCTCAAAATTCTCTTTTGTACTTGCATTCTGTATTCTTAATTTTTTCCATATTTCATTATCATTATCAAGAACTTCAAGAAGTTTTACCAAACGATTTAAAATCCCCATAGGAAAAGCACCTGACCCGCACGCAGGGTCAAGTATCTTTATTTTATCTAAAGCCTTTACAAGGTCTTTGGTTTCTTCTGAATCAAATTTATTAATTGGGCTGTCTATAGAAAATAAAAGATTTAATTTATCATCAGTAGCAAAGTGTAAATTGGTCTTTAAATACTCTTTTACAGAGCTATCAACCATATAATTTACAATTTCTCTGGGAGTATAAAAACTACCTGTTTGTTTTCTTGCTGTAGTAGAAGTTTCTTCATTATAACTTGCTAATAGGTTTTCAAATATTTCTCCCAATAGTTCTGGGTCAAGTGCTACATCTTCTTCAAGAGGTGTATTTTCTTCTACAGTAAATTTATAATTATTAAGTATTTCAAAAAGACCTCTAACTTTATAATTTTTCTTAGAGGTAAAATAAACTTTATTCAAATCATAATCTTTTTCTTTCCCAAAAAGAAGTTCATCAGGAAAGACTAACTTATCTTCATTCTTAGGATTATCAGAAAACATATCTACTCTTACTTCATCTTTTTTTCTATTAGTAGTATGGTCTAGACATTCAAAAAGTCCACCATTTAAAAATGGAATGTTTTTAAAAAGATTTATTATTAGATTTTCATCTTCATTTTGTAAAAATCTTTTGTATCTATAATAAGTATGAATTCCATACTCTTCACTTTTATTTCCACTATGACTTATAAAAACTCTGTTATCTTCTATATCTTTATTCATCTCTGTATTTAGGGTACCAAAGAACAAGTTTTGTAGAATAGCTTTATAATAAGTGCTACCTGTTTTGTCTGCACCATCTTTTATTATATTTTCATAAATATAATCTTTATCAAATATATTTGCTTGAACAAGGTTTTTTTCTTTTAGGAACCATACAAATATCATTCTTGTTATGAATCTTATTGTATTTTCAGAATTACTTTTCTCTTGGGAAATTTGTTTTCCCTCTTTATCGACTAAATCAGTAGGAAATTTTACTGTCTCATTAGCCCAAAAATACCAGTTAGAAATTTCTTTATAGAACTTCTTATTAAGCTCTTTTGTATTAAGAACTTTTTTTAGCTCATTGTGAAAATATGAAAAGTTCTGTTTATTCCCAAGGTTTTCAAACTCAAGTTTAGATAAAATGTCAAGGTGTGCTCTATGTACATTGGTTCTATCAATATCTTTGATTAAAGTTGTTTTTTCCAAAACATCTTTGTCTTCATTGTTTTTATTTAATCTTCTATCTGTTACTGAAAAAGTTATTTTGTCATCATAAGAAAACAATATAAAAGCTGGGGAGTTTAAAAGTTTATTAATTCCCTTTGAAATATTTACTAAGTCTGTTTTGGAGTAGATATTTTTTTCTAGTTTAATAGCCAAAAATAGGTAAGCCTCTATAATTGTGTTATCAACTTTACCAGCAAAAAAATTATCTATTTTTTTAGACATTTCATCTTCAGAAAGACTAAAAAGTATTTCTATGTTTTCAATTCCATAATTGTGTAACTTAGTTTCTCCACTATGCCCTGTTATATCCAAAAAATCACCTAAAGTGTAGTTAGACTCTTCTTGAATTGTATCTAGTGGATAATTTAAAACTTTAAAAAAATCTATACTTGAATCAAATAGTTTATCTGAATTGAAATTATTGATTATTTCTTTAATCTTTCTTTCTATTTCTTTACTCATTAATTTTCCCCTTTATTATAGAATTACTAAAAAACTTATCAAATCAAACTCTTCTTCGTTTGTTATTTTATCCTTTTGTCCAAAAAGTTTTACTGCTCCTCTTCCTGCTCCTGCTCCAATACTTTTTAATGAGTCCTTTTGGGTTTTCCCTTTTATACTTTCAATCATTTTTAAAAGTAAAGAAGAATACTTCTCCATATTAGTTCCTTCATTAGTACTGTTATTAAAGACTTTACACAAATCCTCGTATGCTTCTTTCTTCCCAGTACAAAGTAGTTTGAATATTTCTAATATATTTTTTATGTTTGTATATTGGTATCTAATATCTCCATTATCATAAACATAAGCTAAAAAATAAGGTGACACAGGATTTAATTTTTCCATTTTATTTCCAGAATCTTTGATTTTTTCTTCTTTCAATTTTAAGCAAAAAATTACTCCTGGTTTTATTATTTCTTTTGCTTTTGAATCTACCAGTTGAGATGAGTGATACTCTTTATATTCATCTTTAAGTGATGGTACTACTGCATAAATTCCTTTTGGTGATTTACTTACCAATTCTTTATTATTCTCTAAAAAATTTGCTATTTCAATTCTAAAGTCACTTAAAGAAAAGTCAGTTAAAGATATTGATTCATTCATTTCTTCTAAATCTAATACTTCATCTTGCAACCTTAATAACTGTTTATGTCTGAAGTTAAGTTCATCCTTGTCAGCAGCATCTTCATCCTTTTCACTTTCAAATATATTTTCATCACCTGTAGAACCAATATTTAAAAGGTGCATTCTGTTTTTAACTCTGTCTTCTAAGTCTAAATATACATTTAAGTCTTTTGTTGGCCAGAAGTTTACTAATTTGATTAATTTATTTATACTTCCCAATCTATCTATCCTACCAAATCTCTGAATTACTCTAACTGGGTTCCAATGAATATCATAATTAACAAGATAATCACAATCTTGTAGGTTTTGCCCTTCGGAAATACAATCTGTAGCAATTAAAATATCAATTTCTCCATCCTGATTCATAGAAGGTATTTCTTGTCTTCCTTTTGACCTAGGAGAAAAATTTGTTAATATACTTTCAAAGTCATTTTTACCAAAAGTTGTTTCTGTATTTCCACCACCAGAAATTAAAGAGATATTTACATTTAGTTCTTTAGCCCACGACTTTAGACTATCATAAAGATATTTAGCTGTATCATAGTAAGCTGTAAATATTAAAGCTTTTTTATTATTATCATTAAATGGATTCGTAATTTTTTCATTTAACAATCCTATCAAGTCTTGTAACTTTTTATCTCTTTCACTATCAATTTTTTGTGATTCATTAATTAGTTTTTCCAAATGTTTTTTATCAGCTCGTAAGTCTTTTAACCAATCATTTGCTTTCATCTCCAAAAGATTATATTTAAGTTTTCCTCCCACAGTTAGGTCATCTAATATATTTTCTTCTTCGCCTTCTGATTCTTCATTTTCTATATCATCATCAAAAAGATTAATTTGAAAAGTACTTTCAATATTTTTTATTGAATCAAATTTTTCTTTGTAGTTTTCTTTGTTATCAATATATTTTTCTATTTTTTCTATTAAAATTTCATGCTTTTCTATCAGTCTCAAGAGTGATAAGGAAAAAGAGTTTATAGAACTTTCTATTCTCTTCAGATAATTTATCTTCATCATTTGAACTAAACTTTTTTCCCTGTCTTTTTGACTTAATACTGATTTTCCATCTTTTACTTTTGTATCAAATCTTTCAGAATATTCTTCTTCTTTTCTTGCATAAACATAGTCACTTGGATAAAATATTGCTAACTTTAGACTTTCAATTACCTTATTCATCTCTTCATAACTCATTATTTTATTTTTAGTATCCAGTTCAGAATAAAGAGAAAGTGGCTTGGCTCTTTCAGGAAATTTACCTATAGCATTTATATCGTAAAACTTCTCTATATGTTTTCTAGAACGGGCAATAGTAAACTCATCCAGAAGTTTAAAAAATTCTGTATCCAAAGAGTTAATTAAACCATCTTTGATACCATCTTTTCTTTTTTCTGACCAATCGTTAAATTTTTGCTGGGCATTTCTTAAAGTATTATGAATGTTTTTTATTCCTACATTTTCAAGTGCCAAAGGGTTTTCTTCTGTTATGAAATCAATTTGATTTTTTATATCCTTCAAATTATTATTGATAGGAGTTGCTGAAAGTAATAGTACTTTCGTTTTTATACCTTTTTTTATAATGTCTTCCATTAACTTATGATATCTTGTTTTCTTTTCTTTGACAGCTCTATTGTTTCTAAAGTTATGTGATTCATCTATTACAATTAAATCATAATTACCCCAATTTAAAGAGGAGAGTTCCATCCCTTCATTTGATTGTCCAGATTCTCTAGTTAAATCAGTATGATATAATACTGAATATCTTAATCTATCTTTATCTAAAATGTTTCTTACATCATTACTCTTGTATAATTTCCAGTTCTGACCCAATCTCTTAGGGCATAAAACCAGAACATTTTTATTTTTTAGCTCATAGTATTTTATAACTGCTAGAGCTTCAAAAGTTTTTCCTAATCCTACTGAATCAGCTATTATACATCCGTTTAATCTTTCTAGTTTTTTTATAGCCCCTTTAACCCCATCTTTTTGAAAATCATATAACATTGTCCATATTTTTGTCTCTTTAAACCCAATTCTATCTTCCAAAAAAATATCCTCATCTTCAAGATAATTTTGAAAAATATTGTAAATTGTAAGAAGATATACTAATTCAGGACTATTTTCTTTATAAAGTTTATTTAAGTAAGATAGGACTTCATCCTTTACATCTTCTACTAAACCTGTAGTGTCGTTCCATATTTCATCAAACCAATTTTTAAGGTCTTTTATGTCTCTTTTATCTTGTAATTCAAGATTTAATTCAATATTGTTAGTATTGCCAAAACCAAGGCCACTATATGTGAAATTAGAGCTTCCCATAATAGATATTGGGTCTCTTTGAGGATTTTCAATATGATACATCTTTCCATGAAGAAAATTTGGTTTAATCATGGATTTTATATTAACTTTATTTTTTATCCACTCATGACATTCTTTTGCTACAGATTTTTGATACAATCTATTTTTTAAACTTATACTATATGTGTTATCTTCAATGTTAAATTCTTTAGATTTCATTTGCTCAGGGTTCATTTGTTTTAGAAAAGTTGGTTCACCGAAAAGAAAGTTTAAATCTTCTATATTATCTAACTGACCTTTCAATTCTTTATATGCAAAAATTGTAAAGTAAGCTGATACTATCGAGAGTTTTGACCCAGATAAAATTCTTTCTTTAAGTATATCTCCTACATTGCCTCTTTTTTTATTATCTATAACAAAACTCATTTGAATTCCCCCAAAATGTTAATCTATGTAAAACATTAGTATAATTATACCTTTTTCACGAGGGATATACAATAGAATATTTGTATAAAAATATACTTTTTTGGAAAGAAATGTACGGGTTTATTTCTTTTAAAATAAGGTTTTTTTAATAAAAAAAATAGCCTTTTTTAAGGCTACTCTATTTCTAGTTTTTTACTTAATTGTACTATTTCTTTCAATATCTCAATATTTTTATACTTCGTAAAACCTTGATTAGATGCACTATCTTCAAATTTAAGAAGGTTATTATTGATTTTTTTTAGCAAAATTTGAACTTGAGCAAATTCAACCATTTTTTCATCTTCAATTATATGCCCTTCTTCTATTTCACTAGAAAATTTTTCGGGCACGCCCGATTTATTTTCTCTTATATTTTTTATTTCTTGAGATGTTTTTATTTCACCACTAAAAACCTTCTCATATAAGCCTACAGGATTATTTTTATGACTTAATTGTTTAATTATCCTATCTGGTAAAGCTAACAATTTATCTAAACTCTCAGGATAATCTAATGAAATTCTGTATCTATTCATTAGTATACTCACTTTGTCTTTATCTAAACCTAAAGCAGTATACCATTCTACAAAACTTTCGCTGTGAGATTTTATGAAAATTTCTCTGGCTTTACTTAGGGATTTTCCTATTTCAATAGAAATGTTTCCAATTTGTTTTCCTTGGTGAAGTAATGCTTTTTCATATTTTTTCAATAAAATTAAATCTGATTCTTCTAAATCAAACAATGAAGAATAATCAAAATTTATTTCAATTTCATTTATTTCAGTACTGATTAATTTTTCCATAGCATTATTTGTTGTTTCTTCTGTGTCAGCCCTTCGCAAACCTTTTAACTTATTCTCCCTAGCCATTTATAAGCTCCTTTGCTACTTCCAAGTAATCTTTGGCACCATTTGATTTTTTATCTATTTCAAAAATACTCTTTTTATCAATTCCAAGTTCTCCTAGTTTTGAATTAGTTCTTATCGGAGTAAAAATTTTATAATCATTATAATTTTCTAAAAGCATTTCATAAGCATCTTTTGAAATTCCTGCTCTGTTATTTAAAAGTGTTGGTAAAATGCCTCTGATTTGTAAATTTTGATTTAATTTTTTCATTGGAATTTTAAGTGCCTGGAATAAAACATTTAATCCTTCTAAACTTAATAACTCACATTGACAAGGAATTATTATACTATCTGAAACCGTTAGGGCATTAAGGGTAAATATACTCATACTCGGTGGGCAATCTATTAAGCAATAATCGTACTTATCTCTTATCGTTGATAGTTCCATCGCCTGCTTCAATATATTTTCTTTATTCCAAGTACTATTAAGTTCCAATTCAGAAAGAGTAAGTTCTAAAGTACTCCCAATAAAATCAAATTTATCTCCAACATTTATACATTGCTCTATGGTTTTATTATCCAATAAAATATCTTTTGTAGTTGCATCTAACTTACAATCAGTAACCATAAATGTCAAAGAACTTTGAGGGTCAATATCTATAACTAAAACTTTTTTACCTAATTCACTTAAACCTGCGGCTAAGCTATGAGTTGATGTTGTTTTTCCTACTCCACCTTTTAAATTATATATGCTAATTATTTCCATTATTCCCCCCTAGTATCTCTATCTTTCCTATTTTTGTTCCTGCATTGTAATCTATTTTAATATTTTCATCTTCAAATTCACCAAAATTTTTAAATATTGGAGCAACTTCATCAATATTAAATTCAATACTATATTCCTTTGCAATTCTTGAAACTTCTAATATAAATTTAGTTATACTTACATATTCATTTTCAAATTTTTCCACTTTAACGTTAGTTTCAACTTTTATTTTTTCTTCACTAGTTTCTATGTTTTTTATTATTTCATTTTCATTTATATATTGAACTATTAAACCTTTATTGCTCTTTTTAAATATGTTTTTCATAATAAGATTATCTTCTGAATTTGCTTCTGCTAAAAATTTTTTATAAACCTTATCTATAATTTCCTTTTGTTGCTCTTCTGGATATTTTTCAAAATCTTCATAAGAATATTTGTTTATTACTACTGCTTCCTCAATTGTTTCTATAGATTCTTCTTTTGCTAATTTTTTTTCTTTCATCTGTTTCTTAGAAATATACTCATCAGCCCAATTTTTTTCAAGGGCTTGAGCCATATAACTTTTATAATTTTTAGGATTATTCATAACTGTATATTCTGCTGTGTTTTTTACATAGTCATAATTATGTTTTTTTACAGAGTCAGTTATAAAACTTTCGATAGTCTTCATCACTCTAACACGCTCAGGAAAAACATTTATTATTGCTAAAATATCCTCATTTTCTTCTGAATCTTTTCTACGTTCTTCAGTATCAGTGACAATCATATCAAAGTTTTTAAAGTCATCTTTTTCATCAAAAAATGTCTCTCTCTTAGTTTTATTATGACCTTCATCAAAAGTTATCTCTATCTCGGCCAGTTCCCATTTTTTCTCTTTAATTATCTTATAACTCTTTATCAAATTTGTATTTTCAAGAATTACCATAGCTTTTTCTATGGTATCTATAGTTCTTTTTATTTGTGTTTTATTCCATTTCAATGGTATTCTTCTAGCTATAAAAAATACAGGCCTTTTTATATAGAGGTCATAACCTCTCCATTTTTCAATCATAGTGTAAATACTTCTTGCTATAGAGTTTTCTATCGACAATAATTTTTCAGAATCAAAAGCTAAATACCCTTTAGCAACTATATTGCTGTAAAAATGCTCTGTAATTGTTATTTCATAAACTTCTTTTACTCTGCCATCTTCAAAATAGTCTACCCGTTTAGCATCATTGTCTTTTCTCGTAATAATTCTAATTGTCATTATTGGCGATATTATCTCTTGATTCAATACCCCATTCATAACATTTGAATAAAGAGAATTAACAAAAGTATAATTAGTTTTTGATAACAGTCTCAGTGATTCTTTAATTCTTTTATAATAACTTGGATTTTCCAAACCTAGATTTAAAAGTATTTCATTTGCTGTCACCACAAAAGTTTTATTATAATTATGCGTTTTCATTATTTTCGTGAGTGCTATAAAAACTCTTTCTTCAAATTCTCCTGGAATTGCATAATCTGCTGGAGCTTCAACTTGTAAATAAGAACTTTTATCAGTTTTGAAATGATATACTTTAATTTGATTTTTGGTTCTCTTTGGGTCTTTACTGAAAAGAGGTAGCTCAATAGAATTCATTTCTAATCTTATTACACTTGAAGTTTTTTCAAGTTCTGCAAGAGTTTCATCAATATCTAGATACTCTTCAACCTTAGTTTTTTTAAAATTAATAGATTCTTCAGAACCCTGTTCATATTTTACTATTGCCATATCCCCACCTCTTTTCGACATCAATGTATAGTATTTTTATTATTTTATGGTTAATTTTCTCTTTTTCGACATTAACGTATAGTATATAGTGTACAGTAATGTCGTATTTTTTAATATATTACCTCTATTTCAAAATAAAGTCAATAGCATTGTTAAAAAAAACTGTACAGTAATGTCGATTTTTAAAAAACTTGTAAATATTACACAATGATTTCATAACTACTATACATTGATGTCGTAATTACTATACAGTAATGTCGTAACTACTATATAGTAAAGTAGAAAGAATTATACAGTAATGTCGTAAATTAATATACAGTAATGTCGTAAGATACTATACAGTAATGTCGTAAGATACTATACAGTAATGTCGTTCAATGCTATCTCTAAGCCTTTAATAACAATGGCTCCAGCATTCTCTTAATAGTAGTTAATATTTATAATAATAACTACTACGTAAAATGAGTTGTTGTTTTTTAGTTTAAAAATATAAAAAAATACCTTTTTCGCTACTATTAAATTATAATTTAAGTCATCATAAATGAAATGTTACCCGAATAACACATCAAACAATATCAATTAAGCCCCTTAATTTAGCCATAAGCATATTTGACAACAATAAAACTAACTCTATTCCAATTAAATTGCATAAACGCCTAAATAGACCTTTTAGAGGTCAAAAAGTTTAAGTTATGTACTGTAAAAAATTAAAAATCTGAAAAGAAGTTGAGAAAACAAACTTATCAGATTTTAATATTGAAAAAATTGCTATAATTTGTACATTACTTCAATAACTTTACCAATAGGATAAAACTTATCAGTTTCTTTTACAACTATTGGGTAAAAATTACTGTTATCAGATACAAGAATCTTATATCCTTCTTTAACTACAAGTCTTTTAACCAATATTTTATCATTTAGAATAAAAAGACCAACTTCACTGTGGTATACTTCTTGATTCATATGAATTATTATTTTAGCCTTATTAGGAATAGTATGTTCCATAGAATTATCATCAATTTTTAGACCTATAAACTCTTTTTTTAAATTAATTGATGTAGAGTTAATAAACTCTAAAACCTCTCCAAAAGAAACTTCTCCTGATTCTGTAGGAAAAAGTTTTGAATAAATAGGAATTGAAGGGTCATTATCTTTAAAATTTTCAATTTCTCCTTCAGGAGAGTCTAAGTAACCAACAATTTGATACAAAATTTTAAAATCTATTCTTAATACTTTTCCAATAGCTTGCAAATGAAAAGGATTTACTTTTTTTACAGAACCATAAAGAATCTTATGAAGAACAGAACCATCTATTCCAGATAAAATAGCAAGTTGATTATGTCCAAGTCCTCTATGTTCTCTAATATTATTAATATATTCTCCTAAAGCTTTACCTTTTTCTTCTTCATATTCGCTTTTAGCCATAATACACCTCATGTTATTAATAGAATCTAACAATTTTAATAGTTCAATTTTACAGTTTTTATTCGAGAAAGTAAAATTCAAATAAAATTATCATTGACAAACAATAACAAAAATCATAGAATCTTAATTAAGAATATATCTATTTGCAAAAGATAAAGAAGGGGATGAAAGTTTTTGTATCTATTTAAAGTATTAAAAAATGAGAAAGTAATTCATGTTGGAATTAGAGAAGAAATGAATTTACCAACTGATAGCATGAAAAATTTAAAATGGTGGAAAGAAAAGGACAAGCTTGTTTATACACTGATAGGTTGTGATTATACTGCTAATTTTTATAAAAAGGTTTTTAACAGTCTATATAAATTAGAGAGTACGGAATATAATGCAAAAGAAATAAAAATACATGATGGGTCGATAATCGATAACTTTAAGTACAAAGTTTTTTATGACGCGAAAGATTATGCACATTTAGATGAAAGTTTGAAAGTTAAAAGAGAAGAGAGTATAAAAAGAATAGAAATGCTGGAGAAGAAAAAGAAAAAACTACTTAAGTTTATTGAAACAGCATCATTAAATCCACAAATAAACAACAACATGAGACTAGTTCCTTTACATTCAAATTTTTATCCAAAATCTAACAAATCAACTATAATAGCTGAGTTACGAAAATTCTTAATTGTAGTTCCTAAAGAGTATTCACTAAAAGGAATTAGAGAAATAAAAAGATTGTATTTAAAGATAACTGAGGAAAAATATATGACTACAATTCGTCAACAGGATATTGACGATTTAGTTAAGCAGTATGGGAACTTTGATTTAGTTAAAATTAAAGGTGATGAGTGTGAAAGCCAGAATTGTCATTATTCACCTTTATTTAAAACACCAGCATTCTATATAAACAGTTTTAATAAAGAAGCGAGTAAAGAAATTTTTGGTTTTGAACTCTATGCAAGAGAGAACTATTTTTCAAGAATATATCATAGACTATATTGTCATGAGTGCACACCTGATGTAATTAGGGCATATGAAAAAGCAGAAATGGAAGAAAAAAAGAGAATTATAAGAAAAAATAATCATGGCATTGAAATGCATGATAGAGAATTTTGGAAGATAATGATTTTAGAGTTAGACTATGAATTAAAACAAGCTGTTGGAGTACATCTCTCAAATATATATATAAACCGAATAAACAATCTTCCAAGTGCAATTCAATCAATAAAAATATTATATGATTTAGGATTTGCACAAAAGATACCCTACTACTTGAAAAAAGATAAAAAAATAATTCCAGGAATTTTTTATGTAGGTGATTATTATTACGAGAGAACTCTATCTGAAGAGTTTAAAAGATTAAAAGATGTTAAAGCTGATGAATGGTATTAAATGATTTAGAAAAGTTCAAGGTTAACAGTAAGAGAAAAAGTCATAGCTGTGTTTTGTTATGAATAAAAGTTATCTACAAAATGAAGCTAGACCAGTTAAATAAAAAAATATGAAAGTAGGTATCCAGGATTATTACTGGGAACCTACTTTTTATTTTAGAAACTAAAATAACTTAAGAGATAAAACCTACACAAACAAGAAAGAAAATAAAATAAGAAAAAGTGCCACACAAAGAGGATAGATTTAGGTAAGAATAACACACCTGAGATACATCGTTGACGTGCGTTATAATTTATTTTTTCTGGGCATTGATTTTAAGGATATTTAGAGGTAAACTTAAGTGAAAGAAATTACCGAGAAATGAAAGGACACGCTTATAAGTATCTATATTTGTCTTCGACAATATAGATAATTCGTGGTCTTGCAGACAGCCTATCTTCCTTACAGGAGAATTTCTATCCCTGCGGGAGAACGTTTCTTTCAATAATTTTGTAGAGAACATTTAATTAAAATAAATATTGTGGAGGTGTATTGTGGCAAACTATCATTTTAGAACTAAAGTAAGTACAGGACAAAAATCTAAAGCTCATGCACAATACATACTTGCAGAAAATAAATATGCATATAAAAATGATGAAGTAGTATATGTTTCTAATCATACTCCAGAAGATATTCCAGTATCTACTTTTTGGGAAGCTTGCGATATATATGAAAGAGCAAATGGAAGACAATATAGAGAGTTTGAGTTTTCTCTTCCTTCTGAATTACCATTAGAAGAGAATATTAATATTGTTGATGACTTCATAGAAAAAACTTTAGGTAATAGATTTTTCTATACTGCGGTTATTCATAATAAAGAAGCAAGTCAAAAACAAGGTCAACAAAATATGCACTGTCATTTAATGTTTAATGAAAGAGAACTTGATGAATTTAACAGACCACCGCAATTACATTTCAAAAGATGTAATGTTAAGAATCCTTCTATGGGAGGAGCTAAAAAATCAATTGAATTTAACCATAAAGATAAACTCATAGAACTTAGAAAAGATTTTGAAGATTTAGTTAATAGTTACTATGAAAAAAATGGACTTGATATGAGAGTATCATGTGAAACTTTAGTGAAACAAAAAGAGATAGCGGAGCAAAGTAATGATGAGACAAAAGCTGAATACCTGGATAGAAAACCTATTGATATTCCTGGGTATATTTTAATGAAAAAAATTGAGCAAATGAGTGAATATGAAAAAGAATTATTTATTGAGTATGAATTGAATAGAGATGTAAAAGATGAAAAAGAAAAAGCCTACTTAGTAGAAAAAGAAAGGCTAAATTTGGTTGCGAAAAAGGAAGAACAATTGCAAGAAATAGAAATGTCACCTGCAACTATTTTTAATAAATATATTGAGAATGAAAAGACTATTTTAAAACCTAATGAAGAGCTTATTTTTATTAAAACAAAAATCGAAATGGCTGATGTATTTACACTGATTGAATTGGAAAAAGATAATAAAAATTTAATGAAAAATAAGAACAATTTAGAAAATGAACTTAAGGTTCTAGATGCATATGGTCTATTATCAGAAGAGACTATTATTTACAGAAAAGAACTTGAAACTAAGATTATTAATTTAGATAAAATGATTACTATTAATCTAGAAAATGTTAAGTTAAATAGAAAAGATGAATATGACATGGTATATGAAAGGAAAATGAATGATTTTAAGGACAGAGAATATTCTATTAACATTTATATATTAGAATTTAAAGAAGAAAACATGAAGCTTATAAATAATAGTAGTGAGCCTATTATGCTTACACCGGAAAGTTTTAATAATGCGCTAACGTTAGAAAAATACTTGAAACTTAATAAGAACTTTGCAACTTTAACTAATTCAATTAGTGGGACAGAATCACAATTGGAGCCAAAAAAACTAGCGGATACAACCTATAATCATTTATCAAATGGAGAGTACGCTAGGTTATCAAATCAAATATCCCTCATACAGTCCTCTATCTCTGAAAAAAATAGAAAAATAAGTACTGGAAAGGTAAGTAAAGAAGCAGATGTTAAGAAAATGAGAGATGAAATATCAAAATTAGAAAAAGAATGTAGACCTTTCGAAGCAGAACTGGAAAAGCTAAAGGATGCTCATAAATCAAATTTTGAAAGTACTAAAAATGACAAAGAAATTAAATTAAAAAGTAAATTAATTAATTATGAAGAGAAAAAACCAATACTACAAGAATCTTTAGCTGGTATGAAAAGTAATTTTATAAAGAATAGTTCTCTAGATACACTCTTTAGAGAAAAGAAAGATTCTCTAAATAGAGATAAAGGTATTCATGAACATAACTCAGAATACTATATATGGGTTAAAGAAAAAATTAATGAAAAATTTACAAATGGCAAAATAGTAGGTCGTGCTAAAAACATGATGACTAAAGGTCAGTACTATTTAGTAACAAAGGGCTATAAACGATATAAAAGAGAATTAGACAATATAGAAGTAAAACTAAAAAATACATCATTTACAAATATTATTGAAAAAGTAAAATTGAACAAAGAAAAGGGAATTCTTAATGACAAAGTAAAAGCTTTTAGTGACCAATTAGACCAAATGAATGAAATGTTTAGGAGCAAACCTAAAGAATTAAAGGTTTATATGGATAAAATTATCGATTTAAAAATAGAAATACTTAAAACTTATAATATTAAATATATTACCACTAAACAAAAGGAATTTGAGGTAAAAACAGAATTAAGTGCAATTAATAACCTGGAAAAGACTCTTACACACAATACAACACTTCAAACAATGAGAAATGTGGCAATAACAAATCCTTTTGTTGTTTGCCAAGAAAACATCACTTCAAGAGGAGGAAGTGCCTCGATTCTTGACCAAGAAGATGAAATCTTAAAAGAGAATAAGAAAAGGAAGGGAATGGAGCATTAGATTATATGTATTGGAGGATGGAAAATCATAGAGAAAAAATTTGAGAATTTTGAATTTTTTTTGACTGAGAGTATAGGAAAAAACTATTCTTTAAAAGAACTTCTAGAAATATTAGAATTAAATCCTAAAATGAGAATAGATAATTTCATTCACTCTTATTTGTTAAAGGGTTTAGCAAATATTAATGGAAATAAAAGTGATACTTATTTCTATAATTACATCAAAAAAAACAAGCTATTTTCTTTTGATTGTGCCCATAGAGATTCCTGGAAATTTAATAGTTCTAGTTATTTTCATCAAAAGAATAAGGAACATAAGATTAATAAAGAAGTAAAATCGATAAATAGAAAACTTAAGAAAATCGAAAGAAGGCAGAGAACAGAAAAACTAATAAAAATAGGCTTGTTTTTCAAAGATATTGAATTAATTGTAGAGGAGCCATATGAATTTGTAGGCTATTTATTATCCTTAAATCAAATAGCAAAATCAAATGAATATTACATAAATCTATCAAAAGAAGTAAAAAAGACTGATTTATATGAAAAAAATATTCCTTTAAAGGAAATAAAGGCATTTATTAACTTAGGGCTTCTATTTTATATAACTAAGCTACTAGACAAAGATTTAGAAGTTTTGTATGGATTAATAGCAGATTTTAAAGCATATGATGAAGAAAAGGATGCATTTATTAAAGCAGGAAAAGAGTATTATACAGAAAAGAAGCTTGTTTCAAGGATTTAAGGAGAATGAAAAAAGATTTGAACCATTGTTTAGTATAAAATAATTGATTATAAGGGAAAAGAGAAAAAAATGCTTTTATGTTGAATAAACAGGGATAAAAAGCAAAATTGTTTGACAATAATCATAATAAACACTATACTTAATAAGATAGATTTTGTAGAAAAGACTTCATTTATCAACTAAAATTTTAATTCGTAAATGAATTTAATAGTAGAGTCTTAGCAATATAAGACAAGTAATATCGGGAGTCCCTTAGCCATAGTAAGGATAAAAACTATGAGAAATCGTGGTTTTTTTTATTTATAGAGAAGAAACTGTGTTACAAATTACAATATAGTGAAAATAATTAGACATTGGGGATTTGATTATGGATGATGAAATTGGTTTATTCAACGGGAAAAAATACAGGGCAGTCGAATTCAAGCCTTCGAAAGAAGGAGACATTGCCTGCAATCACTGTGCTTTTGAGTTAGGAAAGTGTAGAGGAGCCATCTGGTTTCTTGGCCAGTGCTATTTAGTTAATGGTGATGAAACAGATAGAAATGTTTATTATGAAGAAGTTGAGATTGATTAGAGAAATGAGACCGAAAGGTCTCATTTTTATTTGAAATTATTTGGATAAGTCTTTATTCGGGATATATTCGATAATATCTTGAATATTGCAATTGAAAAACTCACAAAGCTTTTCTAAAGTATCAAAATCGAGTCTTTTAACTTTTTCATTATACAAATTAGAAATGGTAGAGGCACTCATTCCTGTACTTTTAGCAACTTCAGTGATTGTTATTCTTTTTTCACCCATAAGTTTTGAAAGATGATTTTTTATCATTAGGAGAACCCCCTTATTTTTATATGATTATACAATATTTTTAAATGACTTAAAAGATAAAAAAAAGTACTAGTCATAAAAAACTTGCATTTCTACAAAACTTATACTACAATTCATATTGTTAATTATTGTTTTCATATTAATAGTTATATGAAATTGATAAAAATATTTTTTTAAAACATTGAATTTTTTATGGGAGATGATAAAATTGAAAGAAATTTTTGAAGTAGTTAAACCAGAAATTGAGAATTATCCAATTGAATTTAAAAGTGACACAATTGTAAGAATTAAATATGCTGATGACAAAAAGGTAATTGAAGAAATGGAGTTTTTGAAAATTGTAGGAAGTACTGAAAAAGGGATAAGGCTTAGTAATGGATTGCTACTGACTAAAGGATATTTATTTCCTTATTACCATAAAAAGAACTTCATTGAAAAAGAAGAGTATTATTATTTGGAAAAATTGATAGTATAGTAGGAAAAATTAATTGATTCAAAAAAATACCAAATTAAAAAAAAGCACTAAATATAAGTGCCTTTTTTAGGAAGACCAATATCTCTCGTATCCAACAGGTCATAAGATATGTATATCGCATATCCTCGCTCTTGGTGGATAATGGAACTTTTACTTTCTACATTTATTATATTGTAGCAAAGAGAAAAAGTCAATGTGAGCGTTTTAAAGTGAATATAAAAAGCATTAAATCAACGTATATATACGTATAAAAAATGTTGACACACGTGTAAATACGTAGTATAATTATTTGTAGAAAGGAGTTGAACAGATGAAGCCACAAGAACTTATAAAGTTACTTAAAAAACAGGGTTGGATAGTTAAGAGAACTCAAGGTTCTCACCACATACTTGAAAGTCCTGATGGCAAAACGGAAGTAATACCAGTACATAATACTGATATGAAACCTGGACTGCTCAATGCCATTCTTAAGAGGACAGGGCTTAAATAGCCTTGTCTCCAAATAATCAAGGAGGTTTTATTATGAATAAATTTATTTATCCCGCAATTTTTATTACTGAAGAAGAAGGATACTCTGTACTTTTCCCAGATTTAGAAGGTTGTCATACTCAAGGTGATAATTTAGAAGAGGCTTTGGATATGGCAAAAGATGCACTATCTCTTTACATATTTGATAAAATTGAAGATAGAAAAGAGATTCCTAAAGCTTCCAATCCAAAGGACATCAAAACAGATGAGAATAGTTTTATTTCTGTTGTTGAGTTTGATTTATTAGAATACCAAAAAAAATATGATAGTAAAGCTGTTAAAAAAACATTATCAATCCCTAATTGGTTAAATATAAGAGCGGAAGAAGCTCATATTAATTTTTCACAGTTATTGCAAAGTGCTTTAAAAAAAGAATTGAAAGTATAAAATATTGTTAACAGAGAAAAGTGAAAAATTTACCTGAATAAAGTTGATGACCCAAAAATCCCTGCCTCACCGCAGGGGTTTACTATATCCTCAAATAAGTCCTCCTAATAACCTTCCCATATTTATCCTGCTCTTTTTCAGAATCTATAACCTCTTCAATAACCTTGTACCCAAATTTCCCTCGAATCTCTGCTTTTAAATTAGCCAACTTCTTTTTTTTCTCCATATCATAATCTTCCCCTAGGGCAATTTGTTTTACTTTTGATTTTCTAAATTCCCCAAGAGACACTCCTAAAGCCCTAATATGGGGTGGGGCAACGATTCGTGTAAAAAACCCCTATTTGACACAAAAGGT
>RRZU013424124.1_pt1 | contig 23955 bp, 17 predicted proteins | sample 2165561 | NCBI WGS metagenome assembly RRZU01 (sample SAMN10456909, study PRJNA506462) | wastewater metagenome | isolation source: wastewater sludge | place: USA: Moscow, Idaho | reverse complement strand
CTCCACCCGCACGAAGACGAACGTGGTGAATGCGGCTGCCGCCACGATAATGCCGGCAGGGAACCCAAAGGAGAGTACACGCCGCACAAAATTGGGGCGCGCCCGCTCGTTGTTCGGTGGCAGCGAGAGAAGGAAGGCTGGGATACCGATGGTGAACCAGCCGGTGATCGTCACGTGGATTGGCTGGAAGGGGAACGGCAACGCAAACGCCAACACCAAGATCGCGATGACAGACGAATAGACCGTCTTCGTGAGGAACAGATTAGCCACGCGTTCGATATTCCCCAGCACGCGCCGTCCTTCGGCCACAACGTAGGGAAGCGTCGCGAACTTGTCATCGAGAAGCACGATCTTGGCGACGGAACGGGTAGCGGCGGTTCCGGACCCCATAGCTACGCCCAGGTCTGCATCCTTGAGGGCCAGTACGTCGTTGACGCCGTCGCCGGTCATCGCTACCGTACGGCCACTGCTCTGAAGCGCCCCGACCATGGCACGTTTTTGCTGGGGTGTGACGCGGCCGAATACGTGGGTGTCGTTGACGGTCTGCGCGAAGTCTTCCTCTTTGATCGTTCGGGCGTCCACGGGCTCGCCCGAATCCATACCGAGCGAACGAGCAACGGCGCCCACGGAGTCAGCGTTGTCCCCAGAGATTACCTTCACCTCGACGCCCTGGCTCCTGAAATATTCGAGGGTGTCGGCGACGTCGGGACGAATACGCTGCTTAAGCACCACGAGCCCGAGAGGGTCGACGACGCCCGGCGCTGACCCGCTCGTCACGAGTTCCGAACAGCGCCCCAAAAGAAGTACGCGCAAACCGGTGGCGGCGATCGCGTGCGCTTCAACTCCGGCGGGAGAATCGGCGGGCACGAGTACGTCCGGTGCACCAATAATGTAGCTGCTCACGCTCGTATCGTCGGATCGAGTCTCCGCGGAATCAACGGAACTGGCCGCGCCGTCGTCGCCAACATCGCCGCCGTCGCCAACATCGCCGCCGTCGCCAACATCGCCGCCGTCGCCAACATCGCCGCAGCCCGAACTACTTTCCTGGGAACTTCCCCGCGCGCCGCCCGGCCGCGCGAAACTTATACCGCTCCACTTCTTGGTGGACGTGAAAGGCTGCGAGGCTACGACGTCCCACGGTTTCTCAGCGACCCCGACGCCCTCGATGATCGCCTCCATTGAGGAGTTGGGGGCGGGGTCCGCGGCCGCGAGTTGACGCAGCACGTCCACCGCCTCGCCCTCGCGCGCCTCGCGCCCGCCCGAGCTCAGCAGAATCAGCTGGCCAAAATCCATCTTGTTCTCGGTGAGGGTGCCGGTTTTATCCGCGCACACCACGTCTACTCGCGCCAGGCCCTCGATGGCAGGCAGCTCGTTGACCAGGGCTTTTCGTCGTCCGAGGCGGATCACTCCCATCGCGAACGCGGTGGAGGTGATGAGGACGAGGCCCTCGGGAATCATCGGGACGAGTGCGCCGGATACGGCGAGGATGATGGAGCGCCAGTCGGAGTGGCCGAAGTTCATCTGACCGATGATGGTGAGGATTCCAACCGGAATGAGGACCCACGTGATCGACTTGAGGATCGCGTTGATGCCCGCCTGCAGGTCGGAATGGACGAGCGAGAACTTGGCGGCTTCGGCGGTCAACTTGGCCGCGTAGGAATCCTTGCCCACCTTCGTGGCACGGTACGAGCCGGTCCCAGACGCGACGAAGCTGCCCGAGAGGACGGCGTCGCCGGGCTGTTTCGGGACGGCGTCTGACTCGCCGGTGAGCAGCGACTCGTCCATCTCCAGGTATCCGGCCTCGGTCACCTCGCCGTCCACGACCACCTGCTCGCCTGGGGTGATAACGATGATGTCACCAAGGACGACGGCGTCCTGATCCACCTGCTGTTCCGCCCCGTCGCGTCGCACGGTGGGGTGTGCTTCACCGACGACGGCGAGCGAATCCAGCGTACGTTTGGCACGCAACTCCTGCACGATGCCGATAGTCGAGTTGACGATGATGAGCAGTCCGAAAGCACCGTTGATCCACGAGCCGGTGAGCATGACGGCGATGAAAAGCACGCCGAGGAGTCCGTTGATTCGAGTGAAGACGTTGGCGCGGATGATCTCGCCGGTGGTGCGGCCCGAGCGTGGTGGGAGTTCATTGCCCTGGCCTGCGGCGCGGCGGGCCTCGACCTCCACGGGGGTGAGGCCGTGAGCTGGGGAAGCGACTCGTGAAGCGGTGGCTGACTGCGCCGGGCTGGCGGTGGCTGACTGCGCGGTTGAGATGCTTGCCGGGTCGTTGTCGGCTGACTGCGCGGTTGAGGTGTCAGGACTCGTCAAAGACGGCTCACCAGCAGCAGGGGTTTCACCCTGCGGTGAAGTCGTCTCAGAAGATATCGCCATGAGGTAGACGTTAGCAGGCGATTCTGGGAGGAAGAATCCCTCCGGCCTATGGATTCGCTCAAGGCTTGGTAGACAGCTGAGCGCACGGCTGGAAGAAGTGGGGCTTCGGGGTTTGCCAAGGGCTGACAACGCGGCCTCGTGGTGGGGGAACGCGTCCGCTACGCTGGAGGACTATGAGGTTGCTTCTTAATGTCATCTGGGTCGTCTTTGGTGGGTTCTGGCTTTGCCTCGGCTACATACTCTTCGGACTGATCGCGCTCATCCCGATCGTCACGATCCCGGCTTCGCTCGCCTGCTTCCGCATCGCGGGCTACGTGCTCTGGCCCTTCGGGCGCACGGTGGTTCGCCAACCCGGCGCGGGCACAGGCAGCGGAATCATGAACATTGTGTGGTTCATTGTTGCGGGCCTGTGGTTGGCGGTTGGTCATGTAACGACGGCGGCCGCGCAAGCCATCACGATCGTGGGCATCCCGCTCGCCGTTGCCAATCTCAAACTCATCCCCGTCACCTGCTTCCCTTTCGGCAAAATGGTGATCTCCGGGCGCGAGGCGCAGCGGCGCGGAATTCCCACGTTCGGCGAGATCGCGTTGTAGGCGCGGGTTCGGGCGACCGGTTCAGGCGGACCTGCGATTGTGTGGAGGGCACCGGTAAACTTGGTGAAGAAGAGGATCGCATGTCCATATCAATGATTCCCAAGACGACGCAGCCCGAGCGTGAGCGTCTTGTTACGGAAGCGATGCACAGCGGAGAGATGGAAGGGTTACGGGCAACGCCTTCCGCTCAAAGTGATGCCAACGAGTACATAGCAGGGACTATTGATTCCGCCGAACTTATCGCTCGTGCTCGTGCTCGATATGGCCTCAACTGAGTTCAAGCTGTAACTATGAGTATGTTGGGTTAGGGCCACCCAAGCCTAGCCCCGCAGCAGTTGGCGCGCCATGCGTTGCGCCAGATAGATCTGGAACGCCGCGAAGAGGTAGTTGCCGACGCGCGGCTCGATTGCCACGGCGGACAGCACGCCGAGCGGTGAGGTGATGCAGGCCGAGACGCCGAGGATAAGTGCCGCTCGCATATCCACGTTCTTGCGGCGCAGGTTTCCGATTGTGCCCGAGATCGAGGTGGGAATGATGACGGCCAGCGAGTTGCCCTTGGCGATGAGGTCCGAAAAGCCGAAGCCCACGATCATGCCGGGAATGAGGATCACTCCGCCACCCACACCCACGAGACCAGCGAGAATACCCGCGCCGAGGCCAATCGCCACGAGTCCAGCTCCGGTCAGTGTGGTGATGTCGACGGCGGCGTCGCGCGACGGGATGACGAAGATGAGGCTGATCGCCGAAATAACGAGGAAGCAGGTGAAGGCCCATCTGATCACCGCAACCGGCAGTTTGCTCAGCAGATAGGTTCCGATTTGTGCGCCGACGACGGAGCCCGCCACCAGCAACGCCACCGCCAGCCAGTCGATATGGCCGTGCACAACGTAGGTGATGACGCCCGCAGTGCCGGGAAAGATGATGGCCGCTAGTGAGGTACCGGCGGCACGGCGCTGGTCAAAGCCAGCGAATGCGACGAGCGCTGGCACCATGATGACGCCGCCACCCACCGCGAAAATCCCGGATTGGTAGCCGGTGAAGAGTCCGATGAGGATGATGCGCAGCCAGGGGTATTTTCGTGGTTCCTCTTTTGGTGTTCGTGTGTCTTCCACCAGATCTCCTCGCTGTGGTCGGGTTCGTATTCCCGGCCATTCATCCGCACAAGTCTAGACCTCTCTTGTTCTTGTGTGGTCGCCGCGGTTTTCTGTCGGACATTCCGGATAAGCTGTTAACAGGAATAATTATCATGAACGGAGCAGACATGAAGCCCACGGAGTTGACCGTCGAACTGGTGCGTCAGGTGGACGAGTCGTACCCGATCGTGGTGGGGCGTGGCCTGGAGGGTAAGGTCGTTGAGCTTGCCTCCCGCCCGGGCTTCGTGAATCGCCGTATCGCCCTCATCACCGACTCCACGGTTGTGGACCTTGTGTCCACCCAACTTGTCGCGGCGTTCGAAGCTGCTGGACGCGGGGTCGACGTCGTCACCTTCCCCGCTGGAGAGATCAACAAGACGCGTGCCGTCAAGGAGCAGATCGAGGACGAACTCATCGCGCGTGGCTTCGGGCGCGACACCCTCATCATTGCCGCGGGTGGCGGCGTCGTGACGGACCTCGTGGGCTTCGTGGCCGCCACCTTCACGCGTGGCGTCCCTTACATCTCCTACGTGACCACGCTGCTCGCCGCGGCGGACGCCGCCGTCGGTGGAAAAACGGCTGTGGACACCCCGCAAGCCACCAACCTCATCGGAGCATTCCACCAGCCCAGCGCCGTAGTAATCGACCTTGACCGCTGGCTTACCCTCTCCGACGCGCAGATCCGTGACGGCCTGGGCGAGACGGTCAAGCACGGCTGCATCGCCGACGCCCAATTCTTCGCCGCGCTAGAGGATGCCTTCGTCACGCGAGGCCTCACCCCGGCTGAGTTCGTGCGCGACGACGCCCTGGCCGAACTCACCGCCCGCCGCAACTGCGAGATCAAGCGGGACTTTGTGGTCTCTGACGTGTTCGAGGGCAATCGCCGCATGGGGCTCAATCTGGGTCACACCATCGGGCGCGCGCTGGAAACCGCGATGGGCTACTCCATGAGCCACGGCGAATGCGTGGCGGTGGGAACGAACCTGCAGATGCGGCTCGGCGCGTGTTTCGGCTACTGCACGAACGAGGAGCAGCAGCGCTTCGAGAGGCTGCTCAAGGCTATCGGCCTGCCGTATGAACTGCCGGAATCGGTCACCGTGGATGGCATCATGGACGCCATGCTGCACGATAAGAAGGGCCTCACCGGTGTGATCCGCTTCGTGTTCCAGCGCGGCATCGGCGACCTCATGCTGTTCGACGGCGGCGCCTACGCCCGCCCGGTGGATGCGCAGGAGATCCGCAACTTCCTCACGGCGCAGAAGTAGGAGGCATCTTTGTGGCTCTAAAATCAGTGGCCTGTGAGGTTCTGGCTCGTTAATGCCGTGATAAGACCTAGGTTTTTCCATGCGTCAATGAGCTGATGGTCGCCACTCACAGCGAGGAAGTTGTCGTTAGCAATAGCCAGCGCTGAGGCGCCCTGAACGGCATCATACCCACGTAGTCCTTGAGTGTGTGCGAGAGTTACTGCTTTACGGATGATACTGGATTCGGGTGTGATGACCACGAATTGCTGCCACAAAGACTGAAATAGTGCTGATGCTGCAGATGCTTGGTCGTTGGTGACTCGTCCTATTCTGTGGGCTTGTGCGATTGCTGCTTCCGCTTCAACGTATGTCAGTAGGCTCGTTGCCCTTCTATGGGTGGCGGTCCACAACTTCTGACATACGGGAGTTGCGGGTTCGCGAAGTATAAGTGGAATGACGGCGGAGGTATCGAAGTATGTGATCATCGCCGTTGGTCAGCAACCAAATCCGATACGGTCCCTTCGATTTCGATGGGGATCGGGAGGCTCATGGGCATTGTGGGGGCGGTTGCGATCCCTTCGGTGAGTAGCTTTTCGATGGGGGATTCGTATTCAATGGGGCGCAATACAGCGATTGCTTCGCCATGATCGGTGACTGTGATTGTTCCGCCCGCGCGGACATGCTTGAGGTAATTACTGAGATGGGTCCTGAGTTCCCTGATACCAACAGACTGTGTGTACACTTCCATAACTAAATTGTAGTCACATTGGGGGTGTGAGAATAGAGGGAAAATAAGGAATACGGAGGGTGAGCAGTATGAAGAAGAGTGTGATTGAGCATCAGTCCGATGGCAAGCTGCCATTTGATAGCAGGGCAGTGCACGAGGGCAAGACCTTGCCCGAGGGTGTGGATGAAGCCGCGCTGGAAACGGCGTCGCTACTATTCAAAGCTTTGGGGGACCCGACGCGGCTTGCGATTCTTGCACATCTCTCGTTGGGTGATCATCGGGTGGTGGACCTGACGAATCATCTTGGATTATCGCAGTCCACGGTGTCTGCGCATCTGGCGTGCCTGCGCGGGTGCGGGCTTATCACCTCGCGCAACGTTGGCCGCTCGACCGTACATTCGCTTGCCTACCCCGAGATCATGACGTTCTTGCGCAGCGCCGAGGATCTGCTTGCCCTCACTGGCGACGCCGTCACCTTCTGCCCGGTCCAGCATGGTGGGATCGACGCCGGAGCCTGAATACTGATTCGCAGAGGTCTGCCCGCAAGTGAGCGTAGAGCTGGGCCTTGCCATCGCTGAACACCGCATTCGCTGGGGTCTGCCCTGGCTTACTCATGCTCTCTGCGAGATGTCCCGTTCGCGTGGCGGATGTTGGTGGGGGAGTGCGGGTGTGGGTGGGTGCGGGTGGGTGCGGGTGTGGGTGCGGGTGGGTGTCGAGAAATGAGCTTTGTGTCGAGAAATGAGCCCTGGGACAGTAGCGCAGGGCTCATTTCTTGACCGGAGGCTCATTTCTTGACCGGAGGCTCATTTCTTGACCGGAGGCTCATTTCTTGACCGGAGGCTCCTTACTTTCGGGTTGTCGAATGTGAAATGGCCCCGTCGGCGTACTGAGAATGCTAAGAATACGTGTGTGAGTTCTTTTCATCGTCCCAGTTCAGGTGGCCTGCCCAAGAGACCCGCATTGACCCATTCGGATCGTTCGACTGAGCCGTGGCAGTTCTACGATAATCTCATCGATCTCTTGCCCGACGGCGTCACTGTCACCCGTGTGCTCCTTGGTCGGGTGGCCCTTGTGGAGAACTCCGCTGGTGGTGTGGGGACAGCGTCGAATGATCGTGGGGGACGTCGCGAGCGCGCTGCCAGCAGAAATATCATTGGCAAGCCACTACGGGATATCGCCTCCCTCGTGAAGTCTTGGGATTTTGAGTTGGCGAGCCTTGGTGTGGCCGCGCTCAACAGTTGGTTGAATACGCCGGAGCATTTTGCGGCGCTTGCGGGACCAGCTAGTAGTCAGGTCGCGGGACCAGCTAGTAGTCAGGTTACTGAGAGTCACTCGCCTCTGACGTGCCAGGCACCCGGCAACTCTTCTCCTGATCTGACGACCGGACATTCTTTCACCCGCAAGATGCCCGGCAACTCCCTCACCTTTCCGGTATATCGAGAGCTCTCGCATCTCTCGATCACCATGAGGCAGACGGACGCCAACATCTTCGACACCCACCCCGAGGCGTTTGCTGGGAAGAAGGTGGCTCTTGCTGGTCGCTTCGCGCAGGGGATCAAGGCGCTCTCACCGTATGCTGACCTTGTGGTGATTGAGCGCGACCCGCGTGGCTCCGATCTACCTGACAGTGCCTGTGAGTATGTACTTCCGGAAGTGGACGCGGTATTCATCACCGGTATGACAGTGGCTAATAAGACGCTTCCGCGATTGCTTGACCTCGCCACCAATGCACAGGTGTACCTGGTGGGTCCCTCGGTTCCGTGTGCCCCGGAAGTTTTCGGAAGGAAGGTGCAGCATATCGCCACCAGCCGTGTCACGGACGCTGACCTTGCTTTCCAACTTGGCAGCATCGGTGCCCGCACCCCAGAAATGCGTCCCGCTACCTCAAGATTTTGCCTCGACATCGAATTCGTGGGGGTTGTACCAGAGGTGTGTAGGTGAAACGCGCAACGGGTTTGCTCCTCAACATAGAGCTCCATAAACGCTGAGCTCTATAGTCGATGCGCTGTCACGAAAGCCCAGTACCGGTGTGGCATGTGAGGCCCCAATCGATGTGCTACAGGTCTGTATATGTTGTGCAGTGGAATCACGATCTCACGTACAAATGTTGTACCGCACGACCTTTCGATATCTCTCCAACTAGTCCATTAATCCAGCAACCCCAAAGGTCTCACCGTAATCCAGCAACCCCAAGGAACCCACCGTGACTATCCCCGTTTCAGCCGCCGAGCTCCCCGATGTGCTGAGGCGCTTCGAGTTCGCCACCCTCATCACTCACCACACCCCATACGTCAAAATCCTCACGGTGAACCCTCGGGTGGAGGGAGAAAGCATCGTCGTCGATGAAGTTCGCGAATCCACTCGCGCGAACCTTGCCACCGATCCGCATGTGACTATCGTCTGGCAGCAGCACGCCTATCACGGTTGGACGTTGATCATGGATGGGATCGGACGAGCGGAGGGGGACCAACTACGCATAATCGTCGAGAGCGCCATGCTGCATCGTCCGCGAGCGCACGCAGACGGACCCGCCTGGGAAGGGTAATTGAAATCTATCTCCGAAATTCCGGCATCTTTGTACCCATGACACACGAGGTGCAGGATTTTGGGCGTTGGATGTAGTGACATCGATATGAGTCACAAGCCGAGCCGTCAAGCGGTGGCAGTTCCAAGAACGACGGCGCACGCGGCTCTGGCTCACGACGGCCGGCCACAGCCGTTGTGACCGCCACGACTTTCGCGGCGAAATAGTATGGAAGGATCAGATGATCTCTTTGGTGTCAATGATTCGAGGGTAGGACATGACAAAAAGTACTGTGAACCGAACACGTAGATGCGTGTGAACTCTCTTGTTATATGCTCGTTGAGATAACTTTTCGTTTCCCATTTCGGCATCGCGGTCGAGGTGCGTGTTCTTAGGGGCGTCATGAGTTCGCAGAAAAGCCGAAGTGTTTCCATTATGTCTGTTCTTCGGTTGATTATCTGGGTTCTGATTGCGGGGGCACTCGTCAAGATTGCCTTCTTTCCGACAGTCGATGCGAACCCGAGCGATGGCCTGGAACCCGGCGGGCAATATGGTCAGCTCACGGTAGTTCCCGAGGTGGCCACAATTACCAATGCGCTGAAATTGGATGGCACCGTGCAATCGGATCCCTCAAGCACAATTAAGGCAACCTTCGAGGGTGAAGTAACTGCGTTCTATGTGGAAAATGGCGCGTATGTGAACGAGGGCGACACGCTACTCATTATTGAGCGAGAAGAGCCCATTGAGGATACCCCCGCGCCGAACCCGGGCAGTGACGAGCCTGCGGCCCCCCTATCCCCACGTACACAGTGGGTGGGCAGGTACGTGTATGCTCCGGCGTCGGGAACGGTGAACTTTACTGCAATCCTTGAGCAGCAGTTCCACATTGGTGATTCGCTTGGAACGGTCCAGCCTCCCACCTTCTCCGCTACCGCATCGTTGACTCCGGATCAGATGTATCGCATTCAGGAAGAACCTGACTCGGCAACGATCACCATCAAGAATGGACCGGCCCCCTTTGAATGTGGCAGCCTGGAAATCATTACCCCACAGACTGCACCAAAGAACACCGGACAGGAGAACCCCACCGGCGAGGGTGGCGGTGCCAGTGGCATCCAGGCTCGTTGTGTTGTTCCTGAGAACCAGAAGGTATTCGCCGGACTCCAGGTGACGATGGACATTGTGGCTGGTCAAGCGACCGACGTTCTCACCCTACCGGCTTCCGCAGTTGAGGGACGCTACCAGAAGGGCTACGTCTATGTGCCAGGCGATGATCCCAATAGCCCTCAGAAAGTTGAGGTGCAGCTGGGCATTACTGACGGTATGAGGGTGCAGATCGTCAGTGGTATTGAAGCTAATCAGGAAGTTCTTGAGTTCATTCCCGGAACCTCCGAGATGAAGTGCAACCCCTTCACTGGAGAAGGCTGCTGACGTGGCTCTCATTGAACTAAATGAGGTCACCCGGCACGTCAAACTGCCAGCAGGGGACGACCTGCACATTCTTCAGGGAGTGAATCTCGCAGTTGAGGCGGGGGAGCATATCTCCATCGTGGGACGCTCGGGAACTGGAAAATCCACACTTCTCAACATTATTGGGATGCTGGATAAGCCCTCGTCGGGTTCCTATGTAGTGGATGGAAAGGATGCCCTCAAACTCCGGGAAGGGCGCCGTGCGCACATGCGTGGCGACACCTTTGGTTTTGTCTTCCAGCAGTTCAACATCTTCAACGCCCGTACGGCGCAGGAGAACGTCGAGGTCCCGCTTCTCTACACCACCGGATCGCTGTTCTGGCGCCGCCATGAACTTGCGGCGGATATGTTGGGTCGGGTCGGTTTGGGTGACCGCCTCGATTCCTTTCCCACTGAGATGTCCGGCGGTGAGCAGCAGCGCATTGCTATCGCGCGTTCGCTGGTGCGCAAGCCGCGCATCATCCTCGCTGATGAACCTACGGGTGCCCTCGACCCGGACACAGGCCGCTCGGTCATGACCTTACTTGAGGAAATTGCTGCTGAGAATAATGCGGCACTCATTGTTATTACCCATGATCTCAACGTGGCTGTCCGTGCTGACAGGGTTCTCGCCTTGTACGACGGCGTCCTACACGACGTCGAGAATGCGCGCGAAGTACTCATCCCCACCGAGTTGGGAACCGCCACCACCGCAACGAGAACGGTGGAGGCCGAGCTCATCTCGGAAGCTACGGACAAGGTCGAACGGACCGATCAGACAATCGATTCATTGTTTACCGCTCCAGAGGAACGACACCGCCCGGCGCGTGCAAATAGCCCGGCCGCCGCGAGTGGTTCTGTCGCCGAGGTGGTTGAGGGACCCCCAACTGGCACTCCTGATGTTTCAGCCGGGTCCGCTCGGCCCATTATTGACGACGACGCCACCGACCCGGGTACGCAACCCGCGGATCAGGACGTCGTCGTCGACGAATCTCTCAAGCACTCGTGGACCCAACGTCTGAGGAGGGGTCGGAATGGGAATGCTTAACCAAATCATTGGTGCGCTCGTTGAAGCGTGGGGTGAGGTCAAGGTTCAGAAGGCGCGTGTTGTTCTTTCGCTTGTGGGTGTGACGGCGGCGGTGGCGGCTATGTCGCTCGTGATTGCGATGGGCGATCTGCTGGAGCAATGGCAACGTGAATCGATGGAGGCGTACGCCGGACGTGAAGTGACGTTGCATATCAATGCCTACCAGTCTGGTGAAAATGGTGAGATGCAGGGGGGCGTCGGGCAGTGTGTTGGTCCCGGCTGTTATGTCACGGAGGAAGACGCCCCGAAGGCAGATGGGCGGGCTGAAGCCAATGAACGGCAGGCTGAAACTCAGGGAATGATCAATGATCCGGTGGGTAATGCCATGGTGACGGTCGCCAACCGGTTCAAGATTGATTACTGGTCGCGGCTAGAACGAGGAAATGACAATCCCGGTGTGATGGGTGTGAAGGAGTTCTCCGAGGTTCAGTGGCAGGGAACCTTTAAGGGGCAGCCGGTCTCTCGTGAGAACCCGGACATGTGGTACAGCCTGGAATATATGGCGGTGGACCCGGACTATCAGGTGCTCTTCCGGCTCAACACTATTCAGGGGCGCTGGCTCTCTTCGGGTGATGTCAATCAGCGCCTGACGCCCGTGGTCATCAACTCCACCCTGTGGCAGTATTTTGGCAAGCCAGATATCAATGGTGAACCGGTTCTTCTGACGCTGGAGGGGCAGGTTAACCAGCAGCTACGGGTGGTTGGAGTTGTCCAGGCGGACAGCCCGTACACAACCCAAATATTCTTCCCCTACGATTCTTGGCAGCTCCTCAAGCCGGTTGATACGGCGCAAATCGGTGGCAGTTCTCCCGAGATGCTTGTGTGGGTGGGACCTGATCAGGTAAATGATGCGCGCAAGCTTCTGCCTGCGGCTCTTGGTTCAGTGTTGGGTGACGGGTGGTCTACCGATGCCTACGGTGGCGATGAATTCTTTGGCGGTATGGATGGCGAAGGCGGGGATCAGTTTGCTTCCACGCGCGTGACCATCATGGTCATTGGTGCCATTGTCATCTTCCTGGGAGCACTCGGGCTTCTCAACGTGGCGATCGTGACTGTGCGTCAGCGTATCCGCGAGATCGGCATTCGCCGCGCGATGGGTGCCTCTGCGCAGCGCGTGTTCTTCGCGGTGTTCATGGAGTCGGTGGTGGCTACCTTCGTGGCGGGTGTTGTGGGCGTGGGTATCGCGGTGGTGGCTCTGCGTTATATTCCGTTGGAGAGCTTCTTGGGGATTGCGTTGCAGGATCAGCCAGCTTTCCCCATGACGGCCGCTGCGGCCGGTGTGGGTATTGCGACGGCGATTGGTGCCCTCTGCGGCATTATCCCCGCGTTTGCTGCCGTGCGCGTGAAGCCCATCGATGCGATCCGGTACTAGTCTCCTGAACTGCGGTGAAGGACACTCTTGGCATAACTTTGCCGATAGGTTAGCCTAACCTTACCGTTGCAATGTCGTGCGGGCCGAGTGCCATTTCACCCGTCACGAGTGGGCGTCGCGGAGCCCGCTTCTCTTGGAGCACTACCGTGACAACATCTTCTGGCCTATTCGATCCTACCGTTGAACACAGCGCCTGCGGCGTTGGTTTTATCACGCGCAAAGACGGTGTGCCAACACACGACGTGCTCCGGCGCGGGCATCTTGCATTATGCGCCATCCCGCATCGTGGTGGAATGTCGAGTGAAGGGGTGGGCGACGGCGCCGGTGTGTCGATCGATCTGTCCGTTGAGTTTTTCCGTGCCCTCACCGGCCTACCGCTTGAAGCCCGGTGTTTCGGTGTGGGCAATTTCTTTCTCCCCGATGATCCCGCCCAGCATGAGTTCGCTCACGAGTTGGTGAACGAGGCATTCGCGGCGCAGGGACTGGATGTGGCCCTGGTACGGAATGTCCCGGTGAATCACGGCGCCACCCGGCCCGCTGCGGCGCAGTATCAGCTTCCAATTGTGCAATGGGTGTTCACCGCAGGTAGCAAGACGCCGACGGAAGCTGACCACGCCGCCAATCGTGCTCTGTTGGCCATCGAACGGGAGGCGTACTCGCGGCGCGAGTTGCGCGGGCTCTACCCCCTTTCGGTTTCCACGCGCACCCAGGTGCTCAAGGGGCGGCTCAATGCCAATGAAGTGATTCCGTTCTTCACCGATCTCCTCGACGAGCGGCACAGTGTTCGCACGCTCTACTTCCACACGCGTTTTTCCACCAACACCGAGCCGCATCCGTCGATGGCGCAGCCCTTCCGCCTCATGGCCCACAACGGCGAGCTCAACACAGACCGCAAGAATCGCCTCTCTGATGAGGCACTCGCCCAGGCCAGCAACCGCAGCATTGTGCGTCCGCCGGGGCAAAGCGATTCCAGCCGCCTTGATCAGACACTGCAGAGCCGCGTCTTTGATGACGATCTCGATATCGTCGAAGCGGTCGTCACCCTCATGCCTCCGGCCTGGGAAAACGACGCCATGGTCTCGCAACCGGTACGCGACATGCTGGAGTTCTTCTCCCTCTACGAGGAGAAGAATGATGGCCCGGCCGCCCTCATCTTCCACGACGGAGACGTGGTGGGCGCGCGTCTGGACCGGCTCGGTCTGCGCCCGCTGCGCACCGTCGAAACCAGCGACTACCTCATGGTGTCCTCGGAGGCGGGCCAGCTGCATGTGTCCGACGACGACGTCACCCACCGCGGCCGCATCGAGGCCGGCGGCATGCTTTCGCTCGATCACCGCACGGGGAACATCCGGCGCACCACGGAAATCCTTGAAGAGCTCAGCGCGCGCCGTGACTACGGCGCGCTGCTCGGCAAAGCGCGTGTCCACATTGACCAACTGGCGGTGGAGGGCCATCGCGGTACCACCACCCTTGGCTACGATGGCGACCTTTCGCTCGCGGGACGTTATGTTGCCTACTCACTCAACCAGGAAAGCTTCCGGTTCATGATGGACCCGATGCTCGCCGCGGGTGCCGAACGCATCTCGGCGATGGGCTATGGCAATGCGATTAACGCGTTGAGTGATCAGGAGGGAGGCCTCGCGAAGTACTTCTCCCAGCGCTTTGCCCAGGTGACTAACCCTCCGCTCGACTCCATCCGAGAGTCAGACAGCATGACGTTCCGTGTGGCGCTCGGGGCGAAGCCTGATGGTACGGGTAGGCCCACGAAGCAGATTGTGGTGGATTCTCCCATCTTGGGCCAGCTGGAGATGCTGCGCCTGCGCGAGCAGACCGTCACGCCGCTCGGGCGTTTCGATGTGCTCTACACGCCCGATCCCGTGGATGCGGAGGCAAACGCCGCGGCCCTTGTTGCCGCCTTGGATCGTGTATGCGACGGCGTCGAGAATTTCGCTCGTTCCACCGGAGGCATCGCGGTGTTGACCGATCGTGGGATCGACTCGCAGCATGCGCCGATTCCGCTGCTGCTGGCCATTGCTGCGGTGAATCAGCGGCTTATTTCCCAGGGATTGCGGTTGCGGGTGTCACTGGTTGCTGAGAGCGGGCAGCTGCCGAGTTCCCACCACATTGCCTCAGCTCTGGGGTTCGGCGCCAGCGCCGTGTACAGCCTCAGTGCGCGCCTTCGCGCCGAGGAAAAGTACCCCTCAGGTGCCGCCCCTGCCACCGTGGAGACGGACACCGACCGTGCCTTCGCACGCTTCCGCAAGGCGGCGCTGAAGTCGCTGGGAAAGACCATGGGGCGTGTGGGCCTGTGCACGGTGGAGAGCTACATTGGCGGAGAGTTTTTCGAGCCCAACTATCTCGACACCCGCGATCCGGTGCTTGCGCGCTGCTTCCCTCATATGGCCGCGCCCGTGGGTGGGGTTGGATTCCGGCGCATCGCTACCGCGTCCACGGAGTGGCACGACCGCGCCCGCCATGTCGAGACCGAGAAGCAGATCCCGCTGCTCGGCCTGTTCAAGGAGCGCTCGGAAGGAGCGGGCCATTCGTATGGCATGACCGCCGTTCGCGGCTTCGCCAGCATGACCGATGAGAAAATCTCGTTTGCGGAGCCAGCGAATGACGATAAGTTGCGCCTGCTCACGTTGGGTCAGCTGGGCGATGCCTTTGGTCTCGACGACGCCGCCTACCAGAACGTGGGATACGGCGCGCTGAGTCCGGAACGCATCGATAAGTTCCGCATTACTCCCGGCTACCGCTCGTTCGTCTCGACCACCAACGCCGAACGGTTGCGGCGCCCGGCTGCGTTGCGTGATGTGCTCGCGTTGCCCGCGGATGTCACGGGATTGCGCACCGCCGAGGAGTTCGCCCGTGAGCTCTGGCGCTTCTCGCTTACAGGAAACAACTCGGTGCTGGTGCGTGGATTGACGGTGACGCCCGTGGCCATCGAGCCAGATGCTGCCGCCCGAGTGAGTGTGAGCGCGGACGCCTCATCAGACGCCTCAATGTGGAAGCTGAGTCTCGTCGATGGCACCGGTAGTCGCCACACCGAGCTTGCATTGTGTATCTGCGAGCGCTTCGGCAGCGACATCGTGGATCTTCGCCTTATCGACGACGGCGTCCTGCTCCAGACTCGCCGCCGCGCCTCGCGATTCTTCTCCCTGTTGTCTGAAGCACCGGCGAGCATCGCGGTGGAGGAGGTACAGCCGGCGCATGAGATCACTCGCACGCTGGCCTCGGGTGCGATGAGCCACGGAGCGCTTGTTGCCACGGCACATGAATCCGCAGCCCACGGCACCAATATGGTGGGTGGGATGTCCAACTGCGGTGAGGGTGGCGAGCACTTTAGCCGCGCCGGGACCATCCGCGGATCGCGCATCAAGCAGTTTGCTTCCGGGCGTTTCGGGATCTGGGCGGGATACCTTGCCGACCCCATGCTGGAGGAACTGGAAATCAAGATCGGCCAGGGCGCCAAGCCGGGTGAGGGTGGCCAGCTGCCCGCACCCAAGGTGACGGTGGATATTGCCGCTGCCCGTGGCGGAACGCCAGGTATCGAACTGGTCTCGCCGCCGCCGCATCACGATACTTACTCGATTGAGGATCTCGCGCAGCTCATTCACGACTGCAAGGCCGCGCGGGTGCGAGTGATCGTCAAGCTGGTGTCGAGTGAGGGAATTGGGACGATTGCCGTTGGTGTGGCCAAGGCCGGTGCGGACGTCATCAACGTTGCCGGAAACACCGGCGGCACGGGCGCTGCCGCAGTGACGAGCCTCAAGTATGCTGGCCGCTCGGCGGAGATCGGCATTGCGGAAGTGCACCAGGCACTGCTCGTCAACGGTCTTCGCGACAAAGTGGTGCTGCGCTGTTCCGGTGCTCATCAGACGGGCCGCGACGTCGTCGTCTCAGCGCTGCTCGGCGGCGACAGCTTCGAGTTCGGAACCACCGCGCTCATGATGCTCAAGTGCGTCATGGCGAAGAACTGCAACATCAAGTGCCCGGCGGGTTTGACCACAAACGCCGAGGCGTTTGACGGCGACCCGCGCGCCTTGGCGCAGTACCTGCTCAACATTGCCCATGATGTGCGGGAGATCCTGGCGCGCCTCGGCCTGTCCTCGCTGCGTGAGGCCCGCGGCCGCGGCGATCTGCTGCAGCTGCTGGAGCATCCGGCGAGTGTCGGCCAGCTGGACGTGCGCGCCATGCTTGCGAGCGTTCCGGAAAAGGTTGTTACTGATCCGATCTACTTGGAGAAGGATTTTTCGATCGACGACGCCCTCATCGCACGCGTTCGCGATGCGCTTGTTACCGGGCGCGAGAGCTCAGTGACCCTGGAGGGCATCGAGCTGCGCAACTGGAACAAGTCGGTGGGAGGGCAGCTCTCGATTGACGTCGAACGCATGCTCAACTATGAGCTTTCCGCCGCCATCGTGGCCGAGATGCCGTCGGTCATCCGTGACGATCGGGGCCGGGTGCGCCTGGCCGAGCAGAGCGTGCGGGTGCGCACGGTTGGTTCTGCCGGACAGTCGTTCGGCGCCTTCTGCAACGACGGAATCGAGCTCACGCATACCGGTACCGCGAACGACGGCGTTGGCAAGAGTCAGTCGGGTGGGCAGGTGATCGTTCAAGCTCCCGGTGGCGGGTCGGATGTCTCCGGCGGAAACGTGCTCATCGGTAACTTCGCGCTGTTTGGTGCCACCGGTGGCCGCCTCTTTGTGGAGGGCGAGGCGGGCAATCGCTTCGCTGTGCGCAACTCGGGCGCTACCGCCGTGGTGGAAGGCTTCGGCGAGTTCGGCTGCGAGTACATGACGAACGGTGCGGTGCTCAACCTTGGCGCCTTCGGCAAGGGCCTGGGTAACGGCATGAGTGGTGGTTTCCTCTATCAATACGATCCGGACGGGGAGATCTCGGGCAAGGTGAGTAGCGACTCGCTCGTTACCTTCCCGCTCACCGCGGCCGAGGAGTTCCACGAGCAGGCCGTCCTCCTACTGCTGGATTGGCACATTGCCGCCACTGGTTCGGCCCGTGCCCGCCGCCTGCGTGAGGACTGGCAGCAGGTGCGAGAGCACATTGTGTGTGGCATGCCGCGCGCATTGCTGCTCTATCAGGATGCCGATGCGATTTTGCAGGCGGCAACGCGGCGCGAACTGCTCGACGAACTCGCCACCGGTATCGCCACCGATCGCCTGCATGCCCTCAAGCTCGACTACCGCAATCAGCGTGTGGTTGCTGGCGGGCGGGTGCCCCACTCCGGTGGAGGCAGCGTATCGGACATGTTCTCGCTACTCGCCTCGTACAGCATCCTCAACGCGGCACGTGCTTTGGCCACCGAGAGAGTGACGGGAGCGGTGGCGCCGGATGATCCTCGTATCGACGACGGCGTCCGCAAGCTCATCCTCACCGAGGACTTCTTCGTCATGCAGCGGGTGGTGAAGTATGTGCGCGAGGCATTGGAGAGTCTCGAAGATGCCGAGCTCGCCACGCTCATCGCGGCCAAGCGCCTGGGCGATTACAAAGCCTCGTTGGAGCGCCGCAACGTGCGCAGTATCGATGCTCCCGCAACGTACGGATGGATCTTGTACCAGAATCGCAAGAACGCTGCCGTCCTCAATCCAGATCGCTTCGATGAAGCAATCGCCAAGGCCTCCCTCAACGATCTCGTGGCGGGCTGGCGTGCAAGGCAGGTCAACGCATGAATATCACCACAGCAAACGTTCTCTTCACTGTGGAACAGCAGGCTTGGCTTGATGGTTTCCTCGCGGGGATTGACGCCGCCCGTGGCCAGCAGTCCAACGCGCCCGCACCCACGCTGACGGTCGAGGTGCTCTTTGGCACCCAAACCGGCAACGCGGGCGATCTTGCTGAACAGCTGGCGGGCGCCCTGCACGGCGCTGGCCTCGGCGCCAACGTCACCGAGCTGGATGCGGCAGGCGTGGAGCGACTACTGGACTCGAGCCACGTTATCGTCATCACCTCCACGTATGGCGAGGGTGAGATGCCCGACAACGCCGAACTGTTCTGGGAAGCGCTGGTGGACCCGGGTACGCCGCGCCTGGAGCACCTCAAATATTCGGTGCTCGCCCTCGGGGATAGCGGTTATGACCACTTCTGCCAGGCTGGCAAGGATATCGATCTGCGTTTGGAGCAGTTGGGCGCGCGGCGTCTCGCCGCGCGTGTGGACTGCGATATCGAGTTCGAGGAACCCGCTGAGCATTGGCTCTCCGAGATCACCGCCCTGCTTGTGGCTGAGGCTCCTAGTGGTCGCGCGGGAGCTGGAGCTGGAGCTGGCGCTGCCGGTGGCGGAACGACTGCTCGCGCCGCCGCTCCTGCCAAGAAGCGTTCGCCCTGGAACCGCCGCACCCCGTTCGGGTCGCGGGTTGCCGAGTCGCGCCTACTCTCCAAGCCGGGCAGCGCGAAGCAGATCTACCACTACGAGTTCGACCTCGCCGATAGCGGCATCGAGTACTCTGCGGGTGATGCGCTCGCGGTCATGCCCGTCAACGATCCACGTTTGGTTGACGCTGTGATGAACCAGCTTGGACTCTCGGCCGAGACCGATGCGGGCGGCGTCTCCCTGGCCGAACGTATGACGCGCGACTGGGAAATTCGTACCCCCTCGAAGGAACTGATCTCACTACTTGTGGAGCGGGCGGCGTCGAGCGAGCTGGCCGACGTCGTTCGCAGAGGTGACCGCGACGCACTCGACTCCTGGCTCTGGGGACGCGACGTACTTGACCTGCTCGAACTTACCGGAGCACGGTTGGACGAACCGGAGCTCACCAACGTTTTCCGTCCGTTGCAGGCACGTCAGTACTCGATATCGTCGAGCCCGCTGGCCAGCCCGGATCGTATCCACCTCACCGTCGCATCGGTGAGCTATGGAGAACCTCGGGTGCACGGCGGCGTCTGCTCTACGTTCCTGGCGGAGCGCTTGGGTGAGAGTGAATTGGTAGGCATCTACCCGCAACCCAACGCGGCATTCTCGGTGCCCTCCGATCTTTCCCGGCCCATCATCATGGTGGGGCCCGGCACCGGAATCGCGCCCTTCCGCGGCTTCCTGCACGAACGCATGGAGAGCGGCGCAACGGGCGGCAATTGGCTGTTCTTTGGAGACCAGCACCGCGCCACCGATTTTATCTATGAGGATGAGCTGACATCGCTGAGCAAGAAGGGCGTGCTAACCCATCTTGATCTGGCCTTTTCCCGCGACCAGGCGGAGAAGATCTATGTACAGAATCGTATGCGTGAGCAGGCCTCCGAACTATACGCGTGGCTGCAAGAGGGGGCCTACTTCTACGTGTGTGGCGACGCCTCACGCATGGCCAAGGATGTTGAGCGGGCGCTCCTTCAGGTGATTGAGGAGGAGTCGGGGGCCGGTGAGGACGGGGCACGTGAGTATCTCGCCCAACTCAAGAAGGAGAAGCGCTACGTGAGGGACGTGTACTGATGGACCCCGACAAGTGCGAGGACTTCGGCGAGGAGGCCGCATCGCAGTGTGAGTGCTGCGCAATGCGAGGTGGGTCCCGGAGCTGTGACCCGCAGCTTGTCACCACCGAGATTGACGTGGGGATGGCACTTGTGGGGTGTGCCGCCTTCGAATGCGCTTTCGCGATCACCGGATCTGTTGGAGTGGTGCTGGCACAGTCGGGTCCTTATGCCCCGGTATCCGAACCGGGCGAGGCATTCCCGCTGGCTCCCGGTCAGATCACGTTGCGGCTACAGCCGGAGAATCTGCACGCCAATGTTCTGGCTCGAAGCGATGGCGAAGATCGTGAACTGATGGTTGAGCTTTCAGCGTGTGATGGGCACCCGGTGCACCTGGTGAGAGTGGCGAGTGAGTTCGACGCCCTTGTGATGGAGGGTTTGGAACGCTCGGCCGGTGAGGGCCTTACCCAGGAGAGGCAGAGCCTGCCGCAGGTGTTTATCCCCTGGGAGGAAGGCGACCAACTGGGGCAGATTGATGCGATCCTCGACGACGGCGGCGAGACCCGCCGAGAATTACTGCCGCACTACTATGCTGGTCCCCGCCCACGCTGGATCAACCAGCGCATTCTTCCTGCCCTGTTCGAGCACGTGTGCACCACCGGATTGCCGCTGTCTGTGATTGTCTTTGCTGAGGGAGTGGCACAGGCCGTGACCGGGTTTGTGCACGTGGCGAGCACGGACGCGAATGGTCGGATGAGCGTGGGGCTCGGCTCCGCCAGCCTTGATGTTGAACTTGCGTTGGTGCACGAGGCCCTCCTGGTGCGCTCACACGGGCCGCTCGGCTTGACGAGTGCCATTGAGCTGTACGACGACCGGCGCCGCGTCCTCGCATTCTTTACTCAGCTGGGATCCGTTTCCCCGGATGTCCATCGGGCATGGGAACTCCTGGCTGAATCACTGCCGTGATCTAAATCTGGGGTGCCCGACAGTAGCATTCGGGGGTGCCTGATAGTAGCTGCGGGCGGCCCGCCCGTTTTCGAGTCAGATCTCGGGATAGCTACATAGAGGTCACCTCAATATCAACGTCCATTCTCGGATCGCTCTACTGAGAGATCGTTTGCTGATGGACACAAGTTCGTCCGGCGTGGTCCGTAGATGGCCGCGATGATGGAAAGTGCAGCGAGAAAGAGCCAGGGAAGTGCCAGCGTGAGGCTTCCGTTTGTGCTGGTGCCGCTCGTGGCAGATGAACCGCCGGTATCGAACAACGCGCCGGTCGCAAGGCTGGCGAGGAGAACTGCGATACCGCCCAAGCTGGCGAGGAGCCCGAAGTAGGTTCCGGTTGGCCCGTCTCCCGCGAATTTGGGTACCGTGCTCAACGCGGTGGGATGGGTGATGAGATGGCCTGTGATCAGGCATGTCACACTCACCCCGACGAATGCCATGTGCCAGGCCTGTGGCGGGGCGGCGATGGCGGCTGCTCCGAGCACGAGAAAACCCATCGCCGTGACAAGGTATCCGCCGCGCAGAGCAGTGGTAACTCCGACATGTGTGGCCCAGCGTGCGAGAGGCAGCTGTGCTCCGAACGTGACGACTGAGACCCACACGAACATCGTGGCGACGGCATCTGCTCCCAGGTCCAGCCGGGCCAGTTCCAGCGGCAGTGCAAGGTAGAGCTGGTTGTAAGCGACGAGGTCGCTGGCGTGAAGCGAGGCGAATACGACGAAGTTTCGGTCCCTTAGTGCTGGCCATGAAGGGTGTGGTGCCGTGGATGAGGAGCCAGGTCTGCTCACACTGGTGCTGTGTGCGTCGTCGATCGCTTGGGTTCTGACGTTGCTCGTGGTACCGGCTGAGTTGGTCTCGGAGCCGATGATGGCGCGGGGAGTACGTGGCAGGAAGAGCCAGAGAACAGCGGCGATGGCAACGAAGAATCCGGCACCGCACGCGGTAACGGTGGCGAAGCCCCAGTCGAAGAGCCATGCCCCGATGATTGGGCCGGTGACGGCACCAATTTCACCGGTGATGGTGAGCCAAGCGAAGAGAGTGATGTGTGGCGGGCGCTGCGAGGTGGCTATACGGTGAACTTCCGCCGCAGAAATGAGGGTGTTGAGGCTCGGGGAAAACAATGCTCCTCCGAACCCTGTGAGCACGGTGCCCGTGATGAAGAGCCAGAGGATGGCGCTGCCTGACCACAATGAAGCCGCAAGGGTCGCGAATCCTGCGATTCGCACGGCGCATCCGGCCAGGATGACTGAGCGTGCACCGAATCCGTCCGCCAGAGCGCCTCCCACAAGGAAGAGCCCTTGCTGGGCGAACGTGCGCATGCCGAGGACGAGGCCCACGGCGGTTGCGGTGAGGCCAAAATCTCCGGTGAGGGTTCCGGCGATGAAGGGAACCACAGCGTAGAACCCGATGTTGAAGAGTGTCTGCGTGGCCAGCAGCAGTGGAGTGCGCGAAGGAGGGTGGGGTGTTGCGTCTAGTGAACCGGCCGTGGGGCCGTGCGAAGACGCGGGGTCTTCGCGATCACCGGTAGAAGTCCTCATAGTTGCCTCATTCATCCTGTCTGGGAGCCGTCGCTCATTCTATTAGTGGCTATCACAGCGGGCTTGCTGCCAAATAAGGCGGCTAGCCCGCTCTCATAGCCACTAATCTCTGTTTCTGTTGTCCGCGCCCTTGTCCACGCCAAAGATCCAGTTTGCGCACGTCAACATCCTTCACCGATAATGATTCGCATTATGGTTATCAGTTTATCTCGTCCCGCCCTCGTGTCGTTGCGAGGAGTCACTGTGAGCGTTAGCTCATCAGGTTCTCGCAGTTCCTCGACGCGTGGCGCCGAGTCAGAAGAAACGATCCTCCTCACCCTCGCTGAACTTGACGTTTACCCAGGTGACCGCATCGTCATCACTGGCCCGTCGGGAAGCGGTAAGTCGTTGCTTCTCAGTTGCCTGACAGGCCGATGGGCCCCTGGCCTCACATTCACCGGTGAGCGTGAATGCGTGGCCGAACGCATCGGCTTTGTGCCGCAGCGAGGCCTCGAAGCGTTGCATCCACTCATGCAGATCCGCCGCCAGTTGCGTGCGGTGACGGGCGCTAGCCAGGCTCGCGTAGAGGAAGTCCTGGCCGCGGTGGGGCTCGATGACGCTGGCCTGCAACGCCGTCGTCCCACGGAAATTTCGGGAGGACAGGCCCAGCGCGTGGCCATGGCGCTCGGTGTACTCGCCGGCGCACCCCTCATGCTGGCCGATGAACCGACGAGTGCCCTTGACAATGACTCACGCGACCAACTCCTCGAACTCCTCGCGAAAATCGTCACCCCCGAACAGGCGCTCGTTGTGGCAACTCACGACCTTGTCGTGGCTGAATCCATCGCAACCCGGCACCTCAAGGTGGCATCGGGGCGGGTTGAGGAGGTCGCCGTCGTCCTACGTGGTGAAGAAACCGGCACCGAGAACCTGGCCGCGCAGAACTCTGCTGCGCGAAGGAACCTGAACGCACGGAACGCTGCCGCGAATTCAGACTCAACAACCGCAGGAGTAGTCGCATGAGCACACCCGTCATTGAAATTCGTGACGTCACCGCGCAGTACGGCCGTGGCGCGAAGGCGCGGCGGGTGCTCGCACCCACGAATCTGGAGATTTCTCGCGGCGAGTCGGTGGCCGTTGTGGGCCGATCGGGTGCCGGAAAGTCCACGTTGGCCGACGTCGTGCTGGGGTTACGCGTACCCGCCAGCGGCCGAATCACCGTGTGTGGCGAGGAGTGGTGTGCGGCGGCGGGTCATCCGCACAAGCGCCCGCGTCATCTCGTTCAGGGTGTCCCGCAGGACCCCGCGAGTGCCTTTGTGCCGCGTTGGACGCTGCGCCGTTCGATCGAGCGGGCCGTCCGAAAGCTGACGGGGGAGCGTGATGTCGAAGCTCGGATTCGCCGCGCCGCCGAACTTGCTCACCTCGAACTCGAGCTGCTGGATCGCAAACTGACCGAGATTTCCGGTGGCCAGGCCCAGCGCGCCGCGATCACGCGTGCGCTCT
>RRZU011020163.1_pt1 | contig 23965 bp, 20 predicted proteins | sample 2165561 | NCBI WGS metagenome assembly RRZU01 (sample SAMN10456909, study PRJNA506462) | wastewater metagenome | isolation source: wastewater sludge | place: USA: Moscow, Idaho | reverse complement strand
TTTAAAATATCTGCAACTAACTCAACTTCAAATTGTTTTAAATAGCGCAGGCCACCATGCACCAATTTTGTAGAGCGGCTGGAGGTTCCGGCGGCGAAATCTTGCATCTCAATAAGAGCTGCATTCAAATTTTGTGCGCCAGCTTGTAACGCAAGTCCTGCTCCGGTAATCCCGCCCCCTATAATGAGTAGATCTAACTTTCCCTCTGTTATCTTATTCAAAGTTTCTATTCGCTGACTATAAGATAATTTAGTCAAATAGAATCCCCCTCTCATCAATGAACCATCCGTTAAATCGGTTCTTCTTTGTCTTCTTCTCGATTGGCTTTAATTGGTTTATGTTTGAATACACGAGTCGCTTCTACCGCATTCTTCCAACCTGCATAGAGATCTTCTCTTTGTTCTTCTGGCATATTTGGCTCAAAAGTAGCATCTTTGTTCCAATATTCTTTAATTTCATCTAAATCTTTCCAAAAACCAGTAGCTAATCCTGCAAGATAGGCCGCTCCTAGGGCTGTTGTTTCCATAACTTCAGATCGCTCTATTTGTGTATCTAGGATATCTGCTTGGAATTGCATTAAAAAGTCATTAAGTGAAGCCCCACCATCTACACGCAAGGTTGGAATTTCAATTCCGGAGTCTTTTACCATCGTGTCTAATACATCACGTGTTTGGTAAGCCATGGATTCTAATGTTGCACGAATGAATTGTTCTTTATTCGTCCCTCTTGTAATACCAAAGACTGCCCCACGAGCATCTTGATCCCAATGAGGAGCTCCTAAACCAACGAAAGCTGGCACGACATATACATTATCTGTAGTCTCTACACGTTTCGCATACTCTTCGGATTGTGGAGATTCTTGGAACATACGCATCTCATCACGCAACCACTGAATCGCTGAGCCTGCGACAAATATACTACCTTCTAGAGCATAGTACACTTCGCCATCTAACCCATAAGCTAAAGAGGTTAATAAACCATTATCTGACATAATCGGTTCTTTACCCGTATTCATAATGATAAATGCACCTGTTCCGTAGGTGTTTTTAACCATTCCTTTTTCAAAAGCTGTTTGACCAAATAAAGCAGCTTGTTGGTCTCCAGCCATTCCTGCGACAGGAACGGAAGCACCGTAGAAATGATGAGGAACTGTTTCACCATAAACTTCAGAGGATGAGCGAACTTCTGGTAGCATTTCTTTTGGTATATCTAATAATTCTAAGATTTCTTCATCCCACTCTAAATCATGAATATTAAATAACATTGTACGACTGGCATTCGAATAATCAGTTGCGTGAACTTTACCGTCTGTTAATTTCCATAATAGCCATGTATCTATGGTTCCAAATAATAGTTCACCATTTTTCGCACGCTCGCGAGCACCGTCCACTTCATCCAATATCCACATAATTTTTGTTGCCGAGAAGTAAGAATCGATGACAAGGCCTGTTTTTTTATGGAATAATTCTTTGTGCCCGTCTTCTATCAGCTTATCTGCAATAGGCGATGTTTGTCGTGATTGCCATACAATTGCATTATAAATCGGCTGGCCTGTTTCTTTATCCCAAACAACTGTCGTCTCACGTTGGTTAGTAATTCCTATTCCATCGATTTGATTCGGATTTAAACCAGATTCAATAAGTGCTCCTGCGATTACTTGTAGAGTCTTAATCCAAATTTCGTTTGCATCATGTTCTACCCATCCAGGTTCTTGATAATGTTGGGTAATATCACTTTGAAAAGACCACTGTGGTTGTCCTTCCTTATCAAAAATTACTGCACGAGTACTGGTTGTTCCTTGATCTATCGCCATAATATAGTCTGCCATTGAATGAACTTCCTTCCTATATTTTATTCTATTGATGAAAGGGGTTTCATCATTTTAATCTTACTATAAATGATATAAATATCAAAATAAAATGGTATATTTTTTCACATTAATCCTGCCTACACAAACCTTTGTTCCGTAGGTCTAGTATTTATCTTTTCACAAACTTATTGTTATTAATTTTACCCTTCTTTATGAATAGAATTTCAGATTAAAAAAACTCCTCCTAAAAGTGTATTTATACCCTTTAGGAGGAGTTCTTTAGCTATATTCTATTCTTCTTCAGAAGAGTCTAACTCTTCAAGTTCTTCTAATTCTTCATCAAGTTCTTCTTCTGCACGACCAATTAATTCATCCACTTGATTTGAGAGTTCCGTATCATTTACTGGTTTTGCATCTTCACCAGTTTCTTCTTCCTCATCATCTTGTGGTTCAACTAGCGAAAGGGTTGAGATTGCTTGATCTTCATCCAAACGCATCAAGCGAACACCTTGTGTATCGCGGCCTGTAGTTGAAATATCTTGAACATCAAAGCGAATAATTAGCCCTTCATTTGTGACCAATAATATTTCTTCATCGCCTTTAACGGTTCTTAAACCAACTAAGGATCCATTACGCTCTGTAATTTTAAAGGTCTTAATTCCTAAACCGCCACGTCTACGAATAGCATATTCAGAAGCCTTTGTCGCTTTACCATACCCATTTTCAGAAATAACTAACACATGGCTATCTTCTTCTAAAATATCTGCGCCTATAACGGCATCTCCATCACGTAAGCGAATACCGCGAACCCCAGCAGCTGTTCGGCCCATTGAACGAATATCATTCTCGTTAAAACTAACAGCCATGCCATCTTTGGTTCCAATAATGATATTTTGATCACCATTTGTTAATCGAACAGCTACCAATTCATCGCCTTCGTTTAATCGAATCGCAATCAAACCACTTGTACGAATATTTGCGAACTCAGAAGCCTTTGTACGTTTCGCTGTTCCAGATTTAGTCACAAAGAAGAGCTCTTGTCCTTCTTCTGGTGTTTCAGCTAACTTAACAACCGCTTCAATCTGCTCATCGCTTTCAATTCCTAAAAAGTTCAGTGCTGGAATCCCTTTAGCTGTACGACCGAATTCTGGAATTTCATAAGCTTTAGCTTTATACACTTTTCCTTTATTCGTGAAGAATAAAAGTAAATCATGGGTAGAAGCCGATAATACCGTATCTACAAAGTCATCATCATTGGTGACCATTCCTTTAACCCCACGGCCCCCACGATTTTGTGTCTTGAATTCACTATTGGCCATTCGCTTCATATAGCCATTGTGAGACAAGGTAATAACAACTGTTTCTTCTTCAATTAAATCTTCATCTTCAATGCTTAACGCTTCGCCAACCATTAATTCAGTTCGACGATCATCCCCATATTTATCAGCAATTTCAATCATTTCATCTTCGATAATGCCGTCCATACGCGTAGGATTTTCTAAAATATCTTGTAAGTCTGAAATCAGACTAAGTAACTCTTGGTATTCATCTTCGACTTTGTCGCGTTCAAGTCCAGTTAAACGAACCAAACGCATATCTAAAATTGCTTGTGCTTGTCGATCCGTTAAACTATATTCAGTAATTAAACGTTCTTTCGCAATTGCACCAGTATCTGAATTACGGATGATTGAAATAATCGCATCAATATGATCTAGCGCAATCCGTAATCCTTCTAGAATGTGTGCACGTGCTTCTGCTTTATTTTTATCAAAAATTGTACGACGACGAATAACTTCCCGTTGGTGATCTAAATAGTGTACAATAATTTCTTTTAAACTCAACGTACGTGGTACACCGTCCACAATTGCCAACATATTAAAGCCAAAAGAAGTTTGCAAAGCCGTCATTTTGAACAAGTTATTCAAAATAACTGCAGCCGAAGCATCCCGACGAACATCAATACGTAAACGCATCCCGTCTCGGTCGGACTCATCAATAACCCCCGTAATACCTTCAATACGCTTCTCACGAGCTAATTCAACAATTTTCTCATGCAATTTCGCTTTGTTTACTAAATAAGGAATTTCATCCACTATAATTTGCTCGCGCCCATTATTTTCTTCAATCCGTGTTTTAGAACGAATTTGAATCGAGCCACGCCCAGTTTCATACGCTTTACGAATACCCGATTTACCTAGTACAATACCACCCGTTGGGAAGTCTGGTCCAGGTAAAGCTTCCATCAAGTCAGCCGTCGTGGCATCTGGATTATTTAAAATCACACGACACGCTTCAATAGTTTCGCGTAAATTATGTGTAGGGATATTGGTTGCCATACCAACTGCAATCCCACTTGCGCCGTTTACTAATAAGTTAGGAAATTTTGCAGGTAAGACTACCGGCTCTGATTCACTTCCATCATAGTTTTCACGGAAGTCTACGGTATTTTTATTAATGTCTCGGAGCAATTCTGTCGCTATTTTACTCATCCGCGCTTCCGTATAACGCATAGCTGCTGCCGCATCCCCATCTACTGAACCAAAGTTTCCATGCCCATCTACTAAAGGATAACGGTAACTAAAGTCCTGGGCCATACGCACCATTGAATCATAAATTGCCAAGTCTCCATGTGGGTGATATTTACCCATTACGTCCCCAACAATACGTGCCGATTTTTTATGTGCTTTATCTGGTGTATTTCCTAGTTCATTCATCCCGTATAAAATTCGACGGTGAACTGGCTTCATCCCATCTCTTACATCCGGAAGCGCACGGGATACAATAACACTCATTGAATAATCAAGGAACGACTTTTTCATTTCTTTGGAAAGTTGTATTTCTTCAATTCCACTTCTATCTTCAGCCAATTTCTAAAACTCCTCCCGTTTCATTGCTTCTTTAAATATCAATATTCTCTACATATCGCGCATTGTCTTCAATAAACTGTCGACGTGGGGGAACTTTATCACCCATTAACATTGTCATCACGCGGTCAGATTCTTTTGCATCATCAACAGCTACACGTGTTAAGCGTCTAGACTCTGGATTCATTGTTGTTTCCCATAGCTGTTCTGCATCCATCTCCCCAAGCCCTTTATATCTTTGGATGGCTGGTTTTGGAGATTCAGGGATTGTTTTCAAGTATTCTTCAAGTTCTTCATCCGAATCTAAATAAACCGAAGATTTTCCTTGTCGAACTTGATATAAAGGAGGTTGAGCCACATAAATATATCCTGCATCAATTGCAGGACGCATGTAACGGAAGAATAAAGTCAATAGAAGCGTACGAATATGCGCCCCATCAACATCCGCATCTGTCATAATAATTAATTTGTGGTAGCGTGCTTTTTCGACATCAAATTCTTCACCAAATCCGGTACCCATTGCAGTAAAGAGTGTACGAATTTCCTCATTTGACAAGATGCGGTCAAGTGAAGCTTTTTCAACGTTTAAAATTTTCCCTCGAATCGGTAAAATCGCTTGGAATTGTCGAGAACGGCCTTGTTTAGCCGATCCACCCGCTGAATCCCCCTCGACAATAAAAAGTTCGGAGAGTTCCGGATCATTTGACGTACAATCCGCTAACTTACCAGGTAAGTTACTAATTTCTAAACCACTCTTTTGACGTGTTACTTCACGCGCACGCTTCGCAGCAACTCGAGCTTTCGAAGCTAACTCAACTTTATCAAGCACTTGTTTTCCGACTTTTGGATTTTCCATTAAGAAACGATCAAAGTTTTCAGAAAATAACCGATCAACAATTGTTCGAGCTTCAGAGTTTCCTAATTTCGTTTTGGTTTGTCCCTCAAATTGTGGGTCTGGATGTTTCACACTAATGATAACAGTCAAACCTTCACGTGTATCCTCACCTAAAAAGTTATCGTCATCTTCTTTTAAATAATTACTTTTACGAGCATAATCATTTAACACACGCGTCAAAGCAGCCTTGAACCCCGATTCATGCGTTCCCCCTTCATGTGTGCGGATATTATTTGCGAAGGAAAGCATATTTAAGTGGTAACCTGTTGTATGCTGAAGCGCAACTTCAACGATAATACCATCTTGTTCGTCTTCTACATAGATAGGTTCTTCATAAAGGGCATCTTTATTCTCATTTAAATACTCGACATAACTTTTAATCCCACCGTCATAACGGTATTCATTGTGAATAACATTTTCTTCGTCACGTTTATCTAGGATTTGTAGCTGTAAATCTCGATTCAAATAAGCTAATTCTTGTGTACGATCACGTAATCGTTCGTAATCAAATTCAATTGACTCTTTAAAAATTTCTTCATCCGGGCGGAAATAGACTTCCGTACCTCTTTTATCTGTTTCGCCAATAATTTTCATATCGCCCACTGGAATTCCACGTTCAAATCTTTGGAAATAAATATTCCCATCTTTATGGATACGGTATTCTAAAAATGTAGATAGCGCGTTAACAACCGCTGCACCTACACCGTGCAGACCACCCGAAACTTTGTAACTTCCTCCGCCGAATTTACCTCCAGCATGTAAAACAGTAAAGACAGTCTCAGAAGCAGGTCGACCCGTCTTATGTTGCAGATCCACTGGAACTCCACGCCCATTATCCGTTACACGAATACAGTTATCGGCTTCAATTTCAATTACAATATCATCTGCATATCCAGCCATCGCTTCGTCAATTGAGTTATCCACGATTTCCCAAACTAAATGGTGAACACCGTCAAGACTTGTTGACCCAATATACATTCCTGGACGCTTTCGAACGGCTTCTAACCCTTCAAGTACTTCAATTTGACTTGCATTATAGTCATCTTGAATGATGTCTTTCTTTTCATCCATCTTTTTATTCCCCTATCTCTTCAGTCGAAATCTCGCCATTCTCTACCTTAAAAATACGTGGATTTTGTAATAAATCCATTTGAACCCCATCTAGACTCGTTGTGGTGATGAAGGTTTGTACTTTATTTTGAATTGCATTCAATAAATGCGTTTGGCGACTATCATCAAGCTCACTTAAAACATCATCTAATAATAAAATCGGGTATTCACCCGTCATCTCGTACATTAATTCAATTTCTGCCAACTTTAAACTTAAAGCAGTCGTTCTCTGCTGTCCCTGAGAACCGTAAGTTTGCACATTTTTCTCATTCACATAAAATACCAAATCATCTCTATGTGGCCCTAAAGTTGTTGTTCCTTGGTCAATTTCTTGTTCTTTAGCTTTTTCATAATCTTTTTGTAATTGACTCAATAACTCTTCTTTAGACATTTTATCCGATACACTACTTGTGGTTTTATAGCTAATACGTAATTCTTCTTTGCCATTTGATATATCCGTTTGCACCTCTTGTGCCCATTTTGTCAGTTGCTTTACAAAACGGTACCGATGGTATAAAACCTCTGCGCCTTCAGTTGCTAACTGTTCAGTCAAAATATCTAAATAAAGTGCATCATGTTTTCGATCATACTTCGCTTTTTTTAAAAATTGATTTCTTTGTTTTAAAACACGTTGATATTGGGTCAAATGGTGTAAATAAATTTTATTCATTTGGCCCAATTCCATATCTATAAACCGTCGCCTCACAGAAGGTGATCCTTTCACCAAAGATAGATCTTCAGGTGCAAATAAAATCACATTCAGTTGACCAATATAATCACTCAGCTTTCTTTGTTCTAAGTGATTCATTTTGGCAATTTTCCCACGTTTGGATAAAACAATTTCTAAAGGGACTGAATGTGACTTTTTGATTAATTGACCATTTACTTTTGCAAAATCGCTATCCCATCGAATCAATTCACGGTCCCGTGGTGAGCGGTGACTTCTTGACATCGCTAAAAAATAAATACTTTCTACAAGATTTGTTTTTCCCTGAGCATTTTCCCCAATTAAAACATTAATTGAAGGCGAAAAGGATAGTTTTACTGTTTCGTAATTGCGATAATTCTTTAGTTCAATACCTTCTAAATACATTATGCTTGAGGCTCAGCGAGGGATTGAATTTGAAATTCGCCAATATTTGGAATACTGATTTGATCGCCGTCATATAACTTTTTACCGCGACGATTCTCTGGCTCTTCATTTACGAAGACTTCCATCTGTTCTAAGAATGGTTTAGCCATTCCACCACTTGATATAATACTTGCTAGTTTTAAAAATTGGCCAAGCGTTATATATGTCTCTTGAATTTCAATTTTTGTGTTTTCCATGGGAATGCTCCTTTTTTCAGTTTCGTACCCTATTATTATACCTGAAATATAGTGAAAATTCAATTGAATGCGTGTATTTCGCCTTATATATCGCTTCTGAGTAATTTTAACCCTTTTTCTTATAAAACCCCTAAAACTTGGAATAAGGCTATAAAACTAAAAAAAAGCAGATTTCCGAAGAAATCTACTTTTTTATAGAAATTATTTTAATTTTAATTAGCGTGTAGAAGTTGATGTTCGAATAGGTGTAATCAACTGAACGAAATTATAATCATCCTCTACATCTGTAGGAACAATAACAAATGGGCGAAGAGTAGAGATTAACTTCATCGTAACTTTTGTTCCTTCAAAGGTATTTAACGCATCTCTTAAATAATCGGGGTTAAAGGATATTTCAAGATCTTCACCTTCTAAATTTGCATAAGGTACATCTTCCTCTACATATCCAACTTCTGGTGAATTACTCGTTAATTGTAATTCGCCATTTTTAACAGATAATTTAACCACATTATTCTTACCAGCATGCGAAAGTAACGAAGTACGGGCTACAGCACCTTTTAAAGCTTGAATATTTAAATCAATTTGAGTAGCTGAACTTTCAGGAATCAATTGATCTGTCTGTGGATAATTTCCTTCAAGTAATCTTGAATAGAAGTATGTATCTTCTGTCATAAATAAAATTTGGTTAGAAGCTAAAGCGACACTTACTTCTTCAATATCATCGGTTAATATTTTTGAAAGTTCCGTTAAACTGTTTCCAGGAATTACAATTTGGAAAGATAAATCATCAGGAACGTCTACTGGTATGACACGCTGACTCAGACGATGACTATCAGTTGCTACTGCTTTTAACTTACCTTCACTAATTGAAAAGTTGACCCCTGTTAGGATTGGGCGACTTTCATGTTTAGAAACAGCAATAACCGTTTGCTCAATTACTTTTTTAAGTAAAGAAACGGGTAAAGTAAAAGATTCACTCGTATCAATTTCAGGTAAATATGGATAAATTGCTGCATCTAAAGCATTAATAGTGAAAAAAGAATTAGCAGATGAAATCGATGCTTGTAATTGAGTGTTTACTTCAAAGGTAAACTGATCGTCTGGTAATCGATTAATAATATCTGCAAAAAAACGAGCAGGCTGTAAAACAATACTTCCCGTTTCTTCAATTTGTAAAGCCGCTTCTTCATCATCCGCAAATAATTTTGCTTCTATTGAGATGTTTGAGTTACTTCCAGTAATTTTTAGATCATTTTTAGTCACTTCTAATTTCAGACCTGTCAAAATAGGCATTGTGGTCTTAGTAGAAATGGCTAACTGAACATCTCTTAGTTTTTTTAGTAAGGTTAAACGGTTTACGGTAAATTTCATTTCCTCTACTCCCCTTTTTGGAAACATTTTTTCATTTTAAGTATAGCATAATTTTGAGTTTATTTATTTTTGAAGGTCCCTATATATATTATATTAAGTAATAATAATAGTAATAGTAGTAGGCCCTGTTAATATTGTGGAAAACTTAAAATTTCTCTCAAGAACAAGTTTTCCACCTGTGCATAACTTGTTGATAAGATTGTGTGTAATTAAATAGTTGTACACAAGTCTAAAATTCTTCTTTGATTTCGTTAATTTCACGTTTCATCTCTGCATCGCTTTCTAAAAGCTTTCGAATTTTATCATGCGCATGTAAAACAGTTGTATGGTCTTTGCCTCCGAATTCTTCTCCAATTTTTGGAAAAGAGGTTTCTGTTAGTTCGCGAGCTAGATACATAGCTATTTGTCTTGGAACAACTATTTCCTTCACCCGTCGTTTCCCTTTTAACTCATTTACTGTCACATTGTAGAATTTTGCCACGTGTTCTTGAATTTTACTAATAGAAACTTCTTTATTGGCTTCTTTCACCATAGTCTTTAAAGCATCGGCTGCTAGACTTGTAGTGATTTCTTTATTTTGAATAGTCGCGTAAGCTTGAACTCGAACCAATGCTCCTTCAAGTTCTCGAATATTTGAATCAATTTGTCCTGCAATATAGCTTAATGTGTCGTTTGGAATTTCTAGACGCTCAGCGTCTGCTTTCTTTCGTAAAATAGCGATTCGTGTTTCTAAATCTGGTGGCGTGATATCAACGGATAAACCCCAAGCAAAACGAGATACGAGACGTTCTTGCATTTTTGGGATTTCATTCGGTAAACGGTCACTGGTTAAAACAATTTGCTTTCTTTCATCATATAAAGCATTAAAGGTATGGAAAAATTCCTCTTGCGTTCCTTCTTTGTCTGCAAAAAACTGAATATCGTCGACTAGTAATAAATCGACGGTACGGTATTTTTGACGAAATTCTTCTTGCGTTCGATTCTTAATGGAGTTAATAAAATCATTTGCAAAAGTTTCACTAGACACATATTTTACATTTTTATCTGGATTGATACTTAAATACTGATGGCCAATCGCATGCATTAAATGGGTCTTACCTAAGCCAACCCCACCATAGAAAAACAACGGATTATAAATTGTTCCAGGTTCTTCTGAAACAACCAAAGCAGCTGCATGAGCCATTTGGTTTCCTTTTCCTATAACAAAGGTATCGAAGGTATATTTACTATTTAATTCACTTGATTTGAATAAAGTAGGTGTACTGGAAGTTTCTATTATTTCTGCTTCTTGTTGTTCTTGTTGATCCAGCTCATCTTTCGTTAAAAAACGCGGAGTAATTTCTTGGCCCGCGTACTCATAAACATATTCAACTATACGAGTAGTTAGATGATTTTCCCAATATTCCTTGTGTAAAGGAGTGGGTACTTGAATCGTAATCAACTGGTTTGAAACAGATAGAACTTGCGCACTATCAATCCACGTATCAAAGCTTACTTTTGAAAGATCATCTTTGAATCTATCTTTTAAATAGAGCCAGGTACTGTTTCGATCTTCTAACACGTAGACACTCTCCCTCTTATAAAAACTTTTCTGGTATTTAACATATTACCATGTATAAATAAAGTTTTCCACAGAATTATCACAATGTGCATAAAAGAATTCAGAGACTGTTAAAAAGTTATGCACAAGGTGGATAAAGGTTGTGGATATAAATAAAATTAAACTGGATGGAACTCCAACTTGTGGACAAAATTAAAATTTTAAAAGGCTTTGATAAAAGGTTTTTAAACACTTATCAACAGCACCTGTGCAAAAGTGGATAACTTTTAAACAAGCCTGTGAATTAGATAAAATGTTGTGGAAACATGTGGAAAAACATTGCATGAAAATTTTATCAACCACAGGGGTGTGGACAATTTTTTAAAAATACTTTCTCCACAGAAAATGATTTTTGATAATTAAATAAGAAATAAGTTTTTTTAAAAAAATAGAAAAGAAACTCGTTTAAATCCTTTTGTGATAGACTTAATAGGAGCTTTAAAGAAAATTGAGGTGAGAAAGTTGTAAAATTTTGGAGTTTTTATAAAAAATTGAATAGTTTTACAAAATAGAAGAAAGGATGACAGTTGTTGGATTTGTTTTTGAAAATTAGTATTATCATCTTGGTTGGACTTTTAGGAGGGCGAATAGCAAAAAAGTTTGGCTTGCCAAGTGTCTCTGGGTATATTGTAGCGGGTTTACTATTAGGACCGTCTTTTATTGATTTAGTGAGTCATGAGGGATTGAATTCACTCGGATTTATTACGGATATTGCTTTGGCAGCAATCGCATTTTCTATTGGAAATGAGTTCTTACTTTCAGATATGAAAAAAGTTGGGAATAAAATTTTTCTACTCACTATAGCTGAAGTAATTGGAGTTTTAGTCATTGTTTTTATGACAATGTATTTTCTCTTTAATCAAAGTTTTGAGTTTAGTATAGTCATTGCCAGTATGTCGGCGGCTACAGCGCCTGCGGGTATTGTGATGGTCATACGTGAACTTCGAGCGGATGGTCCTTTAGTAAAAACTATTTTACCAGTTGTAGCTCTAGATGATGCATTAGGTATCATGGTTTTTAGTGTCGCTTTATCGATTGCAAAAATGACTTCAGGTTTGGCAGATTTCACTTTAATACAAATCGTAAGCGATCCACTCATTGAAATATTTGGGTCTTTACTACTTGGGTTTTTACTGGGATTGGGTTTGACTTATCTAGCGAATAAAGCAAAAGGACGCGATGAGTTATTGAAAATTTCTTTAGCTTTTATTTTAATGACAGTAGGTGCTGCAAATTTCTTTAATATGTCCCCTTTATTAACCGCAATGATGATGGGTGGTACACTTGTTAATCTCATGCATAACTCCAAAAGAGTATTTGACAACATAAACAGCTTCACTCCGCCGATTAATCTTTTATTTTTTACTTTAGCTGGGATGAGTCTCGATTTAAAAATCTTAGCTTCGGTCGGAATGCTTGGGGTAGGGTATATTTTGGCTCGAGCAATTGGGAAAATATTTGGTGCAGGGCTTGGAGCTAAAGCATTAGGGGAAAGTGAAACCATTCAAAAATATTTAGGTTTAAGTTTGCTTACTCAAGGTGGAATATCAATTGGTTTATCCGTAATTGTGCGAAATGAATTGCCACAATTTAGTCAATCGATTGTGACAGTTATTTTGTTTAGTGTTTTAGTATTTGAAATCTTAGGACCTATTCTTGCCAAGATTGCTATTACAAAAGCGGGCGAAGTAAACGGAATGGTTAAGAAAAAGAAAAGGATTTAGAAAGTTTACTGGAAAGGATAGATAAAAAATGAATGTATTAGTTATAGTACTTAATAAGACGGAATATTTAAATGAGATTTTAGACGCGTTTGTAGAAATTGGTTTAACAGGAGCAACTATTATCGATAGTCAAGGAATGGGCAGTGCGATGACAGAGGTCGAAAATACGGATGAGCCATTTTATGGCGTATTAAAAACGATGTTTGATGACTCAAGGCCTTATAATAAAACAATTTTTACAGTGATCCAAGACGAGCCATTATTGGAAAAAGCCGTCACTATAGTGAAAGAAATTATGGAAGATATCCATAAACCAGGCGTAGGCATCATGTTTACTGTACCACTCGGAAATACCTACGGGATGTCATGGGAATAAATTCTTTATGTAAAAGCGGCTAACTTAACCTTTAAAATCAAACTTTATGTTGACAAAAGGGTATTTTTTTCATAAAATTATATAGTCTGTTCGCATCATGTTAATGATTTCATTAACGAGATAACTTAAAGGATGATATTTTCAAAGAAATCAGGAGGTGTTTTGCATGTCAGAAGGATTAACATACCAACCAAAAAAACGTAAAAGAAAAAAGGTACACGGATTCCGTAAAAGAATGAGTACTAAAAATGGACGTAGAGTTTTAAAAAATCGACGCCGTAAAGGTAGAAAACGTTTATCTCATTAATAAAATGAAGAATTCGTTTTAAAATTAAAGCGACAGGATCTCATTTGCTTGAGTGAACGTCGCTTTTTTTTAATACTTATTTCATGCTTACTAGATAAGAGGAGGAAGTGTAGTATGAGAAAAACATACCGAGTGAAGTCTGAAAAAGACTTTCAAAATGTTTTTCACAAAGGAATTTCTAAAGCGAATCGTCAATTCGTCGTCTATAAACTTCCTAAAAAAGGACAGAATCATTTTCGAGTAGGTATTTCTGTAGGAACCAAATTAGGTAATGCAGTGGTTCGAAATAAGATTAAACGAAGAATTCGACATGCTTTAAGAGAACTGGATAAAGAAAATAATTTTGATCATGCGTTGGATTATATAGTCATTGCTAGACAACCTGTATCAAATATGGATTTTGAGCAAATTAAAAAAAGTTTGCGTCATGTTCTATCTTTGTCTGAAGTTATAATAAAATAAAAATTGAATAGAATGAGGAGAGAAAAAATAGTGAAAGAGTTTTATCGAAAAAATAAAAAGACACTATTAATGCTTACTCTTGCAGTCTTTGTTATCTTTCTAGCCGCCTGTGGACGTCAGGATGTTATTACAGAGCAAAGTGATGGATTCTGGGATGGCGTAATTATTTACAATCTTTCCCGATTTATTCTATGGTTATCTGATTTATTTGGTGGAAGTTACGGAACGGCAATTATCGTTTTTACAGCTTTAGGTCAAATCTTACTATTACCACTAACCAATTATCAGCAAAAAACTATGGAAAAAACGCAAGAAATCCAACCGCAGCTTCAAGCCCTACGTGAGAAATATTCTGCAAAAGATGAAGCTACACAAGAAAAATTAGCGGAAGAGACGCAAAGAATTCAAGATGAAGCCGGCGTAAACCCATTAATGGGTTGTTTACCATTGCTTGTTCAAATGCCAATCTTCATTGCCCTTTATCAAACGGTTATTCGTACTCCGGAATTAGCAACAGGTAACTTCTTATGGTTAGAGTTAGGGGAACCGGATCCTTTATTCATTATTCCATTAGTCGCTGCTGGATTCACAATGTTAAATAGCTGGTTAATGCAATATGGAAATCCACACTCTCAATCAAATGTAATGACTTATGTCATGCCTGTAATGATTTTCTTTATTTCATTTAGATTATCTGCTTCATTAGCTCTTTACTTCGCAGCATCAAACGCTGTACGTGCTATTATCACGTTGATTTTCAATAACCCATTTAAAAAACGTCGTAAAATTGCCGAAAAAGAAGAAGAAGAACGAGAAGCTGAAAGAAGAAGAAAACGAGCACTTAATAAAGCAAAAAGAACGGGTAGAAGTGTTAAAAAATAATTTTTGTCCTATAATGAAATTAAGCACATAACGTACATTGGATGGAGGATTAAACTCGTGAATGATAAATATATTGCTCAAGCCACCACTCAAGAGGAAGCCATTGATAAAGGTTTGAATGCCTTAGGTATTTCAAGAGAAGAGGCAAAGATTACAATTGATGAACCTGGAAAGAAAGGTTTCTTAGGCTTTGGTCAAAAAGATGCAGTTGTTGTAGTTGAACGAAAAGAAAAAGTAAATATTGTAGATGAATTCTTATCCAACGAATTTGATATTGATCGAAAATCTCAAGCATCAACAGAAGAAAAACAAAAAGATTTAGATAAAGCTGCCTTCCCTGATGAAGAACGTGAGAAACCTTTAGTCGATGAAGATCCAAAGAAGGTTGAAGCAAAAAAACAAGAAGATGTAGCAACGAAAGAAGAAATCCTAGAAGGACGCGACCATACAGAGGTTGAAATCCTTGAAGATAACAAGGCTGACGAAAAAGAAGATGACTTGGATGATTTCGATTTTGATGCGGATGAAGAGGCCGATGAGGATTATGAAGAAAAAGACTCCTCGGAATTAACGGAAGAAGAAATTAGGCGAATCGATCAAGAAGCGATTGAAGAAGTTCGCCAATACTTAAATGACATTATTGTTACTATGGGTGTTGAAGATGGAAAAGTTTATACAAGCCGTGTAAGAAATAACGTCAAATATGATATCGAAACAGAAAATGCTGGACTGGTCATTGGTCGTCATGGAAAGGTGCTGAATGGTTTACAAACGTTGGCACAAAACCATATGCATCAATTGGCACACAGTAAAATTAATGTTCGCGCGGATGCAGAAAAGTACCGTGAACGTCGTCGAAATACGGTTGAAAATCTAGCGAATCGTACGGCTGAGAAGGTAATCAAGACAAACCGTCGAGTAAAGCTGGATCCAATGCCTGCTCACGAACGAAAGCAAATTCACCGTTATTTGAATCAAAATCCAAAGGTTAAGACGCACTCAGAAGGACGCGAACCGAAGCGTTACCTAGTTGTTGAACCCGCAGATGAATAAATTAAATTATTAATAGAAAAAGCACAGCCTTAGGTTGTGCTTTTTTCCTGGTTAAAGGCTCTAACCCGTCCATAAAAAAATTACAGCTTAGTTAAAGGCTCTAACCCGTCCATAAAAAATTACAGCCCGGTTAAAACGTCTAGCTACTTTAAATGGCATTAACTAAAAATTTTGACTATAACTTTCTTCCAAAAAGAGGTATGATTAAAAACAGAATGCATTTGAAAGTGTGATAAATATGAGTATGGAAAAAGTAATTTCTTATGTGAACACCAATCGTGGGGATGGCCAAAAGGGAAGTTTGGATAGGTTGTATACCTTATTAAAAAAGTTAGGGAACCCACATAAAAATTTAAAATATATACACATTACAGGAACGAATGGAAAAGGTTCAACTGCTTCAATGTTTCAATCTATTTTTCGCGAAACCAATTTAACTGTGGGACTTTTTACCTCCCCTCATTTAGAAATTGTTAATGAGCGTATCCGATTAAATGGCCAAAACATAACGGATGCTGATTTCATTCGTTTAGTGGATAAAATTGAACCTTATGTTTTAGAACTTGAACAACAACTCAATCAAAAATATTATGCCTTTGAATTATTAACAGCGGTAGCTTTTCTTTACTTTCAGGAAAAACAACCAGATATCGTGTTACTAGAGGCTGGAATTGGTGGACGCTTGGATTCTACAAATGTAATTGAAGAATCAGAAGTTTCTATTATCACTTCAATCGGACTAGACCATGTGTCAACTTTAGGTGAAACATTGGAAGATATTTTGTATGAAAAGGTGCATATTCTAAAAGATAATGGGCGTTTGATCCTAGGTCCCATTAATGAACAACTTAAACCTATTGCAAATCATTGGGCAGAGCAAGTGAATGGGACAGTAACTTTTCTTAATAAAGATGAGATAAGTATTCATGAATCTTCTTTAGGTCAACAAGTGTTTTCTTATAAAAACTGGGAAAATGTGAAAATAACTTTACTCGGCTTACATCAAATTGAAAATGCGAGTTTAGTCTTGGAAGCTTGTGAACAATTAATTCATAAAGGCTGGCCTCTTGATAAAGAAACAATTTACCGAGGGTTAGAAAAAGCATCATGGCCAGGTAGATTCGAGAAAGTTTTTGATGAGCCGTTGTTTTATATGGATGGTGCGCACAATGAAGCCAGTGTGAAACGAATGGTAGAAACACTAGAAACAACTTTCACAGATCAAAAATTTTATTTTGTATTAGGAATGATGAAAGACAAAAATTATACAAAAATGATTCGACAAGTCGAGCATCTAGCTAAGGCTTTTTATTTAGTTTCTCCGGACTGGCAACGGGGGTTTGACGTTAAAGAAGTAGCAAATAATTTACTTACAGCTGGTTACAAGGCCACTGCAATGGAAAATTGCGATGAAGTACTCGATTTGATTCAAAATGAAATACCAAAAGATGAAACAGTCATCCAATTTGGCTCACTTTATTTAGTAGGTGAAATGAAACAAACTTTACAGGCCAGAAAAAATAAAACTAAATAAATGTAAGAAAATGTTTGACATTCATTAATACCCATGGTATATTAATAACTGTAGTATTTAAGTTAACAAAAAAGCAAGTGGTAAGTTAAATCAAGTTCTATTAATTTCCCGTTTATTTTTTGAAACAGATATTATAATATTCGTGCAAATGCACAATGGAGGGAATTTTAATATGAACACAGGTACAGTAAAATGGTTTAACGCAGAAAAAGGTTTTGGATTCATCGAACAAGAAGGCGGAGAAGACGTATTCGTACATTTCTCAGCAATCCAAGATGAAGGTTTCAAAACTTTAGACGAAGGTCAAACAGTTACTTTTGACATCGAGCAAGGTGACCGTGGACCACAAGCTTCTAACGTACAAAAAGCGTAATTTAAACCTTTAAATTAAGAACACTCTAGTCTTCGGATTAGAGTGTTTTTTATTTCTTTCTAAAAAATTGTTTAAACCTCTTGAAATCGAGGAAAAGAACCGCTAAAATGGGAGACGCAAACAGGAAAACTAAATAATTATGCTTAAAGAGTAGTGAAAGTACTTTTTACCTAGAGATTTTCGGCAAAATGGCCGATTATATTCAACGATTTTAGAATCAAGGGTAAAATAAGTGCTTTTTTTATTTGGAAAAAATAAATTATACTTTAAAGAGTAGAGGAGTAAAAGTTATGGCTATTGAATTCGATACAATCGCTGCGATTTCAACTCCACCCGGTGAAGGTGGGATTGGAATTGTTCGCTTAAGTGGTGATGAAGCACTTGAAATTGCCGATAAAGTGTACAAAATGGGAGAGAAAATGCTCACCGATCAGCCTTCCCATACTATTCATTATGGAAACTTACACGACCCGAAAACAGACGAAAAAATTGATGAAGTAATGATGACGGTAATGCGTGCACCAAAAACATATACACGTGAAGATATCGTTGAAATTAACACGCATGGTGGTGTGCTTGTCACAAATAAAGTACTCCAAATTGTGTTAGCTGCTGGAGCACGCTTAGCGGAACCTGGCGAATTCACAAAACGTGCTTTTTTAAATGGACGAATTGATTTATCACAAGCAGAAGCAGTGATGGATGTGATACGTGCTAAAACGGATTCGGCGATGCATAATGCCATTTCACAATTAGATGGAAACTTATCTCAAATTATTTCAGATATCCGACAAGAAATTTTAAACACGCTCGCTCAAGTAGAAGTGAATATTGATTACCCTGAATATGATGATGTAGAAGAAATGACATCGAAACTCTTACAAAAAAAAGCAATTGAAGTTAAAAACCAAGTCGAGCGTATTTTAGAAACGGCGCAACAAGGAAAAATCTTACGTGATGGATTGGCAACAGCGATTATTGGCCGTCCAAACGTTGGAAAATCAAGCTTATTAAATGCTTTTGCACGTCAAGATAAGGCAATTGTAACGGATATTGCAGGAACAACACGAGATGTGATAGAAGAATTTGTGAACGTCAAAGGGGTGCCCCTACGGTTAATCGATACAGCGGGAATTCGTGAAACAGATGACGAAGTTGAGCGTATTGGAGTCACTCGTAGTAAGAAAGCTATTGACGAAGCTGAGTTAGTGCTCTTAGTTTTTGACCAAAGTCAAGAATTAACGGATGCTGATTTTGAAATGTTGCAGCTCACTGAAAATAAAGAACGTTTAGTCTTACTGAATAAAATGGATTTACCACAAAAATTAAATGTGGACATTTTACTTGAAAAAGTGGATCCAAAATCAATCATATCTTTATCTATTGCTGAAAATACTGGTATGGAAGAAGTTGAAAAAGCCATCACGGATTTGTTCTTTGCAGGAAAAACAGGTGAAAAAGATGCCACATACATCTCAAACATTCGCCATATTTCTCTCTTAGAACATGCAGTAGATGCTTTAGAAGAAGTTGTAAACGGCATTGATTTAGGAATGCCAGTCGATCTTGTACAAATTGATTTAACGAGAGCCTGGGACGCACTCGGAGAAGTTACCGGAGAAGCCGTTCAAGATGAATTAATCACTCAGCTCTTTAGTCAGTTTTGTCTAGGAAAATAATTGGAGGTTATTATGCAAACTTATGAAGCAGATTCTTATGACGTTGTTGTAGTCGGTGGAGGCCATGCAGGGGTTGAGGCCGCTTTAGCTGCAGCACGCATGGGTGAAAAAACGTTACTCATCACAATTAATATTGATAAAATTGCATTTATGCCATGTAATCCATCGATTGGTGGACCAGCGAAAGGAATCGTTGTTCGTGAAATCGATGCGTTAGGTGGAGAAATGGGTCGTAATATCGATAAAACGTATATTCAAATGCGTTTGCTTAATACGGCGAAAGGTCCAGCCGTTCGTGCTTTACGCGCTCAAGCAGATAAACACATGTATTCACTTGAAATGAAGAAAACACTAGAACGAACAGAAAATTTAGACTTAAAACAAGGAATTATTGAAGAATTAATCATTGAAGATGAAAAAGTAACGGGTGTAATTTCAAATACAGGGGCTATTTACCGTGCAAAATCAGTGGTTCTTACAACTGGAACTGCTGCTAAAGGTGAAATTATTATTGGAGAGTTAAAATATTCTTCAGGTCCTGAAAATACGTTACCTTCAATCAAATTACAAGACAACTTACGTGAAATTGGTTTTGAAATTGATCGTTTTAAAACAGGTACACCACCACGTGTTCATAAAGATACGATTGATTATAGCCAAACAGTTGAACAACCTGGAGATGCTGAACCGAATCATTTTAGTTTTGAAACACCAGATGAGAATTATATGCCTCTTGAAGAACAATATTCTTGCTGGTTGACGTATACAAACAATGATACACATGAAACAATTTTAAATAATATTGACCGAGCACCAATGTTTACAGGGATTATTGACGGGGTAGGTGCAAGATATTGCCCATCGATTGAGGATAAAGTGGTGCGTTTTGCCGACAAAAATCGTCATCAAATTTTCTTAGAGCCTGAAAGTGCCGATACCGATGAAATTTATGTTCAAGGTTTAAATACTTCTTTACCGGAAGATGTTCAAATGGATGTTATTCGTTCGGTTAAAGGAATGGAAAATGCACAAATGATGCGTACGGGTTACGCGATTGAATATGATGTTATTTTACCGCATCAATTACGTCCAAGTTTAGAAACAAAACGTATTAAGCATCTATTTACTGCTGGACAAACCAATGGAACATCTGGTTATGAAGAAGCAGCTGGGCAAGGTTTACTTGCCGGTATTAACGCTGTTCTTAAAAATCGGGGCCAAGAACCATTTGTCATGAAGCGCAATGAAAGTTATATGGGTGTAATGATGGACGACTTAGTAACTAAAGGAACAACAGAACCTTACCGTCTATTAACTTCTCGTGCAGAATATCGTCTATTGTTACGTCACGACAATGCAGACTTACGTTTAACGGATTATGGTTATGAGTTTGGCTTAATTTCTGAAGAGCGCTACGCCGAATTTAATAAAAAACGTGAACAAACAAAAGCAGAATTAGAACGTCTTCAAAAAGTACGCATTAAACCGGCACAAGTTGCCAAATACCTTGAACAAAAAGGTGAGCCACAATTAAAAGATGGCATACTTGCGTATGATTTCATGCGTCGTCCGTATGTAAAATATGATGATGTGGCTGCGATTTATCCAGCAGACGAAGAAATTTTAAAAGAAGTCAAAGAGCAAATTGAAATTCATATTAAATATGAAGGGTACATCAATAAAGCGCAACGTAAAGTAGATAAAGTTAAACGAATGGAAAATAAAAAAATCCCTAAAGATATTGATTACTCAAAAATTGATAGTCTGTCTAACGAATCTGTTGAACGTCTCACGTTGATTCAACCAGAAACAATTGCTCAAGCAAGTCGAGTAAGCGGGGTAACTCCTGCTGATATAGCCATTTTAAGTGTTTATGTTGAACAAGGTGCTTACGAAATAGTTTAATAAAAAATCCTGATACAATTAAATTAAGGTAAGCGAGCAGACAATAAAGTCCGCTCGCTTTTTTTAAGGAGGTTTGCGGATGCAAACAGAGATCACAAATATTATTGAAAAAGCAATAGTTGAAAAGCGCCTAGCAGGAGCGATTGTACAAGTGAATGAAAAGGGTACTCCTCTTTTTCAAGAAGCTTTTGGAACACATACTTTTAACGAAAAAATTGATGTAGGCAATGCAATCGAAGTCGTCGCTATTTTGCCTTTGATTCTGAAATTAGTTGAACGTCGCCGAAGTAAATTGGCTTTAAATCATAAGTTATCCCTATATTTCCCGGAATTTAATCAAGAAGGTAAAGAAAATTTACAAATTATGAATCTTTTGACCCATACTTCAGGTCTATCGACTAAGGATTTTACCCATGACCTTGTCTTTCAGCCGGGATCGAAAGTTGAATACAATGCGCAAAATTTCAAAATTCTTCCCACCATTTTTGAAATGGTTTCTGGTTATTCTTTTCACACGTATTATCAAGAACGAATGCTTGATTTACTTGTAATGAATGAGACAGAACTAACAGAAGATTTTAAACTTCTAACGACCGTTTCTGATTTAAGTCGCTTTGCCAGAATGATTGAACAACAAGGTACTTTTGATTATATTAAAATAATTAATTGGAAAGCCGTTCAATTATCTAAACAGAATTTTACTTCCTTTTTAAATGAAGACCGTGGACTTGGTTGGTCTATAGATGAAAATTCTACCAACAGTTATGGTTATTTAGATGATGTATCTACAAGTATTTGGTTTAATGCAGAAAAAGAATACAATATTGTTCTGCATTTGTCTCCATTTACCGAAGGAGAGGAACAGCACTTAGTAGAAATTCGGGATGAAATTTTTAGGGTGATTAAGAATTAGAAATAAAATTTCAAAAATTGATTAAATAGATTATAATGGTAAGCGTTTTATCAATAAGTCATGGTATAATGGAAAAAAGAAGCAAGGATGGTGGAGGATAAATGGGATCAAAGAATGTACTCGGTTTACTAAAAAGTATGTTAGAGGATTTGCCTAAAGCCGAGAAACGTATTGCAGAGAAAATTCTGAAAGAGCCTAAAGAGATTATTATGATGACAGCTTCTCAGTTGGGGAAGTCCGCTGATTCAAGTGCGGCTACTGTGATTCGGCTGACGAAACGCTTGAATTTAGAGAGTTTTACAGAAATGAAGATTTTTATTTCAAGTGAGATTGAGGATATGCATCAAGAAGTATATACAGACATTAGCCCGGATGAATCAGTAATGGATATTATGGATAAAATTCACTGGAATTCGACTCTAGCGATGCGCGACACTATTTCTGTTTTAGAGGAACAGGCTTTGATTGAAGGAGCAGATTTAATTCGCAGTGCTTCAGTCGTTTATACATTTGGTGTGGGTGCTTCAAGTATTGTTGCAGAAAATATTGCTCAAAAATGGAGTCGAATAGGTAAAACATGTATTCATATAAAAGATCCACATTTTCTTTTAGCTTCCATTGTTTCGAGTGAAAAAGATACGGTGTTTATAGGAGTTTCTAACTCAGGTGAAACGTTAGAAGTAGTGAATTTAGCCAAAGTAGCAAAAGAGTATGGACACCAAACGATGGCGATTACCCAGTTTGGCAAAAATGCATTGAATAAGGATGTGGATGTTTCCTTACAACACGTGCGCGCGAATGAATTGCAAACGCGAAGTGCAGCTACCAGTTCCTTACATGCCCAATTTTTAGTTGTCGATGTGTTGTTTTATGTCTATGCGACTAGAAATTATGACAAAGCATTAGATAAAATATTTAATTCAAGAGAAGCCGTTGAAAATTACAATAAGGGAATAACAAAAAAATAAAACAAAAAAGAAGATGAATATTTGATAGTCATCTTCTTTTTGTTCTCATTCCATTAAGACATTGTCCATCCACCATCTACAGGTAAGGAATGTCCTGTAATATAAGAAGATAAGTCGCTTCCTAAGAATAATGCAGCGTTTGCGACGTCATTGGCTTCTCCTAGGCGTTTCATAGGAATTGGAGCAATAAAGCCTTGGTAAACTTCTTCAATTTCTAATAAATCTTTTGTCATGCCAGTTACTCCTGTACCAGGACAAATAGCGTTTACTCGAACTCCAGCTTCCGCATAATCTACAGCCATTGCACGTGTAAAGGAAATTACCGCACCTTTTGTGGTTGCATATGAGATGGCATTAGGGAATCCAATAATCCCACCTGCTGAAGCTGTATTGATAATATTTCCTTTTGTTTCTTTTAAGTAAGGGATAGCATATTTACTAGCTAAAAATAAAGCTGTTGTATTCACGTTAATTGAACGATTCCAATCTTCCATAGATGTTTCTTCTACTGTACCTGGCGCGTAAACACCCGCATTATTGAATAAGATATCAATTTGACCAAATTCGCTAATAGCTGTTTGAATAACGTTTTTTACATCTGTTTCGTTACTGACATCCGCTTTTACGGCTATAGCTTGGCCACCATGTTCATGAATTGCGGTTACTGTATCTTGGGCTGTTTGTTCGTTGTAATCAACGACTACAACTTTCGCACCTTCTTTTGCATACAATTCTGCTGTAGCACGGCCAAATCCGCTTCCGGCTCCTGTAATAATCGCTACTTTATTTTCTAATAACATTCACGTTTCC
>RRZU010199310.1_pt1 | contig 23969 bp, 19 predicted proteins | sample 2165561 | NCBI WGS metagenome assembly RRZU01 (sample SAMN10456909, study PRJNA506462) | wastewater metagenome | isolation source: wastewater sludge | place: USA: Moscow, Idaho | reverse complement strand
ACGATAGCCTGCCTCAATGAGCTCATTGTAATCCTCAAGTGATCCCTCATAGTCGCCAAGCTTCATTTTGGCTTCTGCGCGATATCCAACCACATCAAGGCGACAGGAGCTGTCGAGTGACCCGGCAGCTTCTATCGCCTGCTGAAAGCTTTCTATTGCTTTTTCATATTCTTCTAAACCATTGTAGGCAAGCCCCATTCCTCTATAGCTATAGAAAGAACTGCCGCCTAGCTGCAGAGCTTGCGTGAAGCTTTCGATTGCTTCCTCATAATACCCCTGAGCGCAGTAGGCCTGACCCAAATTACAATAGTAGGCATCCTCTGACGGCTCCTGCGTTATTGCCTGCTTAAATAAATACACGGCATTTTGATAGTCCCCGTTTTGATATGCCTCTAGTCCCTTTTTGTTGCTGTTTGAACCTGCGGGGGCACAGGCGCTGATAGCAGCTGCCATCAGTGTCAATGCCCCCGCAAGTATTATATTTTTTTTTCGCATAAATTATATTCTTTCAGTTTTATCGTTGTGAAAACAAAATTTTGGTTCTATTTTCATACACTATTTTATCCCTTTATTGGATTGATTTCAACCCTATATTGAAAAAATATGATACTAATTATAATGTTTCGATAAAACGAAGGAATCCTTCTCTTCCGCTTTCTGTGCGCTTATAGACACCTGCATCTTCTAGAACCTGTGCGAATACTTTTCCTACCTCGTCCTGCAAAATTGCATCGATGTTGGATTCGTCTATCTTGTCGTAGGAAGCCATAAATTCTTCTGCCCAATCAGCGTGCTTTGCCAAAACTTCGTCTTCGCGAAGATTTTTTCCTGCAAGAATAGCCTCTTTGAGTGCTGACAGCTCGCCTTTTAGACGTGACGGCAGTACGGCAAGACCCATAACTTCGATAAGACCGATATTTTCTCTCTTGATATGATGCAGCTTTTCGTGCGGATGGTAAACGCCAAGCGGATGCTCTGGTGTTGTGATGTTGTTTCTAAGCACAAGATCAAGCTCGAAGATGCCGTCTTTCTTTCTTGCAATTGGCGTGATTGTGTTATGTGGCTCTCCATCTGTTTCAGCAAAGATAAAGCTTTCCTCATCGGTGTAGCCTCTCCATGCCTTTAAGATATGATCAGCCAGATCAATCAGACGCTCTCTGTCGTTATGGCGAATACGGATAACTGACATAGGCCACTTAACAATACCTGCCTCTACATCCTCGTAGCCTGGGATTGTTACTGGTGTCTCAATTGGAGCCTTTGCCATTGCAAACTCGTAGTGACCGCCCTGGAAATGATCATGTGTCAGAATAGAGCCGCCTACGATTGGAAGATCAGCATTTGATCCAAGGAAGTAATGCGGGAACTGGCCGACAAAATCAAACAGCTTTACAAATGTGCTGCGGTCAATCTTCATCGGTGAATGCTCTCCGCAAAATACGATACAATGCTCATTATAGTACACGTATGGAGAATACTGGAAGCCCCACTGAGACTGATTGATTGTAATCGGGATGATTCTGTGGTTCTGTCTTGCCGGATGGTTAACACGTCCTGCATAGCCTTCGTTCTGAATGCAAAGCAGACATTTTGGATAGCCGCTCTGCTTCTGTGTACGTGCTGCTGCAATCGCCTTTGGATCCTTCTCTGGCTTTGACAGATTGATTGTAATATCAAGATCGCCATATTCAGTGGCGGTCATCCACTTCATATCCTTGCAGACACGATAGCGGCGGATATAATTTGAATCCTGACTCAGCTTGTAGAAATATTCGGTTGCCTTCTCTGGGCTTTCCTTATATTCCTTCCAAAATGCCTCTCTTACCTGTGACGGTCTTGGCATAAGCGCATTCATAAGCTTTGTGTCAAACAAATCACGGTACACTACGCTGTCCTGTGTCAGTCCACGACTGCATGCATCTGCAAGCAGCACATCTAAAATTTCCTCTAACGGTGCTGCTGTCGTTTCTGCCGGTTCCTCATAATCATCAAGCTGCATGATTTCAAGCAGCTGATTTGTTGTATAAATGCGCTCACACTCAGGTGTCAGTCCTGTATCAATTCCATACTGAACGAGTGCTGCGATTGCCTCATATACTGTCATCACTCTACCATGCCTTTCTAAAAAGTCTTTTTTCTAAGTTAAGTAATACTTACGAATTGCTCCGTTGCTTTTCTCCCCTGGGATTACATCTTATGTGCGCCGTCACCTACGGTTACTACGTAGAAGTCTGCTGCATAGCCGATCTTATCCTTATATACATTTCCTACGTTCTCGATGAAGGCATCAATCTTGTCATCTTCTACGATACTTACGGTACAGCCGCCAAAACCTGCTCCTGTCATTCTGGAACCGATTACACCTGGCTGCTCCCATGCAGTCTCAGCTAAGGTATCAAGCTCAATTCCTGTTACCTCGTAGTCATCACGCAGTGATACATGAGATTCGTTCATGAGCTTTCCAAACAGTGCGATATCGTTATTCTTAAGTGCCTCTACTGCACGGATAGTTCTCTGATTCTCATATACAGCATGCTTTGCTCTCTTTCTGTTTACCGGATCGGTGATTGCATCTGCAATGGCATCAAACTCTTCCTCTGTAAGCTCACCAAGGCTGTTGATTGGCTTTACTGCCTGAAGCTGTGCAAGTGCTGTCTCACACTGGCTTCTTCTTTCATTATACTTGGAATCTGCAAGTCCTCTCTTCTTGTTGCTGCATGCAATTACAATCTTTGCACCTGTAAGCTCAAGCGGTGCATATGTGTAGGAAAGATCTGCTGTGTCAAGGAAGATTGCATGACCTGCTTTTCCCATTGCGATAGCAAACTGATCCATGATACCACAGTTTACGCCGTTGAATTTGTTCTCTGAGAACTGGCAGATCTTGCTGACTTCAACCATATCAACATCAAATCCAAACTGATCATTTAAAATAACAGCTGTTGCAACTTCGATAGATGCTGAAGAGGAAAGACCGGAACCATTCGGAATATTTCCATAATATAAAATATCAAGACCGCTATCAATGGTATAACCCTTCTGTGTATATGCCCACATAACACCCTTCGGGTAATTGCACCAGTTATCTGCCGGAACATTTGTAAACTCGTTTGCCGGTCCCTCTACTGCCAGCATTCCAAATCTGGTAAAGTTCAGGGAGTAAAAACGCATCTTGCCGCAGTCGTTCTTTCTTGCCAGAGCGTAGGTACCAATGCTGAGTGCGCATGGGAATACATGACCGCCGTTATAATCGGTATGCTCTCCAATCAGATTAACACGTCCTGGCGCAAAATAAAACTCAGGCTCTCTTCCTTCTCCAAAAATCTTTGCAAATTCTTCTCTCATTTTAGTCTGCATAATTGTAATCTCCTTATCTGCTTATATCCGCTTCACTATCAGGTATTTCCCTGATGCTGAATTAAGCATATCACGAAATATGTCTGCTGTAAATAAAATAACTTTGCAATTATTATAAATATATTGAGATTTGCCTTTTGTTTTCAAAAAAAGAACCCCGCCTAAACGGGATTCTCTTTTTTCGTCTTTTATCACAAACTAATTTGTAAATCAGTCTACTTTTTTTACATCAAATGAGGATGCAACACACTCTCTTGCCTCTTCAAGTGTCTTAAAGCTGCCATCCTTTAACATTTGAACCATAAGATTGCCAAGTGCTGTACCTTCTACTGGTCCTGCGTAAACTTCTTTTCCTGTAAAGGTTTTGATTTTCTGATTTAAGAACATATCCTGGCAGCCGCCGCCTACAACATGGATTCTTGAAAACTTGCGTCCAGACATTTCTTCAAGCTCTGCAACAGTATCCTTATAGCTTTGAGCAAGTGAATTGTAGATAACTACCATAACCTCACCCATAGACTGAGGAATCTTCTGGCCTGTTCTCTCACAGTAATAGCGTACTGCATCTGTCATGCTCTTTGGTGCAAGGAAGCTGTTGTCATTGCAATTTACGATTGATGGGAAGCCATCTGCCTCTTTTGCCATTGCAATCAGCTCTGGGAACGTGTAGGTCTTATTGTCTGTATTCATTTCCTTGCGGACATTCTGCAGCATCCACAGACCCATGATATTCTTTAAATAACGGAAACGATAATCATAACCGCCTTCGTTTGTAAAGTTATACTTCATGCTCTTTAAGCTGCACTCTGCATATTTTCTCTCAATTCCCATAAGTGACCATGTACCTGAGCTTAAATAGATAAAGTCATCATCGTTTGCCGGAACTGCCAAAACAGCGGAGCCTGTATCGTGTGTTGCCGGAAGAATTACTTCTGTCTGGCATCCGCACTTTTTTGCAATCTCTGGCTTTAACATACCAACGCTTGTCTTTGGCATATGAAGCTTTCCAAAGATCTTAGATGGAATGCCGATTCTGTCAAGCAGCTCATAGTCCCAATCCTTTGTAACGGCATTTACAAGCTGTCCTGTCGTTGCATTGGTGTACTCGTTCATCATCACTCCGGTAAGCAGGTAGTTAAAATACTCTGGAACCATCAGATAATGCTCTGCATTCTTAATATACTCTGGATGCTCATTCTTGATTGCAAGAAGCTGATAGATAGAATTATACAGCTGCTTCTGGATTCCTGTGCGCTCATACAGCTCCTCTGGGGAGATCATTGTCTCTAAGAGTTTGTCCATATCATCTGTACGGCTGTCACGGTATGCAATTGTATCTCCAAGAATCTGATTATTCTTATCAAGAAGAACAAAGTCAACACCCCATGTATCGATACCCATAGATGATGGTGCCTTGCCTGCCTTTGCACAGGCTGCAATTCCGTTTACAATTTCCTCAAACAGTCTGTCTAACTCCCAACACAGATGACCATCTCTTGTTACATTTCCATTTGTAAAACGATACATTTCCTCAAGAACGATCTTTCCATCCTCAAGATGTGCTAAAATATGTCTTCCACTTGATGCACCGATATCAACTGCTAAGTAATATTTCATGATTCATATCTCCTTTTTATATTCATTCAAAGCTTGCTGCAATGTTGCTTTGTGCCTTCGGACGGCGTCCTCTGCGCGCTGGCTTTTTTGGTTCCGTTGCTTCCTCAGCTAGCTTCTCCTGCACTAGCTTTTCCTTTGCTGGCTTCTCTTTTGCCGTTTTTTCCTTTACTGGCTTTTCCTCAGCTGGCGCTGCCTCTTTTTTAGCTCTTGTACTTCTTGTAATTGGCTTTCTGGCTGGCTTTGCCGGCTTTTCTTCTGCTGGCTTTTCTTCTAGCTTTTCTTCTGCTGCTAAAGCTTCTTTTTCTGTTTTCTTCTTTGAAGTTTTAGCTGTTCTTGTCTTCTTTGGCTTTACTTCATTTTCTGATGCTTCTTCCTGCTTTGGTGCTTTTTTCGTTTTTGCAGGTGCCTTTTTCTTTACTGGCTTTGTCTTAGTTTCTTCTTCTACATGATGAATGGTCATTCCGCTTTCCACTACAGTAATAGTTGAAGCTGACACTGCCGCAGCAATCTTCTTTTGAAGATCTTCCTCGCTGCTATCCTTATACTGCGCATCTGCCTTTTCAAGCTCCTTTCTGACAGAATCTGGAAGCTGTGCAGGTGGCATTACAGAAATTGGCTTATGCTGCTGAACTGGATAAATTATTGTATCAGATGCAAAATTTTCTGGTTCTTTGTTTTCTTTTTGCTGTTCTGGTTCATGTACTGGCTCTTCTGCTGGTTCTTTCTCTGCAGATTTTTCCTGTACTGGCTCTTCTGCAGACTTTTCCTGTACCAGTTCTGTCTCCTGTACTAATTCTTTTGCAGGCTCTTCCTGTACTGACTCTGTTTCCTGTACTGGTTCTTCTGTAGGTTCTTCCTGTACTTCTTCCTCTGCAGGTGCTTCTTCTATTTCTTGTTCAGCCACTTCATCTGTTTCTTCTGGCTCTTCTTCCTGCATCATTTCTTCTGCTTCACTGCTTTCTTTGTCATTAACAGCCTCTGCTTCATTTACAGCTTCATTTACAGCTTCTTTTACAGCTTCTTTTACAGCTTCTTTTGTTTCTGGTGCAGAGTCTTCTTCTGACTCTTCTAAGTCACTGTCACCCTGAGCCTCAAGCTCTTCGCTCATTGCTGCGAGTTCTTCTTCCATTGCACGTGCTCGCTCTTTTGCAGTTGCATTTTTAAAGCGGTTCTGTCTTGCATTGCCATCTGCGATTGTCGCAAAGCAGTATACATATCCGTCAAAGCGGAATGTTCTCTTCCAAAAATCTACTACGTGTTTAAATCCGTTGTCTTTACTGATAATATAGAAATAGGAATCTTTTGCCTCATGAATCAGATAGCCCAGATACGTGGATAGCTGAAAATCAAGTGCATTTTTTCCACCGCACAGAATTTTGTACTTTGATACCTGTGCCTTTGAATTAAAAATCATATCCATTGCTTCAAAAGTAATGGTGTCTGCATTGTGACTATAAAAGATCACAACGCGGTCTTCTTCGCTAAGCTGCGCAATTCCTTTAATACCTTCTGATTTGACATTTTCATAGTCAATAAGATATGTTGTCATAAAAGGTTTCTCCTTTAGCATTTATAGAGTCCGTGGTTAACCACTTCTTTCATCATATCATACAAAGAAGTCGCTTTGCAATAACATTTTTCATATATATAGCGCAATTTTTACTTTTTTCTTAAAAATGGAAATAATCTTCTATAAAAATAGTAAATATAATTTCGTTTCTTCTAAAAAAAGAGAACACATTTCTGTGCTCTCTTTTCTCTTATTTCTGTGGTTTATAGTATAATGTTCTCATTGCATTTAAGATGGCTATAACTGCAACACCTACATCAGCAAATACGGCTGCCCACATATTTGCAAATCCTGCTGCTACAAGTGCAAGAATGATAACTTTGACTGCAATTGCAAATACAATGTTCTGGTTGCAGATCTGAACTGTTCTTCTTCCTATCTGAATTACATCGGCAAGCTTTGACGGCTGATCTTCCATGATTACAATATCTGCTGCCTCGACTGCTGCATCAGATCCAAGTCCGCCCATGGCTATTCCAACGTCAGCTCTTGCAAGAACTGGTGCATCGTTGATGCCGTCTCCTACGAAGCAAACCATTCTGCCTTTTGTCTTTTTATTGCAGTAATCATTGACATAGCTTACCTTATCTGCCGGAAGCAGATCGGTGTGCACTTCATCAAGATCAAGCAGCTTTGCTGTATACTCACCTATGGCTTTTCTGTCTCCTGTCAGCATAACTGTTTTCTTTACGCCGACATGATGCAGGCGGCTGATTGCCTCTTTTGCATCCTCTTTTACTTCATCGGAAATTAAAAGATAGCCGCTGTATACGCCGTCTACTGCTGTATATACAACAGTTGCCGCTTCCTCTGGTGTCGGAACTGTCAAGCCAAGCTCTGCCATAAGGCTCTGATTTCCAGCATGGATTACATGACCACCGGCAGTTACCTTTAAGCCTTTTCCTGCAATCTCCTGTGCATCCTCTACCTTTGCCAGCTCACCGCCATTTTTTTCCTTCCATGCAGATAATACAGACAATGCGATTGGATGACTGGAATACTGCTCTGCTGTAGCTGTGTTTAAAAGAAGTGATGACTCGCTGCTTCCCTCTACCGGGGCAAGCTTTGTCACACGAAATGTTCCCTTTGTCAGCGTACCTGTCTTATCAAATACCATAGTTTCTGCTTTTGATACAGCCTCTAGGTAATTGCTTCCCTTTACTAACACACCATTCTTACTTGCACAGCCAATGCCTCCAAAGAAGCTAAGCGGTACTGAGATAACAAGTGCACATGGACAGGAACAAACTAAGAATGACAATGCACGATAAATCCACTCTGCAAACGGATGACCTGGCAGGAAAATCGGAACGATCAAACCAATAAATGCTGCCAGACCGACAACAATCGGCGTATAATATCGTGCAAACTTGGTGATAAAGTTTTCTACCTTTGCTTTCTGGCTGCTTGCATTTTCAACAAGATCAAGGATTCTTGCTACAGTTGACTCGCCGTATTCCTTTGTGGTGCGAATCTTTAAGATATTCGTCAGATTGATACAGCCGCTGATGATCTCATCGCCAACAGATACCTTTCTTGGAACGGCTTCTCCTGTAAGAGCCTTTGTATCCTCCATGCTGCTTCCCTCTAACACAATACCATCAAGAGGAATGCGCTCACCTGGCTTTACAATGATCGTCTCGCCTACTGCAACTTCGTCTGGAAATACCTCTTCCTCAACGCCATCACGAAGAACAACTGCACTGTCAGGTCTGATATCCATTAAGGATGCAACTGATTTTCTTGACTGATTTACAGCGTATGACTGGAACAGCTCTCCTACCTGATAAAACAGCATAACGGCTATTCCTTCTGTATACTCCTGCAGCGCAAATGCACCAATTGTTGCAATTGCCATCAGAAAGTTTTCATCAAACACCTGACCCTTTGTGATATTCTTTCCTGCCTTCGCTAGCACATCATAGCCAACGATTAAATAGCCAGGAATGAAAAATATAAGCTTATAAAGCTCTGGAATCGGAAGAATGACTCCGACAATCAACAGCACAAAGGCTACCACAATCTTGTAAAACTGCTTTTTTTGCTTTTTTGTCATCTTCTTTAACATAACTAAACCACTTCTTTCACTTTTTGTGTGCTTACAGAACTACTCTGCAGTCTGGCTCTACCTTTGCAATGCACTTTACTGCTGCCTGCAGTATTTCATCAAACTGGCTGTCCTCAGCATCTAAAATCATCTTCTGTGTCATGAAGTTTACAGAAACTCTCTTTACACCAGGAAGCTTCTTGATTGCCTCCTCCATCTTTGCAGCGCAGTTTGCGCAGTCTAAATCCTCTAACTCGAATGTCTTTCTCATAATGTTTGCCATCCTTTCTTTTTTTATTTTGGCGTATTTTTTCGCTCTCTTTCAATTAAACGATTGTTTAATCGTTGATTTAACTATACCTTTTTTTGCGCCATATGTCAAGGGCTATTATTGAAATTTTTTCGCAATTGTATTACAAGAGCCCTAAGGTGAATGGATTTCACGAGCCGGACACTTGGAGCAGGTCTTTCAAAGTAACTTTTGATAAGAAAAAACATAAAAGGAACCTGCGGAGTTTGGTCAGGCGACGAAACCATTACACCTTAAGGCTAATTTAAGCAAAGTAAACTCTAACACGTTTATTTGTATATTTTCATAATCTGATAAAAAGGGGTAAAAGAGGAGCTATGCGGATGGAGAAAAAGGCTGCTATTTACTGCCGTCTTTCCCGCGAGGATGACAATCTGGCTTGTGATGAGGTAAGCGAAAGCATTCAAAATCAGCAGAAGCTGCTTTGCGAATATGCGAAGAAAAATGGATTCTCTGTCTATTGTATGTATGTGGATGAAAATTATTCTGGACTTGATAATAAACGTCCTGCTTTTTGCCGCATGATTGAGGATGCTCGCTGTGGGCGTTTTGACACGATTCTTTGCAAAAACCAGTCACGTTTTACCAGGGATATGGAGACGGCTCAGTATTATTTAAATGAAGTGTTTCCTCTTTGGCACGTCCGTCTGATTGGAATTTGTGATGGTGTTGATACAAATGACATGAAAAATTTACGGCTTCGACAGATAAATGGGCTGATTAATGAATGGTACAGTGAGGATCTTTCCGATAATATTCGCCAGATTCTTCGCGATAAGATGATGCGTGGCCAGTTTATTGGCTCATTTGCTTGTTATGGCTATACAAAGGACCCTGCCCATTTGCACAGCTTAATTCCTGATCCGCCTGCTGCCGCCGTTGTACGGGAAATTTATCAGCTTTATATTGATGGATTTAGTCTTTCAAAAATCGCTTCTTTGCTCACTAAAAAGCAGGTTATGCCGCCATGCTTTTATAAGATCCAACAGGGCATTTTATTTCAGACGCCTTTTTCTAAAAATAAAATCACAGATGAAGCTGACGGCAAAATTCCAAAATGGTCTGCCTCAAGTGTGCGCCATATTCTAACTAATCCCGTCTATACTGGTACGCTTATTCAGGGAACTACAAAAAAGGAAAGTGCTAAGAGCAAAAAACGCATTAAGCTGTCAAGCACTGAATGGATCATTTATCCTAATGCTCATCCTGCTTTGATCAGTGAAGATATATTCTGCGAGGTTTCCTCACTATTACAGAAGCGGCGAAAGAAAAATAAAAAAGTGTAACTCCTTGAGACTATGACGCATAAGATACACTGTAAATGATTTTGGAGGTATCTCCTATGAGTGATTTGGCAGCAACAAACTGCGGCGGATGCACACAGACAACTACTTCTGGCGGATGCAATTGCATGTGGATCATCCTTATCCTGTTATTCTGTGGTGGATGGAATAACAATGATGGCTGCGGATGCGGCGGCGGCAATGGCTTCTTTAACAATGGAAACGGCTGTGGCTGTGATGCCCTGATCTGGATCCTGTTACTTAGCTGCTGTGGATGCGGCTTCTGATTATCATACCACTGACATGAAAAAAGCCCCGGGCTCTGCCCGGGGCTTTCTAATGATACCAGATTGCTACGTGCTTTGCACTCCCGCAATCTTCAAAAACATTCGTAATCCGCTCATTTTTCTTCAAAAAATGGCTACTTACTCATGTTTTTGGCGAGTCAAGAGATCAAAAATCCTCTTGCAAGCGAGCTTGCATCGGATTTCTGACCTTTTGACCCTGGTATCATATTATCCAATTACATCGCGCATGGTATATACACCTGGCTCTTTTCCCTGCAGAAACTTTGCTGCCTGGACAGCGCCCTTTGCAAATACACCTCTGGAGAATGCCTGATGGTTCAGTTCGATTACCTCATCCTCTCCTGCGTAAATTACATCATGTACGCCTACGATGGTTCCGCCTCTGACTGCTGAGAATCCGATCTCCTTTGGATCTCTCTTCTCGCGTCTTTCACTGCGGTCAAATACAAAATGATATTCACCATTTAATGATTTGTTTGCTGCGTTTCCGAGCATGATTGCTGTACCACTTGGTGCATCAAGCTTGCGTCTGTGATGGCGCTCTACGATCTCGATATCAAATCCAGCGTCTGCAAGTACAGGCGTAATAAGCTCTACGATCTTTGCAAGTGTATTGATTCCAAGAGACATGTTGTAGGACTGTACAATCGGAATTGTTTTTCCTGCCTCTTTCACATGAGCAAGCTGCTCCTCGGAAAGTCCTGTTGTTGCAAGAACTAGTGCAAGTCCTTTTTGTGCACACTGATCTAATACCATATCTGTAATTTTTGAAACGGTAAAATCAATCAGTGCATCAGCCTCTACATCACACGCCTTGATAGATTCAAATACAGGAAATGGTGTATCGGCTGCCTGCGTGATATCAATTCCAGCCACAACCTGTGCCTGCTCATCCTGTGCAATGATATTAGCTAACATTTTGCCCATTGCACCATTGCATCCGTTTAAAATAATACGTACCATCGTTTGTTCCTCCGTCTTAAGGTCAGTTTCAGATCAGTTTTAAATCAGCTTCATTGCCGCTAATTCTTTACGAAGCAGTTCCTTATGCTGCGGCTCCATCTCGCACAGAGGAGAACGTACTGCACCTGCATTCCATCCCATCATATTCAGTGCTTCCTTTACCGGAATAGGATTTACTTCACAGAAAAGTGCCTTATTTAAGTTCATAACAGACAGCTGAAGCTGACGGCTTAACTTTACATCACCGTTTAAGTAGCTCATAACCATATCATGTGTCAGCTTAGGCATTACATTTGATAAAACGGAGATAACACCCACACCGCCAAGTGACAGAAGCGGAACAACCTGATCATCATTTCCAGAGTAGATATCGATGCAGCCGTCTGCAAGTGCGGCAAGCTCTGCTACCTGAGAGATATTTCCGCTTGCTTCTTTGACTGCTACAATATTCTTTACATTCTTTGCCAGTGTAACAGCAGTCTGCGGCAAAATGTTAACACCTGTACGTGACGGCACGTTGTACAGAATGATTGGCAGATCTACGCTGTTTGCAATTGCAGTATAATGCTGAATCAGACCCTTCTGTGTTGCCTTGTTATAATATGGTGTTACAAGAAGCAGCGCATCTGCACCATTATTCTGTGCATGTGTGGACAAACGAATTGCCTCTGCTGTGGAGTTTGATCCTGTACCTGCAATAACAGGAACTCTGCCTGCTGTATGCTCAACAGCAAACTTGATACATGCATCATGCTCTTCATGAGTCAATGTGGAAGATTCACCTGTTGTTCCGCAGATGATGATCGCATCTGTTCCTCCGGCAATCTGAAAATCAATCATTTTTCCCAGTTCTTCAAAATTAACCTTGTCATCCTGTGTAAATGGAGTGACGATTGCAACTCCTGCTCCCTTAAATATTGGCATAATAATACCATCCTTTCTTGATTCAGGTAATACTCTATTCAAATGCAGCCACCAGAGTGGCTTGGGATTTCTCCAAAGAAAAAGCCGGTCACATGCGGCCGGCTCATAAGGTTTTCTTTTTCTATTTCCCTTAGTAGCTCCCCATCTGTGAACAGATGACAGTCATATACCTATTCGATATATGCCCAAGAACAGCCTTTGCACAGCCATTCTTTCGGCGCCAATGCCTTTTAGCTAACTTCCCTTGCTCTTGCCTGCATCCATCAGCCTACTCATCAGTAGCGCAACCTCTACCTTTTGTATGAATTTTCTTTAGTGTACATCAATTTTACAGTGCTGTCAACCCTTCTGTTCGACATATTCTAATTTACTTACGGAAACTTCATATGCAATTCGTTTCTCACTCTCAGTCTCGCTTATCTTTTTCATATACTCTCTGCTCTGAACACGGCCCCACACGCGAAGTCTGGTGCCAACCTCAAAAGTGGACACATAGCGGGCGTTTCGTCCCCATGCAATACAGGGAATATAATCACTCTTGCTGTAAGGGCGGTTGACTGCTACCAGAAGATCTGCGATCTCACGTCCAAGCGGTGTCTTTCTATACACCGGCGGTTTACAGATGTACCCGTCAAGCATGATCTGATTTGTCTTCGTATAATCTGTAAATGCCTCCATGAAATGATATTCTCTGACAAACACAGAGAGCACAAGACGATTTCTCGTCCCCTCATGACGATTATAAGAACGAAACTGTCCGATTGCTTCCATTGTGCGTCCTCTGTAATCCTGATTGATATCGATAAGACGCTCTGAAATCATCACAGGGATCGTATCAGACTGATCGCTTAAGCGATTTACTGACAGCTCCATTATGTAAAAGCTCTCCCCAAAGACCTCATGGCTAAACTCAAACCCTGACACGACAACTCCAATGACACTGACTCTGTTATTTTCTGCGTTTCTTTCTGGCATTTTTGATTCCTCCTGCTTTTTATTCGCAGCTGCTGGTACCATAGCGGCTGCTGCATGTACTAGTTATTCTGCTAACTGGTTGTATATAACTTTTTTTGCAGCTAGTTATTTATATGTCTCAACACACGTACATTATAACGAAGTTATTTTCAAAACGCACGGAAAATGCTTCGCAGGATTCGCGGTCTGACCACTATTATTCGACAAAAAGCAGGCTTTTTTTCATCTTTTCTTTCCCAGTTTTTCGGGTATTTTTCCTTTTTTCGACATATCTTTTGTTGTTACGATGAAAATAGATATGCCTAATGAAAGACATTTGTGATGAAGAACGCGAAAAGACGGGCTGATCGACTCAGTCCGCCTTTTTTCACTTTTGTTTTTTTATTCATAACTATTCAGAACCCTATTCGCAAAATCGCATCTTCGATGCTTCTATTTTGCGAATATGGTTACCTCGCCATATAAAATTGCTATTCTGTCTGAATGCAAGCATTCACAGAAAGCAATTTTGCATGGCTCTGAATAGTTACAATTATTCTTTGTGATTAATGTAGTTAATCAAGCCGCCCTCACTGATGATTTTCTGCATGAATGGCGGGAATGCCTGTCCCTGGAAGGTTTCTCCTGTCGTCTGGTCTGTAATGACACCAGTATTAAAATCAATATCTACCTGATCTCCTGCCTTGATCTTTTTGCTTGCCTCTGGACATTCAATGATCGGAAGACCAATATTGATTGCGTTGCGGTAGAAAATTCTTGCGAAGGTCTCTGCTATTACACAGCTTACCCCTGCTGCCTTGATTGCAATCGGTGCATGCTCTCTTGAGGAGCCGCATCCAAAGTTTTTATCCGCAACGATGATGTCACCCTTCTTTACATTTGAAACGAAATCCTTATCGATATCCTCCATGCAGTGCTTTGCCAGCTCTGCTGGATCTGATGAATTTAAGTAACGTGCCGGAATGATTACATCCGTATCCACGTTGTCGCCATATTTAAATACACATCCATTTGCTTTCATATCTTCTTTACCATACCTTTCTGAATCGCCTGACCAGCTGTTTTTATGTCACAGTCTGCGAGACTTCTTTATAAAACGTCCTTTGGTCCGGAGATTTTTCCGGTTACAGCACTTGCTGCTGCAACATATGGACTTGCCAGATATACTTCACTTGTTACATCGCCCATACGTCCTACAAAGTTACGGTTTGTGGTAGAAACGCATCTTTCATGCGCAGCCAGAATACCCATATATCCGCCAAGACATGGTCCACAGGTCGGTGTGCTGACAACAGCTCCTGCCTGAATGAAGGTTTGAACAAGTCCTTCCTCGATTGCCTGAAGATAGATTGCCTGTGTTGCCGGAATTACGATGCAGCGAAGGCCTTTCTTTACCTTTCTGCCCTTTAAAATCTCTGCTGCTGCACGCAGATCTTCGATACGTCCATTTGTACATGAACCGATTACAACCTGATCAATTGCGATGTCGCCTACCTCATCGATAGTATGAGTGTTCTCTGGCAGATGTGGGAAGGATACTGTTGGCTTTAAGCTGCTAAGATCAATAGTATATGTTGCCGTATACTCAGCATCCTCGTCTGCCTCGTAAACCTTATATTCCTTTGTGGAATGCTCCTTCATATAGGCGATAGTCTTCTCGTCTACCGGGAAGATACCATTCTTTCCGCCTGCCTCAATTGCCATATTTGCAATACAAAGACGATCATCCATTGAAAGATAAGAAATACCGTCTCCTGTAAATTCCATAGACTGATACAGTGCTCCGTCAACACCGATCATTCCAATAATATGTAAGATAACATCCTTGCCAGTTACATACTCAGCCGGCTTTCCAGTAAGCACAAATTTGATTGCGGACGGTACCTTAAACCATGCCTTTCCTGTTGCCATGCCTGCTGCCATATCTGTACTTCCCACACCAGTGGAGAATGCGCCAAGCGCACCATATGTACATGTATGTGAATCAGCACCAATTACAACGTCTCCTGCAACTACAAGTCCTTTTTCCGGAAGAAGTGCATGTTCAATTCCCATCTCTCCTACATCAAAGAAATTTGTGATTTCGTTGCAGCCTGCAAATTCTCTTACACACTTACAATGCTCGGCAGACTTGATATCCTTATTCGGAACAAAATGATCGAGTACTAGTGCAATCTTGTCCTTATCAAATACTCCCTTTTTGTCAAAGCGCTCCATCTCGTGGATCGCTACCGGAGAGGTAATGTCATTGCCTAAAACAAGGCTCAGATCTGCCTCAATCAGCTGTCCGGCCTTTACCTCTGACAGCCCTGCTGCTGCAGCCAGAATTTTTTGCGTCATCGTCATACCCATAATCGAGTCCTCCTGCTTGTAAATACCTGCTTTTGCTGTGCCAAACTGCACACAAAATTTCAAAATCAGGCAGCTGCATGCGCAACTGCCTAATTTCCTGCATTATTCTTATTCTACTGGATAATAAAAAGTTCGTCAATGATTTTTCTTTTTCTTTTATATGTGTATATTTATTCGGGTTACTGTTCACGGATAAGCCAATATTGCGGCAAAGCCCGAAGGTGAATGTATTTCACGAGCCGGACACTTGGAGCAGGTCTTTCAAAGTAATGTATGATAAGAAAGAACATAAAAGGAACCTGCGGAGTTTGGTCCGGCGACGAAAACATTACACCGAAGGGCTTTCGTAACATGACGCGTGAACTGTAACTATTTACATCCCATACCCAGAAATAGCATCTAAGACCGCGTCTACACTTTCTTTGCTGACTGTGTTGACCTGATCTGAGTCGTCCATGGAGACGTAGTAATATGCATCGTCTTCTGTTGTGGCTCCTATTGTCAGCTTTAAGGTGGTTTCTTCTTCGCCTGACTGGTATGTTATTGTAAGAACTGTTGCACCGTCTGTTAAGCCATAGGATTCTTTTTCTTCTTCGTCTGCGTAATAATCTGCGCAGTCGTTGAAGGTAAGACCTACCATGTTGACTAACAAATCATGAATATCGTCACTTTCGTCAACGCGCTGTGTCTTATTATCCTGTGTGAATACCCAGTGTGTTACATCAACCATTTCTACGGTTGATTCCTCTTCTGTTAATCCTTCTTCTGTAGAATCTGATACAGCTTTCGTTGTCTCTTCTTCTGATACTTCACTTCCCGTTTCTGCTTCCTCGGATGCGTTTTCGGTCGTCTCTTCCTCGGTTGCCGGTTCTTGTGTAACTTCCTTTTCCATATCAATTGTAGTGCCGTCTTTTACCAGCTGTACATCTGTGATGGATGTGCTGGTGATGGTTGGGAAGCTTTCTTTTTCCTGCAGCGCTGAAATATCGTTGCTGATATCTGAGACATAGCTTGATGCTATTGTATAAATATCATCTGAGCCTTCTACTTTTGCATAATAGTCTGAATTATAGCTGTTAAGGCTTCCAATCTGAATCGTTACCTCTGTGTCATCAGATCCCTTTGCTGTGATCGTGCAGCTTGGATTGTCCAGACCATACACTGACAAGTCATCCTGTACTTCCTCTAGCTTACGCTCTGCAGTAAATGATTTTAAATCACTTGAAATGGAAGTCAAATAACTTTGTGTGACAGGAAAGTGCTCGTCGCTGTCATAGCTCCAAGTCTCGTTCTCAGTGTCATAGCTGAATGCGAATGTTCCGTAGCTGTTTGTGTAGCTGATTGAAACAGGCTCTTCCATCTGGCTTAAATAAAAGGTGTTTGCCTCTTTTTCTGCCTTTGACTGCTCGGCTTTTTTTTCTTCATTATGCTGATTGATCAATACTATTGTGCCGTATGCGCCTCCAAGGACGGCAAGCGCACCGACTAAACCAAGTAGTTTTTTTGTATTCTTTGTCATATACTCACACCATTATGCCTTTCTTCTGCGGATCCATACAACCAATCCCGCAACAATTGAAAAGACTGGGATGATGATTATAAACAATGCATTCCAAATGCTACTTCCTGTTACAGTATTGTAAGTAACTGAAAGGCTCTTTGCCGGAATTGATACGTTCTGAACATCATCGAAGTAAGATGATACGATGTTAATGAACTCATTTAAGTTTTCAATTCCAGTGAAGTTTCCAATCAAACTGGAATCAATCATGGTGGATGCTGAGATAACAGTCAGCTTAGAATCTGCTGATGGTGTCTCAAGCCAGCCATCTGTGTTTCCAACTGAAATGTCAGTCAGAACATCCTCAAGAGTGCTTTCCTCGGTAGATTCTGCCTCAGATGCTGCTTCAGACGTAACTTCCTCTGATGCATTTTCAGTTACACTTTCAGTTGAAGCTTCCTCTGAAACGCTCTCAGTGGATGTCTTTTCAGTTTCTTTTGTATCACTGCCAGATTCTAACTCGCTCTCGCTTTCTGTATCTGCTGGTACTGTCTTCTGTGCTGATGCTGCCAGAATAAACTGTGTTGCCTCATTGCTGTTTCCTTCACGAAATGCATTGTTACTTGTAGTTAAAAGTGTTGTCAGTGTTACATCTTCTGGTGTATTTTCTGATGCTGTCATACCTGCTACTGCACCGACTAAGATGCTGCTTGTTGTTTCTACATTTGTGTCATTGCTTGTGATCATTGGGAAGAAATAGAACGCACTCTGTGCTCTCTGGTAATAACGATCGCGATCTCCAATATAGGAGTTTACCATAGTCATACCATAATCTTCCATCAACTCATTGAAGTTTGTAAGCTCCTTATCGGTGACACCGCGAAGCAAAAGCACATTTCCGCCCTGATACAGATAGTTATGAAGTTCTGTATATTCATCAGTTCCAAGATCACTTGTAGGATTGTTGATAATCAAAAGATCACAATCATCCGGCACAGATGCTGTCTCAAGAAGATTTAAATTTGATGTTGTCATGCTGTTTTTAGTAAGCAGCTCGCCAAGCTCCTGACTTATTGCAGACTCACCATGACCTCTTAAAAGATAAATCTTTTTATCGTTATCGGAGGTAACAGCTGCAACAGCACTTGTCAGCTGACCCTCTGCATCAAATTCTGATTCGCTGCTGTAGCCATAATAATTTTGCTGACTTACAATTATATCGCTAAAGGAAATTACCTGATTCTTTCCAGTTTCCTCGCATGATACAACAACAGAGTTTGCTGAAATTCCATACTTTGTAAGAATTTCAGGGTGAAGAACAGGGTCTATATAGCTAACCTTTAACTTAGATGAGAGATCGCCATAGATAGAGATAAACTTTTCAATACGAGAGTCTATATTTCCCGTCTCTGCCACTACCTCAACAGTAACATCCTTGTCTAAGTCCTTTAATAATTCTTTGGAAGTATCTGAAACACTGAAAATTCCAGTTTCGCTCAAATCCCAATTTAATAACTTTGATGGAAGCTGTCCTATAATCAAATTTACTACTACAATAATTGCCAGCACAATTGCCGTCACTGCAAGGCTGAAGCTTCCGTTTTTCAGCTGCACTACAGATGAAATATTTTTACCTGACGGCTTTTTTTCTTTCTTTTTTTTGATATCCATTCTTGCCTGCTTTCCTCTCATTCTGCCGCTTTTTCGGCTTTTTTCTTACACCAATCTAGCGCTTATCTTAGCTCCATCTTCTCTTCTGGATTACCTGTGTGGTAAGGAAGATGCATGCCGCACAAATCGAGATCAGCTCCACAACACCCTTTACATCAAACACATAATCAGAAACAAAGCTTGTCATTACCTTTGCAAATGCTATGTTTTCGATCATTCCTGGAACAAGTCCCTCAAAAAGAGCTGGCTTTACAACGTAAAGAATAATTAAAACTGCTGCTCCACCGATCAAAAGACCAAACGTAGCTGCATTGCTCTTTGTCATTACATAGACAATGACGCAAAGAAGAACTAAAAGAATCAGACAGCCTATTAAAGAGGCAATTGCTGTATTTGGCACATATTTGGAAAGACCATTTGACAAATTGATCAAAAGCAGTGTAATGATCGTTCCAACTGCCGCGATGATGACACTCTCTGTCATTGCTGAGATCAGCATTCCAATGGCAACATAAGCGCAGCCGATCAGAAAATATACAAGAATAGTTGAATAGTCAACAAGAAAATATGCTGTTCCAGTGCTCTTAATGATCAATGGACACAGGCAAAAGATCACACATGGAATCGCAACAACTGCTGCCATTGAAAAGAACTTTCCTAAAACAATCTGTGTCACAGATACCGGTGATGTCAAAAGAAGCTGATCTGTCTTTGAATGACGCTCCTCTGAAAAGCTTCTCATTGTCAAAAGCGGAACAGTCAGTACAAATACGATGGCAGAGGCACTTAATGTGTAGGCAAAGTAAGGATAGCCATAGCTCATGTTATACACCATAAAGTAAATACCTGTCACGAGCACAAGTGCGGCCACAAATACAGGTCCAATCATGGATGTGAAATAAGATTTAAATTCTCTGTTAAATATTGCTTTCATTGTCATCCTCCTTATTGGCCTGCTTTGTCTGCTCTGCTTCCTTTACGGCCTCCTCTGCCGATTTTTTAATCTCATCCATCTCTTCTTCATGAGCCTTATTGTCGGCAGTCAGCTCCATAAAGACATCCTCAAGTGTTGCCTTTGAATATTTCATCTCATAAATAGGCCAATTTTTTTCTGCGCAGATACCAAATACAGCCTCGCGCACATCAGCACCATCTGTACGTATCTCAAATGAGGTCAAATTCAGATGCTTATCATCCTCATTCTGCTTTGTGGCTTCCAAAACTGCTACAACATGATGAAGCTGTGCAAAGCTGTTCTTTGCCTGCTCCTTTGGCGCCCTTATGCTGATTTCAAGCATAGCATCACTATCCATGTAGTGCATCAGATTTTCTGTTGTATCACTTGCAACTAGTCTTCCGTGAGAGATAATTAAAATCTCATCGCATACGGCACTAATCTCGGAAAGGATATGTGAGCTTAAAATAACGGTATGCTCTTTTGCAAGCTCCTTAATAAGTGAACGAATCTCAATAATCTGAATTGGGTCAAGACCTACAGTCGGCTCATCAAGAATTATGATTTCCGGCATGCCAAGCACAGCCTGTGCAAAACCGACTCTCTGACGGTAGCCCTTTGAAAGATTTTTGATAAGTCTTTTTGCTACATCGACAAGTCCAGTCATCTTCATAGCATTTAAAATGCTCTCCTGACGCTTTTTCGCCGGAATATTTTTTAACTGTGCCGCAAATTCAAGATATTCCCATACTGTCATATCTGTATACAACGGCGGAAGCTCCGGTAGATAGCCTATACAGCGCTTCGCCTCTGCTGGTTCCTTCACGATATCGTGACCATTAATTAAAATCGTTCCCTCTGTAGGGCCGATATATCCGGTCATCATATTCATGGTCGTTGATTTTCCAGCTCCGTTTGGACCAAGAAAGCCATAAATCTTTCCTGGCTCTAGGCGAAAGCTTAAATGATCGACAGCCACATGGTTTCCATACTTTTTTACCAGACCTGTTACTTCAATCAAAGTCTTGTCCTCCTGCATCTCATTTTTGCAAACAGCCTTATTGCTGTTTTGCTATCGTTTGTAATGTTAGGCGCCAAATGTGACGACTCTTTGATAAATTTGTGTCCATTGTTTGTCCTCTTGTGAAGAATTATTGAAATTAGGTATTGACTTATTTCTAATTGAGTATTATATTATACTTTAATATGGTAAAGCACCATAGTAAATCACTGCATCTCACCGGTCTTTGACCGCCCGATAATATCTAATGCAGCGATAAGGAGGTTTCTTTATGGGAAGAGTTTATAATTTTTCTGCTGGTCCAGCTGTGCTGCCAGAGGAGGTACTGCAGGAGGCTGCAGCTGAAATGCTTGACTATCAGGGAAGCGGTATGTCTGTCATGGAGATGAGCCATCGTTCTAAGGTTTACGATGCGATCATTAAAGAGGCTGAGGCTGATCTTCGTGAGCTTATGAATATTCCGGACAATTATAAGGTTTTATTTTTACAGGGTGGTGCATCCCAGCAGTTTGCTATGATCCCAATGAACCTGATGAAAAATAAGAAAGCTGATTATATTGTAACCGGTCAGTGGGCAAAGAAGGCTGCAAAAGAAGCTGAGCTCTACGGTGAGGTTAACGTTGTCGCTTCTAGTGCTGACAAAACATTTTCTTATATTCCAGACTGTTCTGATCTTCCAATCGATGACGATGCCGACTATGTTTATATCTGTGAAAACAACACTATCTACGGCACCAAATTCCACACACTTCCAAATACAAAGGGAAAAACACTTGTAGCTGATATCTCTTCCTGCTTCTTATCTGAGCCGGTTGATGTTACTAAATATGGTATGCTTTACGGCGGTGTTCAGAAAAATGTCGGTCCTGCCGGTGTTGTAATTGCAATCATCCGTGAAGACCTTATTACTGATGATGTTCTTCCAGGAACACCTACCATGCTTCGCTACAAGATTCATGCAGATGCTGATTCTCTTTACAATACACCTCCATGCTATGGTATTTATATCTGCGGCAAGGTCTTCAAGTGGCTTAAGAAAATGGGCGGTCTTGAGGAAATGCAAAGAAGAAATGTAGAAAAGGCAAAGATCCTCTATGACTATCTTGATTCTAGCAAGCTGTTTCACGGTACAGTTGAGCCGTCCTCTCGTTCTTTAATGAATGTTCCATTTGTAACTGGCGACAAGGAGCTTGATGCCAAATTTGTAAAGGAAGCTGAGGCTGCCGGTTTTGTTAACTTAAAGGGTCATCGCACTGTAGGCGGTATGCGTGCAAGTATCTATAATGCAATGCCAAAGGAAGGTGTAGAGGCACTTGTTGCATTTATGAAAAAGTTTGAGGAGGAGAATTTGAAATGAAAAGTGTTTATTGCTTAAATCCAATTTCTAATGCCGGAATGAGCCGTTTTGATGATACATACTGCATCGCTGATTCGATTGAAAATGCTGATGCTGTGCTTCTTCGCAGTGCTTCTATGCATGAAATGACACTTCCTGATTCTCTTCTTGCAATTGGACGTGCCGGTGCCGGTGTGAATAATATTCCGCTTGATTCCTGCGCAAAAAAAGGTATTGTTGTTTTTAATACACCAGGTGCAAATGCAAATGGTGTAAAGGAACTCGTTATTGCAGGACTCATGCTTGCTTCACGTGATATTGCAGGCGGCTGTCACTGGGTACGTGAAAATAAGGATGACCCAAATATTGCAAAGACAGCTGAGAAGGCAAAGAAGGCTTTTGCTGGAAATGAAATTAAGGGAAAGAAGCTTGGCGTAATCGGACTTGGTGCAATCGGTGTTCTTGTTGCAAATGCTGCAAGTGAGCTTGGAATGGAGGTTTTTGGCTGCGATCCTTATTTAAGCATCCAGAATGCAGTTCGTCTCTCTCACCACATTACAATCGTAAAGGATAATGATGAAATCTATAATCAGTGTGATTACATCACCATCCATGTTCCTGCACTTGACTCTACAAAGGGTATGCTGAATAAGCGTGCTTTTGATCAAATGAAGGATGGTGTCAAGATCTTAAATTTTGCAAGAGATATTCTTGTAAATGATGCTGACATGGCTGATGCTCTTGCAAGCGGCAAGGTTTCCCGCTATGTTACAGACTTCCCGAATCCAGCTGTTGTAAATATGCCTGGTGCTCTTGTACTTCCTCATCTTGGTGCTTCAACTGAAGAATCTGAGGAAAACTGTGCTGTTATGGCTGTCAACCAGATTGTGGATTATCTTGAAAATGGAAATATTGAAAACTCTGTCAACTACCCATCCTGCAGCCTTGGCTATCGCAAAAAGGCAGCACGTATCTGTGTATGCCACTACAACAGACCAAATGTTATCAGTCAGCTGACTTCTCTTTTTGGTGAGGCTGGTGTTAACATCAGTGATATGGTTTCAAAAAGCCGCGGTGAATATGCATATGCAATGTTTGATGTAGAAGCGCCTGTAAGTGATGAATTTGAGAAAAAGTTAGAGGCAATGGAAAATATTATTCGTATACGAATCTTATAATGCAAAAAAGCAGCGATCAATCCGGTCGCTGCTTTTTTATTTACAAAATTTCATCAATTTCAGTCTGTGTCATAGGCTTAATATGTGCCAGTGTATTTCTTGCATTTCTAAGCCTTGCAATCATTTTCCCATCTTCGAAAGCGACAGCTAGTCTCCCTAGTGATACCAGATGAGACAAGACGCCAATTTCCACATCCTCGGCATCATAAAACATTTCGCCGTATGCACCAGTGATTGGAAGAAGTGCTTCAATTCCTTTTCTGTATCGCTCCACGATAATGCTTCGCTGCTTTTCTATAATAGGAAATACTACCTTAATCTGCGCTTCCCACATCCGTTCCGCAATCTGCTTTTCGCTTATGTCAGGCCAAAAGGCCGTTCCATCGCTTCTAAATGTTTCTTTTCTTATTGACGCAATTGTTTTTACAGGATCCTCTAAAAATATACGCCCTCTCTTGATACATGCGCAGGCAAGCTCTGCATCATCTGGCACAACAGATGAAACAGCCTCTGCCAGATACTGACGAAAGCCCTCTGTCTGCTTTTGCGTGGATGCCGCAAGCATCGCAAAAAGATATGTGTCATAATGTGCTATCTCTTT
>RRZU010349569.1_pt1 | contig 23982 bp, 19 predicted proteins | sample 2165561 | NCBI WGS metagenome assembly RRZU01 (sample SAMN10456909, study PRJNA506462) | wastewater metagenome | isolation source: wastewater sludge | place: USA: Moscow, Idaho | reverse complement strand
GTCGGCGCCGTTGGCGAGCTCGGCGTCGGCGTGGTGCACCGGCACCACGTGGACCTCACCCAGCCCGTGCAGCCCCTCGGCGATCGCCTCGGCCACCAGGTGCGTGCACCCCGTCTGCGACTCGTACACCACGACGCTGCGCATGGATCTCCTCCATCGGTCGTCCTGGCTCCAGTGTGCGCCCGATCCGACCCGAGGGGCAGGGCCGAACGTCAGGACCTGCCGCCGAGGGCCTCCACCAGGCGGTCGGTCTGGGTGCGCTGCTCCTGGAGCAGGCGGACCAGGACGAGGCGCTGCTGGCGGGCCAGGGAGGCGCGCAGGTAGAGCGCCGCCCCGATGACGGTGACGGTGAGGCCGCCCAGGCCGCCGGAGATCAGGTACGGGATCTCCTTCCACACCTCGGAGACACCCGACGCGCCGTACCAGCCGAGGGCGACGAGGCCCACGCCAACGACCATGAGGGCGATGCCGGCCTGGAGGGTGCGGCGCTCGCCCGAAGCGGCGGGGTCGGCCAGCTTGAGCTCGGCCATCTCGGCGCGGAACTCGTCGGCCCGGCTCGACCCGCCGTCGGCGGCGGTCTCGGTGGCGGCGGCGTCGTCGTTCACGAGGATGCTCCCAGGTAGGCGGCGGACAGCTCTTCTTCGAGGTCGCCAGGTGCACCCACACGGGTGACCCGACCGTTGACCATGATGGCGGCGAGGTCGGCCACGCCCAGCACGGTGCGGGCGAACTGCTCGACCACGAGGATCGACACCCCGGTCTCGGCCAGCTCGGCCACGAGCTGGTACAGCTCGGCGACGACGAGCGGGGCGAGGCCCATCGACAGCTCGTCGAGCAGCAGGAGCGCGGGGTCGGTGGCGAGGGCACGGGCCATGGCCAGCATCTGCTGCTCGCCGCCGGACATCGTGCCGGTGAGCTGGTTGCGGCGCTCCCCGAGACGGGGAAAGCGGTCGTAGGCGATGGTCTCGATCTTCTCCAACGCCACGCCCGAGAAAGTGGCCATCTGGAGGTTCTCCCGGACGGTGAGGTTGGGGAACACCCCACGGCCCTCGGGGACGGTGCACAGGCCCCGGCGGGCCAGGTCTTCGGGACGGGCGCCGTTCACCTTGTGGCCGCCGAGCAGGTACACGCCGGCGGTCGGCTCGTGCAGGCCCGACGCCACCCGCAGGGTGGTGGTCTTGCCGGCGCCGTTGGGGCCCAGCAGGGCGAACACGCTGGCCTCGGGGACGGCCAGGTCGACACCGTGGAGCACCTGGATGCGCCCGTAGGCAGCGGTGATGCCCCGCAGCTCGAGGAGGGGTTCGGACGGCACAAGCGGCTCGGCCGGGGGATCGGCATCGTCGCGGTGGCGGCGGAAGGTCACAGCGGCGTGCTCCCCAGGTAGGCGTCGAGCACCTTCTCGTCGGCCTGGATCTCCTCGGGGGTGCCCGTGGCGATGATGGAACCGAAGTCGAGCACGGAGATCGACTTGCACACCTCCATGACCAGGGGGACATCGTGCTCGACCATCAAGATGGCGAGGCCGTCGCCCACCAGCGAGCGCAGGAGGTCGGCGAACTGGTGGGTCTCGTTGTCGTCGAGGCCCGAAGCGGGCTCGTCGAGCAGCAGCACCCGGGGCTCGATGGCGAGCGACCGGGCCAGCTCGACGAGGCGACACTGGCCGGTCGGCAACGAGTCGACCCGCTCGCCCGCCACCGCCCCGAGGCCCACCCGATCGATGGTGGCGGCGACGGCCGCCTCGTGCTCGCGGCGCCCGCCGCGGCCCTGGATCTCGACCGCGACCAGGACGTTCTCCCACACCGACAGCGAGCTGAACACCTCCAGCTTCTGGAAGGTGCGGGCGATCCCCCGTCGGGCCCGCTTGTGGGTGGGGACGTGGGTGATGTCGTCGCCCGCCAGGAGCACGCGCCCGCTCGTGGTCTCCTGGAGGCCGGTCAACACGTTGAAGGTGGTGGTCTTGCCCGCGCCGTTCGGCCCGATGAGACCGGTGATGGCGCCTGCCTCGACCGAGAGGTCGACCCGGTCCACGGCCACGTGCCCGCCGAAGCGGACCGTGATGCCCTCAGCCTCGAGCAGCGCCATGGACGGCGATCTCCTCGGGGTCGAGCCCCAGGGCCGCATCGACGGCGGCCAGCTCGACACTCGACAGGGGCCGCTCCAAGCCCGCGGTCATCAACGGGTCCGGGCCGGTCTGCTCCTCGGGGCGTTCGCGCCCCTCACGTACCCAGTGGGTGGCCCGTTGCAGCCCGGACAGCAGGTCGGCGGCGAGGCCGTCGGGGTTCCGGGACAGCAGGATGCCGATGAGCCCGGGCGCGATCAGGGCGAAGTTGGTGATCAGCGGGCCGAGGAAGAGCGCGCTGGCCAGGAGGGTGAAGTTCTCGCCCAGGGTCGAGAAGAACTGGAGGAGCAGACCGCCGAGCAGTGCACCGCTGACCAGCGCGATGCCGCCGACGACGCCCATGAGCAGGATGGGCAGGCTCTGGGCGAACAAGAAGGTCTCCTTGCTGACCGATCCGCTCACCCCGCCGAAGAGGGCTCCGCCGACGCCGGCGATGCCCGCCGAGAAGGCGAACACCGCCACCTTCGTGCGAGTCAGGTCGAGGCCCAGGGTGGCACAGGCCGCCGGGCTGTCCTTCATGGCCTGCAGGCGCCGGCCGAAGGGGCCCCTGCGCAGCCAGATCACCAGGATCCCGAGCAGCGAGAACAGCACCGACAGCAGCACGAGGTACGAACGGTTGTCCTCGAAGGTCAGGCCCAGGAAGTCGGGCCGCGGCACCTCGATCGACCCCGCGCCGAAGAACCAGGACTGGGTGAAGATGAAGTTCTCCATGAACACCGCGAACGCGGCGGTGGCCAGGGCCAGGTAGATGCCGGCGAGGCGCAGGGCGGGAAGCGCGATGACCGCCCCGACGGCTGCGGCGAGACCGGCCGCGGCGACCAGGCCCACCAGGGGCCCGGGGCCGTCTGCCACCTGGACCATCGCGAAGGCGCCGAGGCCGGCGAAGGTCATGACCGCCAGCGAGATCTGACCGCCGTAGCCCACGAGGGGCACGAGCGACAAGATGATGACCGCGGTGGCCAGGCCCAGGCTGAGACGGCTGACGTTGGCCGTGCTCATCACCCGTGATGCTGCGACGGTCACGACGATCAGCGCGCCGCCGGCGAGCACCGCTGACCGCATGGTGGGCACCCGGGCGGACTCGCGCACCCGCTGGACCCCGCCCGTGCGCAGACGCTCACTCGGCAGGGCGATGAGGATCACGAAGAGCAGGATCACCGGCAGGGCCGGCTGGAGGCCGGCGAGCGATACCCCGGCGACTTCGGTGGTGTTCAGGTTCAGGTAGTTGCTGCTGTAGTTCTCGGCGATGCCGATGATGAGGCCGCCGGCGAAGGTGAGGGGCAGCGACCTCAGCCGACCGAACATCGCCGCCGCATAGGCGTTGACGATCAGCAGGGTCAGGGGCAGCACGCTGAGCTGCAGCAGCGGCGAGATGAGGATGCCGGAGAGGGCCGCCAGCGACGAGCCGATGCCCCAGCTCACCATCGCCGAACGCCCCGGGTTCCCGCCGTTGAGCTGGCTGAGGGCCCGGTCGTCGACCACGGCCCGCATGGCCACTCCCGAGCGCGTGCGGTACAGCAGGAAGCGCAGGCCGACGGCCACGAGCACCGCCACCACCACGATGACCATGCGGTGCCACGTGACGTTGATGGCACCGAGGGTCACGGAGTTGCCGGCGAAGAACTGGTCGACCCGGCGCCCCGCCGGCGGCCAGACGATGTTGGCGATGCCGATGGCCATCGCCAACAGGCCGATGGTGACCACCGTGCTGGTGATCTCCGAGACGCCCTCGAGGCCCCGCATGATCACCCGCTCGACCACCGCCCCGAACAGCGGCGCCACCACGAGCAGGATCACCGCCAGCGCCACCGGCGCGGGCCAGCCCCAGTCGAAGCGCAGTTGCCAGTAGGCGAAGGCGCCGAGCATGCCGAACGCGCCCTGGGCGAAGTTGAAGATGCCCGACGTGGTGTAGGTGACCACCAGGCCGCTGGCGGCGATGGCGTAGATGGCGCCGGTGGTGATGCCGAGGATGGTGAAGGTGAGCCAGTCGCTGAAGCCGCCCTGGAAGGCGATCAGGTAGCCGCACAGGCCCGCGAACAGGGCGAGGCCGACACCCCAGCGGCCCCGATCACCCAGCCGGGTCACCCGCCCTCCGATGCGCCCTCGCCGTAGTCACCGGTCAGTTCCACCACGTTGTCGGGGTCGCAGGAGAAGCCCTCGTCGGGGAAGGCCCGCTCGAACCCGCCGTCGACGACCTCCATCTGGATGAAGCACTGGGTGATCTTGTTGTCGGCCGGGTTGGCCGGCGCGTGCATCCCGCCGCCGTCCCACTCGGTGATCTGGTCGAGCTGCTCCATCAGGCAGTCCCGGGTGAGCTCGGAGCCGCACGCCTTGGCCGCGGTGGCGAAGAGCAGGCCCGCCGAGAAAGCCTGGACGCCGAGCAGGGCGGGCTTGGCATCGCCGCCGGCGGTCTGCTCCAGCCAGTCGAGGTAGACCGCAAGGGCAGGGTTGACCGGGTCGTCCTCGACGGGCGAGGTGGTGATGCGGACCGTTGAGCCATCGGCCACCGCGCCGGCGGTCTCCGGGTAGGCGTCGTCGTAGAAGTTGGCCTCGAGGTCGATGACCTCCGGCTCGAAGCCCTGCTCGGCCATGGCGTTCTGGAGGTTGACGAACTCCTCGAAGGTCGAGGACATGGTCACGTACTCCACGCCGGCATCGCGCATGGCCACCACGATGGGCGTCCAGTTGAGCTCGCCGATCTCGGCCGGCTGCTCGTAGACGAAGTCGAAGCCGACGTCCTCGTAGGCCTCGACCTGACGCGCGGCCTGGCGCTCGGTCACCGGCAGGTTGCTGTAGATGATCGCGGCGTGCTCGGCAGCGTCGGGGTGCTCCTGGACGATGCGCCGGGCCGCCCCCACGTTGAACTGGTAGGTGGCGTTGGGGAGCGGCTGGTACACCCGGTCGGATTCGGCCTTCTCCGGGCTGATGGTGAAGCCGGCTACGTCGACGAGACCACAGTCGACCGCGGTCTGAGCACCCGTTTCGTCCAGGGTGCCGCCGCCGCCCACGAGCGCGAACGCACTCTCGCACGCTTGCTGCACGACGCTGTTGTAGTCGAACAGGGCGGCGTCGAGCAGCGTGAGCTCGAGGGGCCGGCCGTTGACCCCGCCCAAGCTGTTGCAGAACGCCACGAACGCGGTCATGGCTTGGTGCACGCCGAGGTTCAGGCCGGGGGCGGCCTGGGCGCCGGGGTCGGCGATGGTGGAGATCTCTATGGCATCGTCGGTGACGCCCTGGTCGGTGGCCCCGGAGGCGTCGCCCGCGCCACACGGCGTGGGCAAGGTGCCGACCATGCTCTCCTCGGGGGCCGACCCGCCGTCGCCGCGGCCCGATCCGCCCGCGTCTTCGCCGGATGCGGACGAGTCGACGCCCGCGTCGGAGCCGCCCTCCACACGTGTCCCGCACGCCCCTGCGACCAGCAGCGCTGCCGTCGCCGCCGCCGCGATGCCCCGCCGGTACCTCATCTCAGCTGCCGGACCGGTTCCGCTCTTCGTAGATGAGGCGCAGCAGCCAGTAGCGGAGGTAGCCGGTGAGCGAGTAGCGCAGCCAGACGACCGCCCCGATCACCGAGAGGGCGAGTCCGAGGACGCCGACGGAGATGTAGGTCAGCGAGTCACGGCTGTCGGCTGCACTGCTCGAGACGAAGACCATCGCCAGAGCCAGCACCGCGCCGACCACGGCCAGGACGAGGCCCACCGTGGTGAGCTGGCGCTCACGTTCGATGGAGCCCCCCTTGAGGCGCAGCCCCGCCACCTCGGCTTCGAATTCGTCCAGTCGGCTCGACCCCGCTGCGTTGTCAGTCATCGCTACTCCCTCTCCGAGTTCGCAGATCGTAGAGGGCCGCGACCCCCCGCGTGTCGGTCATCGCACCCTTGATCACGTGGCGCCACCGAGGTAGGCCGCGGCCAGCTCCTCGCTGATCTCGGCCGGGCTGCCGGTGCGCTGCACCCGACCGTGCAACATGATCGCGGCCACGTCGGCCACGCCGAGCACCTCGTGGGCGAACTGCTCGACCACGAGGATCGAGGTGCCCTCCTCGGCGATGGCCTGCACCTGTTCGTACAAGCCGCTCACGATGATGGGCGCCAAGCCCATCGAGAGCTCGTCGAGGAGGAGGACGGCGGGGTCGGTGGCGAGTGCCCGCGCCATGGCCAGCATCTGCTGCTCACCGCCGGACATGGTGCCCGCCACCTGGGTCCGCCGTTCGGCCAGTCGGGGGAAACGTGAGAACGACCGCTCGAGGATGTCGTCGAACGACGTCCCCGTGTAGGTCGCCATGCGCAGGTTCTCGGAGACCGTGAGGTTCGGGAAGATGCCGCGGCCCTCGGGCACCAGGCAGACGCCGGCCCGGGCCAGGGCGTCGGCGTCGGCACCGGTCACCCGGCGACCGCACAGGGCCACCGAACCGCCCGTGGGGGCCATGAGGCCGCTGATGACCTTGAGGGTGGTGGACTTGCCCGCTCCGTTGGGGCCGAGCAGGGCGAACACGGAGCCCGGTGCCACGGCGAAGTCGACCCCGTGAAGGACGTCGATGTCGCCGTAGGCGGCCCGCAGGTCGACGACCTCGAGGATGGGGACGACCGCCGGGGGCTCCTCGCCCGCGTCGGCGGCCGGCTGGGTCACGAGCGCGACGGGCGGCACCGCGGCGAGGTGCTCCTCGGCCTCGGTCTCGCGCTCGGCGCCGAGGTAGGCCTCCTGGACGACGGGGTCGCCCTGGATCTCGGCCGGATCGCCACTGGCGATGATCTGGCCGAAGTCGAGCACGAAGATCTGCTCGCACACGCCCATGACCAGGCTCATGTCGTGCTCGACGAGCAGCACCGCGAGCCCCTCGTCGGCCACCTGGCGCAACACGGTGGCCATCTCGTGGGTCTCGGCCTCGTTGAGGCCCGAGGAGGGCTCGTCGAGCAGCAGGACCCGAGGCTGGCTGGCCAGGGCACGGGCCAGCTCGACCAGGCGGGCCTTGCCCGTGGGCAGGCTGTCGACGCGCTGGTCCGCCAGGTCGGTGAGCCCGATGCGCTCGAGCACCTCGGTCACGACCACTTCGGGGTCGGCGGCCTTGTCCCGCGCCCAGCGCTTGCGCACCTCCGCCCCCACGAGGACGTTCTCGCGCACGGTGAGCAGGCTGAACAGCTCGAGGCGCTGGAAGGTGCGGGCCATGCCCTTGCGGGCTCGCTTGTGCGGGGCCAGGGCGGACACGTCCGCACCGTCGATGAACACGTGGCCGCCGGAGGTCTCCTGGAGGCCGGTGAGGGCGTTGAAGATGGTGGTCTTGCCGGCGCCGTTGGGACCGATCAGCCCGGTGATCCGGCCCGCCTCCACCTCGAGATCGACCTTGTTCACCGCGAGGTGGCCACCGAAGCGCACCGAGACCTCGCGGGCCTCCAGCAGCGCCATCAGGTCGCCCCTCGCGTGTGAGCGAGCTCGGCGTAGCCCTCCACCTCGTCGAGGCCGAGCTCGTGGTCGAGGAGGCGCAGATCCTCGTCCGAGAAGTCCTCGTCGAGGCCGAGGCGGTTCAGGTCGAGCGTGGGCTCGAGGCGCCCGGCCGCCTTGGCCTGGCGCTTGGCCATCGCCTCACGGAAGCTCCTCGCGATCTCGTTCACCGCACCGTTCGGGTTGCGGCCGAGGGAGATGCCGAGCAGCCCCGGGGCCAGCAGGAAGAAGTTGGTGATCCAGCTGCTCTCGACGACGTCGGGGATGATGAAGAAGAACAGGGCGTAGGAGATGCCGCCGAACAGCGCGCCGCCCACGGCGCCGATGCCGCCGGACACCGCCAACAGCACGACCGGCAGGCTCTGGAGGAACTGGAAGCGGTCCGGGCTGACCGAGGTGAGCTGGCCCCCGTAGAGCGCACCGCCGAGGCCGGCGATGCCCGCGGAGAGGGCGAACACCTGGAGCTTGGTCATGGTGAGGTTGAGGCCGAGCGTGGTGCACGCGGCCGGGCTCGTCTTCATGGCCTGCAGGCGACGGCCGAACTCCCCGCGACGGATGAGAACCACCACGATGGCCAGCAGCGAGAACACCGCCGACAACAAGATGAGGTAGGCCTGGTCCGAGTCGAACGACACGCCCAACACGTCGAGGCGGGGCACCGCCAGCGCGCCGTTGGGCATGACCAGGCCCTGGTTGAACACCATCCGGTCCATGAACACCGCGAAGGCGGCCGTGGCCAGCGCCAAGTAGAGGCCGCTCAGGCGCAGGGCGGGCAGCGCCACCAGCGCACCGACTGCGGCGGTGACCACGGTGGCGAGCACGAGCCCCCACAGGGTGCCGTCCCCGCCGAAGTTGCCCATCACCACGGCGCCGATGCCGGCGAAGGCCATCGGCGCGAGCGAGATCTGGCCGCCGTAGCCGATGAGGGGGACGAGCGACAGCATGATGATGGCGAGGCCCATGCCCTGGGCCACCTGCCCGACGCGCAGGTCGCTGGCCACCTGCCCGAAGGCCCACGCCACCGCCACCAGCACGAACCCGCCGATGGCCCAACGGCGGATCGTGGGCACGGGCAGATACTCCCGGCTGCGCTGCTGGCCGGCGCCCCGTACCCGGGTGGGGGGCAGCACCAGCAGCACGATGAACAACAAGATGATGGGGATGGCCGGGCGGATGCCCGAGAGGCTGATGGGCGTCGAGAACTGGTAGCCGAACACGGACGTGATCTCCGTGTCGCTGGGCAGGTAGCCCACGAAGTACGACTCCACCAGGCCGAGGATCAGCGCCCCGAGGAAGGTGAGGGGCAGGTTGCGCAGCCGCCCGATCATGGCCGCCGCGTAGGCGTTGATGACGAGCAGCGTGAGCGGGATGTACGCCAGGTTGCCCTGGCTGCCGGCGAGCAGGATCCCCGCGAGCCCGGCCAGGGAGGTGCCGATGCCCCACGCCAGCATCGACGCCCGGGCGGGCCGGCCGCCGTTGAGTTGGCTGAGCCCCCGATCGTCCACCACCGCACGCATGGCCACGCCGGTGCGCGTCCGGTAGAGGAAGGTGCGCAGCGCGATGGCCACGACGACCGCGGCGATCACCGTGATGAGGTCGTGCCAGGTGACGTTGACCGGGCCGAAGTCGACCTTCTCCGGGTCGAAGAACCCGGCGAGGCGCCGGCCGGCCGCCGGGTAGACGATCGGGATCAACTGGAACACGAAGAACAACAGCGACACCGAGACCACGATCTTGATGACCTCGGTCGTGCCCTCGATGCCCCGGAAGATGACCCGTTCGATCAGCGCCCCGAAGGCCGGGGCGATGAACACCAGGACGATGACCAGTGCAATCGGGGCGGGCCACCCCCACTCGACGCGCAGCTGCCAGTAGAGGAAGGCCGCGGCCATGCCGAAGGCGCCCTGGGCGAAGTTGAAGATCCCCGAGGTCGTGTACGTGACGACGAGGCCGCTGGCCGCGACGGCGTAGATCGCGGCAGTGACGATCCCGAGGACGGTGAAGCTGAGGAACTGGCTCACGCCGGCACCTCAGCTCCACCCGCCCCGGACGAAGACCCGGGAACCATCAGGTCAGCCGGCGCTGGCCGAGTAGTCGCCCTCGAGCGAGGCGACGTAGTCGTCCTCGCAGGCGAAGCCCTCCTCGGGGGCGTGGCGCACGAAGGCCCCGCCCTCGACCTGGAGCACCAGGGTGCATGGCGGCCCGCTGTTGGTGGACGGATCGGTGGGGGCGTGCAGGCCGCCGCCGGTCCACTCCGTGACCGAACCCGCGGTGTCGAGCACGCAGGTACGGGTGAGCGTGCCCTGGTCGTCGCACTCCTTGGCCGACTGGGCGAAGAGCAGCCAGCCCGACATCGACTGGGCGCCGAGCAGGGCGACCTTGCCGTCGATGGCCTCGACCAGCTCGATGTACTGCGACGTGGCCGGGTTCTGGTCCGCCTCCTCGAACGGGACGAAGGCGTTGCGGATGTAGGTGCCCTCGGCGGCGTCGCCGGCGGCGTCCAGGTAGGCCTGGTCGTAGAAGTTGGCGTCCTGGAGGGTGACCTCGGGGGCGTAGTCGATCTCGCTCATGGCCTGCTGGAGCGCCGCCAGGTTCTCGCCCTCGCCCACGAAGTTCAGCCAGGTGACGCCGGCGTCCTTGATGGCGTTGGCGAACGGGGCCCAGTTGGCCTCGCCCAGCACGTTGTAGGTCTGCTCGTAGACGATGGTGGCGTCGTTCTGCTCGTACGCCTCCTTGGTGCGCTCGGCCTGCACCGTGAGGGTGGCCAGGTCGGCGTAGACGATGCCGACGGCGTCGAGGGCGCCCGGGTTCTCCTCGGCGAGGATCTTCAGCGCGCCGATCGGGAACTGGTTCGACGGGTTGGGCACGGGCTGCACGGTGCGGGTCTCCTGGACGACGCCCTCACCGGAAACGCCGGCCTTCTCCGGCGTGACCGAGAAGCCCGTGATGTCGATGAGGCCGCAGGCCTGGCCCGTGGTCTCCCACTGGTTGTCCTGCACCGCACCGCCGCCGACCATGGCGAACTCCTGGTCGCAGGCGGCGTCGAGCTGGGGCTGGTAGTTGGAGATGGCGGCGTCGTAGGTGGTCAGGTCCAGCTGGCGACCGTTGATGCCGCCCTGGTCGTTGCACCACTGCACGAAGGCCTCGCCGGCGTCGAAGATCTCCTGGTTGAGACCCGGGCGCCCGGTGAAGCCGGGATCGGCGACGGTGCCCACGGCGATGGAGTCGTCGGCGATGCCCTGCACCTCGGCGGGGTCGGACGGCTCGGTCGTGGTCGTGGTCTCGCCACTCCCCTCGCCGCACGGCGAGTCCATGTCGCCGAAGGTCTCGCCTCCGCTGTCGGCGGCGGCGGTGGTGTCGGTGGACCCTCCGTCGTCGCTCGACCCCGAGGCGTCTTCGCCTCGGCTCGAGCAGGCTCCTGCGATGAGCATCAAGGCGGCCAGCACGACGACCAGTCGGCGCAGCTTCATGAGTTCCCCCTGTATCGGTGTTCCACGACGCCCCGGCGACCGATTCTGGCCCCCACGGCGGCGCACATCATGGCACAGCCACTTCTGACGGGAAGTCAGGTCGCGCGGCGGGACCTCGTCGGGCGTCGTCGGTAACGTGCGCCCTCGTGCGCATCGACACCCAGCTCCGCGCCCCCCTCGCCGGCGCCGCCGACGAGGCCCGGGCCCTCCGCGACGCCGGCTTCGAGGGGGTCTTCACCTTCGAGGGCCCCCACGACGTCTTCCTGCCCCTCGCCGCCGCGGCGGCGGTCGACGGCCTCGACCTCTACACCAACCTGGCCATCGCCTTCCCCCGCAGCCCCACGCACCTCGCCCACATGGCCTACGACCTCCACGAGGCCTCGGGCGGCCGCTTCGCCCTCGGCCTGGGCACCCAGGTCCGGCCCCACATCGAGAAGCGCTACGGCGCCACCTGGTCGAAGCCCGTGGTCCGCATGCGCGAGCTGATCGAGGCCACGAGGGCGGTCCTCACCTGTTGGCAGGAGGGTGGCCGCCTCGATGTGCACGGCGAGTTCTACGAGCTCACCCTCATGCCCCCCACCTTCAACCCGGGCCCGCTCCCTTTCGGCCCGCCGCCGCTCTGGGTCGGTGCCCTCGGCCCCAAGATGACCCGCATGGTCGCCGAGGTCGCCGACGGCTTGTTGGTGCACCCGTTCAACTCCGACCGCTTCGTCCGCGAGCACACCCTCCCGGGCGTCACCGAAGGCCTCGCCGCCTCCGGCCGTGACCGCAGCGAGTTCACCCTCGTCTGCGAGACCATCGTGTGCGCCTGGCGCGACGAGGAGGAGCACGCCACCGCCGTCGCCGGTGCCAAGGGGCTGGTGGCCTTCTACGGCTCGACGCCGGCCTATCGCCCGGTCCTCGAGGCCGAGGGCGCCGGCGACCTGCAACCCGAGCTGAACCGTCTCACCAAGGAGGGCCGCTGGGCCGAGCTGGGCGACGTCATCGACGACGACCTGCTGGAGCGCATCGCCGTCTGCGGCGAGCCCGCCGAGGTGGCCCGGCACATCCACGAGCGCTACGGCGACGTGGCCGACCGCCTGGCCTTCTACACCCCCTACGCCATCGACCCGACCCTCACCGCCGAGGTCCTCGACCGCCTCCGCTGAACGGGCGTCCGGACGCGGGGCTACAGGCGCTCGGCGACGCTGGCGCAGGCGTCGGCCAGGGGCGAGGCGAACTCCGGTCGGGCGCACAGGACGTGGCCGTGCTTGGTGAGGTGGATCTCCGACCGCTTGATGGCCCGGGCCATGTTCAGCTGGGTCTCGGGCTGGATGGCGCGGTCCTCGGTGGTCACGAGGACGGTCGTGGGCACGTCGACCTCACCGATCCACGGCCCGGCGTCGTAGTTGCCGATGGCGTGGCCGGCCTCCATGAGCACTCGGGGGTCGTGGCGGCGCATCTCGGCCGCCGCCCAGCGCTGGAGCGAGTTCGGCCGCACCCTGTCCTGGCGGATGGGCATCAAGCGCTGCACCTGGCGACTGGGCACGTGGGCCGCCAGTTGGCCCATGCGGGTGGTGGCGGCCAGCGCCGCCATGGTGCTGGTGAACACGTACCGCTCCCGCCCACCCTTCACGAACGAGTGGCCGGTCGCGCAGAGCACGAGGCCCTGCACCTTGTCGGGGTGGCGCTTCCAGAGGAGCTGCGAGACGGGCCCGCCCATGGAATAGCCGACGGCGATCACCGGGCCGGTGTCGAGCTCGTCGAGGAGAGCGGCGGCGTCGTCGGCGCAGTCGGCCAGGCGGAAGCGGCGCAGGGCGCGGATGCCCCGTCCGTGGCCCCGCAGGTCGGGGGCGATGATGCGGAAGTGGCGGCCGAGCGTCTCGTACACCTGGAACCAGTTCAGGCCCGCGCTGGCGATCCAGCCGTGGAGCAGGAGCAGCGTGGGCGCCCCGGGCGGACCCTCCACCTCCCGCACGAAGGTGCGCCCGCGGCCGGGCAGGTCGACCCGCCGCCCGAGGGGCAGCGGTGGTCCCTCAGGCGCTGCGTCCTCCATGACGACACATCCTTCCCCCACCAGGGTCGAGTGTAGGCACCCGGCTCGACGGGTCAGGACAACCGGGGGACGTGCTTGGGCTTGAGGTGTCCCTCGGCCAGGAGCCACCGCAGGGTGTCGGCCAGCGTGTCGGTCGCCGGCCGCAGGGTGACATCGAGGGCGGCGAGGGTGGCCGAGTCGTCGGTGGGCACTCCCCGGGTGAGGAACACCATGCCCTCGTAGGTGATGGAGAAGTTGGCGGGCACCACCCGCATGAGGAGGTCGTTGACGCGCCCGAGGGTGCGCAGGGCGCGCGGCGGCGAGGGCAGGCGTCGAGCCCTGCCGCCGACCTCCTTCAGGACGTCGGCGAGCGCGGGCGTGGTGAAGAAGTGGCCGCCGAGCAGGAAGCGGCGAGCTCCCTGGCCCGGCTCGACCGAGCGGGTGATCACCGTGGCCAGGTCGCGCACGTCCAGGACGGTGAGCCCGCCCGAGGTGATGGGCACGCCGCTGCGCACGAGGGTGCCCGCCGCTCGCACCTGCTCGGTGAGGTTGGGGTCGTGGGGCCCCCACACCCCGCCGGGGTAGACGATGGTGATGGGCGCACCCTCGTCCTGCAGGGCCCGGGCCGCGATCTCCGCGTCGACCTTCGACCGGCCGTACGCGCTGGTGGGCGAGGCGACCGGGGTGGACGGGTCGATCAAGGGCCCCGGCGGCGGGAACAGCGACGCCACGCTGGACACGTGGACGATGGGGTCGATCCCCGCAGCCACGGCGGCGCCGAGCACGTTGCGGGCGGCGGCCGGGTTGGTGGCCAGGACCTCGGCGGCACGCTTGCGCTCGTTGGTGACGACGGCGGCGGCGTGGACCACGGCGTCGCAACCGTCGAGGGCGCGCTCGATGGACGCCCGGTCGAGCACGTCGCCGGCCACGCGGTCGGGGGCCGGCGCCCCCAGCGCGGCGAAGACGCGATCGACCTTGGCCGGGTCGCGCACCAGCAGGCGGACCTCGTGGCCGGCCTCACCCAGCGCGGCGCTCGCGTGGCTGCCGACGAACCCGGTCCCCCCCGTCACCAAGACCTTCACCTTCGTGCCTCCTCCGTCGGCACCCCTTCGGGATCCGGTTCGTGCTGACCCGCTGCCCCGCTCCGCTCCGCTACCTCACTGGCCATCACACATCTTGCCGCTTTCGGCCGTTCTCATCGGGCTCTCAGCTTCCGGCGCGATGCTTTCGGTGTGCAGGAGCGAGGGGTGCAGGTGCTCGTGGTCGACGACGACGCGGGGGTCCGCCAAGCGGTCCGTCGGGCGTTGCTGCTCGAGGGCTACGAGGTGGCCCTGGCCGAGGACGGGGTCGAAGCCCTGCGCGCCGTGACCACCGCGCCGCCCGATGCGATCGTGCTCGACGTGATGATGCCCCGCCTCGACGGGATCGAGGTCTGCCGGACGCTGCGCGAGCAGGGCAACCGCACCCCCATCCTCGTGCTCACCGCCAAGCACCGACTGAGCGAGCGGGTGGCCGGCCTCGACGCCGGCGCGGACGACTACCTGGTCAAGCCCTTCGCCCTCGACGAGCTGCTGGCCCGCCTCCGGGCGCTCCTGCGCCGAGCCACCCCGGCCGACGACGGCGCGCCCATCGTCCTCGCCGACCTCACCCTCGACCCCACGGGCCGCATCGTGCAGCGCGGCGATCGGGAGATCCCCCTCACCCGCACCGAGTTCTCGCTCCTCGAGCTGCTGGTGGCCAACGCCGGCCAGGTGCTCACCCGCGAGCTGATCATGGACCGCATCTGGGGCTACGACTTCGCCACCTCGTCCAACTCCCTCGACGTCTACGTCGGGTACCTGCGGCGCAAGACCGAGGCCGAGGGCGAGCCCCGCCTCATCCAGACGGTGCGGGGCGTGGGCTACGTGGCCCGCGCCTCGTGACCGGCGCCGGTCGCGGGTCGTGAACCTCCGTACCCGTCTCACCGTCCTGGTTGCCGCCGCGGTCGGCTGCGCCGTGGTGCTCGTGGCCGCGGTGGCCGTGCTGGCGACGCGCAACGAGCTGCGCGACGGCGTGGACGAGGCCCTTCGCCAGCGGGCCGTCGCCGTCGCCGACCCCCGCCGGGGCGGTCCGGGCCCACCGCGCGACCCGCTGGGCGTGGGCGACACGTCCACGCGGGTGTTCGACGCGTCCGGGGACGTGCTCGACGGCGTCGAGATCACCACCGAGACGGGCCTCACCGAGCGCGACCTGGCCGTGGCCGCCGGCACCAGCAGCGCCTACTTCCGCGACGCGGAGATCGACGGCGACCACGTGCGCATCCTCACCGTGGCCCTCGGCGACGGGCGGGCGGTGCAGCTGGCCCGATCGGTGACCGGCCTCGACGACACCATCGCCCAGCTGACCCTGATCTACCTGCTCCTCGGCGCGGTCGGCGTCGCCGCCGCCGGCCTGATCGGCTGGGCGGTGGCCCGTCGGTCGCTGCGCCCCGTGGACGACCTCGCCGCCGCCGTCGACCGCGTGGCCACGGACCGGGACCTGAGCTCGGAGATCGAGGTGGAGCGCCACGACGAGATCGGCGACCTCGCCGAGCGCTTCAACGAGATGCTCCGGGCCCTGCGCACCTCCCGCCAGCAGCAGCACCAGCTGATCAGCGACGCCAGCCACGAGCTGCGCACGCCCCTGACCAGCCTGCGCACGAACGTCGACCTGCTCGACCGGCTCGACGAGCTGCCTCCCGAAGACCGCGCCGAGCTGCTCGTGGACCTCAAGGCGGAGATGGGCGAGCTCAGCGCCCTGGTCACCGAGCTGGTCGATCTCGCCACCGAGGAGGGCCAGGCCCCCGAGCCGGTCGAGCCGCTGCGCCTCGACGAGCTGGTCGAGCGCCTCGCCCGCCGCACCGAGCGTCGCACCGGCATGGCGGTGCGCTGCGACCTCGCGCCCACCACCGTGGACGGCCGGCCCAGCCGGCTCGAGCGCGCCGTCGCGAACCTCCTCGACAACGCCGCCAAGTGGAGCCCGCCCGACGGCACCATCGACGTCCGCCTCGCCGACGGCGCGCTGGTGGTGAGCGACGAGGGGCCCGGCATCGACGAGGCCGACCTCGCCCGGGTCTTCGACCGCTTCTACCGCGCCGACGCTGCCCGCAGCCGACCCGGCTCCGGCCTCGGCCTGGCCATCGTGCGCCAGATCGTCGAGGACCACGGCGGCCGGGTCATCGCCGGACGGGCCCCGGGCGGCGGCGCCGCCGTGGGCTTCCGGCTCCCCACCACCTGAGCCCGGACGCGCCACCGGCGCCCGCCCCGAAGCCTGGAGGCCGCGGGAAGGGCGCCGGAGGGCGGTCGTCCGGGGCTCAGTTGCTGCTGTCGGTGGTGTCGGTGGTGTCCGAGGAGCCGTCGTCCTGGGTGCCCTGGTCACCGTCGTCGGTGCCGCGGTCGCTCGGGCCGTCCGGGGTGCCCTGCTCCGGCGGGCCGAACTGCGGGGCCTGGCCCTGCCCCTGACCGAAGCCCGGTCCCATCTGACCCGGCCCCATCGGTCCCTGTCCCCCGCCGCCGGGGCCCATCGGGCCCTGGTCGGGGCCGAAGTGGGCTTCCATGCGGCCGCCCCGGCCACCGTCGGGGCCGTCGTCGGACGCCTTCGTGCCCACGAAGGTGAGGAGGCTCCCCAGCAGGAGGAACCCGAGGGCGCCGAGGGCGAGCCACCACCAGGCGAGGGTGACCAGGCCACCGCGGTGGCCGGCGGGCTCAGCCGCGGCGGCCGGGGCCGCGGGGGATGCCGGCGGCGGCGGGGGTGCGGCCTCGGCGTCGCCGGCGGCGGGTTCCATCGGTTCGGTGGGATCGACAGGGTTGCTCATGGCGCGCAGTGTGGCGGCCGCAGCTGAGAAAACGCTGAGAACGCGAGGGCTACCCTGCGCGGTCGTGCCCGACCCTGCCATCGCCACCCTGCTCGACCGCGCCCGACGCGAGGTGGACGAGGGGCTCCTCCCCGCCTGCCAGCTCGCCGTGGCCCAGCACGGCGAGCTCCTCGTCCACGAGGCCTTCGGCGACGCCACCACCGACAGCCGGTTCCTCATCTTCTCCAGCACCAAGCCCGTGGTGGCCGCCGCCGTCTGGCAGCTCCTCGCCGAGGGGCGCCTCGACGTCTCCCAGCGCGTCGCCGAGCTCATCCCGGAGTTCGCCTCCAACGGCAAGGACGTCGTGACCGTCGAACAGGTGTTGCTGCACACGAGCGGGTTCCCCTACGCCCCCCTCGGCCCGCCCGACTGGGCCGACCGCGACGCCCGCCTGGCCGCGTTCGCGAATTGGCGCCTCAACTGGGAGCCCGGGACGCGCTTCGAGTACCACGCCACGTCGGCCCACTGGGTCCTGGCCGAGATCATCGAGCGCCTCGACGGCGAGGACTACCGGTCGGCGGTGCACCGGCGCGTGGTCGAGCCGTTGGGCCTCGAGCAGTTCCGCCTCGGCGTCCCGCCCGAGGACCAGGGCGACGTCAAGCGGGTGGTCCAGGTCGGCGAGCCCCCGACGATGGAGGAGGTCGAGGCCGTCACCGGGATCGCGGGCGCCACCCTCGACGCCCTCACCGGCGGCCTCACCGACGACATGTTCGTGATGCTGTCGGCCCCCCAGAACGTGGCCGTGGGGGTGCCCGGCGGCGGCGCCGTGTCCACCGCGGCCGACGTGGCCCGCTTCTACCAGGCGCTGCTCGCCAACCCGGACGAGCTCTGGGACCCCGCCGTGCTGACCGACGTCACCACCAACATCCGCAACACCTTCCCCGACCTCACGACCGGTGCGGCCGCCAACCGCACCCTCGGCCTGGTGGTGGCCGGCGACGACGGCAAGGCCCCGATGCGGGGCATGGGACGCACGGTCTCGCCCGCCGCCTTCGGCCACAACGGCGCCGGCGGCCAGGTGGCGTGGGCCGACCCGGCCACCGGTCTGTCGTTCTGCTACCTCACCAACGGCATCGACGCCCACCTGTTCCGCCAGTGGCGGCGAGGCCCGAGCCTCAGCAACCGGGCCACCGCCTGCGCCAGGTGACACCATGGTCCCCCCGGGGGGCGGGGGCCGTGCCCGGGCGCAGCGACGACCGACGAGGAGCGGGGACATGAACCGACTGGCGCCCATCGACGCCGCCTTCTTGTACATGGAGACGCCCAGCAGCCACATGCACGTGACCGGCGTCATCATCGTCGACCCGTCCACGATGCACGGCGGCTACTCCTTCGAGGCCATCCGGGAGATGTTGTCCTCCCGCATCCACCTGCTGCCGCCGTACCGGCGCCGCCTGCTGACGGTGCCGTTCCACCTGGACGACCCCGTCTTCATCGAGGATCCCGACTTCGACATCACCAACCACGTGCACCGCGTCACGGTGCCGCCGCCGGGCGGCCGCGAGGAGCTGGCCAGGGTCATCGGCGACGTGGCCGGCCGGGCCCTCGATCGCAGCAAGCCGCTGTGGGAGACGATCGTCGTCGAGGGCACCGCCGACGGCACGGTCGCCCTCGTGTGCAAGGTGCACCACGCCTGCATCGACGGCGTGACCGGCGCCGACCTGATGAGCCAGCTCTTCGACCTCGAGCCCGACGCCCCCGAGCCGCCGCCGCCGGCCGAGGAATGGGTCCCCGACCGGGTGCCCTCCGACCTGGAGCTGCTGGCGGATGCGGGCCGGTCGCGCCTCACCACGCCGCTGCGCGGGCTCCAGGGACTCGGCCGGATCGGCGCGACCGTGGTGCGCACCGCGGCCTCCGTGATCGGCCGGGACGAGGACGAGCGGGCGCCGGCACTGCCGTTCACCGCCCCCAAGACCAAGTTCACCGGCGCCCTCACCCCGCACCGCTCGGTCGCGTTCGCGCAGACCGACTTCGAGGACCTCCGGGTGGTCAAGACCGTCTTCGGGGTGAAGATCAACGACGTCGTCCTGGCGGCGTGCACCCTGGCCCTGCGGCGGTACCTGATCGCCCACGACGACCTGCCCGACAAGCCGCTGGTGTCGATGGAGCCCGTGTCCGTGCACGGCCAGGACGGCCAGGAGGGCACCAACCAGGTGTCCAGCATGGCCGTGCGCCTCCCGGTGCAACTGGAGGACCCGGTCGATCAGTTGCTCGAGATCCGAGAGGACACGCTGGCGTCGAAGGAGATGCACAACGCCATCGGCGCCGACGTGCTGCGCGACCTCACCCAGTTCGCGCCGCCCGTGCTGTTCAACCGGGCCATGCGCCTCTACTCGTCGATGGGCCTCGCCAGCCACCACCGCCCAGTGCAGAACCTGGTCATCTCCAACGTCCCCGGCCCGCCCATCCCGCTCTACTGCGCCGGCGCCCGCGTCGTCGCGGTGTACCCCTTCGGCCCGCTCATCGAGGGAGCCGGCATCAACATCACCGTCCTGTCGAACATGGGAAACATGGACTTCGGGGTCATCGGCTGCACCGAGACCGCCCCCGACCTGTGGTCCCTCGCCGACGGCTTCGGGCAGGCCGTGAAGGACCTGCGGGCCGCCGCCGATGCCGTGCTAGCCGAGCGGGAGGCGGAAGCCGCCGCCGCCCTCGACCCTCCGCCGGCGGCGGTAACGGCGAAGAAGCGCGCCCCCCGTCGGACCGCGGCCAAGAAGCCCCCCGACGGCGCCTGACCGCCCTGATTCCGCCCCGTTCCCTCGTTCTGGGTACAGATCTCCGCTCTCACCGTGCTGTTCCTGGTCCCAGAACGGGAGAAGCAGGGGTTCAGGCGGTGGCGGCGGCCTTGGCCCAGCGGTAGTCGGCCTTGCCCACGGGCGAGCGGACGACCTCGTCCACGAAGGTGACGGTGCGGGGCACCTTGTAGCCCGCGAGGTGAGCCTTGCAGTGTGCGACGAGCGCCTCGGTGGTGGCCGAGGCCCCGTCCGCCGCCTGGACCACGGCGGCGACGCTCTGACCCCAGCGCTCGTCATCGACGCCCACGACGACAGCGTCGTAGACGTCCTCGTGGGCCTTCAGGACGGCCTCCACCTCTTCGGGGTACACCTTCTCGCCCCCGGTGTTGATGCACACCGAACCTCGCCCGAGGAGCACGATGGTGCCGTCGGCCTCCACCCGGGCCATGTCCCCGGTGACCACCCAGCGGTGGCCGCCGGCCTCCACGAAGGTCTGGGCGGTCTTCTCGGGGTCCTTGTGGTAGCCGAGGGGGATGTGGCCCCGAAGCGCCACCCGACCCGTGGTCTCGGACCCCGGCTCGACGGGCCGGAGGTCGTCATCGAGCACGAGGGTGTTGTCGTCGAGGGGGTTGAACTTCGGGGGTCCGTCGTCGGCGTCGTCGGCGCTCAGGCCTTGGCGGGCGCCCTGCGCGCCGGTCTCGGACGAGCCGAACCCGTCGTTGACGACGCAGTTCGGGAAGGTCGCGGCGAGCCGCCGGCGCAAGGCCGGGGTGAGGGGTGCGCCACCGGAGCCGATGGCCATCAGCGAGGACGAGTCGTAGGTCTCGGCGCCACCGCCGGCCTCCCAGGCGTCCAGGAGGGGGCGGGCCACGGCGTCGCCCACGACGACGAGCAGGTTCACGCGCTCGTCGCCCACCGCCCGCCAGATGGCGTCCGGGTCGAGCGAGCCCGGCATCAGCACGACCCGCCCGCCGGCGTAGAGCCACGACATCGAGGTCCATTGCGCGGCGGCGTGCATGAGCGGCGCCACCGGGAGGAACGTGAAGGGCGTGTCGGTGTCCTTCACCCGCTCGAGCAGTTCCTCCGGGCGCTCGACGGTGCCCTCGTAGCGGGTGGGGTCACCGCCGCCGATGCAGGCGAAGAAGGCGTCCTCCTGGCGCCACACGACGCCCTTGGGCATGCCCGTCGTCCCACCCGTGTAGAGCACGTAGTGGTCCTCGCCGCTGCGCTCGGGGAAGCCCCCCTCGGGCGACGACGCCGACAGCACCGCCTCGTAGTCCTCGGCGCCGACGGCCGCCAGGGCCTCGTCGACCCCCAGGGTGCCGTCGGCCACCGCCAGGTAGCTGCGCAGCCTGGGGAGGCCCGGCGCCACCTCGGCGACGCGGTCGGCGAACTCGGCGTGGTGGACGACGGCGACGAGGTCGGCGTCGTCGAACAGGTACGCCAGCTCGTCGGCCACGTACCGGTAGTTCACGTTGATGGGGACGGCCCGGATCTTGAAGGCGGCGAGGAAGGCCTCGACGTACTCGGAGCCGTTGCGCAGGTAGCAGCCGACGTGGTCGCCGGGGCGCACGCCGCGTTCGGCCAGGGCGTGGGCCAGGCGGTTGGCCCGCTCCTCGAGCTCGCCGTAGGTGAGGCGCCGGCCGTTGGGTCCACCCACCACCACGAGGGCCTCGCGATGTGGCACGACGGCGGCAGCGCACTCCCAGATGTCGGCCAGGTTGAAGTGCCGGGGCGGGACACGACTGGTCACATCGGCACCCTAGCGACCATGATGGATGGGTCGTGTCTGTCCTTCACCATCGGGCGGTGCCGCTCTTCGTGGCAATGGCATCACTTTTCGTGACGCCTGTCGCCATGGGCACCGCGAGCGGCCAGAGCCTGCCGCCGGCGCCCGCGCCCGAAGCCGGCGAGCAGGAAGCCGCGCCTGTCGAGCTCGGCATCACCAGCACCGAGGTGGGTCCCGCCGAGGCCGACGAAGAAGCCCAGAGCGTGCCCTTCGTCGGCACCCACGAGGTCTGGTGCACCCAGGGCAACCCGTCCCCCGGCATCTGCAACAGCCACCACGACTACCCCGCCATCGACATCGGCATGCCCGTCGGCACGACCGTGAACGCGTCCGGCCCCGGGACCGTGCAGGAGGCACGGCGCACCGACAGCGACGCGCGCGGCCTCTACGTCACCATCCGCCACCCCGACGGCGTCTACTCGCGCTACCTCCACCTCTCGGCGGTCGGCGTCGCCGTGGGCGAGGTGGTCGACACCGGGACGCCCATCGGCCGGTCGGGCAACACCGGCTCGTCGAACTCGCCCCACCTGCACTACGACGAACAGCGTCCCCTCGGCACGCCCAAGCAGCTGGGCACGATGGTGGGCTGGGTCGGCACCGAGCAGGTGCACTACCCCGATGCGTACGGCACCATCAATTGGAGCGCCGTGCCCTTCGGCACGGACCTCCGCAACGACCGCTTCGCCTCAGCCGTGCCGCCCACCCCCCGCCAGTGGGGCGGCCCCAGCGTGGCGACCGGCGACCTCAACGGCGACGGATTCGACGATCTGGTCGTGGGAGTGCCCGGCAAGGACAGTGGCGGCGCCACCAACGCCGGCGCCGTCACCGTCGTCTTCGGGTCTGCCGACGGGGTCGTCACCGAGGGGAGCCAGCAACTGGTCCCCGGTGCCGGCGGGCTGGCGGGCACCGCCGAGTCCGATGATCGATTCGGCGCCACGGTCACCATCGGCGACTTCGACGCCGACGGCTTCGAGGACCTGGTCGTCGGCGCCCCCGGTGAGGACACCAGCGGCGGCGTCGACGCCGGGGCCGTCATCGTGATCCCTGGCGCGGAGTCGGGCCTCGTGCTGTCAGCCAGCCGCCAGCGGTGGAGTGCCGGCGGCCTGCCCGGTACCTCGAGTGCCGGTGACCAACTCGGTGCGGCCCTCGCCGTGGGCGACTTCGACGGTGACCGCCACGACGATCTCGCCGTGGGCGCCCCCGGTGACGACACGGGTTCCGCCGATGCGGGCGCCGTGGTCGTCGCTCGAGGCGGCGCCACGGGGCTCACCCCCATCGGGTCAGTGGAGCTCGTCGCCGGCCGCGACGGGCTGGCCGGCCGTGCCCAGGACGGCGACCTGCTCGGTGCCTCGGTGACGGCCGGCGACCTCGACGGCCGTGGCCACGACGACCTCGCCATCGGTGCGCCCGGTCAGGACGTCGGCCAGGCCCGCAACGCAGGCGAGGTGATCGTCGTCGGGGGGTCGCCCACGGGCCTCGACCCCGCCACGAGCCTCCTCGTGCGAGCAGGCACGAACGGCGTCGCCGGCCGCTCCGAGCCTGACGACATCCTGGGCGCCGCCCTCGCCATCGGCGAGATCGACGGGGCCGGCACCGCGGATCTGGTCATCGGCGTGCCCGGCGAGGATGCCAACGCAGTGAACGACGGTGCCCTCCTCGTGGTACCCGGCACCGCAGAGGGACTCTCCGGTGAGGGATCGCGCGAGTTCTGGTCCGGTGGCCCCGGCAGCGCGGGGACCGGTCAGAGCCAGGACCTCCTCGGCGCGGCCGTGGTGGTCGGCGACGTCGAGGCCGATGGCCGGATCGAGATCCTCGCTGGCATCCCTGGCAAGGCGGTCGGCGCGGACAGCGACGCGGGTGCCGTGCTGGTGCTCGGCACCGACACGGGGGTGCTCAGCGCCGACTCCCCTCGACTCGCCGGGACCGCCGACGCCGACGACCGGCTCGGCCGCTCCCTGGCCGTGGGCGACTTCGATGGGGACGGGGTGGCCGACCTCGCGGTCACCACCCCGACCGAGACCGCGGCCGGCGCACAGGCCACGGGCGCCGTCACGGTCGTCCCCGGCGTGCCCGACGCCGGCCTAACGGGCGTCGGTAGCGTGCACCTCGTGCGAGGCCAGAACGGCCTCGCGGGCACCGCCAAGGTGGACGACCACTTCGGCGGCCTGCTCCCCCCCTACCTGTTCTGACCCCCGTGCTCTCAGGACCACCGGGGTGGGGGCGTCAGTCTCGGTAGGCAGCGCGCAGCTCGTGCTTGACGACCTTCCCCGTGGGGTTACGGGGCAGCGCGGCGACGATCTCGAGCTGCTCGGGCACCTTCTGGATCATGAGACCCTCGCCGGTGAGGTGCTCGCGCATCTCGTCCTGGGTGAGGGGATCGGTCGCGTCGTTGAGCACCACCACCGCGCACGCCCGCTCGCCTGAGGCGGCGTCGGGCAGGCCGATGACGGCCACGTCGGCCACCTTCGGGTGGGTGAAGAGGAGGTCCTCGACCTCCTTGGCCGAGATGTTCTCCCCCTTGCGGATGATGATGTCCTTGAGGCGGCCGGTG